>Ga0193753_10001048_pt1 | contig 24652 bp, 19 predicted proteins | sample H1c2metaG_FD_144925 | JGI IMG/M metagenome (GOLD analysis project Ga0193753, IMG submission 144925) | Soil microbial communities from a riparian zone of the East river system, Colorado, United States - H1c2 | ecosystem: Environmental > Terrestrial > Soil > Riparian zone | place: USA: East... | reverse complement strand
CCTGATCCGAACATCGCTGGCCTTCAGTCGATGTTCACGCATACCCGCTGGCTGCGTCCTGCAGATCCAGCACACCGGCGCAGCAGAGTTTGCGGACGGAAACATTAACTGTCCTGTCGTCGTGACAATCTTCCAGTCGGTAGGCCCCCACGCCTCGATGGTGCCACATGGCTTACTGGCGGGTTTACGCAAAAAGCCGGGATGCCCTGATCCAGCTAGACTGGAATCTAAACGATTGATTGACAGAATCGCGGCGAAGCGCTCCACGCTGTTCCTGCGCTGCCAATCCGAGTTCGCGTGAGGTGACCTGCGAGACTTCGCCACGCTGCCGAAAGGCGACGGTCACGCCGCGATTTCGGACGACCTCAGTGGCGGGATGAGCAGGTCCGCGGGAACATGAAACCGCTCCCGGAGCTTGCGCACCATGGTCATGCTCAGCTCGCGTTTACCGGTCAATACCTCGCTGACACGGCTGGCCGTCCCCAAGAGCGGTATGAGATCGGCACGCGAAAGACCGTGCTGGTCCATCAAGTAGGTGAGAAGGTTGGGCAGAGATGGCGCGCGTCGCGGCCATCGTGAGCGCTCATACGCTTTGGTCAGGCACGCCTGGGCCACCATCCGGGCCTGATCCGCCGGATCCTTCGAGTCCATCAGTTTCTCAATCAGCGCCTTGGCCTGGGCGTGATCCGCGTCGGATTGAATGACGATCAATGTGGTCTTCATTACACGGTCTCCGCATCAATCTTGTCGTATTCCTCGTGCGATCCAAAAAACCGGATCATCAACACCCCATGGGCGTACTGCACCAGGGCAATCAGCCGATAGTCGTTGCCCTTGATGTTGAACACCGCCCGGCCACCCTTGAGAATGCTCGCCTTCGGGTGTGCCTTCTTCACGTCCTCCGGCCTCTTCCATTGCGCTCTTTCAACGATGGCCCTCCAGGCATCGTACTGCGCCCGCGCCGCCTTGATCCCGCGATGGCCGGCCCGCGCCGCAAAATAGCGTTCTACGACGTCGGTGCCGATTACGATCATGGACCGTGATCATATCCAATATTTCCATAAAATGGAAATTGTGATTCCATTTTATGGAAAGATCGCCCCGTACAAGCTGCTGTCGACCTGAGCAGGCAACCACCTGGCTTGAGCAGCTCTCTACAGCGCTCAGCAGCCTTCAGTGGATGCAGGAAATCTCGCAGAAGCGCTACACGCTGTTCCTGCGGTACCGATACGTGTCCGCGTGAGATGATCGGATCTGTGAATGGGTCAGACGATGGCTATTGGAGCGAACCCGTCGTCAAGGCATTATCGAATCCGTCGGCGTTAGGAATGCGAAATGATGCGAACGCGCTTTTGGGGAAGAAGTCCGCAGCGCGGCAAACTGTATTGGCGATAGGAGGAGCAATGTCCCACGAGTCGGAGCGCTGGATCATTCCACACATGCCAGCGGACGAGCAGTTGCTTGCCGCTGTCGGACGAGTTTCTCTGCGGCATGGATACCTTGATCTCATGCTGAAGCGGATAGTGATGCAGCTCGCGGGGCTGAGCTTGAGTGAGGCCGAAAGCGCATTGCAGTTCGAAAGCTCATCTGCGCTCCGTGATTTGGCACGGAAGCTCTCTGGCCGCAGGTTCGGAAGGGCTGCAGTCGCAACCTTGAAAATCAAAGCGCTCCTTGCGGATTGCGAACTTGCCACCGAGCAGCGAAACCGCCTTATTCATCGTGACTGGGCACTGGACACAATGTTCAATCAAGTCATGCTCATGTCCTTCTATCGCCAAGAGCATTGGCCCGTGCCCGACGCACACGAGCTAAATGGCCTAGCCGACTCCATCTATGCATTAGCTAGGCAGTGCGAAGATGCCTTGGGTGAAGGCGGGTTTCTGCACGCGGCCATCGCAGAGGTGAGCACAAAGGAATCGATTCGTGCACTGAAAAATGAGTAGTAGGTATCAACGAGTGCAGTCGATGCTCCATGCTGAAAGGAAGTCCCGTACTTCCAGATAGGTCCACCGCCGGAATGATCGTAACGTCTATTGCCAATGCCTCATGTCGCGCGAGCTCATCTGCAGGTCAGGCGCGGGACGACTTCGCTGAGTCGCTTCACGAGGTAGAATTGGGTGGGACGGTCCAAGTGGAATTCAGCAGCCTTCGGTGGACTGGTCGCGGTGAAGGGGTTTGAACCTGCGACATCTACGTCCCGAACGAAATGCTGGGCATCAAGACGCCGGGCGCTGATGCAGCGCGAGCAGGCAGCGAGCTTCTCGTGGCAGCTCAGCGAGGCGGGTACCGCGTCCTAACCCGGAGGATGCGCCTGGGTTTCGACGCCTTCGCTTGGTACTTCGAGAAGGAGGGTCGCACCCCGGGCTCGCAGAGGCTAATGCTCCACTCAATGAGAGAGAATGACTCTTGGCAGATCTGCGCAGCCTTCAGCAGCGCATAGATCAAGTAGCAATCTTGCCGCGGCACCAAGGCAAGGCCATAATCAAGTACATTCCGGTTTTGTGAATCGGTAAAAACCCTTTCAACCCATAGGGTTTAGTCGCTGGGTGGTGTTCCCATCACCCGCTCCGCCCCGCCTGTATTTTTCTTCATCCACCGGATAAGCCTGGCTGTCTGCAGGTACGCTATCGTGCGGCGCGGTCATCCGGAGCGAAGCCTTGTCCGAGAGCGGTATGAAGTTCGGTGCAGCACTGGTCGGCGCCTTGTTGATGCTGGTCCAGGCACCGGCGTTGGCAGGGTTCGATGCGGTTTCCAAACTAGGTGTCGATCTGAGCGGGCATTGGAATCTGAATGCCGCCGCGAGCGACGATGCCGAGGCATTGATGCAGAAGCGTATCGCCGAGGAAGCGAAGCGCCGTGCAGCACGCATGAAGCGGGACCGCGAGGACGGCGCGTTCTGGCTTCCGCCGGAGCAGCCGCCGGAAGCCGAAGGTGAAGCAGGGCCCGATGCAAGGCCGCCACCAGGAGCCCCGCGCCCTGGCGATCACCCACAACGACGCAGCCGGCGCTATGACGGCTTGCGGCAGATGCTGGGAATCTCGAACACACTCGACATCACGCAGAAGGGCTCAAGGATCGACATCGTTTCCCAAGTGGATTCGCGCCGCTTCGATGCGGGTGTCGAAAGCCAGGTTTCCATGCCCAGCGGCGAGCTCGCGGATTCGCGAGTGGGCTGGGACGGCCCTTGGTTCGTGATCCAGCGCAAAGCCAGCCACGGCCCCTCCGTCACCGAAAAATATCGGTGGCTCAAGAAAACCGATCAGCTCGAATCCGTCATCGCCTGGGGCGGCGACAGCCCGCTGGCGGGGATCAAGGTGCATCGCCTCTTCGACCGCGGCGTTGCGGACACGACGGTGCCGAATCCGGATGAAGGGCCGGTGAAATAAAAATGGTCAACCGGCCATCGGTCAACCGGTCCATCGGCCAGAACGGAGGGAATCGATTTCTGGCCGATGGCCGATGGCCAGTAGCCCTTCCTCTCAGCCCGCTCCGTACCCCATCACCGCCTTGGTCTCCAGGAATTCCTTCAGTCCTTCGCGGCCCCATTCGCGCCCGTTGCCCGACTGCTTATAGCCGCCGAAGGGCGCGTTGATGTCACCCGCTGCGCCATTGAGATGAACCATGCCGGTACGCAATTTCGCAGCGATGCGCCGCGCGTTCTCGATCTTGCCCGAGTACACGTAGCCGGAAAGACCGTACACGGTGTCGTTTGCGATCCGCACTGCTTCGGCTTCGTCCTTGTACGGGATCATTACCAGCACTGGTCCGAAGATTTCCTCGCGCGCGATGGTCATCTCATTGTTCACATCGGCGAATACCGTGGGCTTCACGAAGTAGCCCTTGGTGAGGCCGGCAGGGCGGCCCGGTCCGCCGATAACCACGGTGGCGCCTTCGGCGACGCCTTTCTCCAGCAGTCGCTGGATCTTGTCGAACTGCGTCTTGTTGGCGACCGGACCCATGGTGATGCCATCCGCCATGGGATCGCCGACCACAGGCCGTTCGGCCACGGACTTCGCGATCTTCACCGCTTCGTCATACAACTTCGCCGGCACCAGCATGCGCGAGGGCGCGTTGCAGGACTGCCCGGTGTTGGACATCATTGAGGTCACGCCGGTCTTCACCGCAGCATAGAGGTCGGCGTCTTCCAGGATGATGTTCGCCGACTTGCCGCCGAGCTCCTGCGAAACCCGCTTGACGGTATCCGCCGCGGCTTTCGCAACAAGCACGCCTGCACGCGTTGAGCCCGTGAAAGACACCATGTCGATATCCGGATGACGAGCTATCGCTTCGCCCACCGTGGGGCCGTCGCCGTCGACCATGTTGAACACGCCTTTGGGGACGCCGGCTTCTGCCAGGATTTCCGCGAACACGTGCGCGCTCAGGGGAGCGATCTCACTGGGTTTCAGCACGATCGTGCAGCCGGCGGCCAAGGCTGGAGCAACCTTGCAGCTGATCTGGTTGATCGGCCAGTTCCAGGGAGTGATGAGTCCGCAGACGCCAACGGCTTCGCGGCGCACCTGTGTCGTGCCGATCATTTCCTCGAACGCGAAGTCCTTGAGCACCGCGAGAGTGGAGGCAAAATGGCCCAGCCCGCTACCGGCCTGCGCCTGCAGCGCGAACTTCATGGGCGCACCCATTTCATCCGAAATAGCCTGCGCCAGGCGCGGCATGTTCGTTTGAAAAACCTTCATGATGCGTTCGAGAAGCGCTATCCGCTCCTCGCGCGAGGTTTGCGAAAAGCTCTCGAACGCCGCCCGCGCTGCCTGCGTGGCTGAGTTCACGTCCTCGACGGTCCCCAGGAGGATTTTGCCCACCGGCAGTTCGGTCGCCGGATTGATGACTTCCAGCTCGCGCCGGCCCTGGGGCTGAACCCATTCGCCATTGATGAAGAATTTTCTGAAGTCGTACATGGGAAGGCCTCCGGGTCAGGGCTTGGGGCGTCGGTCACGGCCTGCTGTCATCAGCGTGGGAAGCTGGATGATACGTCAGGGTGCGTCGGGGTGTGGATCTGTAACCCCGGTGGGTGCGTTTTGCGCCGGTTTCAGTTCCAGGGCGTCGTCGCATTCTTACCGTCGCACGTCCATTTGCAGCTCCGACAGCAACAACTCGACGTCGGCGCTGCCGATCAGGTTGAAATCGCCGGGGATGGTGTGCTTCAGGCAGGCGGCGGCAGTACCGAAATTGACTGTCGCCTGCGGATCGAAGCCAGAGATCAGTCCGTGCAGGACGCCGGCGGCGAAGGCGTCGCCTGCGCCGATGCGATCCACGATGCCATGCAGGGGATAGGGCTTGGTGGTGGACACCGCCGCGCGGGAATGCAAAGTGCCCGCGAGTTGCTGCACCTCGACGCTGTTGCGTGCCCGCTCGGTATAGGCAATCCATTGCAACGACCGGAAGGCTTCGAAAGCCGCGGCGGCTGCCCGATGCCGACGTTCGGCCGGCGTCGCGTCGGCAGCGTCGAAACCCAGCATGAAAGCGATGTCGCGGTCATCGCCGAAGATCAGATCCGCATGCTGGCATAGCTCACGTAACAATTGCGGTGCTTCGGGCGTACGCGCACCCCACAACCGCGCGCGGAAATTGCAGTCGAAGGAAATCTTTACGCGCGCGGCTTTCGCGGCTTTCACTGCCTGCAACGCTATGTCGGCTCCTGCCGCGCTGACGGCCGGCGTGATGCCCGAAACGTGCAGCCACTGCGCATTCTTGAGCAGAGTACTCCAGTCGAACGACTCGCCTGGCGTGGTCGCGAAAGCAGAATGGGCCCGGTCGTACAGCACTTCCGCCGGCCGGTGGCCCGCTCCATGCGTCAGGAAATACAAGCCCATCCGGCCTTCGCGGAACTGGATGGCGCTCGTATCCACGCCGTGACGGCGCAGTTCGTCGGCGCACACGTGACCCAGCGGATTGTCGGGCAGGCTGCTCACCATTGCGCTCGAGTGACCCAGCTTGCTCAACGCGACCGCGACGTTCGCTTCCGCACCGCCGACGTGCGCTTCGAAGGCCGGCGACTGCAGCAGCAACTGTTTTCCAGGCGGCGACAAGCGCAGCAGGACTTCGCCGAGGCAGAGAATTTTCTGGGTCATGGTGCGTGCAAATTACCTGGAAGAACGACTTGAGCGGGGTCCGGATCTCGCGCCGCGGGCGGGAATCGAGTTGCTGCGTTGCGTTAAGTCCACAGTTGATTATGTCCCAGCCGGCGCAAACCGGTGCCGTCTTGCCCGCTGATATCGTGCTCTGTTAGCCTCTCATTGTCACCGGTGTCATGGCCGTCATTTTGGAATGCCACCGGTGTCATTTAGAGCTGGAATTCAAATCAATAACGCTGCACCGGCGGCGTCGGAGGGGGAACGGATGCTGCAGCCGCCATCGGCGCTGTGGCGCGCGCCCCCACAGTTGGCAACGATGGGGGAGAACTTCAATGCTGGCAGTCGATCGCAATCGCAGCCTGATTCGAACTTCGATTCAGGCGATTCTCGGAGTGGCTTCGTGTTCGGTAGTGACTTTGCCTGTCATGGCGCAGCAGGCAGCGACGCCGGCGGCACCGCCGCGGCAGCAACAGGCGCTCGAAGAGGTCATCGTCACTGGCTTTCGCGGCAGCCTGGAAAAAGCACTCGATGACAAGAAGGCCTCGGCGGCCGCCATCGACAGCATCCGCGCCGAAGATATCGCCAAGTTTCCGGATTCCAACCTCGCCGAGTCGGTGCAGCGCATACCAGGCGTTTCCATCGCACGCGACGCGGGTGAAGGTCGCAACCTGACCGTGCGCGGCCTCGGTCCGCAGTTCACGCGCGTGCGCATCAACGGCATGGAAGCGATGAGCAGCACCGGCGGCACGGACGCCTCGGGCGGTGCGAACCGCAATCGCCAGTTCGACTTCAACGTGTTCGCCTCGGAGCTGTTCAACAGCATCACCGCGCGCAAGACGGCGTCGGCCGATGTCGAGGAAGGCTCGCTCGGAGCAACCGTCGACCTGCGCACGGCGCGGCCTTTCGATTTCCCCGGCTTCAAGATGGTTGCCGCCGCCAAGGGCGCCTACAACGACCTGAACAAGGATTTCGATCCGCGCGCTTCCTTCCTGATCAGCGACACGTTCGCTGACGGACGTTTCGGCGCGCTGTTCTCTGCGGCTTACACCGAGCGCCGCCTGGTTGAAGAAGGCACCGGTACCGTCAACTGGGATGCCAATCCGACTTCCGGCGCCTTCGCGGCCGGATCGGTTCCGGCAGCGACTGCGGCCAACGTTCTGTATCCGCGCATCCCCCGCTACGGACGCCTGACTCACGACCAGGATCGGCTCGGCCTCACCGGTGCACTGCAATGGCAGGTGAACGATGCCAACCTGTTCAGCCTCGACGTGCTGTACTCGGACTTCAACGCCAAGCGCGACGAGAACTTCCTCGAAGCCATCTCCTTCAGCCGTGCTGCCGCGCAGGGCGGCAAGACGCAGACGGTGGTGCGCGATGCGGTGATAGACCCGAACGGCACGATGGTGTACGGGGTGTTCGACAACGTCGATATCCGCTCCGAAGCCCGTCACGACGAGCTTGAAACGAAGTTCGGGTCCTACACGCTCACCGGCGAACATCAGCTCGGCGAGCGCTGGGTGCTGAGCGAGCTGGTCGGCTACTCCAAGTCGCAATTCGACAATCCCATCCAGACCACCATCACGCTCGACCGGCGCAATTCGACCGGCTACGTCTACGACTTCCGCAACAATAGCCGTGAGCCGTCGTTCAACTACAACTACGACGTCAGCGATCCCGCCAGCTACACCTTCCAGAACGCAGCGGCAGGCCAGGGCGATGGCCAGTCGGAAATCCGGCTGCGTCCGCAGGGCGTCGACAACGTGTTCAAGACCGGCCAGATCGACCTGCAGTTCAAGGCGACCGACTCGCTGAGCTTCAAGGGTGGCATCAACTACAAGAAATACACCTTCGATTCCTTCGAGGCACGGCGCGCATCCGAGACCTCGGTGCCGGCGTTGCCAGCAGGCGTCACACTTGCCGACCTGACGAAGGTGATCAGCGGTGTCGGCGATGGCGTGATCCCTTCGGGCACACCGACTGCCTGGCTGATTCCGAACCTCGATGCTTTCGTGCGCACGTTCGATATCTACAGCAACACAGGAACGTTTGCGCTCGGCAGCATCACCAACAACAGCGCCCGCGGCAACAACCGCAACGTCGAGGAAGAAGACCAGGGCATCTACCTGCAGGCGGACTTCAATACAGAGGTTGCCGGACTGCCGCTGCGCGGCGATATCGGCGTGCGTTACGTGAAGACCAAGCAGGAGTCGCAGGGTTACATACCCGCAACCGTCATCACCAGCGTAACCGCCGAGCACGAATACTCGGACACGCTGCCGTCGCTCAACCTGGTGGCCGAGGTCAGACCGGATCTGCTGGTGCGCTTTGGTGCCGCGAAAGTGATGGCGCGCCCGGGCCTGGGCAATCTGAACCCGGGTGGCACCATCAACCTGGTCGGTACGCTCAGCGTGGGGCAGGGCAATCCAGACCTGGATCCCACGCGCGCGACGGCATACGACATGGCCGTTGAGTGGTACTTCGACCAGGGCGCGTTGCTGTCAGCCGCAGTGTTCTACAAGGACATCAAGACTTTCACGCAGACCCTGGTGGAGCAGCAGACGTTCGTTTCCTCCGGGCTGCCGCTGAGCCTGCTTGCGGGGACTACGCTCACCGGCAATGAACTGTTTCAGTTCACGCGTCCGGTCAACACGGATGGCGGTCCGCTGAAGGGCTTCGAGATCAACTACCAGCAACCGTTCCGCTTTCTGCCTGGCGCGTTCAGCAACCTGGGCATCCTGCTGAACTACACCTATGTGGACTCGAAGATCAAATACCAGCTTAGCTCGACCCCGCCGCCTGGAGGCGGGCCGATACCGACGGTCGAGAACGACCTGACCGGGCTGTCGAAGAACGCCTACAACGCGACGCTGTACTACGAAGACGATCGGTTCAGCATTCGCGCCTCGGCCGCCTATCGTGACAGTTTCCTCGGGGCAGTCCCGGCGCCGACGGCACCGACGATTCAGGATGCGTCCGGCACCAACGCAACGCTGAACGTCGATCTGTCCGCGTCGTACAACATCAACGACCATCTCACGGTGACCCTGGAAGGTCTGAACCTCACCGACGAGTTCAACGACCAGTTCCTCGATACCGGAGCCGATCGTGTCGTGGTGTACACGCACACGGGGCGCCAGTACTTCTTCGGCGCCCGCTATAAATTCTGAGGACCCCCTCCTGGTTTCCAGGTAATCCTCAGTACCTTGAGGCGTCGGGCCGCCAATCGGCCCGACGCCTTTTTTATCTCGCCGACTCCTGCCGGATCGAATCGCCGACCAGAAAAACATTCATCATTTGCCACGAGAGGGGATCGCCATGCGTATCACGGAAAATGCTCTGCGCGCCGCTTGCCTGATTACAGTGCTGCTTGCCGCTCCGGCCTTCGCCGGCAAGCGTGACCTTGGTACCGAGACTCTCAATTCGCAAAATGGCTGGGCCGCCTCGGGCACCGGTGTCACCGGAGGCTCCGCAGCGACGGTGCAGCAGAACTACGTCGTCACCAATCGCCAGGAACTCGTCGCGGCGCTCAACAACGGCGTGTATCCGCCACCGTCATCGACGCCTTCGAACGAGCCGAAGATCATCTACGTGAAAGGTACCATCGATGCGAACGTCGATGACGCCAACCAGCCGCTGCAGTGCACGGACTACTATCGCAACGACTTTACCCTCGAAGCTTTTCTAGCGACCTACGATCCCTCTGTGTGGGGTCGCGGCGCGCCCACTGGCGCGCTCGAAACAGCGCGTGTCGCATCGCAAGCGGCGCAACAGGCGCGCGTGCGGATACGGATCGGGTCGAACACGACTATCGTGGGCATGGGCCGCAAGGCCACGATTCGCGGCGCGTGGTTCGACATCCGCGGCACAGCGAACGTGTTCAACAGCCGCGGCAACATCATCATCCGCAACCTGACGTTCCAGGATACGTACGATTGCTTCCCGCAGTGGTCGCCGACCGACGGCGTGCTGGGCTCATGGAATGCGTTGTACGATTCGATCTCGCTGCGCGATTCCAACAATGTCTGGGTGGATCACAGCACCTTCGAGGACGTCACGACGGATGACGCGCAGCAGCCAAACTACTTCGGCGTGCTGTTCCAGGTTCACGACGGACTGCTCGACATCACCAACGCGTCGGACCTGGTGACGGTCTCGTGGAACCGCTTTCGCAATCACGACAAGACGATGTTGATCGGCTCATCGGACAGCGCGGCTGCGGATCGCGGCAAGCTGCGCGTGACGCTCCATCACAACCTGTTCGACGGTATTGGCCAGCGCGCGCCGCGTGTGCGCTTCGGGCAGGTGCACCTCTACAACAATCACTATGACATCAGGAATACTGCGCACTACCAGTACAGCTGGGGCGTGGGCATCGAGTCGGCGATCTTCGCGGAAGAGAATTTCTTCCTCGCCGATCGCACGACTACGCCGGACCAGATCATCGGCCGTTTCAATGGCACCGCGCTGTCTGTATCCGGTACGCTGGTCGTCGGCCCCCGCGTGCGCAATCCGGTCGACGTGATCAGCGCGTGGAATACAGTGAACGATCCGGACCTGGGATTCGATGCTGGCTGGACGCCGACGCTGAATTACGAGCTGCTGCCGGCGTGGACCACGCCGCTGCTGGTGCCGCTACTCGCAGGACCGTTCATCTGGTGAGGGCTGCAATGCTGTCGAAGATCAGGAAGGCCCCCACCCCAACCCTCCCCCGTTTCACGGGAGAGGGCAGGGTGGGGGCGCTTCTTTGCCTTACCGCGCTGCTATCGATGGCACTTCCCGCCTTCGCACAACAGGCTGAGCCGCTGTATCAGGGACAAATCCCCAACGCGATCGTCGCTCCCGACGAAGAGGTGACGCGCGACCCAGCTGACGAAGCTGTGTTCCGGCTGAACATTTCGCGGCCCACGCTGACGGCCTATCTGCCGAGGCAGCGCGACGCCAACGGTGCGGCAGTGATCATCTGCCCGGGTGGTAGCTATCGCGGTCTGTCGATCGTGAAGGAAGGCAGCGAGGTTGCGCGCGCGTTCAATGAAATGGGAATCGCTGCGTTCGTACTGAAGTACCGGACGCCTTCCGATCGTCATATGACCAACAAGACGGAAGCGCCCTTGCAGGATTTGCAGCAGGCAATCCGTGTAGTCAGGTCCGGAGCGCAACAGTGGCACGTCAATCCGCAGCGTGTCGGCATCATCGGTTTTTCAGCAGGCGGCCATCTCGCAGCAACGGCCGCAACGCATTTCGATCATGCCGTCATCGATGACGCGCGCGGGATCAGCCTGCGCCCCGACTTCGCGATCCTCCTCTACCCTGTGATCAGCCTTGGCGATGAGCTGGCGCACAAGACCTCGCGGGAAATGTTGCTCGGCCCGACACCCTCGGCGCAGTTGATACGCCAGTACTCGAACGAGCTGCAGGTGAACGCGACCACACCGCCGACATTCCTGGTGCATGCGGGTGACGATTCAACGGTGCCCGTCGGCAACAGCATCCGTTTCTACGAAGCCCTGCAGGCGCACAAGGTGCCGGCGGAGCTGATCGTGTACCCCGCCGGGGGCCACGGCTTCGGGCTGAACAATCGAACCACCACGGATCGCTGGATAGAGCGCTGCCGTGCGTGGCTGTTGAGTCAGGGATGGCTGGCGCACTGATGAAAGAGAGAGGCCAGGTAGATGAATGATCGCAAACCGCGGGCGTCCGCACCCGAATCAACCACCCGGCGCGAGTTGCTGCGTCAGTCGCTGTACGGTGCCGGGTTGCTCGCAGCCAGTTCGTTGCCGTGGTCCGCGACCGCGCGTGCTGCTGCGACGAAGCACGTAGTTGCCACGACGAAGTCGGGAAAGATCGGTGGTTACGTCGAGAACGGCGTGAGCGTCTTCAAGGGTGTCCCGTACGGCGCCGACACCTCGACGCGTCGCTATCGACCCGCGTTGCCTCCGACCGCATGGAAGGGCGTTCGCGACACGCTCGAGTACGGCGCTTCGTGTCCGCAAGGCGACCGCGAAGAGAAATCGAGCGAAGACTGCCTGGTTCTGAACGTGTGGACGCCCGGTATGAACGCCGCGGCCAAACGCCCGGTCATGTTCTACATCCACGGTGGTGAGTACAGCAGCGGCTCTGGATCCAGCCCGCTTTACGATGGCACGCACCTTTGCAAGCGTGGGGATGTGGTCGTGGTGTCCATCAACCATCGCCTCAACGCATTCGGTCACCTTTACCTGGGCCGCCTGGCCGGGGCCGATTACGCGTCTTCGGGCAATGTCGGAATCCTTGACCTGGTGCAGGCGCTGACCTGGGTATGCGATCACATCGCGACGTTCGGCGGCGATCCGAATTGCGTCATGGTGTTCGGCCAGTCCGGCGGCGGCGCGAAGATTGCGACGATGATGGCAATGCCCGCGGCCCGCGGCCTGTTTCATCGCGCCGCGACCATGAGCGGCCAGCAGATCACTGCATCTGGTCCACGCAGTGCCACGTTGCGCGCTCGTTCGTACCTCGATGCACTGAAGATTGCACCCGCCGACGCTGTGAAGATCAACGCCGCCGACGTGTCCAGCCTCGTTGCCGCTCTCAAGGCACCGGATGCCACCATGGCTGGCCGCTCGCTGTACTTCGGTCCGGTGCTGGATCAAGGCTCGCTGCCGCGTCACCCGTTCTATCCGGATGCGCCGCCGCAATCCGCCGGCATTCCGATGATCATCGGCAACACGCACGATGAGACGCGAGCCTTCCTCGGCAACGAGCCGGGCGTCCATAACCTGAACTGGACGGAATTGCCGGAGCGACTGCTGCCGCAGTTACTCGTCGACATCGATCCCGAGTATGTGATCGCCGAGTATCGCAAGCTCTATCCGCAATACACCGCGACGGAAGTATTCTTCGCCGCTACCACTGCCGGCCGCTCGTGGCGCGGCGCGATCATCGAAACGGAGTTGCGCGCTGCACAGGGTGCGCCGGTGTATTCGTACCAGCTGGATTACAAGTCACCACTCGACGGCGGCCGCTACGGCGCCATGCACACGATGGATATCCCGCTGGTGTTTGACAACATTGCGCAGCCGAGATCGCGCACCGGCACCGGGCCTGACGCGCAGAAGACTGCCGACCAGATGAGCGATGCCTTCATCGCGTTTGCGCGTACCGGCAATCCGAATCACGCCAGCCTGCCGCAGTGGCGTCCGTACGAACTGAACACCCGCTCGACCATGGTGTTCAATGCCCAGTCGCAGCTGGTCGACGATCCGCGCGGCGCCGAGCGAAAACTATTCGTGCAGGTGCCGTATATACAGCGAGGAACGTACTAGGGCCTCTTCCTGCCCTGCGGCGGCGTATGGGGCACCATCGTCGCCAGGTTCCAGTCCTTCTCGTCGAACGCCTGTTGGGCGGCGACATCCTGCGGATAACCGCCGACGTCTTCCTCGCTGTTGATGATCTCACCGCGGCCTTCGATGGTGTCGGCGACGATGCGTGCGTCGACGCGATCGCGGTCCCACGGACGCGCACCGGCGTTGTCGATCACGGAGTCCTGCACGTCGAGGGCGCGCAGCGGCGTCACTCCCTGCGGCATCGCAGGCTTCTTCATTGGCAGGATGGCCGCCTTCGAAGTCGTATAACGGCCGATCTTTTCCAACGGTTTGCCGACACGGTCCACGGCAATGTTGTCCGCTTCGTAGAGTTCGATATCGCCTGAACCGCCGAGCATGAACAGCGCGACGTCATGCGGCGTCGAAGGTCCTGCGCGCATCACATTGCCGATGAGGGTGAGCTGCCCGGTCTGGTAGGCGTGATCGCCCCATTCCTCGGGAATCAGGTTGTAGTGAACGGCGCGCGGACCCGGATCGTAGATCAGGTTGTTGATGACCATGCCGCGCACTCCGCCTTTGAACAGCGGATTGCGTTCGTAGTTGTGCGCGTAAAGGTTGCCGATGATGAGGATGTCACTGATGTTGTCGTGGATCAGCGAGCCCTTGGAGTGCTCGCCCTTGGAATGCGTCGCCCGGCCTAAGCCTTCGGCGATGATGTTGTTGCTGAAGGTGATGCGATGCGAGGTGCCCTTGCGCCAGTCATCCGGCGTGTTGCCGATGAAGCGCCCCCCGGAAGCGGAGAGGTTTTCATCGATGGCCCACGTCATCGAGCAATGGTCGACGATGATGTTGTAGGCGCCGCTCACCGTGGAGAATGCGTCGGGTTCCCAGCCCTGGCGCTTCGCTGCGCCGGCGGTGCCCGTGCGTACCCGGATGTGCTGCAGGATCACATCATGCGTGCCGACGTCGATGCCGGTGCGGATCAGCGTGATTCCGGGCGACGGTGCGGTCTGGCCGGCGACGGTGAGAAACGGCTTGGTGATCTTGATTTCGCGCCTGGCGAAATCGATGATGCCACCGACTTCAAATACGACGATGCGCGGGCCGTCGGTCTCCAGGGCAGCGCCGAGCGATCCGGGTCCGGTCGGTGCAAGCGTGGTCACACGGATGATCTTGCCGCCCCGGCCGCCGGCAGTATCTGCCGCCCAGCCGAGCGCACCGGGGAAGGCGAGCTGTGGTTCGGCCGCCGTCCCCACGTGGCTCAAAAGTACGGCGCCAAGCGCTAGAAATGGGAGCAGCGCGAGGCGAGTGGTGGTCCGTGGTCCTGGCGTTCGGTACCCATTGATTCTCATGGAATTTCCCCTGAGGAAGAGATGTTTTTGAACGGTATCGAATTGTAAATGACACCGGTTTCCTATATACAGCAAAAACAGATTAAGAATCACCAGATGACGCGACATTTCGGGGGACGGGACGCTTGAACTCAGCCAGTCACGCGGCGGCCGAACAGGCAACGGCCGAAGAATTCATGCGGGCACGTCTCGCCGCTATTTCACTTGCCAGCTATCCCGGTTCGGTGCCGTCGACTCTTGCGCAGGCGTACGCATGCCAGGATGCGGCTCTCGCGGTGTGGCCCGATCAACTCGTCGGCTGGAAGGTTGCCCGGATCGGTGCTTCCTTCCAGGCGCAGTACCCCGAAGAACGCCTCATCGGTCCGGTGTTTTCGCGCAACCTGCACGTCGCCGCAGCCGGGCTCGTCATCGATTGTCCGGTCTACGTTGGCGGCTTTGCAGCCGTCGAGGCCGAGATCGGCGTCTATGTGCGTGCCGGCGCTCCCCACGGCAAAACGGATTGGACCGCCGCAAGCGCGGCCGATTGGGTTGCGGACATGTGCATCGGAGTGGAAATCGCCAGCAGCCCGCTGGCAACGTTGAACGACCTTGGACCAGGCGCGATCATTTCCGACTTCGGCAACAACTGGGGCGTGATTGCTGGCGCGGTGATACCCGGCTGGCGCGCCTTCAATGCGGAACTCGCGTGCGAAACATTCATCGACGGTGCATCGGTGGGGCGCGGGACCATCGCGATTCCGCAGACGCCGCTCAGCTCGTTCGCCTTCGCCTTGAACAAGGCGGCCCAGCGCGGCCGGCCTCTGCGAGCCGGCGACTATGTTTCCACCGGCATGATCACCGGTGTGCACCCGATCCAGGCCGGGCAGCAATCGCGGCTCAACTTCGGCAGCTGCGGCGAGATACTGTGCCGTGCGGTGCCGGCCAAACCGTACCAGATGCAACAGGCGAATCGCGCATGATCAACCGGCGCGAGTTGTTGACGGGTATGGCAGCGCTCGGAGTTACCGCGACACATCTGGCGTCAGCCGCTGCCGGTGAAGCCGGACACAGGGTATTCACTGCTGCGGATGTTCACGTCGACGGCTATCCAACGGTCGAAGCGGTGAGGTGGATCGGCAAGCGCCTCGAGGCTGAAACGAATGGCCGCCTCACCGTTCGCGTCTATCACTCCGGCCAGCTCGGGCGCGAGAACGATACGGTGGATCTGACGCGCTTTGGCGCACTCGATATCGCACGCGTGAATTTTGCGTCGCTCAACAATCCGTTTCCGCTGACGCAGATTTTCGCGCTGCCTTACGTGTTCGATTCGGTGGAGCACATGCGCCGTGGCGCCGACAGTGAGGTGGGCAAAGCGGTGCTGCGGGGATTCGAGCAGCGCGACCTGATCGGGCTTGCGATCTACGACTCCGGTTCGCGCTCGTTCTACAACGTGCGCCGGCCTGTCGTGGAGCCACCGGATCTGCATGGACTGAAGATCCGCGTGCCGCCGTCCGATATCTTCATCGATCTGGCGCGCGCGCTGGGCGCCAATCCGACGCCGCTGCCGTATGGAGAAGTCTATTCGGCGCTGCAGACGCACCTGATCGAAGGCGCGGAGAACAACTGGCGCACCTTCCACACCAGCCGTCAGTTCGAAGTCGCGCGCTTCTGGTCGCAATCCGATCACTCGTTCGCCCCTGAGGCGCTGCTGATGTCCCGCCGGACGTTCGACTCGCTTTGCGTCGCGGATCGCGAGCTGATGCTGCGGGTTGCGCATGAATCGGTGCCGTACATGCGAACGCTGTGGGATCAGATGCAGGAGGAATCCAGGACTCACGTCATCGCCGCGGGCGTGAAGGTCAATGAGGTCGACCGCGAGGCATTTCATCGCGTGGCCCGGCCGATTCTCGAGTCATACGTGAAGAAGAGCGATCTGCACCAGCGCTACGAAGGCATCCGCGCGCTGGCCTGAGCGTGCGCAAAGCAGGCACTGCGGACCGGGGGATTTGGTTATCAATACGACACCGATCGGTACAACAATGAATGCGGCTCTGAACCGCACGGCGAATGCGGCCGTCGCGATTGCGGGCGCCTCCATCGTGGGCATGGCGGCCGTGGAAGCCTGGCAGGTCTTCGCGCGCTACGTGCTGAACAACTCGCCGAGCTGGACGGAGCCCGTCGCACTGCTGTTGATGAGCACTGCGATGATGCTGGGCGCCGCTGCGGGAGTGCGCGCCAATCGCCACTTCGGGTTCTTCCTGTTGGTTGAACATGCAAAACCCGGCGCACGCCGGATACTGCTGTTCATCCCGAAACTGATCGCGCTGGCGATCGGGATCATGCTGGCCGGGTGGGGCGCCGAGATGATGATCGATGCCTGGGATTTCCGCATGGCCGGCGCGCCACTGCCGCAGGGCGTCGTGTTCCTGCCGATGTGCGTGGGTGGCTTGCTCATTGCGCTGTTCGCGCTGGAGCAGCTGATCAGTCCGCCGCCGCCCGTGGTTGCGGGAGAGTAATCTTGGCCATCGCGATCCTGTTCGGCGCCTTGCTGACGCTGCTCATGCTGGGCGTTCCGGTCGCATTCGCGCTCATGACGGCCTCGCTGGTCACGGTGCTGTATCTCGACCTGCCGTCGATCATCGTCGTGCAGCAGACCGTGGCGGGTGCGAGCACCGCATCGCTGATTGCCATTCCGCTGTTCATTTTTGCGGGCGAGCTGATGATGCGCGGCGGCATCTCGGAACGGCTCATTGCGTTCGCAGCTTCGCTCGTCGGCCATGTGCGCGGTGGACTGGGGCAGGTCAACGTGCTGGCTTCGCTGTTGTTCGGCGGAGTTTCTGGCTCTGCCATTGCGGATGTCTCCGCCATCGGCGGCACGATGATTCCGCAGATGGTGAAGCGGGGCTTCGACCGCGATTTCGCGGTGAATGTCTCCATGACCGCGGCGCTGGTCGCATTGCTGGTGCCGCCATCGCACAACCTGATCCTGTACTCGGCCTCGGCCGGTGGCTCGATTTCCATCGCGGACCTGTTTGCGGCCGGCATCATTCCCGCATTGCTGATGTCCGCTGCACTGTTGATCGTTACCTACGTGATCGCACGCAAGCGCGGTTACGCCGTCGAGCCTTTCCCGGGCTGGAGCGCGGTAGTGAGGCGATTTGTCGCGGCGCTGCCGGGACTGTTGCTGGTCGCGTTGATTTTCATCGGAATCCGCGCCGGCATCTTCACCGCGGTGGAAAGCGCATCCATCGCAGTCGCATACGCGGTGCTCGTGACGACGCTGATCTATCGCAAACTCACCTGGTCAAGCTTCGTGGAAACCTGTTCCGGCGCCGTGCGCACGACGGGGCTGATCCTGTTCGTGATCGGTGCCGCGGCGTCGTTCGGCTGGTTGCTCGCTTATCTGCAGGTGCCGTCCGCGGCGGTCGACGCGCTGACCGGCATTACCGATAACAAGTACATCATGCTGCTGCTGCTGGTGATCATCCTGCTTGCGATCGGCACCTTCATGGACCTGGCTCCGCTGATCATCATCTGCACGCCGATCTTCCTGCCCGTCGCCAAGGCACTCGGCGTCGATCCGGTGCACTTCGGCATCATCCTCATATTGAAGGGCGGCATCGGCCTCATCACGCCACCGATCGGCTCGGTGCTGTTCGTCGGCACCGCCATCGGCAAGATCACCGTCACGGATGCGCTGAAGACGATCTGGCCGTTCTATTTCACCGCTGTCGGGGTACTGCTGCTGGTGGTCTACATTCCGGCGCTATCGCTTTGGCTACCGTCGCTCTTGAAATAGACTCATGGAATGCATGTAAGCGCCGGTAAGTTGACGCAGGTTGCCCCCGGTAGTCGGGCAAACATCAAGCAGTTGGAGGACGTTGGAATCTCATTTTCATGGTACGCTTTCGGTGCGCAACGGAAGAGGACGCCGATGAGCATACTCCGGCAACAAACAATGTCGATCTTGGGTTGGAACTGATGCGATCCGCCCGCACTAAAGAGCCGTGGGAATGAATCAGGTCCAGCGCCTACCAAGTTATGAAAGCCCGCCCGTAGTTGAAGTTGTGGCGTCGGTGCAGTTCGACCCCGTCCCAAGTCTCAATGTCGTCCATCTAGGCATGCTGTGGCAGCGCTTCCGTGAATCGTTTCCGAAGGTGGAACAGAAGGCTCCGATTGCACCAGTTGTGGAACGCCTTGGGGTTCGGGCGCCCTTAAATCAGATTCAGTTTCAGGTCAACGAAGAAGTTGACGTTCCAAGGCTGTGGTTCGTGAACAATGCAGGTGACGAACTTATACAAGTGCAGCCTGATCGATTCATACGGAACTGGCGCACTGTCCCGAAAGTCGGTAGGCCATATCCCCGCTATGACGAACACATCAAACCACGGTTCATCGCGGATTATCGAGAATTTCGGAACTATCTTAGCGATGAGTTGGGTGCAAAAGTGGAAGCCAACCAATGTGAATTGACCTATATCAATCACATCTCACCCAGTGAACATTGGTCTTCACATAAAGATCTGTCGGCGGTTTTCCGCGGCTGGGACTCGTCGTACGCTGGACTGCTTGAGCAGCCAGTAGAGGCAATAAATCTGCGTGTGGCGCACCTTCTGAACGATCTGCGAGGTGAGTTTGTCGGCCGATTGCACGTTGCCCTGCAGTCGGCCTTCAGAACACCCATTGAACCTGCAGATCCAGGCCAGCCAATATTTGCATTGACACTCACAGCTCGTGGCAAGCCCATAGGTGATGGCGAAGATGGAGTTTTGGGATTCTTTGACGTGGCTCGCAGAGCTATCGTCACCGCGTTTGACAGCATGACTACGCCTGAAATGCATCGAGTCTGGGGAAAACGTTATGACAGCTAGCGCGGTGCTCGCGGATGAATGCGCGATCTATGAATCCGCGCCAGCTGCCTTCTCTGGTCAGGACCTCTCTGCCACACACTCACCGAGTTTAGATGCAACGGTCTACATGCTTTCGTATCCGGCAGTCCCTGCTTGGTGGAATAGTGTCAAGTCGCAGCTCGACGAACTGGGAAGGTTGCCTCCGGGATGGGATAGCTACGCGGCCAAAGTCATTACGGCATCATCGCGTTCGACTGCGCTCGATGTACTCAGGCAGATTGCCACGCGTAAAACTCCTAAGCCCGCAATCGTTCCTACGTCTGACGGCTCCATTCAGGTCGAATGGCATACACGAGGAATTGATTTGGAAGTGCGTGTTTTGTCTTCAACACGGATCGGGGTTTCTTTCGAAGACGAGCAGAATCAACTTGGGCCCATTGACGACGAATTTCAGTACGATTTTCGTCCGCTAGTACTAGCTATGAGTATCCTTTCCAGCAGATAAGCGAGCGGAATTCGCTTAAACCGTAGAAAGGCTCTCTATTGTCGGAAAAGGATAGCCCGCCGCGTGCCTTTCGCTAACGATCCAACAATAACAAACGACGAGCAGTTGCTCCGGCGCGTCCCGCCTTGGCAGTGGGTGGATAACGGAGCGGGCGGGCTTCGTCCATCGACTGCCGCGTTCAGCGACCTGGAACTCTCTGTCGACCTTGGCTCGGTTCTTCTGACCACCGGTCAATCAGTCGACGCGACTCTGCAAGGGCACGAAGGCTTTGCGCTGGCCGCATTCTCAGCGGCATTGGCGCGAGAACAAGGCCAAGCAATATCTCGGGATCCGATGCCAACCAATGTGGCGCATGCGGTAGTAGTGGGCAAGAAAACTTCGGCTGTAAAAAAGCATTTGTCCCGTGGATCTCGCTGGGTGGTACCCCCGGATCCGTCGCTTCAGGCGTAGCTCTCCCAAAGACGATAGGTGGAGGACATGAGCTTGCCACGACTGCATTCATCCCCGCTTCGCTATCAGCCCCCGCAACCACCCGCTCGCGGGATCCGCATCCGCATTCGCATGCCAGTAGAGGAATGATTCCAGCGCCGGAATCTCCAGCGGAAACGGCAGCATCTGGTTGATAGTCTGCTGGTTAGCAAGCCGCGCCTGTATGCCGGTCATCGTGACCAGCATGTCCGATTGACTCACCATTTCGCTGGCCGCTGCGTGGTGCTGGCAACGCACCCGGATGTGGCGCGACATGCCGAGGCGTCCAAGCGCAACGTCCTCGTAACCACCGCCGCGCCGGCGACCGGTTACCAGGATGTGATCGAGTGCCAGGTAGGTCTCCAGATCCAGCGCCTCTCGTATCAACGGATGGTCGCGGCGCGCCAATACAACCATGGCTTCGGAGGTCAGCGGCTCACGCCGGACCTCGGCGGATAGCGGCAGGGCAACGTCGAGTGCAATGTCCAGCTCCCCGCTCTGCAGGTCTTCCTCCAGATCGCGGCGCTCGATTCGGACGGTGGCGATATCGATGTGCGGGGCCTCGCTATGCACTCGCGCGACAAGGGCAGGCAGCATGGTTACTTCGTGTGCCTCGCGCATCGCAATCGTGAAACTTCGCGTGCTGCTGGCCGGATCGAACGTCCCGGCCCGTTGCATCATCCTTTCGAGATTGCCGAGCGAGCCCGCGATGGTCACCGCCAGCGAGCGGGCCATCGGCGTGGGCACCATGTCGTTGCCGCGTCGTTCGAACAGCGGGTCGTCGAGCAGTTCGCGGAGCCGGGCGAGTGCGTGGCTCACGGCCGGTTGCGACAGATGCAGGCGTTTGCTCGCCGGAGTAATGCCGCCTTCGCGGTAGATGGCGTCGAACACGGTGAACAGGTTCAGGTCGATCCGGGACAGATTCATCGCTGGTTCTCCGCGAAGGAATGGCCGCCAGGTGCGGTCATGCACCCCCTCGATCCGGGAGGATTCACACAATGCATTGGCGTTCGCCGGGCGGTGCAGGCACCGTAGAGGCTTCGATCTTCACCGGACGCCGCCATGGAATTCAATCACAGTCCCCGGGTTCGTGAGCTGCAGGAACGCCTGCGGGCCTTTTTTGCGGCCCATATCGTTCCCAACGAGACCACCTACGCGCAGCAGGTAGACGAGAATCGCCGCAAGGGCGACGCCTTCACCGCGGTGCGCATCATCGAGGATCTCAAGCCGAAGGCGCACGATGCTGGCCTGTGGAATCTGTTCCTGCCGCGTTCGCCGCGCGCCCCGCAGGGGCTGTCGAACCTGGAATACGCGCCGTTATGCGAGATCATGGGCGCCGTGCCCTGGTCGGCGGAAGTATTCAACTGCTCGGCGCCGGACACCGGCAACATGGAAACCATCGAGCGCTACGGCACCGAGGCGCAGACCCGTTACTGGCCGGCAAGATCCGCTCGGCTTTCCTGATGACCGAGCCGGCGGTCGCCTCCTCGGATGCCACCAACATCGAATGCAGCATCCGCCGCGAAGGCAATGAGTATGTGATCAAGGGCCGCAAATGGTGGTCCAGCGGCGCGCCCGATCATCGCTGCAAGATCTACATCGTGATGGGCAAGACCAATCTCGATGCATCGCGCCATCAGCAGCAGTCGATGGTGCTGGTGCCGGCGGACACGAAAGGCGTGACGCAACTGCGTCACCTGACGGTGTTCGGTTACGACGATGCGCCACACGGACATGCAGAAGTCGATCTGGACAACGTACGCGTGCCGGCGAGCAACGTGCTGCTTGGCGAAGGCCGCGGATTCGAGATCGCGCAGGGCCGACTGGGCCCGGGACGGATTCATCATTGCATGCGATCCATCGGCGTGGCCGAACGCGCGCTTGAAGCGATGTGCAAACGGCTTACCACGCGGGTTGCGTTCGGCTCTCCGGTTTCCAGCCAGAGCGTCTGGCATGAGCGCATCGCCGAAGCGCGTTGCCTCATCGACCAGGCCCGGCTGATGGTGCTCAACGCCGCCTGGATGATGGACACGGTGGGCAACAAGGTGGCGCGCAAGGAAATTGCGATGATCAAGGTAATCGTGCCCAACATGACGCTGCAGGTCATCGATTGGGCGATCCAGGCTCACGGCGCGGCCGGAGTCTCGCAGGACTTCGAGCTTGCGAAGCTGTGGGCAGGTCAGCGCACGCTGCGCCTCGCCGATGGCCCGGATGAGGTCCACCGCAATTCCATCGCCAAGATGGAGCTGGCGCGGTACCTGGGCAAGCCGGGGGACAGCGTTGAGATTCCGGTTACGCGGGGATCGTAGGTGCGCAGCCACCCCTGCGTCACTGCATGCGCAAAACTCATGACATCAGTCGAATAACTCGCAAGATGTGCGGATGACGCTGGCTATCATTCCTTAAGACTGAAAGGGCCCTGGGCCGTTGGTTTTTCGGAGGATGCCTTGGACACGGCGGACAAACTCACGGCTCCGCCAGCCACGAAGGTTGGCGGCGCATACGCGTGGTACGCACTGGGCGTGATGGTCGTCGTCTACGTCCTGAACTTCATCGACCGGCAGATCCTCTCCATCCTTGCGGAAGACATCAAGGCGGACCTGTCGCTCAACGACACCCAGCTGGGATATCTCTACGGCACGGCATTCGCGCTGTTCTACGCGCTGTTCGGCATCCCCTTGGGCAGGCTCGCGGATAGCTGGTATCGCGGCAAGCTGATGTCGATCGGGCTGGCCATCTGGTCGGCAATGACGTTCGCATCGGGGCTCGCGGGCTCATTCACCCAGCTCGCCCTGTTTCGGGTGGGTGTGGGAGTGGGCGAGGCCGCAGCTTCACCGGCGGCGTTCTCCATGCTTGCGGATTATTTTCAGCGCCAGCGTCGCGCGCTGGCGATGTCGATCTACTCAGCCGGTCTGTATCTGGGAATGGGCCTGAGCCTGCCGATCGGCGGCTGGCTCAGCAGCAGCTGGGATCGGGCCTATGCTCAGGGTGGTGCGCCATTTGGATTGGTCGGCTGGCAAGCGGCTTTCATTGCCGTAGGTTCGCCTGGCTTGCTGGTCGCCGCATGGATATGGACGTTGCGCGAACCTTTGCGCGGCGCCTCGGAAGGCCAGCCCTCGGCAATCGTGCGGCCCGGCGCATGGCGTTCGTTCGCTCTCGAGCTTGCCGCCATCCTTCCGCCGCTGACTCTCTGGAGCGTGTCACGATTCCCCGGCGCACTGCGCACCAACCTCGTGGCTCTCGCGCTGGTCGCAACCGGCACGGGAGGATTGATCGGACTCACCGGCGATACTGCTCAATGGGTGAGCTACGGCGTCGGCATCTATGCGGTGTTCTCATGGATCCAGATGCTGCGCTTCACGGATCGTCCCACCTACCAGCTCATCTGGGGCACGCCCATGGTGGTGCTGGCGATATTCGGCTTCGGCAGCCTGTCGTTCTTCACCTATTCGTTCAGTTTCTGGGCGGCGCCGTTCGCGATCCGTACCTTCGGGATTTCCAAGCAGACCGTGGGTCTGACGATTGGCATTCCCGGCGCCTTCGCTTCCGCAGCCGGCGTGATCGTAGGTGGCCGGCTGTCCGATGCATGGAAAAACCGCGACGCGCGCGGACGCATCTTCGTATGCATGCTCGCCGTCATCCTGCCTGCCCCCTTCTTCGCGATCATGTTCTCGACGGCGAGCTTTACCGCCTACTGCATCCTTTCCGCCTGCGTCTATTTCCTCAACAGCATGTGGGTGGGCTCGACCGTAGCTGCGTATCAGGACTTCGTGCTGCCGCGAATGCGTGGGACCGTGGGCGCGACCTATCTGCTGGGTGCCACGATGGTCGGCCTCGCGTTGGGGCCGTATTTCACAGGAAAGGTCGCAACGCTGAGCGGCTCGCTGCGCCTGGGTGCGTACAGCCTTTATCTGGTCGCGCCGATCACGCTGTTTCTGTTGTGGAAGGTGAGCCGGCACACGCAGGAGCTGGAGGCGACAAAGTACGCAAGAGCGCGGACGGTTGGCGAAATCTAATTCACCTGCCGCTTTCGTCCCTCCCAGTACGGCTTGCGCAGTTCGCGCTTCAATATCTTCCCCGCCGCGTTGCGCGGCAGTGCGGCGACGAAGTC
>Ga0193753_10001047_pt1 | contig 24674 bp, 19 predicted proteins | sample H1c2metaG_FD_144925 | JGI IMG/M metagenome (GOLD analysis project Ga0193753, IMG submission 144925) | Soil microbial communities from a riparian zone of the East river system, Colorado, United States - H1c2 | ecosystem: Environmental > Terrestrial > Soil > Riparian zone | place: USA: East... | reverse complement strand
GTCCTTCGATGAAGTGCTGCGGCGGGATGGCGACGGAGCGGCCGCCCGTGAAGTACGCGTCGGAATTCCAGATATGTCCCTGGCGATCGGTAAAAGGCGGACCGTGATAGCCGGTCAGCATACGAAAGTCGCCTTCCGCCGGTTCGGTAACGGGACCGTTCCAGACTTCATTGACGACGGGTTGCGCGGGGGCACGGTGGACAGCGGCGACCGGACGCCAGTAGACGCGGACGGCCACTAGGACACAGATCGCAGCAGCTAGAACGGCCACTGAAATAGCCGGCCATCGGCGGCGGAGCGGCGGGGCCGCTGGAACAGGGATTGGCGTCTCGCTGGTGTTTGGCGGCTCGGGAACCGATTCCGGAGGCTGCGGATGAACGATGAATTGGGGGCGATACTGGCCGTTCGGTATGACAATGTGAACGGTATGATCGGCACCGTCGCGGGAGTAGTACTCTTCCAGCCTTCTCCTTAGCCGGTGCGCCTCGACGCGAACGATAGAGTCTTTTTTGGGATCGAAATCCGCAGACCGGCCGAGGGCCTCGAGCGCGATGCTATATTCCTTGATTTCATCGCCGTGGCCTTCGAGGTGGCGCTCGCAGATATAGCGGAAGAAGGTTCCCAAACGAGGAGCCTTGTCGAACAGGCCAGATTGCAGAACCGCCTCAAGTTCGGCACGTTCCTGCTGCATTGCCGTGGTGGCGTTCATGGCGACCGCTTTAGACCTGCCCGAGAGTATATCAAAATTCGATGTAACGCGCTTGAAACTAAAGGAGTTGATGAAGTAACGCGGATCGTATCTGAGTGGTAACCTGCGCGTGCTTGCCGGAGAGGGGCGCTTCCCCTACTATTACCCTAGATCGAAAGGTTGAGGATCATCTCAACCTGTCTCACGTTGCTGCAAGGGAAGAGGTTTCCATGTTGAATCGAGTTCGTATCGCGTTGTACGGAATTGCGGTCGCCGCTTTACTAAGCACCTCCGTGTTGTGGGCGCAAGCCATTTTCGCCACCCTGACAGGAGTTGTGGCGGATCCGTCGGGGGCGGTTGTAAGTGGTGCCAAGGTGCGGTTGCGCGACGCCGGATCCGGATCGGAGCGCGCCACAGTGACGGACAGTCAGGGCTACTATACATTCGCTTCGGTGCCGGTCGGGGGCTACATATTGACGGTGGAAGCTCCCGGTTTCCAGACTTACAGAGGTACCGATATCGCGATGGGCGGGGGCGAGAGGCGCAACGTGAACGTATCGCTCACCGTGGGCAGCACAAATCAGACCGTGGAAGTGACGGGCGTCGCGGATATGTTGGCTCCTGTCGACTCCGGTGAAAAAGCGGCGGTGCTGACGACGCAGCAGCTTCAGAACTATGTTCAGGTCGGCAGCAACGCCGCGGAATTCCTGAAGATCATGCCGGGATTCGGAAACCAGAACATGGCCAGCAACAAGGCCAATTACTCTGGCCAGGTCGTTGGTATCAATGGCAACGGTGACGGCGGAAGCCAAAGCCCGCTGAACAATGCGTTCTCCTATAACGGTTTGCCTGGAAATACGCTGGATATCGTGGCCGATGGCGCACATGTCTCGGATCCCGGTTGCAATTGCGACACGCCGGTCAATCCGAACTCGGACTTCCTGCAGGAGTTCCGCGTCCAGACTTCCAACTTTGGTGCAGATGCGCAAAAGGGGCCGATGGTGATCACCTCTGTAACCAAGGCCGGCGGCACCCAGTTCCACGGTTCGGGCTTTTTCTCCGCGCGCAACTATGTGTTGAATTCGAACGACGCCTTCGCCAACGCGACCGGCGTCAAACAGCCCCAGGACAAGTTCTACTACCCCGGCGGTTCCATTGGCGGCCCGGTGATTCTCCCCTGGACAAAGTTCAACCGGAAGCATGACAAGCTGTTTTTCTTTGCCGGATACGAATTCTTTTATCAAGTGCTCGATACGGGAGTGTTGAACGCCACGGTGCCCACACAGGAGATGCGGAACGGCAATTTCTGCAATGTGGCTTCCGGAGAGGGCATTCTCTATAACGGGTCACCCGCGGTAGTGCCGACGCTTCCGGGCGGTGGCTGCGTGATGCCGGCCAGCCAGATTAGCAAGAGTATGCAGAGCTTAATGAGCCTGTACCCTCTGCCGAACACCACCGGAAATGGTTTTAACTACGCCCAGGCAGAAATTTTTAATCAGAACAATCAACAGTTCGTCGGGCGCGTGGACTACAACGTGAGCGACAACACCAAGGTCTTCGTACGCTACAACCTACAGCGCGAAACGCAGCCCTTCCCGGTTGGTCTCTGGTGGCGCCAATCGGATCAAGTTCCTTATCCGAGTTCCGTCGAGGGAAAGAATCGTTCGGACTCTATTACCGGAACGATCACACACGTTTTCAGCCCGAGCATGACGAACGAGGCAGTATTCGCTTACACCTTTATTGGGTTCCCGAACGTGTTCCAAGATCCTTCGAAGGTGAGCCCGAGCACTGTCGGATTCACCGACAAACTGCTGCTCGCGAACAAAGCTACCAGTTTCCAAATCCCTTCGTTCGGCGGTAGCGGCGGTGCAGGCGAGGCGGCGCTGATCTTCAATCCCGGCGGCTTCGAAGCCGGTGGCGCAACCTCGGGTTTGTACGCGAATAAGTACATGCCGAGCGTGAGCGACACCTTAACCAAGGTGCTTGCCACACATACATTAAAGGCGGGGTTCTTTTATGAGTGGATCCGCAACGCTCAGCCGGCGAATAACCTCACGAACGGCTACATGCAGTTTGTTCCGACGGATAATGTGAACTTCAGCACAAAAAACGCATACTCGGACATGCTCTCGGGCAACCTGTCTAAATTTACGCAAGCAAATTTCAACCGCCTTAACGATATTGCCTATAACACTTACGAAGGCTTCATCCAGGATTCGTGGAAAGTGACTCCCAAGCTCACGATTGAAGCCGGGCTGCGGATGACCCACTTCACACCCTGGGCAGATCGCTTGGGCTTCGGATACTCCGTCTTCAATCCATCGCAGTACCAGAACTCCGCGTGCGCGTCGGCTCCGACATTTTGCGGCTTCCAGTGGCATGGCAGGGATGCATCGGTTCCGGTGGGCGGCTTCCCCTCGCGTACGCTCTTTTGGCAGCCCCGATTTGGCGTCGCGTGGGATCCGTTTGGCAAGGGCAATACGGTGTTTCGTGGTGGATGGGGCCGGTTCTACTATCACAGCGGTCAGTTCACTAACGGCCTGGATACATCGGCTGGCTCGGCTAGCATCGATGTGACACCGGCTAAGATTAACAACCAGCCACTCTATGTGAGTAACCTCGCAAGCATTGGGTTTGCCGGCTTGCCTGGCACACCGGGCGCTGTCGATTCGCGAGATGACAAGCAGCCGTACACCGACAGCTACAGCTTCACTATTTCGCAAAGGACCCCTTGGCGCGGTTTATTGGAGCTCGGGTATGTCGGCAACCAAAGCCACGACCTGCAGAGTTCAGGAGGCTATGGCAGCAATATCAACCTAGTCCCCGTGGGAGCGATGTTCAAACCCGACCCGACAACAGGCGCGCCGACGACCGATCCCTTCAGCGCAAACGCAGATCACTATCGGCCGTACGTCGGTTATGGCGACCTGAATCAGGCGACAAACAATCTCTTTTCGAACTACAACGCTTTCCAACTCACATGGGCGCATCAGGATTCCTGGGCCACGATTCAAATGAACTACACATTGGGCAAGTCGCTGGGTATTGTGAGCGGCAGCAACGGAAGCACGTTGGGTGCCTTGAATTCGAATCTAGATCCCTTCAACCTGAGCAACAATTACGGCATCCTACCCGGCGACCGTAGGCACCTGTTCAATATCGCCTACTCGATTAACTTGCCCAAGCCAATTCACGACAACAAGATCTTGGCGGGATTGGTGAACGGCTGGCAATTGTCCGGCATCACGCAGTTGCAGAGTGGCGCCAATCTCACCGGCAACGGTGGTGGTGGCGGTAATTTCAGCATGAATTTGAACGGCGCGATCATTCCAGGAACGACTGAGAAAATCAACAACCAGTCGCTTCTGGGCACAAGCTCTATCCAATTGAACCCGATGCTTACCTGCAACCCGACCTCGAATCTGAAGGCGAATCAGTGGATCAACGGCAGTTGTTTCGCCGCGCCCTCTCAAGTTGGACAGAACGGTTCTACCATTTTGCCGGCTATCTACGGACCCGCGTTCTTCAATTCGGACCTAGGCCTCTTTAAGAATTTCCAGATCAAGGAATCGATGAAGCTTCAGTTCCGCATTCAGGCGAATAATTTCCTCAACCATCCACTCTGGTCCTTTGGGAAAGGAACGCCACTTAATCTGAGTTATTCGCAGGATGCCACCGGCAAGATTGCGCTGAGTAATTCGCAATTCGGCATCGCGCAGTACAAGGAAGGCCAGCGCATTGTCATCATGACGGTGAAGTTCTACTTCTAGAGGATCACGCCGCGCGGATCCGGAATCTGCGATAACAGAGGTGTATGTCAGCCGCCACGCTTCCACCGCCTCGCAAGCGTTTCACACGAGGCGAGGTGCAGCAGATGCTCGATGCCGGGCTTTTCGCGGGACAACGGTTGGAACTCATCGAGGGAGACCTGATCGACAAGATGGGCCAGAATCCGCCCCACGCTTATTTGATTCAAATTTTGCATCTATTTTTAGCCAAGATTTTCGGTGGGGAACGTGTTCGGGCCCAAATACCGATCGAGGCTGGCGTCACGGATCAGGAACGAAGTTTGCCCGAGCCGGATTTCGCAATTCTAGTGGAACCCAGGGGGGACTACCAGCGACGGCATCCTCGCGGAGACGAGTTGTCGCTCGTGATTGAAGTAGCGGACACTACCCTGCAATTCGACACGACAACCAAACGGGATCTTTACGCCCGGGCGGGGGTCCCGGAATATTGGGTGCTGGATATAAACGGCCGACGGCTGATCGCTCACCGAAATCCGTCGCGGGGGAAGTTTGGGCAGATCGAGACCGTGCCGGAAAATGCCGCCGTGTCTGCCGGGGGCACGCAGATTCCAGTCTCCGAATTGCTGCCGTAAACGTGTTCCGTATTGCCGCCATTGTCTTCTGTTTAGCCTGCGCTTACGCGCAATCGCCGCAGGAGTTGATGAAAGAGGCGGTCGAAGCGCAACAGTCCGGCCAATTCGAACAAGCGATTCGGAACTATCGCTTGCTGCTCGAAAAATATCCGCGGATCGCCGAGATTCATTCCAATCTCGGCGTGGCGCTGGCCGGAGAAGGGCGCTACGCGGACGCGATCGCGGAATATCAACGCGCGCTGGCGATCAAACCCGATCCGCAAGTGCGCTTGAATCTCGGCCTCGCTTATTACAAGGCCGGCCAATTGCCGCTCGCGGTGGACACGCTCAAAAAGACGCCGCGCGGCCCGCAGAGCCTCACGGTGCTGGCCGATTGTTATCTGCGGCTCGGAGACAACAAGCAAGTCATCGATCTTCTGACTCCCGTGCAGAAAGCGGATCCGGAAAACGCGGCGTTCAATTATCTGCTCGGGACGGCTTTGGTGAGAGACGGACAGATCGCGCAGGGGCAAATCGTCATCGATAAGATTTTGAAGAACGGCGATTCGGCGCAAGCCAGGCTGCTGATGGGCACGACCAAAATGATGGTGAACGATTTCGCCGGAGCGCTCGAGGATTTTGGAAAGGCCATCAAGTTGGATCCAAAGCTACCGGAAGCCTATTCCTACTATGGGCAAGCGTTGCTATCGACCGGCGATCAGGCGGCGGCAAAAAAGGCTTTCCAGCGCGAACTCGAGTCCGATCCGAATAACTTCGACGCCAATCTGCGGCTAGGAGTCCTGCTCCGCCAGGACCAAGAGAACGACGAAGCGCTCCAGTTCTTCCGGCACGCGCTCGAGATCCGGCCCAAGGATTTCGGCGTGCGCTACCAGATTGCAACGCTGGAACTGGCCAAGGGACAACTCGATCAAGCCCAACGCGAGTTGGAATCGCTGGTGAAAGAGGCCCCGACATTCACCGAGGCGCATGTTTCGCTCGCAACGATTTACTTCCGTCAAAAAAATAAGGCGGCAGGCGAGCGGGAACGAGCGATCGTCGCGAAGCTAAACGCCGAGCGGCAGGCGAATTCACCAGCGGTGAAAGCCGAGCGGTGATTGCCCTGGCCATCGCGACGCTGCTGGTACGCGAGTGCGCCCGCTGCCATCCGGCGGAAGCAAAGCCTCATCCGGCAACCTCGATGGCTCACGCCATGGAAGCGCCGGCCGATTGCGGCATTCTCCGAACTCACCCGAGGCTTACGCTGAAGAAGGGAAAATACTCGTACCGGATTGAGAAGAACCTTTACATCGTGAGCGACGGCAGCGCGAGCCTGACATTTCCTATTCTGTGGGCGTTCGGACTGGGCGATGCCGGCCAGACCTATATTTTCGAGAAAGACGGTGTGCTGCACGAGAGCCGGGTCAGCTTTTTTCGCGCTATCGACGGCTTGGATTGGACATTAGGCGCATCCAATGCGCCGCCCGCCAATCTGATGGAAGCGGCCGGGCGGGAGATGGGGAAACAGGATGCGGCGCAGTGTTTCGCTTGCCATTCGACACGTGCGGCCAGTTTGCTCGTAGCGGGCGTTCAATGCGAGCGGTGTCATGGGTCGACGGACGCGCATCTCGCCACGCTCGCGCCGATGAAGAAGCTTGGGCGGGCTGACGCCGAAGAGGTTTCCACGTTTTGCGGGCAGTGCCATCGGACGTGGGCTGAAATTGCCGGGCAAGGACTGCTTGGCGTGACCAATGTTCGTTTCCAGCCATACCGATTGACCAACAGCAAATGCTTCGATGTCGACGATAAACGGATCAGTTGCGTCGGCTGTCACAATCCACATCAGGAACTCGACCGCAACGATGCGGACTACGACGTAAAATGCCAAGCTTGCCACGCGGGAGGCAAGGCTGGCGCAAAGGCATGCAAGATTTCGCGGGCGAATTGCGTTTCCTGCCACATGCCGAAAGTGGAGATGCCCGGCTCTCACTATCGTTTTACGGATCATCAGATTCGAATCGCAAAAGCCAATGATCGCTATCCCAATTAGCTGCTTGTTGAGCTTGCTGCTCATGCAGGACCCCGCCATGCTTTTCCAGCAGGCGTATCAAATGCAGCAGGCGGGCGACTACGCGCATGCGGCGGAAGCCTACATTGAATTTCTGAAAATCCGGCCGGATGAAGTGGCGGCGCGTTCGAACTTGGGCGTAGTGCTGGTGAAACTGGGGCGCTACGACGAAGCCATCGCCGAATACGAGGCGGCCGAAAAGCTGCTGCCGAACGATCCGCGCATAGAACTGAACCTGGCGCTGGCGTATTCGAAGAGCGGACGGTTGAGCGATGCGGCGGCGAAACTCGAGGCCCTTCCGAAGGACAATCAGGTCACTCTTCTATTAGCCGATACGCGGCTACGGATGGGAGACAATCAGCGCGTGATCGAGCTACTAAAGCCGCTCGAGAACTCGGGCGATCTGGCCGTCTCTTACATGCTGGGCATGGCGCTCCTCCGCGAGAAACGCGCGCGCGAAGGACAGGTGCTGCTCGATCGCATTTTAGGCAAGGGCGACAGCGCGGAGGCGAGATTTCTACTTGGCGTGGGTATGTTCGAATCGGGGGACTACCCGGCAGCCATTAAGAAGCTCAAGAGCGCGATCGATTTGAATCCGAATTTGCCGGAGCTTCAGTCTTACTACGGCCAGACGCTGCTGGTGACCGGCGATGCCGATGCCGCATCCGACGCGTTTCGCAAAGAGCTAGAAAATAACCCGACCGATTATCCCGCAAATTTAGGGTTGGGTGAAATTTTACAGGCGCGCAAGCGATTTGCCGAGAGCCGCCCCTACCTCGATCGAGCGAAACTGATACGGCCGGATGCGGTGGAACGGCGCGCACGCGCGGAAACGGCCAAGCCAAGCGGACCTGCTCCCGATTTCGCTCTGCCGGAAGTAGGCTCGGGCAGAATCGTCGCGCTGCGAAATTACAAAGGCAAGACGCCGGTGGCGCTGGTGTTTGGGAGCTATTCCTGTCCGAATTTCCGGGCGGCTTCCGTTGCACTCGAGGATCTCTACGCTAAATATGGCCACCGCATCCCATTTTTGTTGGTCTACATACGCGAGGCGCATACGGGCCAGACTTGGGAGAGCGGGCGCAATACGCGCGAGGGAGTGACCATGGGAGAAGCGCGCACGCTTGCCGAGAAGACGGGCCACGCGATGATGTGCAGCCGCAACCTGCATCTACGCTTTCCGGCAGTGGTAGACGGTATGGACGGCGCGGCTGAAAAAGCGTATGCGGCGTGGCCGAGCCGCGCAGTTGTCGTGGGAGTGGATGGAAAGATCTTATATAACTCCGGATTGACCGAGCTGGATTTTCACGCGGAGGAGATGGAGGCGGCTCTCAAGCATGCGATGGAATAGGCGGCAATTCCTGGCGGGGATGTCCGCGAGTCTGTTAGCGCGGGCACAGCAGCCCGAACCACTGTTCGTTGAGATTCCGGCAGCGAAGAGCGGCATCGAGTGGGTGCATGACAACGCCATGTCGCAGAATCGCTATCTGCCCGAAACGTTGGGACCCGGCTGCGCCTTCCTCGATTTCGATAACGACGGCTGGATGGACATTTACTTAGTGAACAGCGGTCCGTGCGATTTCTGGAAGCCGCCGAAACCCATTCGCAATGCGCTTTACAAGAATAACCGCGACGGGACATTTACCGACGTGACCGAAAAAGCGGGCGTGACCGGCGGCACGTTCGGCATGGGCGTAGCGGTCGCCGACTATGACAACGACGGATGGCCGGACATCTTCGTAACGTCGTATGGACGCTGCATTCTCTATCAAAATAATCGCGACGGCACGTTCCGCGACGTGACGGAGAAAGCGGGCCTGGCAACGCCGGGATGGACGACCAGCGCTGTCTGGTTCGACTACGACAATGACGGCAAGCTCGATCTATTTCTTTGCAGCTTTGTCGACTATGGGGCCACGCACAAGTTCGAGTGCGGCGATAACAAGCTCGGCAAACGCTACTACTGCATTCCGCGCATCTTCAAAGGCACGGCGAGCTTCTTGTATCACAACAACGGCGACGGGACGTTTACGGAGACGAGCAAAGGCACGGATATTGCGAAGTCGCTAGGAAAAGGGCTCGGCGTGGTGGCGACTGATATTAACAACGACGGCCGCATGGACCTGTTTGTGGCCAACGATACGGTGCAGAATTTCTTGTTTGTGAATCGGGGACCTGACAAGAACCGAAAATGGCAGTTCGAAGAGATGGCCCTCGCTGCCGAAGTGGGCTTCAGCGAAAACGGGCAGCCGCGTTCCGGCATGGGTGTGGATGCGGCCGATCTAAATAACGACGGCTGGCAGGATTTGTTTGTAGCGAACGTCGATCAGGAGATGTATTCGGTCTACCAGAACACGAAGAACGAAAGCTTTCGAGATGTCGCGCACGCAAACGGCGTGGCGCAGTCCACGCGGATGTTGAGCGGCTGGGGATTGCGCTATTTCGATTACGATAACGACGGCGCGGTAGATCTGATCCTCGCCAACGGCCATCCGGACGACATGATCGACAACTATTCGCAGAGCGTTCATTATCGGGAGCCGCCGCTGTTGTTTCATCAAGGAACGGACGGGAAGTTGGTTGACGTGAGCGCGAACGCGGGACCGGCTTTTCAGAAAGCCTACGCGGCGCGCGGGCTGGCCATAGGCGATTACAACAACGATGGCGCGCTGGATGTGCTGATCGCGAATAACGGCGGCGCGCCGCTGCTCTTGCGCAACAACGCGGCGAAGGGTCGCAACTGGCTTGGCATCCAACTCCAAGGCGTAACGGCCAATCGCGATGCGATCGGAACCCGGCTTACCTGGCGTGCGGGCGGCAAGATCAGGCGGCGTTTGAAAAACAGCGGAGGCAGCTATCTTTCGTCGCACGATCCGCGTGAGATTTTAGGACTGGGGGACGCGGCCAAACTGGATGAACTCACGATTCAATGGGCGCCACCGAGTAATCGTGTGGACAAGTTTACGGATTTGCCAGTGAACCGCTATGTGCGCATCGTGGAAGGCAAGGGCGTCGTTTAGATACGATGTCGGCAACCAGAAGCAGTTCTGTATGCAGCGGCGCCGACTGAAGGATCACTCCATCGGAATCGACGATCTCGGATGAGCCATAGGAAACAAGATCGCCGGCGGTACCGGAGACGTCGGCTCGAATCACCGATACGCCGTACTCTAGCGCGCGGGCGATGTCGACTTTCCTAGCCTGCGAGACGAGTTTCGCGTGGGCGCGGTTCGCGGGGAGACCGTTGTTTGTGGGCACAAACAGGGCCGCTGCACCCTTTGCCGCCATTATTCGGGCGGGCTCGATGAAATTGGAATCGTTGCAGATGAGGATTCCGAAGGTTAGGTTGCCGATCGTAAAGACGGGAATTTGATCGCCTGGTTCATAGATCGATTTGTTGATCGCCGGGTGGAGTTTTCGATAGAGTCCTACGACGGTTCCGTTTTGAAATACCGCCGCGGAGTTGTAGAGCCGGTTGCCGGCAATTTCCGTGAACCCGAGAATGGTCGTCACCGTACTGCTCGCAAGCGGCGCAAGCACGGTGGCCAACTGGCCGCCTTCTACATCCATCGCGAAATCGGCAGGTTCCGGAAAGTAGTCCGCCAAGCCGCCAAGTATGGCTTCCGGACAGCAGAGGATTTCTACGCCCTCGGATTCGCAGTACTTGACTCGTTCACGAATGAGCTCAATCGCCTCCAGGGAGCCCGCGCGAAGAAGAGGCGCTTGATAGGCGGCAACCTTCATGGATTAGTGGTTCGCGAGGCTCTCTTCGTCCCAGTGCTCCTTGATCAAACCGTTCTCAATCCGGACGGCATCGTAGTGGTTCCAAGTGTATTCCTTGCCGGGATCGCTTGGGTCCTTCTCATTTTGGTGCCACATCATGATAACGAAAGGGCCGTTCGCGAGAGCGATCGCGGGCGCGTCCTTCCACTCTTGCTTGACGGCTTCGGGCGCCGAGAGATTCTGGCTCATGTATTGCTTCAATCCGTCGCGGCCTTGCGGCACGTTCGGATTGTGTTGGATGTAGCCGGGGTCGATAATTTTATCGGCGAGTTCGGCGTGCCCGTATTGGAGCATGTCCTTGAACGCTTCCGTCGCCAATTTCAAGTTACGGCGCTCCTCCTTCGACAGCGTACCGGCCGGCCACTTCGAGGGAGCAGGCGCGGTCGAGGGAACAAACACTGGGGTGCCGGGTCTTTTCTTCTCGCTGTCCCAATGCTCTTGCACCTTGCCGTTTTGGATGCGGATGATTTCAAAAGTGTCGAAATGGTGTGTCTTCGAAGGATCCCGCGGATCCTTGGCCTGGTGTTCGAATATGAGCCAGACGAAATCGCCTTTGGCGCCTTTCACAACGGGCGCGGGCACGAGCGTCGCGGGAATCGGATTGATGGGAGGTCCAAAGCTGCTGAAGAATTTCACGAACGCGGCGCGGCCCGTGGGAACGTTGGGATCGTGCTGGATGTAATCCTCGGCTTGGTATTTCTCGGCCAACTCGGCGTGGCGGGCACGAAGCACTTCCCGCCACCAATTGAGCACCATGTCCAAATTCTTGCTTTCCTTGGCGTTCATGGGAGCCGTCTGCGGGGTAGTCGGTGGATTGATCGAGTCGGCTAATAGCGTGTGGCTGCCCACTGCCAGGAGCGACATACCGGCTATGATCTTCGACTTGAGAAACACTTTTCCATGTGGCATGACCACATGTCAGCACGTTGCCAACCAAACAAGATCGCCGGGCGACTACTGTGCATTCTGCCGATTTTAGCTTTGGGGCTGTCCATTTCCGGGACACGATGACCGGGTGTGAACATGGGAATAATAGATTAGCCCGATTACTTGACCAGGAGCGTTTTGGATGAGAGTTCTGATTGCCAAACGCGGCACGCAATCCCAGATGCAACTTGCGGATTCGCTAACTAAACGAGGTTTCGAGGCAGTCTTTGCCGCGGACGGCCACCAAGCGGGAACAATTCTCGAGCAACCGGATGGCCCGCGCTTGGCATTCCTGGAATGGTTCTTACCGGACATGACTTGCCTCGAGTTGTGCCGCCGTGTTCGAGCGAAATCAAGCGAGCCTTATATTTACATCCTCTTGTCAATTCCCAAAGACGTCCCCCGTCAACCGGTCCGACGGCTTCGATGCCGGGGCGGACGATTGCATTCTCGAACCGTATGAGAATCCGAACTACTGGTCCGATTGCGTGCGGGTCAACGCATCACGGAACTGCAAGAGCACCTGGCGAGGCGAAGACCAGACTCACGCTAGGAGCGCAGTTCTGAGCTTTCGCGGCCGCGTCGCAATTGGCAATAGCGATTCGGCCGAAACGGCGGCGGCCACCACAAGCGCCAGTGTGAGTCCCGGTGTTCGCAGGAACGTTCTCGCGGAATATCGGATGCGAGACAAGACCTGGACAGCCATCTCCTATTGACATGCTATATGGCGCCCCATACATTGCTTGTATAGGATGCCGCATTGATGAAACAGGTTCGCGAGGAACGGATTGGCAAGCGGCTAAGCTCGGTGGTCTCCGATTGCCGCTATGGGCTGCGGCAGTTGTGCCGGACTCCCAGCTTCACGGCAGTCGCGGTGGCGACACTCGCGCTAGGGATTGGCGCGAACACCGCGATCTTCAGCGTGGTCGAAGGCGTCATCTTGGCTCCGCTACCGTACAAAGAGCCAGATCGGCTGGCTTTGGTGTGGCTGTACAACCGCACGCTCCAGAGGACGACGCAGCTCTCTTACTCTGACTTTCTCGATTGGCAGCGCGGTGCGCGCTCGTTTCAGCAGATGGCGGCATTCACCGAGCAGAGCGCCGATCTGACGAGCCCGGGAAGGCCTGAGCATCTGGACGGGAAGAGGGTTTCGTGGGGGTTTTTCAGCACGCTCGGCGTCAAGCTGGCGTTAGGCCGCGAGTTCACGCAGCAGGAAGACGTACATGGCGGGGCGCCGGTGGCCGTCATCAGCCATCGCTTGTGGAGCGATCGTTTTGCGAAAAGCCCGCGGGCGCTCGGCAAGTCAGTCACGTTAGACGGCGTTGACTATACGGTTGCCGGAGTTCTTCCGCCGGAATTCCGTTTCCGGACCGGCGCGGATGTCTACATGCCGCTCGGGCAAGGCGACCCGCTAGCGCTGGGCGATCGCGCGACGCACGACATTGCCTGTATTGCGCGCTTGAGACGTGACGTGAGCATCGGTCAAGCGCAAGCCGAGATGAACGCTCTGCAGGAGAATCTAGACCGGCTCTATCCCAACGAGGAGCGGGGCCTGGGAACTGAAATCGTGCCGCTTAAACAAGAGCTCACCGGGGACGTACGCGGGACACTCTTCTTGTTGCTGGGGGCGGTAGCGGTGGTCTTGCTGATCGCCTGCGCAAATGTTGCCAATCTCCTACTGGCGCGCTCGGCGGCGCGCACGCGCGAGTTTGCGATTCGCTCCGCGCTTGGCGCGAACGGCACGCGTATCGTCCGGCAAGTAGTTACCGAGAGCGTGATTCTTTCACTCGCCGGCGCCGTCCTTGGACTTGCGGTTGCAAAATGGGGAGTGAGTCCGCTGCTAGCGGCGGTCCCCGGGAGCTTGCCGCGCAGCGAGAACATCAGCCTGAACGCTCCAGTCTTATTTTTTGCGTTCGGCGTTTCAATTTTGGTCGCGGTTGTTTTTGGCTTGGCGCCAGCGCTGAAGATTTCGAAGCTCGATGTACAAACCTCGCTGAAGGCGGGCGGCCGCACTTCCACGAGTGCCCATCGTGGCGCGCAAAGCATTCTCGTCGTTGTGCAAATGGCGCTGACGTTGGTGCTGCTGGTGGGCGCCGGTTTATTGTTCCGCACGGTCCGCCACCTGTGGACCATCGATCCTGGATTCGACACGCGGCACGTCGTTACTTTCAAAGTGGCGCTTCAACCGAGCGCTAAAAAGACAGCGGTGAAGATGCGAATTGCCTATCAACAGTTGATGGAGCGCGTCCGCAAAATTCCCGGCATACAGGCGGCGGACCTTACTACGCTGGTTCCCTTGAGTGGCCAGGACGACTCTCTGCCCTTCTGGTTAGGCTCCGAGGAGTCCGCATCGATGGCCGAGGCGCCGCGGGCGCTGTCGTATTCCACTGGGCCGGACTATTTGAAGGTGATGAAAATACCGCTCCTACGAGGCCGTTTTTTCACTTTGAGAGATACTACTGAGTCCGCGCCCGTCATTGTGATCGACAACAATATGGCGCGAAGGTATTTCCCGGACCGGGACGCCGTCGGTCAGACCATAACATTCGTACATGTGGGCGCTTTCCGGGTTATCGGCGTGGTGGGGCACGTGCGGCATTGGGGATTAGATGACGGCGGCCGGCATAGCCCTTATCAGGTCTACAGCGCCCTGTATCAAATCTCGGATAAGTGGATGCCGGTAATGTATCCGGACGTAACGGTGACCGTTCGCACGCCGCTCGACCCGGCAACGGTTATGCCCGCGGTCAGAGCGACAGTCTACGAAGCAGGCGGCGGCCAACCAATCTACGATGTGCGAAGCATGCGGCAGTTGGCTTCGGTTTCCATATCTCAGCGCCTTCCCATGATTCTGATGGGAATGTTTGCGGGCTTGGCGTTGCTGCTGGCGTCTGTCGGAATCTATGGCGTGAGCGCTTATTCGGTGGCACAGCGTGTTCAGGAGATTGGGATTCGCATGACGCTCGGAGCGGAAAAATCGGACGTCTTTCGTGCGGTCATTGGACAAGGACTGCGACTGTCAATGGCTGGCATCGCTATTGGAGGATTGGCCGCGTTGCTCCTTGTCCGGCTTTTGTCGAGCTTCTCGAACTTGCTCTATGGGGTCGGCGTGGGCGATCCCGTCACATTCGCTTCCGTTTCCGCCATGCTGACCGTAGTGGCCGTTTTCGCTTGCTACGTTCCAGCGCGCCGCGCGGTCCGGGTCGATCCGATGAACGCGCTGCGCCACGAATGAGGTAATATGCAACCAGGAGGTTGCATGAATACGGATCGAATAGAAAAAAATATTGTGCTGCGCGCGCCGCGCTCGCGAGTATGGCGGGCGCTGGCGGATGCCCAGGCGTTTGGCGAGTGGTTCGGGATGAAATTTAACGGATCGTTCGTTCCCGGAGCCCGGGTGCAAGGGCAGGTTCAACACAAAGGCTACGAGCATATGACGGTGGAGATCGTAATCGAGCAGATGGAGCCGGAGCGGCTTTTTTCCTGGCGCTGGCATCCGCACGCGATCGATCCCAAGACCGATTATTCCAAGGAGCCCACGACGCTGGTAGTTTTTGAACTTGCCGACGCCGCGGATGGCACTCTGCTCACCGTGGTCGAGTCTGGCTTCGACGGGATTCCTTTGACGCGGCGCATGGAAGCGTATCGGGGAAACAGCGGCGGCTGGGCCCAACAGATGAAGGCGATCGAGAGCTATGTCGGCCAAGCGGCGCAAACGGCTTAGCGACGCGGCTCCCATTTTTGCGGCGCTGGGCGACGAGACCCGTTTGCGGATCGTCGCCCGCCTGTCCACTGATGGACCGCTATCCATCACTCGCCTGACGGCTGGCGCGCAGGTCACTCGCCAGGCGGTGACAAAACATCTGCATGTGCTGGCGGGCGCGGGCTTGGCGTCGAGTTCGCGATCGGGACGCGAAAGCGTTTGGGAGCTCGAGCGCGCACAACTCGATGCGGCGCGGCGCTGTCTGGAAGGAATTTCGGCACAATGGGATCGCGCGCTCGAAAGTTTGCGAAAATTCGTAGAGGGGTAACGTGCCAACTCTCAGATTCACGCAGAACATTCAGCACCCCGTGGCATGTGTACTCGACGATCAGGGCAAGTTGCGCCAGCACATGACCGCTTTCATCAACGGCAACCAGATGCGTGATCGCGACCATCTGAGCGACCAGGTGCCGCCCGATGCGGTCGTTGATCTTGTTCAGGCGTTATCGGGAGGATAGGATTTCGAAATGAGCACTCGCTGTCATGTAGCCACGCGGAAAGGGCTATTTACACTAGAACGCGGCGCTTCCGGCTGGTCGATCGGCGGGACGGCCTTTGTGGGCGACAACTGCACGCTGGTGATGCACGATGCGCGCAACGGAGATCTGATCGCGGCACTCAATCACGGGCATTTCGGCATCAAGATGCATCGCTCGCGCGATGGCGGCGTGAACTGGGACGAAATTGCCACACCGCAATATCCCGCCAAGCCAGCCGATTACGCACCGAAGGCGGCGCCGCTGGAAGGCAAACCCGCGGACTGGTCGCTCAAGCTGGTTTGGGCGCTTGCCCCAGGAGGACTCGATGAGCCGGGAGTCGTCTGGTGCGGCACGCTGCCGGGCGGATTGTTCCGCTCGGAAGACGGAGGCGATTCCTGGACCTTGAATCGTCCGCTTTGGGACGACCCGCGGCGCGAAGAATGGTTCGGCGGCGGAGCCGACCATCCCGGGATTCATTCGGTTTGCGTGAATCCGCGCGATGCGCGGCATGTAACGGTTGGCGTCTCGTGTGGCGGACCCGCATCTGGTTGCACAGTGTCCCGCGAATCCGGATGTGCTGTGGGTACAGCATCACAACGGGATCTTCAAATCAACAGATGCCGCCGCGCCGTGGACCGAGATTAGCGATGTGAAACCTTCGACGTTCGGCTTTGCGGTCGCTGTCCATCCGCACGATGCCAATACGGCCTGGTTCATTCCAGCCGTTAAGGATGAGAAGCGCTATCCGATGGATGGCCGCGTAGTCGTCAACCGCACGCGAGACGGAGGCGGGACATTCGAGACGCTGACTGCGGGTCTGCCCCAGCGTCACGCCTACGACCTGGTTTATCGGCACGCTCTCGACGTGGATGAAACCGGCGACCGGCTGGCATTCGGCTCGACCACCGGCTCGCTCTGGGTCAGCGAGAACGCTGGCGATTCCTGGCAGGCGTTGCCGGCGCACTTGCCGCCCATATACGCAGTTCGCTTCGAAAAAGCTCTCCAATAAAGCAAAATCCCTCTTCACCCGTGGGTCGCACCCTACAACGAAGCGGGTCCGCATCCGATACGTAAGTAAGCACGCGTTGGGCGCGCCCGTGTAGTAAGCCCAAAGCGGTCGGAGCAGTAGGGTTCGCAGTCCACATGCTTTTGAAACAACGGAGTCTCCCTGTCTGGGTCTCGGTTTTCGCGCTAGTTGGGTGCGCCACCCATTCAGTAGAGACGAAGCACACCGAAATCACGATCGCCCAGGTAAAAACGCTCTCCGAAGGACAGCGGACCTGGCGCGCAGTCATCTTTGAAGGCGTGGTCACGCTGGTGGATCCGCCCTCCGGATTCATTGTGCTTCAGGACCGCACGGCCGGAATTCGGGTCAGGCCCAGCGGATTTGTGGATCTTAGCCTGACCGGACATCGCGTGGAGATCCAGGGAGGGACGTCTCCGGATGGGGACGCCGATGCGATTGTCGATGCATCCGTCCGGGATCTCGGCCCGGCGGCGCTACCCGTGCCAATTCGCCTGTCAGCAAGCGATTTGAAGAAAGATCGTTTCGACGATCTCTTGGTGAGCGTGCGCGGAGTGCCCCATTCGCTGCGCGTGAACACCACCGGACAAGGCGCGCTTTCGATCGAAGTGGACAATGTGCAGATGAACGCGCGGGTGATGGACGACCGGCATCCACTGACGAGCCAACTGCTGGACGCCGAAGTAGAGGCCACGGGGGTGGCGTCGACGGCGGTCGATGTCGACAACCGGGTGACCGATTTCACGCTGCTGATTCCGGCCACGCCGTCGATTGCAATTCTGAAAGAGGCACAGGATCCGCAAAAGCTGCCGTTCCGGTCGGTGCGGCAGTTGTGGGATTCGGCAGAGGCGCCGCGGCACCGCATCCGGCTGCGCGGCTCGGTATACACTGCGTCTTCGTCCGACTTGCGTTTTCTGGATTCCAGTGGCTCGCTTCCGATTCGCGCGGCAGCGGGCGCCGATCTGGTTTCGCGTGGCGACGCCGCTATCATCGCGTTTGCGCGCAAGAATGCCACCGGCATCGTGCTCGACGAAGCTCGTTCACTCGCCGCGGTAACCAGTGGGCGCGAGCGAGCTGGTCCCGCGCCCGCCGTTCTGACCTCTGCCGCGGCGGTGCACGGATTGTCGCGAGAAGAGGCTTGGCAGGCGCGGCCATTATCTCTCGACGGCGTGATCACGTTTTACAAGCCGGATACCCGGACTACGTTCTTCGCCGACCACTCGGGCGGAATTTACGTGAATGCGCATACGGTGGGCGCGCTGCCGGTTCGTGCTGGCGATCACGTTCTGCTTTCCGGGGTATCCGGGCCCGGCGATTTTGCTCCGGTTGTATCTAAGCCAAGCATAAAGATTCTAGGCCGCGCGCCGCTGCCCACGCCGTTGCAACTGAATGCGGAAGATATTTTTCTGGGCCGCGCCGATAGCCAATGGGTCGAGCTCGAAGGCATTGTTCAGAACAACACGGCGGACGGCGGCTATGCGGCGGCGCTGGTGGCGTGGGGACCGCACCGCTACCGGATCCGGCTGGCGGAAGGAAGCGTGCCCTCGAGTTGGATCGACGCCCGTATTCGCGTCCGCGGGGCCTGCGGCACGATTTTCAATTCGAATCGCCAGGTGCTGGGTATTCAGCTTTTTGTGCCTACTCCGGAACAAATTACGGTGCTCGAGGCCCCACGCGCGGGAGCGTTCGAGACCGCGATTCAACCTATTCATGACCTGCTGCAGTTCAGTCCGTCGGCGGCGCCGGGGCATCGCGTACACATTCGAGGCACGGTTCTCGCGGCCGTTCCGCACGGCTCTCTGTGGCTGCGGGATACGACCGGCAGCGTGGTGGTTCGCGACTACGCCGATATCGACCTGACGCCGGGGAGCATAGTGGAAGTGGCCGGCTTTGCGTCGCCTGGTATGTTCTCGCCGCAGATCCAGGAAGCCGTTATCAAGAAGGTCGCGATTGGCCCGGCGCCGCTGCCAATGGTCATCTCGACGGAAGAGGCGCTCACCGGCAATCACGATGCGCAACTGATCCGGATCGACGCCCGGCTGCTCGAACAATTCACCAATGGCCAGGAGCGCATGCTGGTCGTGAGAACCGGCCGATCCACCTTCACCGTGCGCGGCAATAACCGTTTGCCGTATTTCGAAATTGGCACGGTTCTTCGTCTCACCGGTATTTGCTCGGTAATCGCCCAGCGCTTCCGGGGCGTGGCGGTGCCGCGACGATTTGAATTGAGTTTGCGGTCGGCGGCGGATGCGGCGGTACTGCGGCCGGCTCCTTATCTAACCCCTAAACGGACGTTTCAGGCATTCGCGATCGCCGTGGCCGCGAGCGCCACCATCTTTTGCTGGGTGCTGGTTTTGCGGCGCCGGGTGCGCCAGCAGACGGCGATCATCGAACAAAAACTGGCGGAGGTCGAATCGCTGAAGCAGGCTGCCGAAGCCGCTAATCGTGCCAAGAGCGAGTTTCTGGCGAATATGAGCCATGAAATCCGCACGCCGATGAACGGTATCCTCGGCATGACGGAGTTGACGCTCGATACGGAGTTAACCATCGATCAGCATGAAAACTTGATCACGGTCAAACATTCGGCCGATTCGCTGCTGACCATCATCAACGACATCCTCGATTTCTCAAAGATCGAGGCCGGAAAGCTGGAGCTGGACCCGATCGAGTTCGACCTCAGGGACAGCCTGGAGGAAAGCGTACGTACGCTAGCGATGGCGGCGCATGACAAGGGTCTGGAACTGGTGTGCGGCTTCAGCGCCGATATCCCCGACACCGTAATCGGGGATCCGACACGGCTGCGGCAGGTGACCACCAATCTGATTTCGAACGCTATCAAATTCACAGCCCAAGGTGAAGTTACGGTCGACGTCAGCGTGGAGTCGATGGATCAGGATGCCGCCATTCTGCATTTTGTCGTGAGCGATACCGGCTTGGGCATTGCGCTCGAGAAACAGAACGCCATCTTTTCGGCATTCACGCAGGCGGATGCTTCGACCACGCGCAGATATGGAGGAACCGGGCTAGGGCTGAGTATCTCGTCGAGGCTGGTCGAGATGATGGGCGGCAGGATATGGGTGGAGAGCACGCCGGGCAAGGGTAGCCAATTTCATTTCACAAGTACGCTGGGTATCGCGAAGACGAAAGCGAATGCGGCTCCCGCGCCGGCCTGGCCATCGCTAGCGGGCGTGGCGGTGCTGGTGGTGGACGATAACGACGCGAACCGGCGGGTGCTCGATGCGACGGCCGCTCGCTGGGGCATGACCACTACCACCGCGCGCAGCGCCACCGAAGCCATCACCCTGCTGCATTCGGCCGCGGCGAGCGGATCGCCCTTTCCGTTGGTGTTGTGCGATGTACACATGCCGGGTAAGGACGGCTTCTATCTGGCGGAGCAATTTTCGGCGGATCGGGAGACGAAAATCATTTTGCTCACCTCGGCGGGTCAGCGGGGCGACAGTGCGCGCTGCCGCGAATTGGGCATCGCGGGATACCTGACGAAGCCAGTGCGGCAATCGGAGTTGCGCGCGGCCATCGTGGCGGTGCTGGGGGCGCACGGCAAGGAGACGACCGTCACCCGCCACTCCGTGAGAGAAGAGCGCACACGGGGCCAGCACATTCTGATCGCTGAAGACAACGCGGTCAACCAGCAGGTGATCCAGCGTCTCGTCGAGCGCCAAGGGCACACGGCAACCGTTGTCGATAGCGGCATGAAGGCTATTGCGGCTTTGGACGAAGGCGAGTTCGACGCTGTCCTGATGGATGTTCAAATGCCCGAAATGGACGGCTTCGAAGCAACCGCCGAAATACGCCGCCGGGAACAACTCAGCGGCAAGCGCCACACCATCATCGCCATGACGGCGCATGCCATGAGCGGCGACCGGGAGAGATGCCTCGGCGCCGGGATGGACGACTATCTTTCGAAGCCGATCGGACTGGCGCAATTGAACGCGGCGCTGAACCGCAGCCAGGCTGTATTGTCGCGCTAAAGGCGGCCGAATTTCGCCACAGCCTGCCGGATCGATTTATATTTTTCGATAAAAGGCAACATGCTGTGCTCGCCATCGTCGAGCTGCTGCGCGCGCTTTAACACTTCGGCGGCTTTTTCTTTCGGTACAACGACGACTCCATCCATGTCGGCGACTATGATGTCCGAGGCACGAACTTGGACGCCCGCGCACATAACCGGTATATTCTTACCCGCGAAGCGATAGTGATTGATCGTCGTCGAGGGTACGACGCCTCGGCTGAAAACGGGGAACTGTAGCTTGGCGATTTGCGGCGTATCGCGAACGCCGCCATCGACGATGGCGCCCGTGAAACCGCGGACTTTCATCGCGGTACTCATGAGGCCTCCGACAGCAGCGTAGTCGAGACCGTCTTCGAGCACAATCACATAGACCGAGCCCGGGGGAGCTTCGTCGATGGCATCGAGCATTCCCTGCTGCGCCGGCGCACCTTCGTGGTGCTCTTCTTTCTTCAGGAGCACAGTGACGGCCGGACCTGCGAATTTGGTTTGCGAGAGAGGACGCATGTCGTGGGACATATACGCCTTGGCGCCGTATAGTTGCTCCATGGCATCCGACACCGACGCCGCTTCGACCATTCGGAAGCCTTCGCTCAGGTCTTGTGCACGGCCGGCAGCAACCAGCAGTAAAGCGGCTGCGAAGGCGCTCAGTTTCTTCATTTCCGAATCTCCTGAAATTTCCAAGTGCGCATTTCATCCAGCAGAGAGACCACTGCGTCACCCGCAGCTTCGAGAAACTGCTCGCCCTTTTCGGCGCTCGCCATCTCGGGCATGCCGATCACGCCATTCTCCGAGATTTCGTCGAACTCACTAATAAGCGAGAACGGAAGCGGTTTCAACATGTCGGTAACGCGGTAGCCCATCTGCGGGCCGGGACCGCCGTGCCGCGCCTTTGGCATGTCGACGAGGGCGGAATTCTTTGCGAGCAAGATAGAAGTTTCCATCTCGCACGCATGCCCCATGCCGCCGGCGGGAGACGAGCGAATCTGGTTGAATCGATCGGCCGCCAAATTCCAGTAGGCGGCGTACACGATATAGAGATCGTGCAGATCTTCGAATTCGCTCTTCAATTCGCGCTGGGCGGCTTTGCAGGGCGTATCGTTGCCGCCGTGGCCGTTGAGCAGCAGAATTTTGCGCGCGCCGATTTGAACCAACGACCGGCAAATTCCGCGAATCATTTCGACGTAAGGAGTGAAATCGAGACTGACGCATCCGAAGCGCCGATGGTGCGGCGAATGCCCCAGCCACTGGACCGGTAGCATCACGATCTCTTCGGTACGTAACTCTTCCACTCGGCGCGCGACGTGCGAGACGATCAGCGAATCGGTGAAAACCGGGAGGTGCGGACCGTGCTGCTCGAGCGAGCCGAGCGGGACGACAAACGTGCGGCGCGCCAGGCCGGCCAGATCCGCCCAGCGTGCGTTTTCAAGCAGCATAGGCGACGGCCAGATGCGGAGTCTCGAGACGCTTGTTCTGTTTTTTGGATTCGAGGCAGCTTTCGAGGATGCCGCTGGTAAGCAGCGTTCTTTCGATCGGATAAGGAGCGTGGCGCGTCATGAACATTTCTTCGATTTTGGACACGAGGCAAGCCGAATAGGTGACGTTAGGCACGGGCGTCAGCAAGAACTGGGTAGAAAGGATGCCGGCGCCGCGCACGCGCGCGGCGAAATTGAAGTCCTTCACCGCGCCATCGAGCATGAGCAGAGTGGCGCGCAGTCCGTCGCGATATTCGATGCGGTACGCAGCGGGCTCTTTGACAAGCGAAGCGAGAACGCCGGGAGCCGTGAGATCCTGCGTGCGTCCGTCGGTAACGGTAAGACCGAGCGGCGTATCGCTACGCGACAGCGCGGCGCTTAACAAATCCTTCGACCAGCCGGCTTGCCAGGCGGCATCGCCGGTCAATAACTGAACGGCGCGGACGCCGGTTTCCCCGCCATGGCGACGCTCGAGCATGCACTGCATGCCTTCGAGAGCGTGAAAATCCATCGGGTCCGAGCCGCCGACGCCGACCATCACCGCTTCTTCAATCACTGCACCGTGAGGCACTTCAACTTGGGGCAGGCGCCAGGTAACGGGAAGCGAGGAACCGCCGAGCATCGGGAATTTCAATTTTTTCGATGCCGCTACCATCGATTGCGCTTTTTCGAAGCTGTAGGAGAGGTGCTTATCGTTATAAACGGGAACGGCACGCCCGCTCTTTTCGAAAACCTTGACGCATTGTTCGAAGAACTCGTAGCGCGGATAAAGAATCTGGCCTTTATCGTTTCGCGGATAGTCGCCGTGTTCGGCGACGATCAGCACCGCGTCGCAAGCCAGGCTGTCCCCGCCACAGCAGAGCGCTTCGGCGATGGTCGGATACACGCGAAAACCGAACTCGCTGGCGCGTTCCTGGCTGAGATCGCCGTCGGGCTTCTGATCGACGTATAGTGAAACGACCTTGATGTTCGGCTTATGCCATGCGCCATCGATTGGGTAGCCAATGAGAAATCGATCGCCGATATGCTGGCCGTGCGACAGGTATTTGTAGATAGTCGTAACAATGGCTACGCGAAGCGGTTTCGCGGGATTTAGCGGAAGCAGCGCGGCAGCGGCGCCAACGAATTCACGTCTGGTCAACATCAGGCTCTCTCGAAAGTCGATTCTTTGGACGGTTGGTAGCGAATGTTCAAATGCGGCGTGGCGATGCGCTTCTGATCCTGATACAAACTCTCGACTCCGGCGGCGGTCAAGCCCGTCGTGAGCAGAGTCCGCTCAATCGGGTAAGGGGCGACGCCGGTCTGGAACATCTGTTCCATATTGGCGACGAGCGGGCTGAAGAAATTCGCGAGCGTGGTGCGGCCGTCGGGCATGGGCAAATACATTTGCGTGGAGAAGATCTTCGGAGTGCCATCGATACGAGCGGCAAAATTGAAATCGCGCACCAGCCCGTTCATCAGCAGCATGGTGGAGCGCAGACCATCTTCGTGTTCATAGACGTAAGCAACGGGATCTTTCACGAGCTCGCGCATCTGTTCGCGGGAGGGCAGCATGTCATTAAATCCCTTGCGGGCGGGCGTGAGCGTGTGGCTGCGGCATAGGGCGGCTTGCATCAAATCGGCCGGCCAAACACCGCCGGATAAAGCTTTCCAGAATGCGTCTCCGCGATAGGCCTGCAGCCAGCGAACTCCGGTTTCCCCGCCCTTGCGGCGTTCGACCATGCATTGAATGGTCTCGAGCGCGTGGAAATCGTAGCTGTCTACGCCACCATAGCCAATACAGAGGGCTTCGCGAACTCGTGCACCCATTGGCATTTCAACCGACGGAGTGCGCCAGGTAACCGGCAAACTGGAGCCAGCCATGAACGGGAACTTCATTTCGCGCGAAGTATCGTACATCTCTTTCGCCCAGTCCCAGTTCCATGACAGATGCTTGTCACTGAAAAGAGGGACCACACGGTTACTCGAGCGGTAGACGTCCACGATCTGACGGAAGAACTCGTAGCGCGGATACTTGGTCTGGCCTTTTTCGTTCTTCGGATAATGGCCGTGCTCGCCCACCAGCACGACGCCATCGACGGCG
>Ga0193753_10001046_pt1 | contig 24677 bp, 18 predicted proteins | sample H1c2metaG_FD_144925 | JGI IMG/M metagenome (GOLD analysis project Ga0193753, IMG submission 144925) | Soil microbial communities from a riparian zone of the East river system, Colorado, United States - H1c2 | ecosystem: Environmental > Terrestrial > Soil > Riparian zone | place: USA: East... | reverse complement strand
GCAACGGTCTTCCCACCAAGCAGATCGCGCAGCAACTGAATCTCAGCGTGAAGACGGTCGAGACGTACCGCGAGAACCTGAAGGTCAAAATGAATCTGCGCAGCGGCGCTGAGTTGGTGCAGCGCGCCATTCAGTGGAGCAAGAGCCAGCCTTCTGGCACTTAAGCCGCACCGCGCATGGCGCGCTGCTGCGCCTGCGCATCAGCAGCGCAGGAAGCGAACTTCGCGGTCGCCTTCGAAACGGAACATGATGTCCGCGTTTTCCATTTCCTCGACCACGCAGAAATGGAGCGCCTCGTACGGCGTTTGAAATAGCCGCGCCGTCATGACGCTCGCACTCCATTGATTGTCCTGGCAAAGGTACGCCTTGGTCCGGCGATCTTTCACTACGATGGCTTTTGCAGTTTCTGTTTTCATAGCTCCTCCTTGATTGTTCACTTTTCTGTCTAAATGCTTTTTGTTGTCTCCTGTTCTCTGCACCAAATGGTGCTTCCACCATTTGCGCCTATCATCCGCACCCCTCCGAGCGAGTGCAGAGAGCAGGAGACAGATCACGTGCTTGCTACTGATGTTTCCGGATGATCCGTCGGCGTGGGCTTCATAGTCTTCCCATGCACGTACGAAATCACGTCGCCCACGGTGGCGAGCGCTTCTCCGTCTGCATCCGAAATCTCCAATTGAAATTCCTGTTCCAACTCCAGGACGAACTTCACCGGCTCCAGATCGTTCGCCATCAAGTCCTCCTTCAACCGCGTCTCCGGCTTAATCTTTGTGATGCTTCCGCGAAAATGAGAGTTCAGCGTCCGGGCCACGCGCACAGCCACGTCCTGTTGGGAGGCGGGAAAGTTTCGTTGCGCCCAATCCTCCGCTTGATCCCGCTGCCACTCCTTGTTGCGGAAAATCTTCCTGAACCGGATGAGGGCGGTGAGGCACCAGCGACCGAGCAGCGACGGCCTCGGCGGCAACACGACTTTCACTCCACGAAGCGACGGATGCTCTTCCATCCAGCGATCCAACTCCGCCTTGATGTCAGCGTTGTTCGCGCCGGCATCCACGACGATTAGCCTCGGCACCAGCGCCACGCCTGTCTTGAGTCTCCGCATGCAGCGCAGCAAATATCCCTTCACCTCCATGACGTTTCGCGCGCGGTGACAATACTGCCGCCGAAACTGGTGCCAGGACCACGCCGCCGATGAACTCACCGAGTCCCTCAGTACCAGCACTGTGTTGGAAAAGCTTCCCGCCATAATTCAGCAAAGGGGGAGCCGCAGGTTGCTCTTCGATCCGGTGTAGCACACCAGCACGTCCATGTCCTTGAGTTGGCGCTCAACACAAAAGCGGAGCGCCTCAATCGACGTGTTGAACCGCCGGGCATAGTCGAGTTGCTTCACCCACTTCGCGTCGCCCATCAAGAACGCATTCGTCCGTCTGTCTTGAATTAGAATCGTCATAGTTAAAAAAATTGCCGGACGGGAAGTAGCCCTCCGGCGAATGCCCTGCAAGCCCCCTTTGCCCTCACTTGCAGCCACTGATTCCCTCCTCGCCGCCGATGCCGCCTCCTCCCTCGCACATTGGCGTTTCTCCCTTCAGTGACGCGATGAATCTAACGGCTTGTTTGCCCCAAGAAAATCAGGCGGCAACTGGAACTTAAAATCAGCGCGAACCCACCCTCGAACTTCTTGCCGATCCGCATGGTGTCGTCAGGAAAAACTCCCGCGAGCCATCGGGCCATGACCCGGCGTGCCGGGTTGCTGTGCATGACACTTTAAGCAGAGCGCGTGAGAAACATGGTTTTAACGTCGCGCCGCAACAGAACCCAGTTCATCCACGCGAGCAAAATTCCGAACGCGTTACAAAAGCCGGCCCACATCACGTTGCGTTTCCAGCCGCGAAAGCTTTCGTTGCCTATGTGAAAATCTCCTCCGAGAAAACCAAGCACCACCAGGCACGCGAGCAGCAGCCACCCGAGGAAAAGACAGCCCAGCGCGCACGCACGTGCCATCCGCTGCAACTTCAGCAGACCGTAACCGATCGGAATCAACACAAGGCCGAAGTGGAATGAGAAATCTTCGCGAAGCAACTCGTCGATCATGTCCCACACGGCCAGCAATCCGGCAGCGATGAAAACCCAGGCGGTGAACGTGAGTGAGCGCGGACGTTTCATCATGCGTGACGCCTCGCCAGTGCATCGGATCTTCGCGCTGGTTTCAAATGGTAAATCCCCGCGCATTCAAAAAGCGGAATAGTTGCCACGGACCGTTCCCGGAACGCGGCCGTTGATTCGAAAATGCTCTTGAACGGCTGCGCGGAAAATCCTTTTGAATTACGCTCCGTGAGCCGCCACATTCGCCGTTCCCGTGGCGAGCCAGCCACGCCAATTACGGCATGAAACGAACACATCATTGCAACGAACTGCGCCCGGAACACGCCGGGCAACAAGTCACTTTGACCGGCTGGGTCCATTCGCGCCGCGATCTCGGCGGCGTCCTCTTCATCGATCTGCGCGACCGCGAGGGGCGCACGCAAACGGTGTTCGATCCAGCCGATCTCGCGAAGGAAGTTTTTGATGCGGCCACGCATTTGCACACCGAATCGGTCATTGAGATCAGTGGCAAAGTGCGCCAGCGCCCGGCGGGCACGAACAACGACAAAATTGCCACCGGCCAGATCGAAGTGCTCGTGAAAGAACTCGTGGTGCTGAACCACGCCGACCCGTTGCCGTTCCAAATTGACGATCCCGAAGCCGCCGCGAAGGTGAACGAAGAGACGCGGTTGAAATATCGCTTCCTGGACTTGCGCCGTCCGGAGATGACGCACAACCTGCGCCTGCGCTCGAAGGTCGCCATCGCCACGCGCAGCTTCATGGACGAGCAGGGCTTCCTCGAAGTGGAGACGCCGATTCTCTTCAAATCAACTCCAGAAGGTGCGCGCGAATTCCTCGTTCCGAACCACCGCGATCCCGGCACGTTCTACGCGCTGCCGCAATCGCCGCAGCAGTTCAAACAGATCCTCATGGTCAGCGGCGTCGAGCGTTACTACCAGCTCGCCCGCTGTTTCCGCGACGAAGACCAGCGCGCCGACCGCCAGCTCGAGTTCACGCAGGTGGACATTGAGATGAGCTTCATCGACCGCGAAGATATTTACGCGCTCATCGAAGGCTTGCTCAAGCGCGTCTGGAAAACCGCGCTCGGCATCGACATCCCGACGCCATTCAAGCGCGTCAGCTTTCAAGAGGCGCTGAACCGCTGGGGCATTGACAAGCCCGACACGCGCTTCGGCATGGAACTGGTGGATTTCACGGAAGATTTCCGCGCCAGCACGTTCAAGGTTTTCTCTGGCGCCATCGCCAGCGGCGGCGTGGTGAAGGCGATGAACGCCAAAGGCATGGCCGGCGCCACGCAGGGCCAGATCGAGACGATGACCGAATACGCCAAGAGCTTCGGCGCGAAAGGTCTCGCCTACATCAAGGTCGAGAACGGCGAATGGAAATCGCCCATCGTGAAATTCTTCAGCGAAGCCGAGAAGAGCGCGCTCAAGACCAAGCTGGCCATCGAGGAAGGCGACCTGATTCTCTTCGCTGCCGACCAATGGCTGAACGCCTGCGAAATCCTCGGCAAGATTCGCCTCTACTGCGCCGATGTGCTCAAGACGCAGGGCAAGCTCACGATTGATCCGAAGCAGTTCAATTTCCTGTGGGTGATTGAATTCCCGCTCCTCGGCTTCGACCGCGAACAGAACCGCTGGTATTCGAGCCATCATCCGTTCACCGCGCCCGTGGCCGAGGACATCCCGCTGCTCAAGACCGACCCAAAGAAGGTCCGCGGCCAGCACTACGACATCGTGGTGAACGGCGTGGAACTCGGCGGCGGCTCGATTCGTATCCATCAGCCCGACGTGCAGAAGACGATCTTCGAGGAACTGCTCCAGATTCCGCCGGACGAAACCAAACTGCGCTTCGGCTACATGCTCGAAGCCTTCCGCTACGGCGCGCCTCCGCACGGCGGCATCGCCCTCGGCTTCGACCGTCTCTGCGCGATTCTCTGCGGCACCACGAGCATCCGTGACGTGATTGCCTTCCCGAAGACGGCGAAGGGTGTGGACTTGATGACCGATTCGCCGAGCACAGTCACGGCGCGCCAACTGCGTGACCTTTACATTGAGGTGAAGGTGAAGAAGCCGGAGTGAGAGGCTCGCAGGTTCAGGGCTTTACTTTGCAAAGCCGCTTTTCCAAATCCGGCGGCGCGATGAACGCGAGCGATTTGCCCTTCTTGCCTTGGGTCAAAAAGCCTCGTTTGGCCAAATCAAGCAGATCGAGTCGGGCCGTATCATAAACAATGGCGTGCCGAGCCATATGGCCGGCAATTGAGTAACTGAAGCTTGGATGCCGAACCGCGTGGGCCAACACCGCCTGTTGCCGATGGTTCAGGTCCGGATGCGTTTGTAGCACGTTCATACACGCGCGAGTTTCGTTCGACTTGCGAGCAATGTAGTCATGCAGCTCAGTCAGCGCGCGGCGGATGACGTCGGCTTGGTGGACAATGAAATAGGTCAAGTCATTGTCGTCCGTCTCGGTGTGCAGAAACGCTGTCCCGTACTGCACAGGGGCTTTGCGCAGAATCTGCGAGATCGAGATGAACTCGAACAGCCAGTAGCCCGTGTGCAGCATGTGCCAATAAAACAGCGCCCGGGCCGTGCGACCATTCCCGTCCACGAACGGGTGATCGTAGGCCAGCCAGAAGTGAAGAATGATTCCCCGGATGACTGGGTGAATGAAATAGTCTGGAGTCTTTCCGTTGGCGAAGTCGCACATTGCCTTCACACGCTCCGGCAATTCCTCCGCATTCGGTGGAACATGAAACACATTGCCCTCGAAATCCGACACATCTACGCGCTCATCGGCGCGACGGTATCGACCAGCGCCATCCTTTACATCCAGCGCGTCCGCCGAAATACGCCGGTGAATATCCAGCACGAGTTCTGGTGTCAGCGGCTCAGACTGGATTTCCATGATCCGGCGCATCGTCACGTAGTTGTTCAGGATCATTCGCTCGCTGCGATCTCGTGGGGTGCGATTCTCGGCGAGCATTTTCTTGGCAACTTCACGGGTTGTTGCCGCGCCCTCCAACTGGCTGGACGTAATTGCCTCCTCCATCAATGAACGCACCAAGTAGCGATCACGCTCATCTGGGTTGGTTACTTGCTCTGGGATTTCAATCAGCGCACCGCCGTTGCGATCAATTGAATGCAAAAGCTCGGTAACGAGATCGGGCATGATAAAATTGAAGGGTGTGCCGCCCTTATCCTTCAATGGCGTAATCCGCAGCGACGCCATGCGGTGAATTTTCAGATTGAGCCACCACTCTTCACTAGTGAAACCGTTTGGCGCCTTGCGATGTCTCAACTCACCCCAGTGGTAGTAGGCGCGCATCTTGCCCTGCTCCAAACGAGCGCCCAAAATCGTTTGAAGACGTGCCGGTTCCTTCACCTTCCCTATCAAGGCATCGAACGACGGCGGCTCGTCTGGCATCTTCATAACCAACTACCGATTTGCTACCGATTTCTACCGAATCGGTAGTTTGTTAGCAAGCGTAATTACCGATTTCAAATCAATCGGTAGCAAATCGGTAATTGCAAAAAGCACAAGTGGCAGTGGCGACCACACGCGCAAGGCCAATGGGCGGTAGCAACCTCACAATCGACAGAAGAAAGCCACAAAGGATGCGGCAGAAAATCACCTCGCCCCCTTCACCCGCATCTTCAGTCCGTAAACATTCTTGCTCGCGGTGATGAAGAGCAGGTCGCGGTCTTTGCCGCCGAAGGTGGCGTTCGCGGTCCACGGCTCGGCCACGGCGATCTGTTCGATCTGCTTGCCGGTCTTGTCGAACACGGTCACGCCGCGGCCGGTGAGATAAATGTTACCCTCGGCGTCGATGGTCATGCCGTCGGAGCCGAGTTCGCAGAAGAGGCGTTTATTCGCGAGCGCGCCGTCGGGCTGGATGTCGTAGGCGTAGCTCTTGCGCGCGCCGATGTCGGCCACGTAAAGTGTTTTGCCGTCCGGCGTGCCGATGATGCCGTTGGGCTGCTTCAAATCGGTCGCGACGCGCGTGACGGTCTTGCGGTCGGGCGTCATGAAGTAAACGTGCTGGCCGTCCTGCTGCATGGCGGGATCGCGCTTCCAGTAATTCCGTTTGTAAAGCGGGTCGGTGAAGTAGAGGCCGCCGTCGGGACGAATCCACAAATCGTTCGGGCCGTTGAGCAGCTTGTCGCCGAAGTTCGTCACCAGTACCGTCACCTTCTTGTCGGGCGCGATGGACCACAGTTCGTTCTTCTCGTCGGCACAGGCAATGAGATTGCCGGCCTTGTCGAAGTAGGTTCCGTTCGCGCGGCCCGCGGGCTTGAGCCAGTCGGAGAATTTCCCATCCGCCGCGCTCCACTTCACGATGCGGTCATTCGGCTGATCAGTGAAGAAGACGTTGCCATCGCGATCCACCGCCGGGCCTTCAGTAAATTCATAGCCGCCGCCCAGCTTCTCCAGCTTGGCGCCAGGAGCGATGATGGTGGAATCGGCGGCAAACGATGAGGCTACCACGAGAAAAGTGGCAACGAGTGTCCGAATGCGATGGCTTGATTTCATTGGCCCGGTTTAGCGGCTGGCTCGATGGGTGTCGAGGAGTTGAAGACAAACAGTCCTCACTCAAACGCAGCTACAATCCCCGCACGAAATGATCGAGCCGGTCCAATCCCTTCTCAATGTTGGCCAGGCTGGTGGCGTAACTGATGCGTAAGTATTCGTCAGCGCCAAAGGCGATGCCGGGCACGGCGGCGACTTTCTCGGCTTCGAGCAGACGCGCGCAGAAGTCCGCGGACTTCAGCCCGGTTTTTGAAATGTTGGGAAAGAGGTAGAACGCACCTCTGGAATTTACGCAGGTGATACCGAGAATGGAATTCAGTTTCTGGTGCGCGTACTTGCGGCGCTTTTCGTATTCGGCCAGCCAATTCTTCAGATGATCCTGCGGGCCGGTGAGCGCAGCGACGCCTCCCTTTTGCGCAAAGCTCGTCGGGTTGCTGGTGCTGTGTGACTGAATGGCGTCAATCGCTTTCGCAATCGGCTCGGGCGCGGCGAGGAATCCGAGGCGCCAACCCGTCATGCTCCAGGCTTTGGCGAATCCGTGAACAACAATCGTATGCTCGTAGTGTGCCTGCGAAAAACTCGCGACGCTCTGGTGCTTGGCTCCGTCGTAAAGCAGGTGCTCGTAAATCTCGTCGCTCATGATGAGCACCCCTTTTTCCACGCAGATGTCGCCGAGCGCTTTGATTTCTGTGGGCGTATAGACCGTGCCGGTCGGGTTGCTTGGCGAATTCAAAACGAACAACCGGGTGCGCGGCGTGATGGCGGCGCGCAGTTGCTCCGGCGTGACTTTGAACTCGGTCTTGTCGCTCGTGTTGATGACGATGGGCTTCGCGCCCGCGAGTTTCACCATCTCCGGATAGCTCAGCCAATACGGCGCGGGGATGATTACTTCATCGCCTTCTTCACACGTCGCGAGGATGACGTTGTAGCAGGAATGTTTGCCGCCGCAGGAGACGATCACTTGTGAAGCTTTGTAGGTGAGTCCGTTCTCGTGTTTGAACTTGTCCGCGATGGCCTGACGCAGTTCCGGGATGCCGCTGCTCGGCGTGTACTTCGTAAAACCGTCGTTGAGCGCCTTGATCGCGGCGTCCTTGATGTGCTGCGGCGTGTCGAAATCCGGCTCGCCCGCGCCGAAGCCGACCACGTCCAGTCCCTCGGCCTTCATCGCCTTGGCCTTCGAATCGATGGCCAGCGTGAGCGAGGGCGCGAGGGAAGCGGCGCGATGCGAAATCTTGTAGTTCATAAAGCCGCAAAGAAATACGGAGGCGCAGGTAGTGGAGCAAGGGGCAAGTGAAATGGGAAGCGCGACCGTCCCGGTCGGGCCCGTCGGCGTCTCGCCGACGGGCCGCTGGCGCAGGCACCGCGGACCAAATGGTGCGTCTGTTCGACGGCAGGAAGTTTTCGGCGGGACGCCGAAAACAGCGGGCGAGACACCACGCGCTCCCAAAGGAACTGATCGGTCCGCCTTAGAAATTTGTCGTCGCCAGCCATGTGCCCGGCGTGCGTTGCGCAGACGAGGGCATCGGTGGCGGGGGATACTTGGCGCGTGCGTCCTGGAGTCGGCGCGCTATCTCCCGCCAGCGTTCGCGTTCCGGTTCCGTCATCTTTTGCCAGCGCTCGACGGTCTTCAAAAAAGCCGCGCGCTCGGGAAGCGTTAACTCGGAAAACTTCTTGAACCCCGCCATTGCTTGCTCCCGCTGTTCTTTTTCCAGACCGCCAAACGTGACCAGGGTGCGTTGCATCTGTTCGCGATCCGTGGGGGCCAGTTTCCCCAGCGCCTTGTTTTTCTCGCCGGGCGCTAGCTCAAAGAACTTTTTGAAGTGAGCAAAAATCTGTTCGCGCCGTTCCGCCGGCAGGTTGTCCAGGTGCTCGAACTGCCGTTGCAATTCCTCGCGCCGTTCGGGGCTGAGCGCCCGCAGCACATTGTCATTGCCGCTCTGCGCGCTCGGCAAAAAAACACTAATGGCCATCTGGTTCGTCAGAATGTCGCTACGGAGCGCGGGCGGAAGAATGTCCCACGTCTCCAGCTTTGCTTCGAGCAGCGCGCGATCCGGCTGCGGAATTTGAGCGAGTTGCCGGGTGCGCTCGGTGCGATCCATCTTCATGAGCAGCGGCAGATACCAGCGCAGTTGCAACGTCTGCAGCCGGTCCTCGCGTTCCGCCGCCGGCAGCGCTTCGTATTCCTTGAGCTTATCGTCCAGATACTGGCGCTGCGCCGGGCTTCGGAGAGCCAGCCATTGGGCGCGCCCTACAGCATTCGTTGTGAGCAGGGTCCGGAAGATTTGCACCGGCGAGAGCGGCAACGGCGGCGTGATGATGGCAATATTCGTTTGCTCAGCCGCGCGCGAAACGCCGCACAGCGCGAAGCTAACGACACAAATTTGGAAGGCGCGCTTCATTGCAAGGCAATCAGCAAGTCGTCATCGCTCGTCATGGAAACCTGCCGCAACTGATTGATGGCGTCGAAGTCCTGCAACACCTCAGCGCTGGGCAGTTTGGCCGCGTCTTTCGATACCAGCGCCACGTCGTTTGCCAGTTGGGTTCGTTTCGAGACGCTATACTCATGCATACCAACCAGCCCAAGCACCAACGCCGCAGTTCCCCAACTCAGTCGTGGCCAGAATCCTCGGAACCATCCGCCATGCGAATGCCGCATCCGCTGGTCACGCGCTTCTTCCAGATCGATTTCCTGCATGACTCGCGAAGTGAAGTTGTTTGAGAGCGGCACGTCCGGCAGCGATTGCAAGGCTCGGCTCAGCGCGCGTTCCTCGTCCCACGCGGCGTGAGCGTCCGGCTCACCGCGCAAAATCTTTTCCAACCTTGCCTCCTCTTCAGGAGACAACTCCGGCTTCATGCTCAGCCGGATTAGTTCATCGTTACGCACGTCTTTCATCACAATCCTTTCAATTGAAAACCATTTCGCCGCCAAAGTTTCTTATTCTTCTCGCCACGCGCCGGAGTGCAGATACGGCTTCAGCCGCTCTTTCAAAGTTTCCCGCGCTCGATGGATCAGTGACTTCGTTGCGGAGAGTGAACATCCGACCACACGCGCGATTTCCTCGTAGGAAAATTCCTCGTGCCGGCACATCAAAAGGGCGGTGCGCTGCTTCTCCGGCAGGTCCGCAATCGCTTCTTCGACTTTCTCTTCCAGTTCGCCTTGCAACAGAGTTTCCGTCGGGCCGGCGGAATGCGTGTCGGCCGGTTGCCGTATCGTGTGCTCGTCATCGTCCGCAAAAGTTTCGTCGAGCGAGTCAGCGCGATGACGCGAGCGCCGGCGAATCTCGTTCAACGAAAGATTCCGTGCGATGGTGAAGAGCCACGTGGAAAATTTTGCCGTCACTTCGTAGCGATGTGCCGACTTGTAAACCTGCACGAAGACATGCTGGGCGATGTCCTCCGCCTCGGTGAAGTCGCCGGTGACGCGCGCGACGAGATTGACGACGGGTTGTTTGTATTTCTCGACAAGGGTCTCGAATGCAGAGCGATCCCCCTCACGCACGCGAAGCATGAGGGCGGCGTCTGGATCGAGATTCGCGGACATCGTGCGCAGCAACGTAGCAAACACCGGGTTCGGCTCAAGGTTGCGCGCGATCCTGTTTGGAAGCTGCGTCCTGTTGACTTGCCGGTGACGCTTCTGTTCTTTTGTTGCGTATGGGAAAGGTTGCTCTCCAAGTTATTTCATTCCTGGCGTGTGGCTACATCGCGTTCGCGGCGGACGGCGCCAGTTTGCCGAAGATGGAATTGAAACCGCTCTGGCCGAACGTCGCGATTCAACGCCCCGTCTGGTTTTGCGAAGCGCCGGATGGCTCGGGCCGCAAGTTCGTCCTCGAGCAACGCGGGCGCGTTTTGATTTTGCCGGAGGAGCAGAGCGCAACGAACGTCACCGTCTTCCTCGACATCTCGGACCGCAAGCCTTACGCGAGCAACGAGGAAGGTCTGCTGGGGCTGGCGTTTCATCCGCAGTTCAAAACCAACAGAAAGTTTTATGTCTATTACTCGCTGCAAAAACCGCAACGCCACACGCTCGTCAGTGAATTCACGGTGGCGAAGGGCGACAGCAGCAAGGCCGACATCGCGAGCGAGCGCATTTTGTTCGAACAGCCGCAGCCGTATCCGAACCACAAAGGCGGCTGCGCGATTTTCGGTCCCGATGGTTTTCTCTATATCAGTCTTGGCGACGGCGGCAGCGCGAATGATCCGCACGAGAACGGTCAGAACCTAAAGACGTTGCTCGGGAAAATTATCCGCATCGACGTGAACTCCCGCGCTTCCGATCTCCAGTATGGGATTCCGTCGGACAATCCCTTCGCCGACAAAGGCGATGGTCTGCGCGGAGAAATCTGGGCGTATGGATTGCGCAATGTGTGGCGGTTCAGCTTCGACCGCGCAACCGGCGCGTTGTGGGCTGCGGACGTGGGACAGAATAAATTCGAGGAGGTGGACGTGATTGAACGCGGCGGCAATTACGGCTGGAATTGGCGCGAAGGTTTTCACCCTTTCAAAACGAGCGGCACGCCGCCCGCCGGCGCGAAGTTCATTCCGCCCGTCATTGAGTATCCGCACCTGGCGATCTACGACACGAACACGGCGCACAGTCCGGGGCTGAGCATCACGGGCGGCTATGTGTATCGCGGGAAGAAATTGCCGGCGCTGCAAGGCGCGTACGTTTATGCCGATTTCGCGGCGGGCACGATTTGGGCGTTGCGGCATGAGAATGGAAAGGTCACCGAAAGCGCGGCGCTTTACTCGACGCCCAAAGCGACCATGGCGAAAAACGTGTCGAGCTTTGGTGAAGATTCGGACGGAAAACTTTACGTGCTCGCCTTCGAAGGGACCGTGAACGGGAAAATTTACGAACTGGTGGAGGCAAAGTAAAACGTGCCCCCCGGCATCTTGCCGAGTTCCGGTTATCGCCTGAAAACCCGGCAAGATGCCGGGGGCACGTTCATGCTAGGAACCGCACGTCGCCATCCAGCCACACTCCACGCACGCGAAATTGTTCATCGAACCAGACGAGGTCGGCGCGTTTGTTTTTCTCGATCGATCCGAATTCATGCTCTCGATGGAGTTGCCGCGCAGGATTTAACGAAGCCATTCGCACCGCATCCACGAGCGAGGCGCCACCCAATTGCACCGCGCCGCGCACCGCCTCGATCATCGTGAGCGTGCTGCCGGCGAGCGCGGTTCCATCGGCGGTCAACGCCGCTTCAGCCGTCACGCGCGCGGCGACACCGCCCACCTGAAATGCCGTGCCCGGCTTCATGCCGGCGCCGCCCGTCGCGTCCGTGATCAGGCACACGCCGTCGCGGCCTTTCGCGTTGAAGAGCATCTTCATCAGCGTGGGCGCGACGTGAACGCCATCGGCGATTAGCTCGCAATTAATTTCACGATGGGCGAGCGCGAACTCGACCATGCCCGCCTGGCGATACGGGCCGCGTTTCGTCGCCGTGCTCATGGCGTTGAATGTGTGCGTCGCGTGATTCAGCCCCGCGCGCAATGCCGGCTGAAGCGCATCCTCAGTCGCGTTCGTGTGTCCGCCGCTGGCGATCGTGCCGTTCCTTTTCAATGCGCGGATAAGTGGCAGCGCGCCGTCGATCTCCGGCGCGATCGTCATCTCGGTGATGAGTTCGCCGAAGCGCAGAAATTTTTTCCATTCGCTTTCGCGTGGGGGACGAATGTGTTTTGGATTCTGCGCGCCCGGTTTCTCTTTCGAGATGAATGGGCCTTCGATGTGAATGCCCGCGAGCCGCGAGCCGCCGAACGATTTGTTCCACCACGGCTTCGCCGCTTCGAGCACGCGCAGGATCTCCGCTTCCGTTGCCGTCACCGTCGTCAGCGCGATGGAAGTCGTGCCGCCGCGCAAATGAAACTCCGTGATGACGCGGAATGCTTCGGCGCTCGCTTCCATCGTGTCGCGATTCACCGCGCCGTGGATGTGTAGATCAAAAAACCCCGGAGCGAGAAATCCGCCGCGCAGATCGAGCGTGTTCTTGTTCGGTGGATTTGGCTTCGCGCTGCGACTGATTCTTCCAATCAGCCCGTTTCGCACCACCAGCGAGCCGCGCACCATCTTGTCCGGCAAAATCAACCGCGCATTCGTGAAGTACATCACAGGTTATTGGCCCGAAGTTTTTCTTAGCGAAGACAAATACTCGACGAGGTCCGCGAGTTCCTGCGTTGTCACGGTCATCTGCAAGCCGCTCGGCATGATGGACGTTTTGCTCTGCTGCATCGACGCGATCTCGCTGCGCTTGTAGCGCGTCACGATTCCGTTGGTGTCCTTGATGGCGACCTCATCCGCCGTCTCGCTCGCCTTCAGCCCGTAAGCTTCATCGCCGGATTTCAATTGCACCTGCCAAGCTTCAAAGCCGAAAGAAATTCCCGCGTTCGGATCAAGAATGGCTTCGTAGAGCGCCTCCTTCGGAAGCTTCGTTCCAATTTCGGAAAGCGCCGGTCCCAGTTCACGTCCTTCCCCGCGAACCTGATGACACTTGATGCAACCCGTCGTCTCGCGGCGAAAAACATCGGCACCCTTCGCGGCGTCACCTTTCAATTTCACCAGCTCGGAAACTGGCGGCAGCGGTTGCGAATTCTGGCCTGCGGGCAGCGGGAGAATCTTGGCCGTCTCAGTTTCGATCTCCGGCCAGCGCGCTGAATTCAGTTCCGTAGCCGCGCTGAATTTCAGGTTTTCCGGCAGCTTGTCTTCCTTCGCCATCGTGAGCAACGAAGTCGCGCCGTCCTGAGTCTGGGCCAGCGCGCGCACTGCGGCACGCCGCACTTCGATGTTGCGATTGTCGTTGATGATGAGCGGCGCAAGCCACGGAACTACTTGTTTCTCTTTGGCGTTGCCGAGCGCTTCGATGAGACGCACGGCGTTCGCGACGTTCGTCGTCTGGAGCGCGGAGATGACGGACGAAGAATCTTTGCTCGCGAGAACGAGGCGCATCGCGGCGACGCCGCTTTCATCTTGAGGATTATTGATCGCGACTTCGAGCAGTCCGGCATTTTGATTCGTCAGCTTGAAGTGCTGCACCAGTTTCACGAAGTTCGGCGTGCCGCGCGTTTTTTCCAGCACGCGATGCACCGCGGCCTTCACCATAGGCTTCTGATCCAGATTTACGTTCTCCATCCGCGTGAGCGCTTCGATGGCGGTGTTGATGCGCTGTTGCTCGTCTATGTCGGCCGCGTGGAGATGACGCAACGACAAGACGGCGAAGAAGAAACTGATTCGTATCAAGCGCATGAGTTTACTGTTTCCGAAGGCCGTTCATTACTCAAGAGCAGCGGAATGCAACAACGCTGTTTCGCCCCGCATCACAGCCGTCCCGCCCCGGATGTTACGATGCCCCTTATTGATGTTACGGGTCTCGCCACAAAATTTTTCTTGCATCCAACACGACTCCTGAGTTCAAATCACATCAATCCAAACACAAAATGCTCAGCCAAAAACTGCATGCGATCCGATCTGTAGTCCTTTCGCGGACACAATTTTCGGCCAAGAGCACGGCCAATCAGGCAACCAAAGGTAACCATATGCGTAGTGCCTCCCTTACAAAATTCCTCGCGGCAACTCTCGTCATCGCGACGTTCTCGTGGGCTGCTCAGGCTCAATTCACCCCCGTTGACATTCGCGCCCCAGCAGGCGCGGGATCGACGATTACGAATGGGCCGGGTTCCTACACCATCACGGGTGGTGGTGATGAAATGTGGGGCGATTACGATCAGGGCCACTTCGCTTACTACGTTCAGACGGGCGATTTCGATGTGCGCGTGCGCGCGGTGAGTATCACGCCCGCGAATCGGTGGTCGAAGGCCGGCATCCGCCTGGCCGAAAGTTTGGATCCTGCCACGATGGCGATCCAAACCTACGTTTCGCCTGTCGGACCGACGCCTCTCCCCGCGGATAACCCCAATGGTGTGAACACTCACAACACGTTTTGGCGGACGGGCAATCCGTTGCACGGTGGAGTGACGGGTGGTCAGCACGAAACTGTCGGCGCTGCACCGGCCTACCCTAACGCGTGGATGCGCATGACGCGCTCCAGCAATACGGTCGTTACCTACAGCGGCAACAACGGCATCAATTGGACCGTGATCCAGGCGTTCGACATGAACGTTACGAACGATCCGGCCACGGCGTTTACCAATGTGATTCCGACCACGGCGCTTCTCGGCTTTGCGATCAGCAGTCACAACAACGTCGCACCGCTGACGGCTACCGCCGAGTTTCGTGATTTCGGCAGTCCTTCCAATGCGATTGAACTCACGTTGCAACCCGTCTCGCAATCCAAGTTCGTGAATCAGACTGCTACGTTCGCCGCAGGTGTTGCGGGCGGTTATGACTTTGCGGCGTTGCAGTGGCGGACCAATGGTGTGGCCATTCCGGGCGCCACCTTTCCCACCTACACCACTCCAGCTTTGCTAACGACGGACAACGGTCTCGTTTACACTTTGTTCGCCAGCAACACCGTCAATGGAACTGTGGCGACGAGTTCGGCCGCCACTTTGACCGTGAACCCCAATCCTCAATTGGTTGATATCAGTTCGCGGAATGACCTGGCCGGGCACATTTATGTGACCTACACCAAAGCGATGGGGCCAACCGCCATCGATCCCTTGAAGTACTCCGTCAGCGGCGGCGTGGTTGTTTCAGGCGCCTCCTTCTTCGGTTCAGGGGACACCGTGGTTCGACTCGATGTGTCGGCGCTGACGGTGGGGAGCAGCTACACCGTGACTGTAACAGGGGTGCTCGATGCTTCGGCAAATCCCTTGGTGCCTAATCCCGACAATCGCACGTTCACCCATTTTGCTGGCCTCAACCCGGCGGTGGGATTGTCCATGAAACGTTTCGACGGATCTGCCGACTTCAATGTGCTTCTCAATAAAATTGCCACTTGCGCGGCTCCTCAACGCCAATCCACCAACATGGCGGACTTCGAATATACCACCAGCGAAGCTGCGGATGTGCCGGGGGGTAATCTTTTTGGCGATGCGGGTACTGACAATTACGGCATGTGGGTTTACGGACAATTTGTGCCGCCGGTTACTGGCAACTACCAGTTCGGTTTTTCTTCGGACGATCACGGTGAACTTTTTCTGAGCACGGACTCCGCACCGGCGAATAAAGTTCTCATTACCTCTATTCCCGCGTGGAATGGTTATCGCAGATATGTGACGCAGGCCGATCCTGGCTCGTCGGTTCCCACGCTGAGCGCCAGCATCCCGCTGGTGGCAGGGCGCACCTACTACATGGAGGGCATGGCGGCGGAAGGTAGCGGCGGCGACCACATCGCGGTCACGGTGCGCAAGCCCGGCGACCCGGCTATCGTTGATTTCCAGGCCTCCATTAGCCGCGATCTGTTCGCGACCAATTACTCCGTCGGCTGTCCGCCAACGTTCTTCTTCAACAACTTCGGACCCGTCACCGTAAGCCTTCAGCCCGCGACCCAAACACAGGTCGAACTGAACAATGCGTCGTTCTACGTCGGGGTGGACGGTTCGCCCAACGTGAGCCCGACCGGATATTCCGTTCAATGGTTCAGCAATAACGTGGCGGTGGCTGGCGCGACGAATCAGTTGTACAGCTTCCAAACTTTGCGTTACGCCAATAGCGCGGTCTACCACGCCGTGGTCGCCAACGGGTTCAGCACCGCGACTAGTGCTGGTGCTACGTTGACGGTGATCAGCGATGAAATCCCGCCCACACTTGTCCGTGCGGTCGGCAGTGGCGTGTTCACCAACGTGCTGATTGCGTTCAGCGAACCTGTTCACACCGTGAGCGGCGCGAACATCGCCAATTACAGCATCACCAACAGCGCCGGTTTTCCGTTGGCTGTCCTTTCCGCCTTCATTCGCGACAACACGAACGTTGTCCTGCGCACGGCTGTTCAGACGGCGGGCGAGCGATACACGGTGGTGGTGAACAATGTGGCGGATCGCGCGGGCGTTCCGAACCCGATCCTCGCCAACAGCACTGTTTCATTCAGCGCGTGGGTGTTCACCCCGGGGTATGCTTTGATGGAAGTTTATGGGACGATAGGCGGCACGACGATTCCACTGCTCACCAATCATGCGAGCTATCCCAATTATCCACGCGAACAGTACTTCATCACCAGTTCCGACAGCCGCCTGGCTTATCCGAATGATTCTCATAGTGACTACGGCGGCCGAATCAGCGGCTTGTTCATCCCGCCGACGAATGGCAACTACTCGTTCCGAATTGCTAATGACGACGACGCCCGCCTATCGGGAAGTGCGAACGAGAATCCAGCCAATGCACAAACGATCCAAAGCCTTGCCTGCTGCACTGCGAGTTCTGCCACATTCGCTGCTCCCGCTGCCCCAATTGCGTTGCTGGGTGGAGGGCCGCGCTATTTCTACGAGTTGATCTGGAAAGAGGGCGGCGGTGGAGACTATGGCGTCTTGTCAATCGACGGCGTGAGTTCGATTCCCACGGATTTCCTCGGCGTTTATGCGAATCCCGATGCCGCGAACCTTGTGATCACTGCCGTTCCGCAGGATACCACCAATGAGGTTGGCCACTTGGCGACCTTCAGCATCGTCGGCACGGCAACTCCAGGTTTGCCGCTCACCTACCAATGGTACAGCAACGGAGTGGCGATCGCTGGAGCACGCGCCAGCACCTACACCACTGGGCCTCTTACTGCCGAGGAGGACGCAGATGTTTACACCGTTGTCACAATCATTCCCGGTGCTGTCCGTACGAACTCTGCATCGAGCTTTGTCATTGTGGATGTGGTTCCTCCTTCTTTAATTGCTGCGTATGGCCGCACTACTTTGGATTCAGTTGATATCACTTGGTCGGAGTTCATGAATATTTCCACCTCGGGGGAAAGTGGTAACTACTTCATTACGAATTCGTTGGGCGAAGATTTGCTCGTTAACAGCGCAATAGCGACCGGACCGAATACCGCTCGGCTTTTCACTGATCCACAGGTCCCCGGTGCCCGCTACGTGGTCGTCGCCTCTACGGACGTGCGAGATACTCAGAATAATAACGCCACCGAAGCCGGCAATTCAGTCGCCTTCAATGCGTTTGCTTTCGCCGGCCAGGTCAACGGTTCGTTGTTCCGCGAATTCTACGACGGAATTGGTGGAACGGCGCTGGCGGACTTGACCAACAACCCTGCGTTCATCGCCGGTACGCCGACGAGCACGGACTTCATCACCACCTTCAACAGTCCGGATCGTGCGGACAATTACGGCGCGAGAGTCACGGGTTACGTCATCCCGACTTTCTCCGGCGAATATTTCTTCCAATTCATCAGCGACGACGCGGGCGTCGTCTTCATGAGCACGGATGAGACGCAGGCCAATGCGACCATTCTCGCGCTCGAATCGCCCGGTTGCTGCGCGAACATCGATGCGGGTCCGAAGACGTTGATCGCGGGCCGGCCCTACTACGTGGAAATGTTGTTTAAGGAAGGCGGCGGCGGCGACTACGGCCGTTTGAGCTGGAGAAGCGGCACGAACATTCCGGCGTTGACGATCATTCCGACGGAGAACCTGGCTTACTTCTATAGCCTGTCGATCACCCAGCAACCGGCGAACGTCACGGTCGATCCGAACCTCAATCCCGGTGGAGGCGCCACCTTTACCGTGGGCGGGGCGCCAGGAGGCGCGGCCAAGGTCGTCAAATACCAGTGGGAACGCAGTGATGACACGGGTGCGACTTGGACGCCAGTGCCGGGCGCGACGGGCAAGTCTTACACGCGCATCACGACCTTCGGAGACAACAACGCGCAATTCCGCGCAGCGGTCAGTTTGTTGGGCGGCTTCCAAACCAATTACAGCGACGCGGCGACGCTGACGCTCCTCACGGACACGACTAAACCTCTCGTGACGCGTGTGAGCGGCACTCGCGCCGGCAATGAGATCCGCATCACGTTCAATGAGGCGATGGATGCCGGGGCTGCTGAAGAAGAAATAAATTACGCGGTCGCGAGGGCAGGCGGCGGCACGCTCGACGTCAGCAATGCAGTTCTGAGCGCCGACAAGTTAAATGTTATCCTCACGGTCGCAAACCTGGGGGTGGGATCGAACTATACGGTGAGCGTGTCGGATGTTCCGGATTTCGGTTTCGGCAACCCGATAGTTTCCACAAATGTGAGCTTCCAGTCTTGGATTATCAGCCCGGGTTCGCTGTTGTTCGATGCGTATCTCGGCCTGAGCTTAAACCCGGTCATCGAGGACCTCACCAATGCGCCGGCCTTCCCGAACAATCCGTCCGTCACCGGCCATATTGGGGGCGCGGATACTCGCCGCTTCTATCCCGACGACAGCCATGAAGGCTACGGCGGGCGCATGTCAGGATATTTCGTGCCGCAATCCAGCGCGAACTACACGTTCTACATCAAGAGCGATGACGCTTCGAAGCTCTTCCTGAGCACCAACAGTTTTGAGAGCAACAAAGTCGAGATGGCTTTTGAGCCTGGTTGTTGCGGTCAATTCTCGGGCCATCCGTCTCCGTCCGTTTCGTTGGTCGCTGGCCAGCGCTACTACTTTGAAACCATCTACAAAGAAGGCACGGGCGGCGACTTCTCACAGGTCGCGGTGAAGAAGACCGGCAGCCTTCAGAATACTGATGCACTACCGCCGATTAGCGGTGCATTGCTCGCCTCGCTGGCGGACCCGGTGGGCGCCTCAATCACGATCACGCAGCAGCCGGTCGCCAGCATCGTGACCACGCAAGGCATTGTCTTGTCGCTGACGGTTGGAGCCACGGTGACAAACCATTACGGCGACTACAATCAGGTCGTTTATCAATGGGAGAGGCTGGATAACGGAACTTGGACGGCCATCTCGGGCGCCAACAGTGCCACGTATTCGACCAAGACCATTGCGGGCAACACCTCTTACCGTGCGTTGATCTACATTCCTGGCGCCAGTGCCACCAGCTCGGTGGCGGCGGTCACCGGCAACCTTGCGATCACTTGGACTGAAGTGGGAGTAGTGTTGCAAGGAGCTGACAATGTCACCGGGCCGTGGATCGATATCCCCGGCGGCAGTCCTCTGATTGTTAATCCATCGGGGACGCCGAGGAAATTCTATCGCTTGCGGCCAGGCCCTTGAGCGGAATGTTTGAAACTCAAGAGACCGGGGTGAAAATCCCGGTCTCTTTTTTTGTGCGCGGAATCAAAAAGATTCCTCGTGAGATTGTGATGAAGCCGCAGTTGAATGTCATTGCGTGTCTTGCCGCCTTGGCTTGGCCAGGGAGCGCGAGCGCCGTGGACTGGGCCCAGACGCAGGGTTTCCGGCACGCAGCGTTGCAAGTCAGTCCCGGCACTCGTCCAGGATTTACGACGCAGCCGGCGAATCGAACCGGAGTCCTCTTCACCAACGTCGTGGGGGAAGAGCGTTCGCTGACCAATCAGATCTATATCAATGGCTCCGGCGTGGCGCTCGGTGACGTGGACGGCGATGGCCTCTGCGACATTTATTTCGGCAACGTGGACGGCCCCAATCGGCTCTATCGCAATCTCGGCCACTGGCAGTTCAAAGACATCACGACCGAAGCCGGCGTCGCCTGTCCCGACATGGACACCACCGGCGTGCTCTTCGCCGACATCGACGGCGACAACGATCTCGATCTGATCGTCAATGCCATTGGCCGGGGCACCGCGATTTTTCTGAACGATGGACGCGGACGATTTGCGGATGTAACGAAGAGCGTCGGCACCGCCGCCCGAACCGGCAGCACCTCGCTCGCGATGGCCGACGTGGACGGCGACGGCGATTTGGATCTCTACGTGACGAACTACCGCACCTCCAGCTTGCGGGATGAACCGTTCACGAAATTCACCATCAACATCGTGAATGGCAAACCTGCAGTCACGGCCGTGAATGGAAAGCCGGCCACCGCGCCAGAACTGCTCGGACGTTTCACCGTAAACGAGGAAGGCGCGATCACGGAGCACGGCGAGCCGGACGTTCTCTTTCGCAATGAAGGCGGCGGAAAGTTCTCTCCAGTGTCATGGACCAATGGCGTGTTTCACGACGAAGACGGAAAGCCCTTCTCAGTCCCCTACGAGTTTGGTTTGTCCGTGATGATGCGTGACCTCAATGCCGACGGCGCCCCGGACATTTACGTCTGCAATGATTTCGAAGGCGAAGATCGCGTCTGGATAAACCAGGGCCGCGGCACGTTTCGGCTCATCCCGCGGCCGGCGCTCCGGCAGACTTCCGTTTTCTCGATGGGCGTGGATGTCGCCGACATCGATCGTGACGGGTTCGACGATATTTTTGTCGTGGATATGCTCAGCCGCGAGCACACGCGCCGCATGGTGCAACTCGGCGACCGCAAGCCCGCGTTCTCGATGCCAGGCCTGTTCACGAACCGGCCGCAGTATATGCGCAACACACTTTTCTGGAACCGGGGCGATGGCACTTACGCCGAGGTCGCGCAGTTCGCCGGACTGGAGGCGAGCGAATGGTCCTGGACCCCAATCTTTCTCGATGTCGATTTGGATGGCTACGAAGACCTGCTCATCAGCAACGGCCATTTGCGTGACGCGCAGAACATCGATTACTCGCGGCGCGTGGAATCGCTGAAGGCCGAGCGCCGCATGAGCACCGTCGAGCAACTGCGTTTGCGCAAAATTTATCCGCGGCTCGACAATCAGAACTTCGCCTACCGCAATCGCGGCCAGTTGCGTTTCGAAGATATCAGCGCGGCGTGGGGTTTTGACGCAGCCGGCGTGAAGCAAGGAATGGCGCTCGCGGACCTCGATAACGATGGTGACCTCGACGTAGTCGTCAATTCGCTCAACGGTCCGGCGCTGCTCTATCGCAATGACGCTGCCGCGCCGCGTGTGCAGGTGCGTTTGAAAGGCAAGCCTCCGAATACCCGCGGCGTCGGCGCGAAGATCCGTGTGTTTGGCGGTCCGATGGCGCAATCCCAGGAAATGATTTGCGGTGGACGCTTTTTGTCGGGTGATGATTTTCTCCGTGTCTTCGCGGCCGGCAATGCGACGAATCTCCTGACCATCGAAGTAATCTGGCGGAACGGCGCGCGGAGCGTGGTCCGCGAGGCGCGGGCCAATCGAATTTACGAGATCGACGAAGACATCGCCGCACCAACTCCGACGCCAAAGCCGAAAGTCCAGAGTCCTCCTCCATTGTTCAAAGATGTAAGCGAACTGCTCGCTCACCAGCATCATGACGAGGACTTCAGCGACTTCGATCGCCAGCCGCTGCTCGTGAGGAAGCTGAGCCAGTCAGGTCCGGGCGTGACGTGGTTTGATCTTGATGGCGACGGTTTGGACGATTTGCTTTTGGGCAGCGGGAAGGGCGGGGAACTTGCGGCGTATCGGTTCGACGGACGTGGCGGCTTTCGGCGCATGAAAAGTCCCCCGTTCAACACCGTTGCCTCGCGAGACCAAACGTCGGTGCTGGGAGTGCAACGCGACAGCCATCGCACGTTGCTGGCGGGCCAGAGCAATTATGAAGATGGGCAGACCAACGGCGCAGTCGTGCAGACCTTTGATCTTGCTGGCGGAAGAGTCATGGAACCGCTGCCCGGGACAGAATCCTCCGCCGGACCGCTTGCGCTCGCTGACATCGATGGCGATGGCGAACTTGATCTTTTTGTTGGCGGGCGCGTGGTTCCGGGGCGTTATCCCGAAGCTGCGTCATCTCTGATCTTTCGTGGCGTTCAAGGGCGCTGGGTGCTCGACGCGGAGAACACAAAAGCATTTTCCAAAGTTGGATTGATCACGAGCGCCGTGTTTTCCGACTTCGACGCTGACGGTGCGCCCGATCTCGTGCTGGCGAACGAATGGGGACCGCTGCGTCTTTTCCGCAATGACCACGGCCAACTGAAGCCTTGGAATCCGCGCATCACGGGCAGTCCTCTGACCTCGCGTGATTCCACTTTCAATGATCTCACCGGTTGGTGGAACAGCGTCGCAGTAGGCGATTTCGATGGTGACGGGCGCACGGATTTGGTCGTGGGAAACTGGGGCGAGAACACCGGTTACCAAAGCTGCCAGCCTGAACCGATTCACGTTTTCTACGGTGACTTCGACGACAACGGCACGTTTGATGTGCTGGAAGGTTGCTTCGATCGCGCGCTCAAAAAGATGGTTCCGCTGCGCGATGCTAGTGCTGTCGCGCGCGCGCTGCCTTACCTCGCTGCGCGGTTTTCGAATTACGAAGAGTACGGGAAGGCGAGCATGACCGAAGTGATCGGCAACAATGCGGCTGTTAAGGAGCTTTCGATCAACACACTGCAATCGATGGTCTTCCTGAATCGTGGGACAACCTTCGAGGCGCGCCCGCTGCCGCTCGAAGCCCAACTGTCGCCAGTCTTCGGCGTCGCAGTAGCGGATTTCGATGGCGACGGCCGCGAGGATTTGCTCTTGGCGCAAAACTTTTTCGCCGTTGAACCGATGACCGCGCGCTACGATGCGGGGCGCGGCTTGCTGCTGCGGGGCAGGGGAGACGGCACGTTTCAATCGATGCGCGCACAGGAAAGTGGCCTCGCGATCTATGGCGAAGGCCGCGGCGCTGCGGTTTGCGATTACGATGGGGATGGCCGCGTGGACGTGTGCATCGGCCAGAACGGCGCGCAAACCAAGCTCTATCGCAACGAGCAGGCGCGCGTCGGTTTACGCGTGCGTTTGCAAGGCCCCGCTTCGAATCTACTGGCCATTGGCGCGATGCTCCGCCCGATTTTCGCGAGTGGGAAAGCAGGCGCCGGGCGAGAGATTCATGCTGGCGCGGGCTGGCTTTCGCAGGACAGCGCCGTGCAGGTTCTGGCCACGCCCGAGCCGATCAAATCTTTCTCCGTGCGCTGGCCCGGCGGCAAGACAACACAGTCCGGCGTTCCGCCGAGTTCGGTTGAAGTGACGATTGATTGGTCTGGAAAATTGACAGTAGTTCGATAGCATCGCGACAATCCAACGCCGCTCACGAAATTGTCCCGCATCTTTGCTGTTCTTTGCGCCGTGGTCGCTCTGCTCTGCTTCGCTACCAGTTCTCCCGCGCAGTGAGGCTTACCAACCCGGCGAACCCGCGTTGAGTTGAGGCGAGAGCGATTACGGATTGGAATGTCCGCCGCCGTGACGGGGCCGGTCCCCCGTCGCCAACGCCGATGTCGCCGTTCTGCAAGGGGCGGCCGGCTGGCGTCATACTCAAATCGTGCGGTAGAAAATCACCGTGCCGTGCAGACGCCCGTCGGGACTGCACGCATAGCCCGGTATTTCGCCAACTTGAGTCCAGCCCATCTGCTCATACATCGCTGCGGCTGGCTTGTGCGGCTCGGTGTCGAGATAGAGCAGCGACCGCCGCGTGGCATGCGCCTCTTGCTCGATGGCCGCCATCAATGATCGGGCAATGCCTTGCCGCCGCCATCGAGTGTGGACGAATAGCTTCTGAACCTCCGCCCGGTGCAAACCGTTCGGACGGGTGCAAAGCCCTAGCTGCACACTGCCAACGATCACGCCATCACGCCGGGTGGTGAGCAAGATGCGAGAGACCTGCCCCATCTCGCGAAAGACATCCTGCCAATAACGCTCGGCTACATCGGCGGACAAAGGCTGCGTGAAGCCGATGGATGCGCCATCATGCACCGCATCCTGAAGCAGCGCGACAAGCTGAGATAGAACGTCTCGCGCTTCGTCTGCTGTGACTCTCTGAATGTCTTGCATAAACTTTGGACGAGTGAGCCTGCATGGTTAGACCATTGTGTCACGGCTGACCCCCGCGTCTGCGCCGCCGCAGCTCACCGCCAAACTGAAACCACGCTGCAAGCAGGATGGTTGAAGTGGAAATCAGACCGACGATGCCAAACAGCGAGAAGCCGTGCCGAACCAGTGACACGACGTTCACCGTGTCGATGACTCCACAGATGATCGTGAATGCGACCAAAGATGTGACCAATCCACGGTGGCTCATCTCGTTCGGCCTCTTTGAATTTCGGGTGATCACGTGAAGCGGCCTAATGTCCCAAGCTCAGCGACGGTGGCCACGAGCCGCGGCGATTGGAACAGGAGCACGATGCCGCTGACCTGACCCCAAACACTGGA
>Ga0193753_10001045_pt1 | contig 24708 bp, 26 predicted proteins | sample H1c2metaG_FD_144925 | JGI IMG/M metagenome (GOLD analysis project Ga0193753, IMG submission 144925) | Soil microbial communities from a riparian zone of the East river system, Colorado, United States - H1c2 | ecosystem: Environmental > Terrestrial > Soil > Riparian zone | place: USA: East... | reverse complement strand
TCACACTCAAACGGCTTGCCCTTGGATGACAGCCAAAAGCCTCCGAGGACGATTCTCGCGGAGAAACGTCGTCTGTGAGCGCATTTTCAAATGAACCGGGCCACTCCATCCATGCGGGATTTCGCCAAGCGTCTTATTGCTTATGAGACGAAGGGAAATAGATCTGCCGTGGCCAAACCCCCGCTGAACTTTCCGGTCTGTGAGAAGCTGCGCCCACATCTCGCAACCCTCATAGGCAAGAATGGTTTTCACGCGCTTTTTTCACGCTCGCTCGCGCTGGCCAGCGCGGAAGTATCCTGGCTGCGCGCGCTACACATGAAGACGGATGGCTCCCTGGCCGGGTTGGAGGAACTTCACCCGCCGCCCAATGCGGACGAATGGCTCGAAGGCCGAGTCGTTCTGCTGGCGCAGTTGCTCGGCCTGCTGGTGGCCTTCATCGGCGAAAATTTAACCTTCCGGCTGGTGCGTGAAATCTGGCCGAAAGTTCGGCTCAACGACTTGGACTTCGGTAACGGAGGCAAAAAATGAAGAATCAAAATAGTGCGGGCAAACGCAAGAAGCCGACGAAACTCGTGAGCGCGGCGCCCAAAGTCACGATCCACAAAATGCCGACGGGCGTGCGGGGCCTCGACGAGATTCTCGGCGGCGGCATCCCGGAATTTTCTTTCAACATCATTGCGGGCACGCCCGGTTGCGGCAAAACCACGCTGGCGCACCAGATTATTTTCGCCAACGCTACGATCAAGAAGCCGGCGATCTATTTCACCGTCCTTGGCGAACCCGCCCTGAAGATGCTGCGCTATCAGCAGCAATACTCTTTCTTCGACGCATCCAAGGTGGGCAAGGCCATCCGCTTCATCAATCTCAGCGACGTGGTGCTGGGGAAGAATCTGGATGCGGTGCTGGATGAAATCATCCAGCAGGTCACGACGCTCAATCCCAGCGTCGTGGTGGTGGATTCCTTTCGCACCGTGGTGCGCAAAGCGATGGCCGACGAGAGCGAGTTGGAAATGCAAACGTTCATCCAGCACCACGTTTCTGGTGGGCGAATACACCCCGGAAGAGATGCGCGACAATCCGATCTTCACCGTCGCCGATGGTCTCCTCTGGCTTTCGCAACTGACGGAGAGAAATTCCGTGGTGCGGAAATTGCAAATTTTCAAGCTGCGCGGAGTGGCCTCGGTGCCAGGATTGCACACCTTCCACATCCGCGATAGCGGGCTGCAAGCGTTCTCGCGTACGCTCGGATTCGACGTCAAAAAGGATCGCCCGAATCGGAGTCGCCGGCGGCTTTCCACGGGTATTGTCGAGTTGGACAAGATGATGGCCGGGGGCATTCTGGAAGGCGACAGCCTGCTGGTGGCGGGACCTTCGGGCACGGGCAAATCGGTGCTGGCCACGCAATTTGTCGCGGCAGGACTGCGCGAGAAGGAATCGGCCGTGATGGCGCTCTTCGAAGAACGTCCGCTCGGCTACACGGATCGCGCGGACAGCCTCGGTTTGAAACTAAAAGCCGCGGAGCAAAAAGGGCTTCTCGAAATCCTCTACCTGCGTCCTCTCGACCTGTCGGTGGATCAAATCACGCAGGAGATACTTGATGCCGTCCAAAGGGTCGGCGCGAAACGGCTCGTCATCGATTCACTGGTCGGTTTCGAGATGGCGCTGGCGCCCGGCTTTCGCGACGACTTTCGTGAGTCGCTCTACCGGATGATCGTGGCGCTGACGGGAGCTGGAGTCACCATCGTGACCACGGTGGAAGTGGAGGACAAATTTACCGAGATCAATCTCAGCCATTACACGGTTTCGTTTCTGACCGACGACATCATCCGGATGCGCTACGTGGAAATCGACGGGCAGCTTCGCAAGGTGATCGTGGTGATCAAAATGCGCGGGGGCAATCACTCCAAAGACATCCGCGAATATATCATCACGGAAAAGGGCGTCATGGTCATCCACCCGCGGCGAACGGACTACCACGGGTTGATCACAGGAATTCCCACGCGCACCGGCCCGGACAAAGAGCAGGAACACGAAACCGCGCCGGAACCGAAGGCGACGAAGTAAAGAAGATGAAAGCTCCCGGCTCCAAAAAATTCCCACTGAATCAAGTGACTGAGACCGCGAAGACTCATCAAAAAACGCTCGCGATGAACGAGGCGTTGATGCTGGGGTCGGTGCGCCAGCACGAACTCACCGAAGCCGCTGACTCGTTGAATGCCCAACTGCAAACGGAAATTGCGGAGCGCAAACAGGTGGGAGAAGCGTTGCGGCTCGCGCAAGCGGAACTCACCAACCGCGCACTTCAACTCGAACGGCTGGTGGCCGAGCGCACCACGCGGCTTCAGGAAACCGTCGGTGAACTGGAAGCCTTCTCCTACAGCATCGCGCACGACATGCGGGCGCCTCTACGTGCCATGACCGGCTTTGCGCGCATCATCCAGACAGAGCACAGCGCGCAATTGGACGAAACCGGAACGGAACTTCTCGGCAGAGTCGTTTCCGCGGCGCTGCGGCTGGACCGCCTGATTACCGACATCCTGAACTACAGCAGTTCCAGCCGGCAGAAGCTGAACATGCAGCCGGTCGATTTGGAAAAGTTGCTGAGAGAAGCCATTCGCAACCAGCCTGAGTTCCAACCGCCCCGCGCCGAAATTGAAATTCGCCTTCCGCTGCCCACAGTCAGCGCTCATGAGCCTTCGCTGATGCAGTGTGTGAACAATCTCTTTTCCAACGCGGTGAAGTTTGTTTCACCCGGCGTGCCACCGAGAGTGATGGTGCGCAGCGAGTCCATCGGTCCGGACGTACGGCTGTGGTTCGAAGATAACGGGATCGGCATTTCTCCTGGCGATAAGGAAAGAATCTTTGCGCTGTTTGGGCGGCTGCATCCCGCGGCCGAATTCGAAGGCACCGGCATCGGGCTGGCCATCGTTCGCAAAGCATTGGAACGCATGGGCGGACAATTTGGCGTGGAATCCGAGCCGGGTCAGGGCAGCCGGTTTTGGATTCAACTCAAGCAATGCGAAGGCGTCTGAGAGCGATGATGCAGCAGGAGAGCACGGCTGTGTCGTCCTCGACCAGCTTGGCGGAAGAGGGGTGAACACCCCATAGTCCTATCACGATTTTTCCATTAGGAAAAAGCATGGCCATCCACGCGCAGATTCAATTCAGCCACGGCGTGGGAGGGGAGGAATCGCCCATCGAGTCCGCCCGAGCCAAACTTTGAATGTCTATAAAACAAATGACCGTTCTGCTGGCGCTGTTCGCTCTACAAGCGTCCGTCGCCTTGGCTGCGCCGCCCTTGTCCCTTGCTGCAACCAGTCGCGTTCTCATCATCGATCCCAGCTCCATGCCCGTGGCGGCGGGCAAAGCCACGTTGACTATCGGGGCGCTCCAGCGCGCGGACGGGATTTACACCGGCGGTTATCGGATCAATGTGTCTCCCTATTTCTACAAAAATGAAAAGGGCAAGCTGAACATCGTCGTGTCCGATGAGTCCCTGGCCAAAATCGGCAGCGGAAAAACCGCGGCGATTACCGGCACGGCCACCACCAGCGGCCAGGGCGGCGCGACCCGGCACATCGACGCCACCGCCACGCCAGCCAACAACGATCGCGGAACCCTCAAGCTGTGGTTTATGTCCGGAGAGAGAAAAATGATTTTCGAGCCGGCTTATCACTTTGCGGAAAAGCAAACCGCGGCGACGTTGGCGCAAACCAACATGAACACGAACTTGAAACGCCTCCCGATTTCGCATCGCGAAGCCCTGGAAGCCACCTCCAAAAAGCCACACCGCCCATGAAAAAGATCACGGTTCTACTCGCGGAAGATCACCTGATTGTTCGAGAAGGATTTCGGGGGTTGCTGAAAGACGAATGCGATATCGAGATCGTCGGCGAAGCGGAGACCGGCCGCCAGGCGGTGCAACTGGCGAAGAAGCTTCGTCCCGCGGTCGTGGTCATGGACATCGCCATGCCGCAGCTCAATGGCCTGGAGGCCACGCGGCAAATCATGGAAACCATTCCGGCTACCAAGATCGTCATGCTTTCCGCGCACAGCGACGATGCGTATGTCGAGCAAGCCACCGCGGCGGGCGCCGTGGGATACTTGATCAAACAAACTTCCTCGCACGATCTCTGCAAGGCCATCCGCGAGGTCCATAAGGGAAACGCTTTCTTCAGCCCGACGATTGGCAAACAACTCAAACATCAGTACGAGAAATCGCCGAAACGAGCCGGGCTGAGCAAGAAGCGCAGCGCCAACCTGAGTGCCCGCGAAGTGGAAGTGCTGCAACTGATTGCCGAAGGCAAAGCGAACAAAGAAACCGCGGACGAGCTGGGCATCAGCATCAAGACGGTCGAGAAACATCGCCAGCATCTGATGGAGAAGCTGGACATTCACGACACGGCGGGGCTGACCCGTTACGCGATTTCCGCGGGCATCATCGAGAGCAGCGTGCAGTTGACGATTGTTTAAGGCGGCAGCTCAACGGCGCGTTCCCGCCAAGATGCGCCATCGGATGACGGCAAAGGCGTCGTTGTGGGTGCGCACCGGCTGGCCAAGGCGTCGCCAGAACAATCCCAATCGTCTTCGTTGAGGCAGGAATTCCACCCCGACCTTCTGGATGCGGTAATTGGGAGCCATTCATAGAATGGGCCTCGCTATCACGAATTCAACAACGCAGGTAGCGCGCTTCCCGCCCATTGGGAGAACGAAAGATCACGTCGGCGTTCGCCACGCGCTTATCCACGCAAAAATGAAGCGCGTGATAGGGCGTTTCGAACAGGCGAGCCGAGGCGGCATGAATGGTCCACTGAGGCTGGTCATCCTGGCTGACGTACGCCCTGGTTTGCCGATGCTGCACAAGAATTGTTGTTTTCATACATTTCCGCTGATTGCTGCGTTCCCCAGTTTAATTAAACTGGGCCGGGTCCGTCACGAACCCGGCCCCAGGCCCCCACCTCCGAAGGCGATCCGGCAAGCCGTCCTTGCAGGCGCTGACCGTATCCAGCGGATGGGGCGTTCCAATGGGGTGTAACCTTATGGGGGATTTTACGCTGCCGTGGTTTCCTCGAGGCGGCATCGCCCCTTCTTCATTTCAAACGCAGGGCAGCGGTAGCAGTGTCACCACAGCGTCCAACCCGATGGCGGGGCCAAAAGAGTCGGCGCCGCCGCCACAACTTTACGTTCCTCGATCGACCGGCCGCCGGCGAGCAGGAAGAGGAGCACGCCGATGAAAATGAGTTCCCACCAGAATTTTCGCTTCACATGTTCGGGCGCCATTCTCATACCCACACTCCGTGCCGGTTCCTGTTCCACCCGGCCACTGGATAGTGCTGCACCTGAGACTCCGGTCTGGCCCGAGCCACCGGGATGCCCCTGAATGTTTCTTGCTGGATGACGAAGTCCCGTTCGCAGTGGAACGGTGGCGCCGTGCCATGCCGGGCCGCTGATATTTTCACGTCTGTTTTAGGTTTTTTCATTTGTTCCAGAGTACGCGACCAGTCAGGTTCTTCTAATGGGGTGTAGTGCTCTCCGGGGCAGTCCTCCCCACCGGTCAGGCAAAAACGCAACGCCGGAGGCGAGCGGCGGGCCAACGTGATAGGTGCGCCAAACTTACGGTGAAGACTGCTGGGGCGAACACCCCATAGCCCCGCGGAGGTTCATCCGCTCTAGTTGTCTTCGATGAGTGCCCCCATCGAGAGCAACACGGAAGAGTGCGCGCTGCTCGTGGACTTTGAAACGCTCCAACGGAGCGAGCAGAAGGCCAAGGAAGCGCGCGACTACGCGGAGGCGGTGATCGAATCGATCCCGCCGTTTCTGGTGCTCGATTCAGAACTGCGCGTGCAGACGGCGAACGAATCGTTCTGCGAACACTTTCACGTCTCGCGGCCGCAAACGGAGCAGTGCCTGGTTTATGATCTGGGCAACGGCCAATGGAACATTCCCGAGTTACGCTCCTTCCTCGAACAGGTTTTGCCGCGAAATGCTTTTTTCCGGAACTTCGAAGTCACGCACGATTTCGAAAGCATCGGACGCCGCACTATGCTGCTGAGCGGGCGTCAGCTGGAGCACCTGCAGAAAATTCTTTTGTTCATCGATGACGTGACGGACAAGCTGACGTCGCAGGACGCGCTGCACATTTCCGAAGTTCGTTATCGCCGCCTCTTCGAAGCCGCGCGGGACGGGATCCTCATTGTGGATCCCGAAACCCGGCGCATCGCGGACGCCAATCCATTCATGTCGGAATTGCTCGGCTACCAGCACGAGGATTTGATCGGCAAGGAATTGTGGGAAATCGGCCTGCTCAAAGACGAGGAAGCGAGCCGCGAGGCGTTTCGAGAATTACAGCAGAACGGTTTCATTCGCTACGAAGACCTGCCTCTCCAGGCCAATACCGGCGCGCGCCGGGAAGTTGAATTCGTCAGCAACCTCTACCAGGAAAACGGCAGCAAGGTGATCCAGTGCAACATCCGCGACATCACGGAGCGCAAGCGTGCTGAACATGAACTGGTGGCCGCCAAGAATAAGATCAGCCATCACGCTCATCAACTGGAGGAGACGGTCCTCGAACGCACCGGCGAACTGCGGGACACGATTGGCGAGCTGGAAGCATTTTCCTACAGCGTCTCGCACGACATGCGCGCGCCGCTGCGGGCCATGCGCGGCTACGCCAGCCTTCTTTCGAGCCATCACGCCGAGCAGCTCGACGCCGAGGGACTAGACTTTTTGCAAAAGATCAACATGGCCGCGGGCCGCATGGATGCCTTGATCCAGGACGTGCTGACCTACAGCCGGGTGGCGGGCGAGAAGATGACCCTGGTGTCGATCGACGCAGCCAGAATGGTGCGCGAAGTCGTGGAAAGTTACCCGCAACTCCAGGCGAGCAAGGCGGACATCCACATCGAAGGAGTATTGCCCAAAGTCCTCGGCAACTCTGCGAGCCTGGCCCAGTGCCTTTCCAACCTGCTGGCCAACGCGGTCAAATTCGTCGCCCCCGGCACGAAGCCCAGTGTGAGCATTCGGGCCCAGGACGCCGGGCCGGACGTGCGGCTTTGGATCGAGGACAACGGCATTGGCATCGAGCCGAAAGATCAGAAGCGGATTTTCATCATGTTCGAACGCGTGCATCCCGAAAGCGCCTACGAAGGGACCGGCATCGGCCTGGCCATTGTGCGCAAGGCCGCAGAGCGGATGGGCGGCAGTGTCGGCGTGCGGTCAGAAATCGGCCAGGGAAGCAGATTTTGGATTCAGTTAAAAAAAGGATAACCCCATGAACGAAACTATTCTGCTGGTGGAAGACGACGAGAACGACGTCTTCTTCTTCAAGCGCGCTGCGAAACTGGCCGGACTGCTCAACCCCGTGCAAGTGGCCTCGGATGGGCGGCAGGCGATTCAATATCTCGGCGGCATTGGCGAGTATAGCGACCGCGCGCAGTTTCCTCTGCCCTGCCTGGTGCTGCTTGATTTGAAGCTGCCGCACGTCATGGGCCTGGACGTATTGCAATGGGTCCGCGCGCAGTCCGAATTGAACGCCGTGATCGTGCTTGTTTTTACTTCCTCCAAACTCCGGCCAGACATTCACCGGGCGTATTCTCTGGGAGCGAATTCCTATTTGGTCAAACCTTCGTCTCCAGCGGACCTTCCCGAGATGATACGGCAGATCAAACACTATTGGTTGCAGATGAACGTGGCCGCGCCAGCGCCGGAGTACGCCGGGTTGCCGGCGCGCGTGGCCAACATCAGCGTGTTTTACGAAACCCGGCCGGAGATGGATCGTGGGGAAAGAAGCCGGTCACGGCTGGAGCCGGAAGAAGTTTCGCACAGGCGGCTCACGGTTTGATTTCGTGGCCCGCGACCATTCGCTGCGCCGCCACATCCCAGACTTTCAGCCTCAGGCAACGCCAGATCTCGACGGGGTGCAGCGAAGTGGTCCTGGCGGTTTGCAGTTCAGGCAGGGCGTTCATCACCTCGGGCAACCGGTAAAACGGAATGCGCGCATTCAAGTGATGGACGTGATGGTAGCCAATATTGGCCGTCACCCACGCCATGAAGCAGTTTGTCTTCATGAAGCTCGATGAAGTCAGAGCGGCCGTCTCGTACGTCCAGCCCGCGCTGTCGTTGAAGGTCACGGACGGGAAGTTGTGCTGGGCATAAAACAAGTAGCAGCCAATAGCCATCGCGATGAAGTAAGGCACTAGAATGGTGAGCAACAACGCTTGTGCTCCGAGAAACACCGCCGTCAACGTCACCAGCGTCACATGCAACACGAAGGCGAGCAGCGAGTCGTAATGCTTGGAGGGACTGTTGAAAAAGGGATACACGCACATCCCGAAGAGGAAGATGAACACGTAGCCACACAGAATCGTGACCGGGTGCCGCATGAACAGGTATTTGAACCGGCGCGTCGCCGAGATTTTCTGAAACTGTTCTCTCGTCATGATCGGGAACGAACCAATGTGCGCGCCGCGCAGCTTGGAATTGTGGTTGTGATGATGGTTGTGGGAACTGCGCCAGATGCTGCTGGGACTCAAAATGAAAAGGCCAAAAATCCGCATGAGCACTTCCGCCACGCGCGAGCGCGGCAAAATCGCGTGATGCTGCTGATCGTGGTAAATGACAAACATCCGCACCATCAGCAAACCGGCGGCGATGCTGCACGCGAGTTTGCCCGCCCAATGGATGTTGAGGAGAGTCCCGCCGAGCGCCAGCGCGAGAAGCAACGCCGTGGACACCACGTGCCACCAGCTTCGCAGGGTTGAATCGACGGCGTAGGGCTTCACCGCGAGCAACAATTCCTTTCCGGTTCGGAGGCGCATTATCAAGCGTATTGGAGCCATCGGGGAATACAACGCCCCGCTGATGCGGCCGTTAAATATTTTCCGCCCGCGACGCGGCGAGCATGAGTGAGAGTCGTCACAACCGCGCAATAAAGCAGAAGTAGCGCGCCCACGTCATGGGGTCTTCACCCCATGTTGTCATGGGCCAATGAACAGAAGTGGAGGATGACCAGGAGCTGGTCCTGGCTCCGCACAGGACGTGTAGACTCTGCGATACGGTAGGCAAACACCCCATAGCGCGTGGTTCAAAACGCCGTTCTGTTGGCGAATGTCTCCAACGATTCGAGGATCTCATCCGCCTTTTTGCGGCGGCGGCTACTTTTTGAAAAGGGCGGTCAGCGGGATTGCCAGGCAAAATTTATGAAAGACAAAACTTTTCGTGTTCTCTTGATCGAAGACAGCACCAGCGATGCGTATCTGGCGGAGAAATCGCTGAGCACGCCACCGATGAAATCTCAAGACACCGGAGTCATTCACCGCGATAGTGACCGTCGATCTCCAATTGGATGAAACGATTTTTTAGAGTGCGTGGCTGGATGGAAAAGCTCGGGACGCTTGTGCTTTCCAAAACGACCCTGGCGCAGCGTGCCTTGTTAAAAAGTGAGGCCCGCGAGCGGGAAGCTAGCGAAGTCGAGCGGCTCGATCGCCTGCGAAATCCCGGTGATTATCGTGGGAGATGAAAAGGACCATGAACAGCCCGTTCAAAAAGTAGCAGCCGATGAGATAGCGACCCGGGGCGTTCTTGAACGCACTGGTAACCACAGTCCGGTTCATGGTTTTGCCTCGGTGCGGTTTGCGCTTTGAAAAAACCGCCTTGGTTCAGACTTCGCCCGTCTTGGTGTGGACTCCGAGTTGGGTGAGCAGAATGCCACCGCTCTTTTCCGCCCGTTGGATGAGTTTCTTTTTCAAAAGCTCGCTGATTTGTTCCTCGGAGATGTGGGGCACGGTGGCGACCACCTGAAGATCACAAAGACAAGTACGGATTTCGCTGATAGTCATCACGCAGTATCTGCCATCCACGGAGAATACTCGATAGGGTGAACACCCCATTGGTAAAAACCCGGGCGATTTCATTCCTGGTCGCCGCGTGGGAACATGAGAGACAAAGATTCTTCGCCTGGTTCGTCTCAATCCGAAATTTCCTCCACCAGCGCGGCGGCCTTGCGCCCGCGTTTGCCGAACTTGATCTCCGGCAGCAGCAGCAGTGTGGCGGCGACGATGAGCGCGGCGCTAAGGCCCGCGAGGACGCCGATGGAATAGTGTTGCACCAGCGTGAACGCCACGATGGGCGCGAGCACTCCACGCACGCCCGTGAAAAAAGTATGGACGCTCATGTAGTCCGCGACACGTCCGGGCGGCGCAAACTTGGTCACCCACAAACTCCACGCCACGTCGCCCCCGGCATTCGAGATGCCGAAGATGATCGCGCCAATGATGAGGCCGGCGAAACTGTTGCTCACGAAGAAGGTCAGGATGCCGATGGCGAAGCCGCAATTGAGGATGATGCGCAGCGCGAAAAAATTCATGCGGTCGAAGAGATGGCCCCACACCGGGCTGAGAACGAGGCGCGCTAGGTTGGGAACGACGCCGGTGAGGAACGCCACCATACCGATGGTGAGACCGAGTTTGTATTTGTCGTTCGCCAGATATTCGACGCGCAACGGCAGCATCATCAGGTTCGCGAAGCCCATGAACATCCAGCACACCAGCGTGCGGCGAAACAGCGCGTCGTCGCGCACGAAGCGCATGGCGCGAAAAGGATGTGCCCCGCCGTCATCGTGGATCGGGTGTGACGGGATGCGCGCGAGGCACCATCCGCCGAAAGCCATTGCGCCGCCGAACACCAGCAGCAGCGCGCGAAAATATCCGAGGTAGTGGGACAGCGCCCAGCCCGCCGCTTCGCTGAAGGCCGCGGCCGCGGCAATGCGAATCATGACGGTGCGGGAGAAGAGTCGGCCGCGTTGTTTCTCGGGATAATTCTCCTGATAAACGTGCGTGAACAATGGAATGGCCGACGCCGCTGCGGCCATGGCAATCATGGATGCCAGCGCGAACAGCGGCAGCAGCGGCAGAGCCGCCGAAACCGCAAAGGCCACGGCTCCCAAAAAAAACAAGCGTGAAGCCGCGCGGGACGGCGCCCAGCCGCGCTTGGTCACAATCGACACGACGACGGGAGTGAAGAGCAATCCAACGCTGCTGCCAGCCGCGACGGACGCCTTCCACAACGCGCCCGAATCGTACGCGCGCACCGCGATGGTGAGGAGAAACGTAGTGCCCGCACTCTCCATGATCCCGGAACTGAGCGCGCGCCAGCGCTCGTAGCGATAGGTGATGGCAGTGCGGTCAGGTCCGGACACGTGCCGAGAATAAAGTTCCCTCGGCGGCGATGGAACAGAATTGAAACGAGGACGGGTGGTGGTTTAGCGCGCGCTCACCAGACAGGCAGATAAATCGTGAACTTGGTTCCCTGCCCGACTTTGCTGCGAACGTGAATCGCTCCGTGCGCGCGGCCTACCAGGCGATGCACGATGGAGAGGCCAAGGCCGGTGCCTTTGCCGGTTTCCTGCGTGGTGAAGGATTGCGAGAAAATCTTCTTCATGTTTTCCGGCGGGATGCCCGGGCCAGTGTCTTCGACGCACAAGGCCAGCATCGGCGCCGTGTTGCGGAAAGCATCGGTGCTGATGAATCGCTCCTCGGGGCCGTTGCCCATCGCGTTCAGATCGATGGCTTCCGCCGTCATCGCGCCATGCACCAGCACGCGATGTTTTTCACCAGTGCATTGCAAGGCATTGACGATCAGGTTGCGCAAAATCTGGATCAGGTCCGTGCCGTTAATCTGCACCATCACGTCTTCCAGGATGGGCGCGATGATTAACTCGTTGTGTTTGACCGAAGGATGAACGCGCATGAGATCGCCGAGATCGGCCAGACTCTGGCAGGCCGAGACGCGCATCGTTTCGCCCGGATTCTGGCGGAGAAAACTCAAGTAGCGCCGGGAAATCTCGATGCAGTTCGTGACTTGTTTCGTAATGCGCCGCAGCCGGTCCTTCACGTTCTCCAATTCCTCGCCTTCGATCTTTGCCTCGTCGCCAATGCGCTGATTGATGAGCTGGAGGAAACCGGAAATAATCGTGAGCGGGCCGTTGATATCGTGAATGATGCTGGCGTAAATCTCGCCGCGCGAACGGACTAGTTCTTCCTCGAGCCGCTGGTTCTGCAATTCGCTCGCCAGTTCGCGGAGCTTTTCCGAGTTGGCTTTGACTTCGACGGAGAGGCTGCGCCGCTCCATGGCATTGGCGACTGCCGTGCGAATGGCAGGAATGTCGAAAGGCTTGTTCAGGTAATCGCACGCGCCCAGCCGCAACGCCTGCCGCACCGTGTCAATCGTCTCATAGGCCGTGAGCATGATGACCTCGATGTGCGGATCGACGGCCTTGAGTCCTTGCAGGACATCGATGCCAGACATACCGGCCATGCGGATGTCGAGAACAGCAGCGTCAATTTTTTGCAGCTTCGCCATCTCGATGGCTTTCGCACCGTCATCAGCGAGGAGCAGTTCGTAATCATTTTTGAAGACGACGCGCAGCGACTGGCGCGGACCTTCCTCGTCGTCCACGATGAGCAACTTGCGACGGCGGGTCTCTTTGGTGGCATTGGCCGGCGGAACAGGCACGGGCATAGAAGGAGCAAGCATATTTAGCTTATTCAGAATCGCACACAGGTCTGATCTTTTTGAATTCAAGCGGCTGGGCAGCGCGAATGCAAGATCAACGACCGGGTTAAAAGTGATACCCCAGCGACAGGCTCAACGCGTGCGCGGTAAAGGTGTAATGGCCGGACACGGCCGGACCGGCGACGGAGCCGGCGATATCCCGGCCGAACCCGTGCGTAAATTGATAAGTGGCGTCCCAGGAAAGCCGTTTGTGCTGGCCGCCAATGCCCATGCTGAAAACGTGCAGATCCTGGTCAGGTACCAGCGGAGTAAACGTTTTGTCCGGAACAGAGTTTTCCAGAAAGACGTAGCCGCCGCTCAGGCGCAGGCCGTTGTCAAAGTAATGGGTCACGCCCACTTCCACCGCGAAACTTGATTGCCATTCCAACGGAAGCGGAATGGGACCGGGCGGCGTCCCTTGCCGCAGCACGGGCGTGTTCACGCAGTCCCAATCGGTCCAATCCAAATCTACTTCCAGGTTCCACTTCGGCGTGGGTCGGAAGGAATAGCCGCCGACGATCACTTGCGGCAGGGGCAACTTCACCCGTGCATCCTGGTTTGGAATTCCGTAGCCGGCAGGAGCGATCTCGCTCTCCCCCTCGAGGTTGAAACTGGTGGGGCTGCGATAGCTCACGCCGAAGGAATGCCTCTTCGTGGGTTGCCACAACAGACCCGCCGTGACGCCGAAGGCGAAAGCGTCGCCCGTGAACTTGAATTCATCTCCCGGAAAAAAGATGCCGCGGCGGAGATCGGTATAGGCGTAATTCAAAGTCGGGCCAGCCGCGATCGAAAGCGTCTTGGTGACCTGCCAAGCGATGATGGGATTAACCGTGTGATACTGAAGTTCGCCGTGCGTCGTGTTCGTGCGGAACGGCCCGTTCTTCGGCCAGTCCATGGAAAATCCGAACGGCATGTAATAACCGAACCCCAGCGAGATCGGAGAATTGGTCGGCGAGTAGGTGTAGAAAAATCCAGGCAACGGTAGAAACTGATCGCGCGTGGAAATGTTACCCGCCGTTTTGCTATCGAATTGCGCGTCCACCGTCAGGATGTTGAGCGCGCCTCGGGCGTGGTGGCCTTCAAGCTGAGTGATGCCGGCGGGGTTGTAATAAATCGCCGAGGGATTGTCCGCCGTGGCCACGAAGGCGTCGCCGCGCGCCGTGGCAAAGGCGTCATGGTCGAGCAGGCGAACGCCCAAAGCAAATCCGCACGCCGGCAGACTCAAGCCGAGCGCGATAGCCAGAAGACGTTTCGCGAACATGAATTTTAGTCGGCCAAAGCTGGCAGAAGCTGAAGCGGTTGACGGTTGAACGTCAAGAAAACGGGACAAGCGGAGCTGGCGCAATGCAATAAAGGATTGACCGGAATTTCTCACGGGACCGCGGCTCTGTGAGCCGCAGCACGTCCGTAGTATATGGCAGCAGGCACTCTTTGACGGCCACGCTGCTGCGGCTCACAGAGCCGCAGTCCGACACAAACTGCTTGTTGGCTTAGCTTGCGGTAGGAAATACGGGTTAGCTTCTCACCGGGATTTGTGGCGGCTGGCGTCTCGCCGCCCGGATCGGGTCGTCCACATTTCCAGAGCGTCAGGGTGAGTTAGATACCTTGTCCTGATTCGGAGCCTTGGCTCCGCCGGGCGAGACGCCACGGCTCTGCGGCAGGCGGGACACCTTCTGCTAATCTAATGAGCGCTCTGCGGCAGAAGGATGCGCACCACGCCATGCTCCGTGCTTGGAGACTTCACGATCTCCAGCGTGCCGTGGTGCGTCTCGATGATTTTGCGGGTCACCGTCAGCCCCAGTCCCAACCCCACGGTGCGAGTGGTGAAGAAAGGCGAAGGCACTTTGCTCAACGCCTCGGGAGTGAATCCAGCGCCGTTGTCCTGCACTTCGATCTGCGCCCAGCGTTTGCTTTTCCCGCTAACGCTTTGATCAGCCTTGAGGCGAACGGCGACTCTGGCGTCTTGCGGATTCGCTTGCAGGGCATTCACGAACACTTCCAAGAAAGCGTGCTTCAACGCCGCGCGATCGCCCGAGACGATGGAAGGCTGATCGCCACCCTCGTATTTCAAAAAGGCTGACTTTACCGGCTGATGAGTCTGCGCTTCGCGGAACGCTTCCTCGACGACGGGCCCGAGCGGGAATGATTCTTCCGTCACCAACGTATCGCGGGAGAGAAAGCGCATCTGATTCACGAGCCGGGAAATGCGCTTCACGCCTTCGGACAGCGCCACATTGAGCGAGTCGCGAAAATCAGGATCGAGATACTGGTCGCCGAGCAACTGCTGGTGCGTGGAGACGGGCACGAGGGCGTTGCCGATTTCGTGCGCGAGCCGATCCGCCATGGATTTGATCAATCGCAGATTGCCGGTCTCCAGTTCGAGGGTGTGCAACTGCTCGGTCTGCGTGCGATCTTCCAGAACCATCAGGGCCGAATCCGGCAGCGCGGCGGGACGCGACTGGAGCGGCACCATGGAAATCTGATAGACCGCTTTGGAACTGTCGGCGGGCTGGAACCGGAACGGCGCCAGCGCCGCGCCGGATTTCAGCACCTGATATAGTTTGCTGCCAAGCACCACGGGCAAATCGCTGAATTGCAAATCCGCTTCGCGCCGCGAGCCGAGGAGAAAACGCCGCGCGGTTTCATTGCAGTGAAGGACATTCAGGTCGCGGCCCACGACGACGCAGCCGTTGTTGAATTGCCGCAGGATGTCCGTGAGCATCTGCTGGTTGGCGACGAGTTGATCGTGGAACCAGATGTTCCGAATCCCCAGCCCCACCTCTTCCAGCACGTGGAAAATAATCTCGAGCTCTTCCTTCGAGAGCGGTTCGCCGGTAATGCGCGAGTCGAAAGCCGCCACGCCCACGAGCGCTTGCTGATCCAGAATGGGCACAACGACTTGGGCACCTAAAAGCGAAAACTCGCGTTCGATCTCGGAATCTCCATGCGCCTCGTGGCTGTCCCGCCAAAGAATACGTCCGTGATGAAACACGTGCCCGCCGATGCCGGCTTCCAAAGACAATTCCAGGCTGTCGAGAATGCCGGTGGACAAACCAATGGCGCAGGCCGACCGCAAGGAGCGTCCGCCGCCCGAACTTTGACCGTGCCCTGGCGCCATGATCGGAGGCCGCAAAAAGATCGCAGCACGATTCACGCCTGTAATTTCCCGGAGCTGCAGGAGAAACTGTTTCAGCAACGCTTCCGTGCTCAGCGCGTTCGGGAGCAGGCTCGCGAAATCGCGCCAACTTTGCAGCACGCGCAACGCGTTTTCATTGGCGGGACGGGATGAAACTGACTGGTTGGCTTTTGCTGGAGCTGTCGCGCGTCCGACCGCGGCCAGGCGCTGTGCGGGACCGGATTGTTCCAGCACCGTTTCCAACAGCCGGCCGCGGACCGGCTTGTGCAAGACGTGTTGAACGCCCGCGAGATAAGCTTCCTCTTCCAAAGCCCAAGCCCCCTCGCCCGCGTAAACGATGATGGGAGCATTCGGCAGGCGCCGGCGAATTTTCTCGAAGAGCCACATACCCAATGTCTCCACGATGTCAGACTCCATGATGCAGACATGAACGAGGGCGTGATTGAGCAACGGCTCGGCATCGTCGCTGTTCAGGCGATGTACGACACGATATCGCTCCGGATCCAATGCGGACCGGATGGCGTCCGCCAACTCGGGGTGGTTGGCGAGGACCAAGATAGTCTTCATCTCAGGGGTTTCTGATTAACGTCCCGGATAAGTCACCAGCTCGTGAACAGGCGGATGGTAAGCATTGTATTCAAACGGACAACAAGCATTTGCTGAGTTTCCAAATTCATTTTGCGTTCTAAATCCCGGATGGCTGCAAGACGCCCGCAGTTGTAGGACCAAGGCGCAGACCTGAACATTGGCATGGCTACGGCGGCTGCGCTCAGGGAAACACGGAACAAGGGTTAGAGTTTTCCGCAACTGGCCGCGCCCGTTCGCTCTGGAACTGCACGGAATATCACCAGAACGTCAGAGCTTAAACTCGCCGGAGAGATGGTGGACGCTGCAGGTTTCGAACCTGCGACCCCTACCGTGTGAAGGTAATGCTCTACCACTGAGCTAAGCGTCCACGAGCGGCGCACAAAGTAAACACGACCTTGGGGATTTCAAGAAATTCCTGCACCGCTGCCAGGTCGCGGGGGCGTCTCAGCTTCGGTGCGTGCGCATCTTGACATTACCCCATCAGTTTCAGTTCCAGAGTTGGTTCCAATGTCCATTGGCGCGCGCTTTTTCCGACGCGCACGGATTACGCAACCCGGCCGCGCTCCAAAACTGGCCCGGACGTTTGAAGCAGGTTCGACGCGAGCGGCGGGCCGATTCCACCGCGCCACTTCCAATGGGCTCAGCCCCGCTGAACCGGGCGCCGAGGGGAAAAACCTGACCGTGCCGGTCAGCTTCTTTTTGCAGTTCTTCCTCCCAACGCCGCTGCCAAACGCGCGCATCTCCGCCTCCACGCGGATTTCGATGTCGCGCAAGGCGCGGCACGGTTGGTTCTCTGAATTACTCATGGTCCTTCTGTCAGTTGCAGTTGTGGCCACTTGGACGAGGAACATCCCTTTCTGTATGGTGTTGCTGTCAAGATGCGCACCGGTCGATTGAGAAAAGTGAAGAGACTGAACGATTGGGCAACCCGCCTGTAAGTGTGCCGAAGATGCCGTCAGATTTTCCCGGGACGTCGCTTCTCTCTTTTCGCTCCTTGTGTTTGCCGATGGTCTTCCACGCGCCAACGCTCATAGCGCATCACGCCCGGCTCCGAACCTTCGCCGGTGTAGCGAAAACCATTTTTCATCAGTGTGCGCTGGGACGGGCTCAACTCGGGAAGTGTTTCTGCCACAACACACTCCGCGCCATTGGCGAAAGCCCAGTTCACCATCGCGGCGATGGCCTCCGTCGCGAAACCACGCCGCTGGTACGCAGCCAGCGCGCTGTAGCTGATTTCGACCGCACCGTTGACCGGACGGCTCTTGAAGCCGGACAGGCCAATGAGAATCCTCGGCCGGCGCTGAATCCAATACCATGCCGTCCAGGCACCCAGCGCAGGGTCAACCTGCAATGATCGTTTCATCCATTCCATCGCGCGCACGTCGTAGAGCGGCGGCGGCCAACCTTCCCCGAGTTCAGCGCGCAGCAGTTCGGACAATCGTTCACGGCAGTGCAAGTCCGCGATCACGATCTCCAGTGTTGCAGGCGCGAGTTCCAATCTTGCCGTCCGCAGAACAAAACTCATGGGCGGAATCGTTCGCGCGGGAAAAGATTTCGCGGACGCAGTTTTCGCTCGCGGCAGTAGATGCGGAGAAACGTAAACACATTGCGGCGCGTCAGCTTGCCCGCGTCGTCCATTCCTTTCGCCAGGCGCCGGAGATCCGCCGCGGCCTTTGAGGCTTTCAGAACGTCGGTGAATTCCAAGCCGTCGAGATCGATCAAGTGCGGACCGCCGTCGCGGTCAAACAAGATGTTCGTCTGCTTCAAGTCGCGATGAGTGAAACCTTCTTCGTGCAGACGTGCGATGAAGTGCGCCAGGGTGTGCGGCGTCTCTCCGCTCCATCGCCCCGCGTCCACCGCATCGCGGACTTCAGCCATCAACACGTAGCTGCGAATTGGAAACCCGAGCACGCGACGTTCGCCCGCCGCGATGACCCTGGGCGTGGGAAAGCCGCACAGTTCCAAGTGATACGCCTTGCGAAACCCGCGCCGCCCGCGCGAGCCGCGGAACAAGTCCTTCAACAGATTTAACGGCTTCTTGAAATTGTATCGCTTGAGCACCAACCCGTGCGCGGCGCCGACGGTCGCACTGCGTCCCGCCTTCAACACTTTGGCGCGCGTTAGAAATTCATTGGGGTCGCGCATTGCCGCTTCCACTTCCGGAGTGAGCGACGCGCTGCGCACATGCCATCGCAATGGACCGCTCTTTCGGATTCCAAAGTCGCGATTCGTCTTCAAGCATCGCTTCGAGCGCTCAGCAAATTGATCCCGGCGCAACGCCTTAGCCGTCTCGCGCACTTCATGGCTCACGGGCAGCGGCAGCGTCACACACAATTGAGCGAGCATGATATCGCCACACTCCGTGGGCACCTCATTTTCAAAAACCTTCGCACCATGCAAATCGACGAGCCGGATTTCGCCCGACTGCAGATTGACCAGCAGGTTCGACGGATGCAGATCGAAGTGAGCCACTCCCGTCAGCGCGAGTTCACGAACAAATTCGACGACGCGCGGAAAATGAGCGTGGTGCGACTCATCCAAAGGCGCGCCGCCGTCGAATGCTTCCGTGACGAGCACGCTTTCCATCAGCCCGCGCGTGGTCCAGCGTTCCCCTAGCGCCACGTGGCGCACGATGGGCACGCGGCGCTCTTCCATTTCAGCAACGAGCCGCCATTCCTGCGCGGCCTGCGACTTCTTCAGAATGAATTTCAACGGACGAAACGGAAAAGCGCTGTGCCGATAACGCTTCACGTAAAACGAGCGGCCATTCACCTCGTGCCGCGCGACGAGCTTGGCATCGGACTCCTTCACAATTTGCGGCGGCGCGCTCAGCACCGCTTCGAGCAAGGGCGCGAAATCATCGGCCAGTTGCCAGCGAAATTGATTGTGTGTTCGTTGAATCACGCGAGACGCGGGACGTTATGACAGCTTGGAAGCCGGGAACAGAATTGAAAATTCCGCGCCGCGCCCGTTCACTCGCGCCGTGCTCGTCATCGCCAAACACCACGAAGTCCTTCGCGGGCTTAGCCTGGACTTCCTGGAAGGCGTGAAAAATTACCAAGGCGAACTCATCAAGAACCACAAAGGCCGCCGGGACATTCAACGAATCAAGATGAGCGCGGACGGACAGCCCCTCGTGTTGTTCCTCAAACGCAATTTCAAGCCATACAAGAAGGACGGACTGAAATCACTTCTGACTCGCGGTCAGGTTTGGTCGCAGTCACGCACGGAGTGGGAGAATTCGCTGGCGCTGCAACGCGCAGGACTGACCGTGGCCGAACCGGTGGCGTTCGGCGAACAGTGCGGGCCACTGTGGGAAAACTTTTCGTTTATCATCACGGCCGGCGCGCGTGGTGAGATGACGTTGGATGAATTCATTCAGCACCGAACCGATCCCGCAGAGCGGCAACGCGTCTTTGCTGCTCTCGCGCGTCAGCTTCGGAAGATGCACGAAGCAGGACTGGCTTCACCGGATTTGTTCACGCGCCACATCTTCATCGAGCGCGGCGGCGAGCCAAAGTTTTGCCTCATCGACATGGCGCGACTGGATCGGCGACAAAAGCTATCGCTGAAAATTCGTGCGCGGGACCTCGCTGCGTTGCATGTGACAGCTCCGTTGCGCTGTGTCTCAACCGAGGAAAGACAAAACTTTCTGAAAGCCTACGGCGATGACGGCACGTTAAGCCAGCTTATTAAGGAGCGAGCGAAGCATCTGCTGAAGCGCCGCAAGTTCGCCGACTTTGTCGCAACGTAGAGCATACAAATTCATGCTTCGGGTGATTCCAGTGAAAGCTGATTATGAGGACTAAACCGTTTCGCAGAACGTCTCACTATGGATAATGCCGAGGCTTTGCCACCGGTTCATTGGACGGCTTCATCCAGCAGGATCAAGCGTTGATGTCCTGGCTTGCCCAGCAAAGCGACCGGACGGCCTTTGAAATAATCCAGAAGCTCTTCGTCGCTCAGCACACGAATCGGCGTGCCTTCAATCGTCTTTGCAATCTGTACTTTTGGTATGGATGGCGTGACTACGGATTGAGGCATCAGCGGAGCCGGAGCTAAGCGGCGATTCTGCAACATCACCACCGCGGCCAAAAGCAAAACCGGCGCGGACACAGATAAAGCCAGTGATGCCAGCCGACGCCGGGTTCGCTGGCGGCGCATGGCAGCAAGGCCATGCTCCAATGTCGCCGTGCGATACCCCTGATCTTCGACAAGGACGTCCTCCAACAATTCCTTCTGTTCAATTCTCTTTTTCATTCTTCAAGCGTTCAAAAAGCTGTTCCCGCAATTGCTGACGCGCGCGTGCCAGGCGCGACTCGACCGCTTTCTCCGTCAGGTTCGACTCCGCGGCCAGTTCCCGCACGCTTGTGCCACGCAAGTATTTGCCTTCGACGAGTGCGCGATCTTCTCCGCGCAGATCACCCAATCCTTCCAACAGCAGCGCGTGCAGATGTTCGTCCGAATCATCTATTTCTTCGGGCGACGGCTGACGCGCGACCCAGAACATCGCATAGCTGGTAAGAAGCCGCCAATAACTCCGTCGCTTGCGTCCTGCATCGGCGGCCGAACTGCGCGCCAATACCGTGAGCCAGCTCCAGAACGTTTCTTCGGAATCAAAGCCGCGTACGTGACGAACGACCCGGATGAACGTTTCCTGCAACGCGTCGCGGGCCCCCTGCTCGTCCCCGCGTGTCACCACGATCAGGTAACGCAACAAACGATCAAAGTAGGCAGCGTGAAATGTTCGGAATGCTTCTTCATCGCCAGCGGCAAGGGCCAAAGTGAGAAGGCGGATTTCTGAACCTTGATTGGTGGCAGCCGAGCTTTCCATGCGCGAGCTGGCGAGCGTGGGCGTGAGTGGCGACACAATGGCGGCGGACACAATCACGAGTCATGGCTTGGTTCCAGCCGCTGGGGGCGGGCTTGCGGTTGTGCTTTTCGGTTTGAGTTCATTGTCCGCAGGTGCGGCAACCGTCCTGGTTGGAGCAGAGCCTTGCAACTCCTTAATGACTTGCTCAATTACCACCAGTTCTTTCTCGCGCCCCACGGCGATCAGCAATTTGGTTCCCTGGTGAATCTTAAGACTCGGTTGACGAACATCGCCGTCTTGTTTGCTTAACATTTCCCACGCAACGGCAAACGTCTCGTAAAGAAGGTTCATCGCTCTATCACTTTCTGTCGCGGAGCGGTGCTCAAGATATGAGGTGAGGCTGAACACGCGACACATTACGGTAGTTTGAACGCTCGGAGCAGTACCTGGGGCGGAAAGGATCGTGAAGGTCACCAGGTTTGATTCGGCAGCAAGCCGCGGAACAGGAAGACCCGTGGCGTCCACCAAGGCGTCTGCTGGCACACCCCCGCGAATGCGTCCTGCGGTTGACAGCTCCAAGGCTTTCAAAATGTCACTCAACGTCACATTACGAAGCTGAAAATAGGGCACGTCAGCATCTCGCAAATTTTCTGGAATTATGAAGTTAATCTCGGGGAATGCAGGGGCGAGACGCGCTTTAACAAACTCGGACAATGAAAAATTTTCGTCACGCCTTCCAAGCTCGGCCTGAAAGTCCGGCACGCGCCGTTTCCATGCAGCCTCGACGCTGCCGGTATCAGCTTTCGCCTTATCTTCGGCGCCCTGACTGGTCGCAATAACGAAGGTCAAGCTGAGGATCAAGATAAGGCCGGCCGAAATGAAACGTTTCATAATGTCGAGTGATGTTGCTCTTCACCCGTTACACGCACGCCAAAACTAAAACCCGCAAACAATCTTCAACCTGTTCATGGCATGCACCATCGTTACCATTCCACGATGATCGTCGGCGAAACCGGATAGTGCCCGCACTCCGCGCCGTAGATGGTCAACCCGCCGCGAGCCATCGCGTGTTCCGGCACGGCGAAGCGAAGCCGAATGCGATCGTCACGCACGCGAGCAGCGACCTCCTGCAATGTCTCGCGCTCGGCATAAGCGTGAGTGAGGTAACCATACGCGCCCTTCCCGCCGCGCAGATAGCTGAGCACACCGCGCGAGTCGTGCGGATGATTTCGCAAGACTCCTTCGAACACGCGTATGTCATTCAGAAACATCTGCATGGTCGTCGGGTAAATGTCCTCGTCCGTCTGCGGCGTGTCGGTACGATGCGATGACGCTTCGCACAGCACCCGGATGCGGCGCGCTTTCGTAATGTCGCGGCCGTGCAACGGCAGGTTCCATTCAAAGAAGCCGTGGCCGCGGCCCCAGCTACTGTCTTCGTGGCGGCCGGCTTCGCGATCGTTCTGCCCATCACTCCACCAGGCCCCTTCCCAATCGCTGGGCGCGCCTCGCAAAATGAGAGTGTGATCATCCAGTTCCTGCGATTGCCCCGGGTAGCCATCGCTGACGAAGAATTCCACGTTGTTCTGGGCCACCACCAGACCAAGCTCATTCCGCGCTTCCACGGTGAGACAACAGAGCATGGTTTCGCGGGGCATGATCAACGGAATCGTGTGCGCGTGCCAGACGCGGCGATGCGGAAAGAGGATGGGCGCCATGCCGCGAGCCAGATCCTGGTGCAGGCGACCGCGTGTATCCATTCCCCCCAGCCGCCAGTGCAGTGTGATGTTCTTCTTCTCCTTCGTTGAATAGTGAGATGAAGAAACATTCACCGTCGTTTCCTGGCCGTGTGACAGCTTCGCGATCGGCGGCGCGTCGATGGGAAGCGCATCGCTCTCATTGATGATGCGTGGATCGTAGCCGATCTCCTTGGGCGTCCGGTCGTAATTCAGAAACCCGTTGTACTCCCATTCCACGTCGTGCAGTTCGGTGTAGATGTAAGCGGAGATTTGTTGATGGCGGCGTAATTCGTTGGTCAGAAATTTGAAACTCCAGCTCATGTCACAGTCACCGTCGAGCGCGCCAATGCCGCCGTACTCGCTGTTGATCAGCGGCGTGCCTTTGTGCTGAAAGCCTTGCACGTAATTGAAACTCGAACCGCGGTAGGTGCTCTCGACGATTTTGCGAATGTGCTCCTTCGCCTTCGCGTAGTCGTTGATGTAGAAGTGCCACGAGTTGATGTCCGTTTCCGTGTGCGCGAAATAATCCAGATGGTCCCAGTGGCAAACGCTCATGTCCTCGATGAGCCGCGTCGGGTCGAGCTGCTTCGTCAATTGCCACATCTCGTGGACCCACTTGTGCGAACCGACATTGTCGAGCCGCTTCTTCTCCACGGGTTGAATAACCGCAGTGCTCGCAGCAGGGGAACTGGAATCCGCTGAAACCGCGCCGGGCACTTCCCGGCTTTCTTCCTTTGGCGGAAGTTTGGGTGATTGATCGAAATGTTTGATCAACTCCACCTGTCCGCCGAAGCCCCACGATTCATTGAAAATGCACCACGAAAAAATCGAAGGATGATTGAAGTCCCGTTGGATGGCCTCGCGCATCATTTGCTCCCAGCGTTTGCGGCCGAGCGGCGTGTCACCGCCTTCGCCGAAGTTTGGCATGTCCGCCATGAACAACATGCCGAGTTTGTCCGCCCAATAGTAAAGCAGCGGGTCATCGATCTTGATGTGCGCGCGCAGAAAGTTGAACCCGAATTTCTTCGCCGCCTCGATGTCATTCTTCAACACCTCCACATCGCTCGCCGTGTAAACACCGTCCGGATGATACGACTGATAGAGCGCACCACGCAGATAACGCGCCACGCCATTCACGCGCAGGAAGGCAGGCCGCTCGGGATTGTCGCTCTGCTCGAAATCAATCTTCCGCATGCCAAAGTAACTGCGCACCACATCATGAATCCGGGAGGCATCGCGCAACGTGAACTGCACGTCGTAAAGATGCGGGCTGTTCGGATCCCAAAGCAGCAACGGTTCGATCTTCACCGTTTTGTCGCCGCGGCCATCGTGGATCGGGACGTCCACTTTCGTACGCGAGCCGTTGCGTTCGCCAGGCGGCCAGATGTCCACGCTCACTGCGAAATCCTCAGTCGTGTTCTGACAGTGCAGTTCGAAACGCACCTCGCCCTTCTCGATGTCAGGATAGATTCGGAAGTCGTCAATATGGCTCGCGCCGCGAGGCTCGATGAACAACGTCTGCCAGATGCCGCTCGTGGTCGTGTACCATTTCCACTGCTTGCCCACGGGTTGCTCGTGATTGTCCATCGGATCTTCCACGCGCAAAACAATCAGCGCCTCGCGCGCGCCCTTCCCGCCGAGTGCGTCCGTGATATCGAACTCAAACGGTGTGTAACCCCCTTCGTGATGACCGAGATGTTTTCCATTCGCCCATGCGTCCGTGCAAAAATCCGCGGCGCCGATGGTGAGCACAACACGATTGCCCTCCCACTCCGGCCCATTTGGAATCGTGACGCGCCGCCGATACCAACCCACTTCATAACGCGGCGCCGAACGATGATTGGCGCGCGTGACCTCCAGGGGAGTTTTGAAAACGCGCGTCAATC
>Ga0193753_10001044_pt1 | contig 24767 bp, 17 predicted proteins | sample H1c2metaG_FD_144925 | JGI IMG/M metagenome (GOLD analysis project Ga0193753, IMG submission 144925) | Soil microbial communities from a riparian zone of the East river system, Colorado, United States - H1c2 | ecosystem: Environmental > Terrestrial > Soil > Riparian zone | place: USA: East... | reverse complement strand
TCGGAACGTGGCGAGGCCTCCGGCGCGCAGGTCGCGCGCGAATTGCACCACATGTTGTCCGCCCTGGATGCGTCCGACCGCCACAATTTCCAGCGCCACCTCGCGTCGGAGTTTCAGCCCGACACAGCGGCGCTTCGCTCGGCAGCGGAGCGTTATCTCGCCGACAGCACGGCGCAAGCCGCGGCCGCGCTAGCGCAGGCCGCCGATCCGCCCCGGCAGGAGCTGCTGCGGCGCATGAATATGGCGCCCGGCGGCACCGCAGCGCTGATCGCGATGCGCGGCGAACTCACCGCGCATCTGCACGACGAGCCGGAGTTGAAGCTGCTCGACGCCGACCTCAGGCATCTCTTCGCCTCCTGGTTCAACCGCGGCTTTCTCGAGCTGCGGCGGATCGACTGGCAGTCTCCGGCGGCGGTACTGGAGAAGCTGATCGCCTATGAGGCCGTGCATGAGATCAAGGGCTGGGACGATCTGCGGCGCCGCCTTGCGCCCGATCGCCGCTGCTTTGCATTCTTCCATCCAGCACTTCCCGGCGAGCCGCTGATCTTCGTTGAAGTCGCGCTGGTGCAGGGGTTGGCCACAGCCATGCCGCCGCTGCTCGCACCTAAGACGGATGAAGAGGCCGCACGGGCGCAAGCTGCGCGCGCGGATACCGCGATTTTCTATTCGATATCCAACTGCCAGGACGGCCTGCGCGGCATATCGTTCGGCAATTTCCTGATCAAGCAGGTGGTCGAGGAGCTGGATGCGGAGTTTCCGCAACTGGAGTGCTTCTCCACCCTGTCGCCGGTGCCGGGCTTCCGGCGCTGGCTCACGCAGCGGCTTGCGGCAGGAAGCGATCCGGACGCCGCGTTGTTGCCCGAACTCGAGCGCGACGGCTGGTGGCATGACCTGACGCGGAGCGAAAAGCTGCGCCCCGCCCTGATGCGGCTGTGCGCGCTGTATTTGACGCGGCAGCCGTCGCCCGGAATCCGCATCGACCCGGTAGCGCGCTTTCATCTCGGCAACGGCGCGCGGCTCGAGCGGATCAATTGGCTCGGCAACGCCGCGCCCCGAGCGATCCAGGAATCCTTCGGCATCATGGTCAACTATCTCTACGACCATGACAGCATCGAGGACAACCACGAGGCCTTCGTGCGCGACGGGACCATCGTGCGTTCGCCCGGTGTTGATGCACTGCTCGAAGCTTGAGTTCATTCCCACCAACCCTTGAAGGAAGAGATATCATGATGATGAACAGACGCACTTTTTCCACCGCTCTCGTGGCCGGGGCCGCAGCTCCGCTGATCTCCACACCTGGCATGGCCGCAAATTCAACGCCAGTGAAGGCGAGGAACGTCGTGCTTGTGCACGGGCTGTTCGCGGACGGCTCGTGCTGGTCCGAAGTGATAGCGCGATTGCAGGCGGCGGGGCTCAACGCCACGGCCGTGCAAAATCCGCTGACGACGCTGCCCGAGGCGGTGGCTTCGGCCCAGCGGGTGCTGGCGCGGCAGGATGGCCCGACGGTGCTGGTAGGTCATTCCTTCTCCGGGATGATCGTCACGGAGGCCGGTGTGCATCCGAACGTCTCCGCGCTCGTCTATGTGGCGGCGCGCGCGCCAGATGCGGGCGAGGACTACGCGGCCCTGGCGAAGACATATCCGACGCCGCCGGCGACGGCGGGGATCGTGTTCGACGGCGATGAAGGACGCCTTTCCGAGGAGGCTTTCCTTCGCGATTTTGCCGGCGACCTGCCGGAAGCGAAGGCCAGAGTGCTCTACTCCGTGCAGGAGCCGTTCGACAAGGCTCTGCTCACCGGCAAGACCACGCAGGCGGCCTGGCGATCAAAGCCGAGCTACTACGCGGTTTCAACGGATGACCGCACGATCAATCCGGACCTTGAGCGCTTCATGGCCAAGCGGATGGGCGCCAAGACCATCGAGGTGAAGGCCAGCCATCTCTCGCTGATCTCCCATCCCGACGAAATCACGCGGCTGATCCTCGAAGCCGCGGGACAGCAAACCTGACGAACCCGGCACATACACAGCACGAAAGGAGCAAGGAGTCATGAAACGATGCCGTTTGTAACCTTCACCGTCCGGCGCGGCCTCAGCGCCGCCGACAAGTCCCGCTTATCGGAGGCAATGTTAGAAGCCCAGGTTGCCGCCGGCTATCCCCGAGCCGACCGCTTTCACCGCTTTCTCGAGGTCGACCGGGACGACCTTGTGGCAGATCCCCGCTACCCCGACTACGCAACGGATAGAACCGATCGGTTCATGGTCGTTGAGGTAATCATCTCCAGCGGGAGGCCGACGGGAACCGCCGCCGCCATTGCGGACGAAGCGGTCAGACCGTTCGGCGAGCGCCTGCACCTCGCGCCTCAGGACATCCTATTCGTCTTCCATGAGGTGGAACCGAGCCTCCCGCGCTTTCCTGCTGCATCGATCAGGTGAGAGGCGGCCGCGGATGCCTAACCGGTTGTGGGGAATGAAAAATACCGGCGCCGGACCACCAGCCACAACATGCCTCCGAGCGCCCCAGTGGCAAGAAACAGGTCCCACCAGATCAGTTGGGGCGTGGTCTGGGTGATGACCCCGGGGCTGCCAAAGAACACGTCGCTGCCCGACACCACGATCACCGCGCCGAAATAATTATTGGCCAGGTGCAGGCCGCAAGTCAGCGCGATGCCGCGTGTCTGGATGGCAATAAGTGCACAAACGACACCGAAAACGACGGCATTTATCGCCTGCGGCACGCCATTGGCGATGTGCAGCGAACCGAACAGCAGTCCGCTGACGATCGCGGCGGGCCATGGCCGTTTGAGCGCAAGCAGCAGTCCCTGGGTGAGATAGCCGCGGAAGATGAATTCCTCGGCAGAAGTCTGGACCAGAATTCCCGCAAAGGCAGTCGCGGCGAGAGCCATGGTGCCGCGACTTGCCGACAGGCCAAAGCCTTGCGGGACGATCATGAAATCGATCAGTGCAAGAACGGACTGAACCCCTATCCAGATGCAAAAGCCCCCGACGAACAGGCGCCATGACCATTGCCCGATCACGTCCGCGGGTCGCTTGCGGTGGACGATTGTGGCCGCAACAGCAAGTCCGGCCGCCAACAGGCCGAAGATGACGCCAATGCCCAGGAAGAACGGCCCGACATTCTTCGGCTGCTGCATTTGCTGGGCCAGATCCGGAGGAAGCACCCGCAGCAGCATGAGCACGGTGACAAGAAGCACCAGGATCAAACTGGCCAGCAGAAACGCGAGCACGGGACTGAGCAGATAGCGCCACCAATCATTCCTGCCGCGTGCCGCGAACTCGAGATACGTGTTCATTGCGTTCGCGCCTGTTTGATGAGCATGAGAAAACATACTGCCAGCACCCAGTTGGCTAAAGGCAGCAGGATCGCGGCGGCAATACCGCGCACAAACAGTGGCATCAGCCAGAGGATGAACACCAGGGTCACGCCAAAGGGGATGACGGGCTTTTCGATCATATATGCGACTATCATCAGGATTACGGGCGCCAGAAGCATCAAATCATAGTCCAGCGCAAAGGACGTGGTGAGGAGCGTGCCGACGCACAGCGCGGCCCCCTTCAGCCTCGGATCGGCACCGGACCGCCACAGGCGCAGGCTCGCCAGGATGACCAGTATAGCCACGATCACTTGGGCGCCATAGGCAATCGTCATCGAAACCTGCCAAACCACGAGTGACGGCAGATAGGCCAGCATCGCCAGCGGCCGTGCGAGCAGGAGAAAGATGGGAGGATGGGCAAATGCGTGATAGGGCGTGCCGTCGCCGAAAATTGCCTTCTCCATCGCATGCAGAGAAGCCCGATCGTAGGGATCGGCGCCTGACCCGGCCAATCGGCCAGCGGCGTAGAAGCTGGAAAAATCCGTTCCCAACGGCCGTCCGGAATAGTCGATCAGGCCGTGCGCAGTCACTGCCAGGAACAGCAGAAAAACAATTGTCCCCGCCACGGCAGCGGTTGCCAGCCGCGTGACGCGAGCCTCTGGCAGCCAGGTTCCGTCGCGGAGCGACGCAATGATCCTGTTCATGTCCCAGGTCACTCGGGATGTCGCGGTGATTGAAGCCCCGGCGGAGTTAACAATGATTCCGGAAAAGGCGCGAATCCGGCTCTCAATTCTGCTGGCACGTCGGCGGCACACTGTCTCTTCGTCACGGTCTGACGGCCAGATATAGTCATTTTGTCAACTGATTCTGGCACACAAATACTGGGAGCCTACGCCGAACCGGCTCATCGCAACAAACGGCAGGCTTTGGTCATGGGCACAACATCGAACAGGATCGCGCTGGCCAGCCTGCTCGTCCTGGCTGCCGCACTGCGGATTTGGGTGGCAAACTTCCAGCCCAATATCATTTGGGCCGACGAATTTTACCAAGTCTTGGAGCCGGCCCACCGCCTGGTCTACGGCAACGGGCTGATAGCCTGGGAATATGTGCTGGGCGTGCGTTCCTGGATATTTCCTGGCGCCATAGCGGGAGTGCTGTGGGTCGGTCGGCTGTTCGGTTCGGACCCCACATTCAAGTTGCTCTCTGTGCAGGCGTTCATGGTGCTGGCGTCGCTCGTGCCCGTGGGGGTGGGATACCGCTGGGGTGAGCGGCTGGACGGCATGCGCGGCGGCCTCGTGGTCGGCGGCTTCCTGGCCGTTTGGGTCGACCTGCTCTACATCGCACCTCATCCGCTCTCGGATGTGATCGTCAGCGACGCGCTGATGGCCGCGCTTTATACCGCCCTTCCACTGACCACCCAACCGGGCCCGCGCCGCCTGATGCTGGCAGGCGCATTGTTCGGCCTGACATTCGTACTGCGCATGCAGCTCGGTCCGGCACTTCTTGTCGCCGCGATCTTTGCCTGCGGGCGCGACAGGAGCGCTTGGCGTGCGCTTGTTAGCGGAGGCGCGATTGTTGTGCTGGCGAGCGGAATGCTCGATTGGGTCACGCTGGGGACGCCCTTTCAATCCATATGGCTCAATCTGTGGCTGAACATCGCCAAAGGCATCAGCAGTGACTACGGCACCGCACCGACATGGTATTTCATCCTTGGTCCCAAAATATTCTGGGGACTCCCGGTTGCGATTCTGGTCTTCGCCCAGGCGGTCATCGGCGGCCGACGTTTCCCTGCCTTGTTCGCCGTAGCCGTCGCCATTTTTCTCACCCAATCAGCCATTGCCCACAAGGAATGGCGATTCATTTTCCCCGCTCTGCCATTGCTGGTCACCCTGTGCGGGATTGCAGTCATACGAGAGATGAAAGACTTTGTCGGGCAACGGGGCAGTCCATCCCGGCTGAACATGTTCGCCGCCATCGCCTTGCTGATTTGGATTTCTGCTTCCATCGCTGCCGCCATGATGCCCAGCTACCGGAAGCATTGGACGTTGCGCAGCGAAGTCGTGAAGGCATTCGCGCTGGCTTCGCATCAGCCGGGACTATGTGCATTGAAGCTCGTCGATGTCTCATGGATCGATACTCCGGGCAGCGCGGCGCTCCCTACCGGCGTGCCGATCTATGCCGATCCGTACTCGAATACATCGCGTGACTTCAGTGGATACAACGTCGCGATCGGCACCCAAAATGTAAACTTGCCAGGCTATCGCCGGCTGGAATGTTTTCGAGGAAGCGCGGATTTGAAAGGAAACCTTCAAAAAACCGCCTGCGTCTGGGTCCGCGGTGGAGGCTGTGCGGCAGGTATCGCAAAGCCTCCCCCGGTAAACTGGCCATTATATTTCTCTGATTCGCGCGGCCTTCCTCGTCAAGACCGTCTTCAACCCTATCTGCGACTGCGGGACTGAAGCATGGTGATCCCCAATGAAGAACCGACTGCCCAAGGCTCGTCCGCCAGCCGGCTGATCTTTATCGCTTTAATAGGCTTGACGCTTGCCGCTTACGGCGTCTTCGTGACGGTCGCGGCCCTCAACACCCACAACCGTATCGGCATTGGTGGCACTCCCCTGTTCTACGACTTCAGCGTCTTTCATCAGGCCGGCATCCTGGCCAATGCCGGTCACGCCGCCGACGCCTATGACGACGGCCGGATGATCGCCGCGCAGCATGCAGCCTTTCCCGGCAACACCATGCGCCTGCCCTGGAACTATCCGCCCACATTCCAGCTCATGCTGATGCCGTTCGGCGCCCTGCCCTATGTCGCGGCTTGGCTGATCTGGTCTTGCCTGCTGTACGGCTGTTACGCGCTGCTAGTCTGGCGTCTGGTCGCGGATCCACGCCACCGATGCTTCCTGCTTCTGGCGCCCGGGGTGGCGGCCAACCTCTTCGTCGGACAGAACGGCATTTTGAGCATTGTTTTGATGGGCGGCGGGGTGGTTCTACTCGGGTCTCGTCCCATTCTTGCCGGCATCCTTCTGGGCCTGATGGCCTACAAGCCGCAGCTCGCACTGCTGGCGCCGTTGGTGTTGATTTGCGGGCGGGAGTGGCGCGCGTTAGCCGCCGCCGCGGTTTCGCAAATAGCCCTGATGGGATTGTCCCTTGCCGTGATGGGCATGGGGCCATGGATTGGCTTCCTGCACAAAGTTACCCACCCGGCTGTTGTCATGTCGTCGAGCTCCGATTGGCGCACGGTACCCAGCATCATGACATTTGCCAGGACAATCGGCCTGGATGGTCAGTCCAGTATGATCTTTCACTGGTCTATAGCGGCCCTCGCCGCGGGCGCGGCCATGTGGACCTGGTGGAGAACCGAGGATGGTTTGACCCGGCTTGGCATCCTTGCCGCCGCGACCCTCCTGGTGGCGCCCTATCTGCGCGCCTACGACTTGGCGCTCGCGGTTCTATCGATCGCGGTCCTGCTCGCCCGCGCGCAACCCACGATCCTGGAAAAAGCGATCGTCTTTGCTGCCTGGCTGTTGCCGGCCTATCTGATATTCGTGCCGCCGCAGATCCAATTCGGTGCGCTGGTTTCCGCTGCGCTGCTGGTCACATTTCTGCGATACGCGTTTTCCAAAGAAGTTGGCACGAAAAGAGTTGTCAGATGACCGTGCGCAGAGCCCAGACGACCGCTTCTGCGCTTCAACGAGCCGCCGCCGCGCTGGATGCATTCTGCGAAGTGCTGGCGGCAGACCGGCCGTTGAAGCTGCTCCTGGTCTGCAGCCTGGCAATCGCCTGCGCCTTTTGCCTTTGGATGTTTGACGTCCATTTTCTGCTTGGTAACTCTCCGTTCTGGAGCAATCCTCGCGGCATCATCGCAAACAGCTGGGCCGATATGTCCATCGCCTACAGCGGCATTACCTATTTTCAGCGGGAAACTTGGCAGCTACCGCTGTTCCATGTCAGCAAGCTGGGCGCACCTGCCGGCACGAACATCATCTTCACCGATGGTATCCCCTGGGTCTCGCTTGCAGCGCGGCTCGTATTCCGCGTCAGCGGTATGTTGGTCAATCCACTTGGCGCCTTTACGGCGTTCTGCTTCGCCGCATCGGCCATGACCCTTACCGCTCTTGTCGCGACCCTCGGCCAGCGCAGCCTTGCCGCCGCCGCAATGGCCTCCGTCGCGGGCCTCTGCATGCCTGCACTGTTGGAGCGGTGGGGCCACATGTCATTGATTGCCCAATTCGAGATACCGCTCGCTCTGATTTTCTATCTGCGCAACTATCGATCCAATCAGCCGCGGTGGCTGTTCGCACAAGCCGCTGCCTTGATGCTGCTCGCGCTATGGACACATGCGTATCTCTTCGCGATGGTGAGCGCAATCATACTTGCGACCATCCTGCAAGCGGCACGCAATCGCGCTATCAACATGATTTCTGCTACCGCGATCCTAGCAAGTATCGCAGCCCTGCTGGGGGGGCTCATAGCGATCTCGGGCTACCTGCAATCGGGCGGCGGTCTGGCTGCCGAAGGTTTTGGGGTCTATTCCATGAACCTGTTGTCACCATTTTTGCCTCAACGCAGCGGTTTGTTTTCGTCACTGCGCAATATCATAGCTGACGGCACAGGCGGGCAGGATGAGGGCTTCAGCTACCTTGGCGCCGGTGTGCTGATGCTTCTGCTGATGACCCTGCCCCGGCAATGGCGCACATTGAAGGATGGGTTGCGTCATCATCCCTGGATGTTCGCCCTGTTTCTGGGCTTCACGCTCTTCGCGCTGTCGAACGTGATCTATCTGGGTACCTTACAGCTAGCTCACATCCCGCTGCCAACTCCGGTCATGCAGTTCGCTGCGATATTCCGCGCGAGCGGCCGGTTCTTCTGGCCGGTGATGTATTGCCTGGTCGCCCTTGCGATCGCGGCGCCTATACCCTTCTATGGTCATCGCGGTGTGCTGCTGCTGTGCCTGGCGATGCCGCTGCAATGGATTGACAGCGCGCCGCTGCGCCAGGAGCTGGCAGCAAGAATCCGGGTGCCAGAAAAACCGCATATCAACTTGCAGGCCTGGCAAGCCGAAATCATGCGGCACAATTCGGTTCGCGTGTTGCCGCAATACCTCTGCCTCGCGTATCGCCGGGGATGGAACAGCGAGATAACCGTGCAACTGCAACTGCTGGCAGCATTCGCCGACCGTTCCATCAATTCGGTCTACTCGGCGCGGCGAGTCGCTGATTGCAGTGCAGATCAGCGGATTGACGGAGCGCCGCAAGCCGGTGCACGGCAATTGTCGGTCTTTCTGGACGAATTTTCAGGCTTCTCGCGCATGCAAGCGTTTGCAGCAACGAGCAGAAGCTGCCGGACCGGACCCGGGCTGGTAGTCTGCAGCGACATTCCGGAGGAAGCGACGGCCCTGATCGCACTGGCGCGTACAGACAGGAAATGAAGAAACGGCGATTCCTTCAAGACCGCATCGCGGATATCGGGTCTAGCAATAACGAACTCAGTAGTAAAACCGGCAACCGGTTCCGACATGTAAACGTGAGTTACATTTTCGACAGGGTTGCGGATCGTCTGCTCGCTCATGGTGAGCTACGGTGACAGCCGGATGCGCCCTCCTCGAGCCGAAATTATAAGTCGTGATATCCCTCGTTACTCAGCGACCACGGCAAAGCGCACGACACCTTCATATTTGTCGTCCCATTCATTAGACCAGTCACGCAGCCCAAAGGTCGCCTTGACCTGGACAGTCGCGGAGGGTGCCGACGGAACGAAGCTGGCGCTAAGGCGTATGTCCAGGTTGCCCAGATGATGATCGCCGTCGCTCGGCGAGAAGGCCGCATTAAAGCCGGTAAGAATCGCAGTGACTTGCGATGCATTGGCCGCAAGCGAAATGATTTTCGAGTCGCTGCGAGGCCCTGATCCCTCGAAGCTGTTGAACGAAATCGTGTCATTGACAATCTGCATGGACATCTCTCCTTCAAGCTGCGCCGCCGCTGTCAAGCGGGCTTGGGCGGATTGCGTTTCTCAATCTTCGATGTGACGGAACCCGGAGAACATTCGGGATCGGTGTAAGTAATCGTTCCCCGATGCCAGAAATACCGGTCGTCGCGCGTCCGCTCGACAATCCAGCTCGCCTCCCCGTCTCCGTCACCGGTATTTTGCACCGCTGCGCGCAGCACGTGCGTGCCATAGGGCAAGGCACTGAGCCGCAATGAGCGTCCGCGGCTATACATGCCGCCGCCGTTGCCGAACCAGATGACATCGCCGCCCGGCGCGACAATGCCGTCATCCGTGGTGAGGATTGCCCGAACAACCGGCGGAAGCTCGACAGTGGCTTCGCTGCCGGGCGCGATCCCGGCAAGTCCGATCTTCACGCGACGCGGACCCTTAGCGTCTCCGGACTTGTACACAAGCTTTCCTTCGCACATGGCCATTCCGGTCGCGATACCGCTGGAGGCAAGAACGCGGATGGCGGCAGTGGCGCTGCGAGTCCATAACGCTTTCGGCACCTCCCACTCGGTTTTCTGGGTGCGGGGCGTCACCCCGCGCCAGACACCGCGCCGGTCCCGCCATTGCAGGAGATACCAGAGCGAACCGGCCTCGCCGCCCTCCGCGCTCCAGCGGCACGATATGGTTTTCGCATCGGCGTTGTCGGCGCCCTTGCATTCCAATTTGACCTTCGGCGGGTCGGGGATTGTGATATCCAGCAATTCCTTGTCGCATTCCAGGATCACCAGCCGCTTTGCGGTGGGATCGTATGGAATTGCGGGCTTGAATTTCTTCGGCCAAACGCAGTCGCCCCCAGAGCATCCGCACCCCGCATCGTCCTGGTAAAGGCATTGCGAAATCAGCACCTGTCCCTCGCCGTCGCGCAGCTCAAGGACGAAATCCGTCGCATAGCCGTAGACGGCCTGCGGTCCGGTCGGGAAATGAAAGGCGGTGCGCCAGTGAACCGACCGATTGCGGTCTATACGGAAATTCACGAACAGATGCGGCGATTGCATCGGAATGCGCTCACGAATCTCGATCGGAGGCCGGGGGCGGGGCCTCCCGGGCGCCGCCGTCGAAAGAGCCGATTGTACCACGTCGGCCACGCCGCCGTTATCGACCGGTATCCGGGTCATCAGCGCTTTATAGGTATATGGGCTGATCCAGGCATTTCCGGAATATCCCATCATGTCGTGCGCGGTGCCTGGCGCAAGGACCTTGCCCATGGTCGTGTCGAAGCCGAATTCGCCGATGCTGTCGGAATCGAACCCGACATACACGGGATAATTGTCGTCGGTGTTGAGAGGCCTGGCACAGCGGGTGACGTTGTCGCACGGCGCGTGCTTGCGTCCCAGAACGTGCCCCAGCTCGTGGGCAACCGTGCCTTGGCTGCCGATGATCCCGACGCCGGCGCCGCCCGATCCGCCGCAACCGCCAACCGAGCCCGTATCGACCCCGGAATTCAGAAGTGCGTAAAAGATGTCCGTCGAATCCCCCCGCAAATCCGAGACGTCGTCCCGGAAGTCCCCCATCTTGTCGCAACCCTTGCTGATGTCGGATTTCATCTCGCCATCGAAATCCATCGTCATGAAGCCGGTCTGCATCACCTGCGGAATGGGATAGAGAAGTTCGGTAACGCCGAAGAGCGTGACGAAATCCGCGGCTGTGGGCGCCCCGGTCGGCTGACCGGCAATGACGTCCGGCCCCGTATAGTTGACGCCGATGGCGAAGACGCGAACCGGGACCATGGTCTCGAATTGAAGCGTGCGCTGAAAACCATCCGCAAAGTCATCCACATCGCCAAGATTCCATACGCGGGCGGAAATCGTGACGGCGCCGGTGCAGAGCGCCTCCGGAATGACGAAGTTCAGCGTGTCGTTCGCCATGCCGCGCGATATCCGGCTCTCGGTCTTGGGGGTGATGGAATTGAGCGGAACGATAGCCGTCTGAACGCCCGCCGCATCCTGCACGGTCAGCAGGCCCGTGAGAGTCGCAATAGGGGGCAGGCCCGAATTTTTGTCGTAATCGATCCAAAGACGTATCCCCGTGCTCTTTGCCTCGACCAGGCGGATCGAATTGTCGGGGAAGACATTCTCGCTGTTCAGATGCAGGGCGCTACGGAAATGTTGAATTCCCTGGGTAATCTCGGCATCTGTGACCACAAGGTCGGGCCTGGACTCCCCCGGACCGGGGGGAACCGCCGGCGTGAGTTCGGCGAGGATGGTCAATTCGACGGTCCCCGAATAGGCATCGTCCCAGGTTCCGGACCAGTCCCGCAGGCCGAATGAGCCATCGACGATCACATTGCGCGGATTGGCAGGGTCGATGGAGGTGTTCAATTCGATGTCGAGCTTGCCGAGATGGTGATCGTCATGGTTCTCGAACGTCGCCGAATAGCCGGAAATCGCGGCCACGGCTTGCACAACGTTACGCGCGAAAAGAATCTGTGTGCTGGCTGTTATCGGCCCCGAATTCTTGGTCTTGGAAAAAAGCAAAACATTTGTGCGAATTTCCATGAAGCCCCCATATCGTCAGCGGCTTAGGTTGTTCAACAATCTGATGTTCAAGACAGTCGAAGGATCGCAGGCACTATAGGAAGCCAACAGAATATCCGCTCTGCGCCGGCATGTCGACTCGCGGCTACTCGGCTTTTCAGATGCGATTTGCGATTGCGCGCCACTTTTGCCAGCGAAATGATGCGGGAACGCTGGCGTTTTGTAATTGTGTTTTTTTTGCGACAACGACCTGCTCGTGGGTCGCGGCTGGTGAAAATCGTCATGATTATCGGTGATGGTGGCGGGGCGTATAGGACAAAGACGTAGAAGTGACAGCGGACAATCGCAGAAAATTCCTTCAGCATACCGCCGCGGGCCTGGCCGCCGGATCGCTGCCGTTTCCTATTTCACGCGCACTGGCATTGCCGGCCAGCGGCCGAACCGGCACGATCATGGATGTCGAGCATGTGGTGATTCTGATGCAGGAGAACCGCTCCTTCGATCACTATTTCGGCATGTTGCGCGGCGTGCGCGGCTTTTCCGATCCCCGGCCCCTGATGCTGCCGTCCGGCCGGCCGGTATGGCACCAGCCGGGCCCCGATGGCGAGGCAGTGAAGCCGTTCCGGCTGGACAGCAAGACCAGCGCCGCGCAAAGCATGGCTAGCCTGGATCACAGCTGGAAAGGTTCGCAGGCGCGCTGGAACAACCACGATGCCTGGATCGCCACCAAGGGGCTCATGACCATGGGGCACTTCACGCGCGAAGACCTGCCCTTCTATTATGCGCTCGCCGACGCCTTCACCATCTGCGACGCCTATCACTGCTCGCTGTTCGGGCCGACCAATCCCAACCGCCTGTTCCTGTTCAGCGGCACCAATGGCCTCGCCGTCGGCAATGACGGTCTGCAGGCGATCGAGAACCCGTCCGACGAATCCAACGAAACCGCCGATCCCAGGAACGACGCCACGGCTTTCAAGCCCTATGGCTGGACCACTTATGCCGAACGCCTGCAGGCAGCCGGCATCGACTGGCGCGTCTATCAGGAATACGACAATTATGGCGACAACGGCCTGGCCTATTTCGCCCGCTTCCGCGGGCTCAGTCCAAGCTCTGAGCTTTACGACCGCGCGCGCGGCTGGGCCGCGACATCCAACGCCGCCAACGCCAAGCAATCGCGCGGCGAGCATCTGTTGGCCCGTTTCGAGGCCGATGTTGCGGGCGGCCGCCTGCCACAAGTCTCGTGGATCGTCGCACCTTATATCCTGAGCGAGCATCCTGCCGCCTGCCCTGCCTATGGCGAGCAGCTGACGGCGCGGCTGATCGGCGCGCTGGCGGCCAATCCCGACGTGTGGGCCAAAACCGTGTTCATCCTCAATTACGACGAGAATGACGGCTTCTTCGACCATGTGCCGCCGCCGGTGCCGCCCATCCGGCCCGGCATGGGCAAAAGCAGCATGATGCTGGACGGCGAGAGCTACCATGGCGAGGCGGTCGGGCTGGGACCGCGTGTGCCAATGCTGATCGTTTCCCCCTGGACCAAGGGCGGCTTCGTCAATTCCGAACTGTTCGACCACACCTCGGTGATCCGCTTCCTGGAGCGGCGCCTCGGTGTGATGGAGCCTAACATCACGCCCTGGCGGCGCGCCGTCTGCGGCGATCTCACCTCGGCCTTCGACTTCGCCGCGGCGGATGGCGGCTGGAGCGCGATGCTGCCGGACACCGCCCTCTACAACAGCCAGGGCGATGCCGCCCATCTGTTGCCGCCGGTTACGCGGCCACTCGATCCCGCCCTGCCGGTGCAGGAAGGCGGGCAGCGGCCCACGCGTCCGCTGCCTTATGCGCTGGACGTCAGCGGCGCACCGGACGGCAGCCAATTCGCCATCCACTTTGACAATCGTGGCAGTATCGGCGCTTGTTTTGCCGTTCATGCCGAAGGCGGCGCGGGCGGGCCGTGGTTTTACAGCGTGGGCGCCGGCCAGAGCCTGTCAGACCTGCTGCCCATCACCGAAAGCGGCTTTGCCTTTACGATCTATGGGCCCAACGGCTTCCTGCGCGGCTTTTCCGCGAAGACGGCAACCCGGTCGCTGGCGATCACATCGCATTACGATCCGTCGGACCAAAGCCTGATCTTGCGCCTGCACAACAGGGGCGATGTGGATCGTGCCGTTACAATCGCCGCACACGATTACGTACAGGCGGCGCCGCAAAACTATCGGCTGGCGCCCGGCGCCTCGCAGGAAGTCCGATGGCCGGTCGCCGCCAGCGATCACTGGTACGATCTGGAGGCGCGCACGGCGGATGCGACCTGGCGTTTCGCGGGGCATTGCGAAACCGGCCGCCCCAGCCGAAGCGACCCGGCGCTCGGCCGCGCTTAATCGCGATAGCGCATCAGCGCGTCGCCCAGCGCATCGCACAGCGGTTCCAGCCAGGGCTCATACTTCTTCCACTGGTCCAACCCGTCGCGGAAGATGGGCTGGCGCACCTGCTCGGAACTGGGCGTGCGAACGCTGCGCGTGTTCTTGTGAAAATCGAGACAGCCGGATTCAAACGGCAATCCGCAATGATCCAGCATCTGCCGCACGCTGCCTTCCAGGTCGGCGACGACATCCTCGTGATGCACCCGCAATACGCGTCCGGGTAGCACCTCATCCCAGTGCCGCATCAGCTCCAGATAGGTGCGATAGTAGCGTGAGATATCCCCGATACTGTAGGTGAACTCCTGCCCCTGGGCGAAAAGCTGCTTGAGATTGCTGAAGCAGCAGGACATCGGCTCTCGCCGGGCGTCGATGATCCGCGCATTGGGCAGCATCAGATGGATCAGGCCGATATGGCGAAAATTGTTCGGCATCTTGTCGATGAAGAACGGCTTGCCGGTCCGGTACACTTGAGTATCGGACAGGTAGCGTTCGCCCAGCCGGGCGAAATCCGCCGCGGTCATGCCATCCAGGATCGCGGGATAGCGCGGATTGTCCAAGTCGGGGTCGCGGCCCTGCAGTTCCAGGACAGTCCGCTGGACATCCGCCAGCTCCTGTGTGCCTTCCACCAGGGAATGGGAAGCCAGAATCTGCTCCAGCAGCGTCGACCCCGAGCGCGGCAGGCCGAGAATGAAGATCGGATCGGGACGCGGATCGCCCCAGCCGGCGCGATGCTGGAAGAAATCGCGCGTGCAGACTTCGATCTGCCTGGCTGTGTTGGTTTCGATGATCTCCGGCCGATAGCGGCTTTCCGAACGCTTCAGGGCATTGCCCCGTTCATAGTAATGCCAGGAGGCAGCCGTCTCATTCCGGTCCTCCAGAGCCTTGCCCAGCGCAAAACACAGGTGATAGCGATCTACCGGCACGGTCGCCGGCGCGGCTTCCTCGGCCCGCATGCGCGCCATTTCCGCATCGTCAAAGCGGAACATCTTCAGGTTCGCCAGGCTCCAATAGGCGTCGCCGAAATCGGGCCTGGCCGCCGCCGCCGCGCGATAGGCATCGACGGCCTCAGGAACCCGGCCGACCGTCTTCAGGGCATGCGCCAGCCACAGATTCACATCCGGCGATCCCGGCACGTCGGCCAGCATGTCGCGATAAAGCGCGATCGCCCTGTCATGCTCGCCCAGACCGACAGCGATGGTGGCGGCCAGCGCGCGGTAATCCGGATTGCGCGGCTCCAGCGCCAGCAATTGCCCGATCTGCTCGCGGGCCAGCGCATGTTTGTGCCGCTTGATCAGCGTGTCGGCATAATCGTAGCGGGCGGCGCGGTAGTCGGGCGCCAAGGCCAGCACGGCCTCCAGCAGGAGCTCCGCATCGTCCAGCACATCATGCGCCAGCCCGATCCTGGCCAGCAGCCGCATCGCTTCGGGATGATTGCCGTGCCGTAGAAGAAAGGCCCGGGTCATCTGCTCCGCCGGCGCCAGGTCGCCATCGGAAAACAGCGACGTCGCGGCCACCATTTCGGGGGGCAGGCGCGCCAGGGTCGCGACATGGGCGCCCGCCATGGCGGCGTTATCGGCGTCGCCGGAAATGCGGTACACGCCTTCCAGCATGCGCCAGCTCATCGGCATGGCGGGATTGATGTTCACGGCGCGCAACAGGGCGTCGATTGCCCGTGGCGCATCCTTGCGCGCGACGTGGCACAGGCCACGCTCCTGGTGCATCAGGCTGAAGCGCGGCTGCAGGGTCTCCAGCCGATCCAGCGTAACCAGGGCCTCGTCGATGCGCCCAAGATGGCGCTGGCCGGCGGCCGCGATCAGCAGCAGGTCGCGATTTTCCGACAGGTCACGAAGCATCGCCTGGGCCCCGGCAAGGGCCTGGGCATGATGGCCGCTCTTCTGCAGGCCCCGGAGGCGGCGGACTTCCTGCTCGACGGGCGACGGGATGACGGCAATCGATTCCATGACACCAAAATATTTTGGGCGGGCCTTGCCGCCCGCCCAAAACTGTATCCCGGGAAGGCCGGCTCAGAAATTGGCGCCGATCTTGAGGCCCACCACCCGCGGACGCAACGGGACCTCGGCCTTGATGAACTGGGCCGACGAGGTGAAGGTGCTCGCAAGGCTGTTGCCCAGATTCTGGCCATAGAGCTGCACATACCACTTGTCGAAATTCAAGCCGACGGAGGCGTCGACGGTCGTGTAGGCCGGCTGCAGATAGCGCAGGAAGGTGGTGTTGGGAACGGTCACGCCGATACCGGAGGTGTAGGTCGCCGGCTGGTTGTACATGCTGCCGGTATAGCTCAACCCACCCATGATGAAGGCACCGAAATTGTCGATCGTCCAGTCATAGCGCAGGTGGATATTGCCCTGGTATTTGGGCGAGAAGGCGGGCGTGGTGCCCGGCGCGCCGAACGGATTGATAAAGGGCTGCGCAGTGGTCGAGCCCTTCGGGATGATCTGGTTGATGCAGTTGCCGAAGGAGGGCGAGGCGGGATTGTTGCTCACCAAGCACTGCGACCCGGCCTGGGTATTGTCGTTGTAGGTGCCCGCGCCCGACAGGGTCAGACCATCCATCAACAGCGCCTGGACCTGGGCTTCCGCGCCCTTCACATGATAGTCCGGCCCATTGAGGCCGAAAGTCGTGTTGCCGAGATAGGGCGGGTTGAAGAACAGGAACTGCACGCTGTTCCACTGCATCAGATAGGCGGACAGGTTCACCTGCAGCCGGTTGTCCAGGAAGGTGCCCTTCATGCCGATTTCCTGGTTCTGCAGGGAGTCGGGGCCATAGCCGTTGGGCTTGTTGAACTGGTTGACGCCGGTGGGGCCTGGCGCGACCAGGCCGGCAGCCCGGTTGAAAGCGCCGGGGCGGAAGCCCTGCGAAAAGGTATAATAAACCATCAGGTCCCGGTCGATGTGCCAGGTGATGTTGCCGCGACCCTTCACGCCGGCATAGGTCTTGTGGTCGTTGGCGGCGTCGATATTGACCATGCCGCCGCTGCATTGCCCATTGGGTACGTTCAGGCAGCTGGTGCCGGTGCCGTACTGCGAGCCGATCTCGAAGTCGCGATACTGGAACCAGCGCGCGCCGGCGGTGATGGTGAGGACTTCGGGGATGATGTCGTAGTCGGCCGAACCGAAGAGGGCCGTCTGGTTATAGCCGCGCTGGGTGTCTTCGCCGAAGGCGGTGGCGTCGCTGCGGATGCTGGGATCGTTGGTGGTCGCACCGGGCGCGGGGTGCACATTCGCCGCGCAGGCCGGGCCGCCGGCAAGCGCGGCCGACAGGTTGGCCGGGTTGCAGGACGGTATGGTCTTGTAGTTGAAATTCATGTCGTCATAGATGCGGAACTCTTCGTAATAGGCGCCGCCGATCAGGCGCAGGCGCCAGTCGTCGGGAGTGCTGAGGCGCAGTTCGTTGCTGATATGGGTGCTGTGGATGGTGTCCTGCCAGTAGCCGGTGGGCGAATAGCAACTGGGCGTGCCGGTGCCCCAGCCGGTGGAGCCGCCTACGCACTGGTAATACATGCCGCCGGCGGAACGCGAATAGTTCGTGTAATCCATCTGTTCGTGGATGTTGCGGTCGGTATAGCCGCCCGTATAGACGAGCTTGAGGTCGGCGATCTTGCCGGTGACGGTCCAGGCGGTGTTGGAGTAGCGGTCCTTGTTGTAGGACGGCGTAAAGGACGTGACTTGCAGCGGTGAGAGCTGCTGGAAGTCGGAGCCCGTGGGATACTCGACCGACAGGCCCTGGGCATCCAGGCTTTCCAGACTTTCGGAGATCAGCACGTTCCAGTCGTCATTGACCTGGTAGAGCGCCGAAAGGCGCGCGCCCTGATAGGTGACGGGATTGAAGTCCTTCTGCGCGATGGAGAAGTTGTTCGCCTGGAGAGCGCGCGCGGGTGGCAGGGTGCAGAGGCCGGTCGCCGAACCCGCGGGCAGGCCGTTGGGACAGGCGCCGCCGGTCGGCTTGATGTTGAAATAGCCGTTGCCCAGATCCTCGTTGGAGCGGGTGAAGGTAGAGGACACATTGTCGATATAACCGCCCTGCTTCTCGTCATAGACAACCGCACGCAGCGCCAGCTTGCCCTGGATGATCGGCACATTGAGCATCAGGTTGGCGGCGGAATTATCGGCGCCGTCCTGGGTGAAGCCGTAGCTGGCCTCAGCCTTGCCTTCGAAGGAGTCGAGATTGGGCTTCTTGGTGATGTAACGCAGCGCGCCGGCTTCGGCGCCGCCGCCGAACAGCGTGCCCTGCGGACCTTCCAGTACTTCGACGCGGTCCATATCCACCATATAGATATCAACATTGCGCCCCGGGAACTGCATGGATTGGTCGTCCAGGTAGATCGCGACATTGGGGAAGTTGGCGATGGTGCCGCTGGACTGGTTGCCGCGGAATCCGTTGGAAAGGCCGCGCATGATGATTTCGCCCTGGCCCGGACCATTGTTGCCATAGGTCACGTTGGGGGTGTAGCGCAGCAGGCTGTCGAGCGTGACGACGTTCATGTCCTCCAGAGTCTTGCCGGTGAAGGCCTGCACCGTGTTGGGGACGTCCTGCACGCTCTCGTCGCGGCGGTTGGCCGACACGATCACCTGTTCGACGCCTGACGGGGCTGTCGCAGTGTCGGCCGCATAGGCAGTGGTGGCAGTCACGATCGCGGTCACGGCGCAGGAAACCAGATACTTGGCTTTCATGAAATCTTCCCCAAAATTCGCTCTTGAAATGACAACAGCCATCGCGAAGGGACATGTGGCCCCTCCGTCGTTCATGCTGAATGCGATGACCCGAACAAAAATCGCGGCACGAACCGCGACACCAAAATCTATGGCGGCAATTGATGACGCTTCGGTGATGGAAAATTTTCAGGACTTCAAATGGGCCTGCACCGGCATGCGGCGTGCTGTCGCCCGGCATGTAAACATGAAGAAGCCGAAAGAATTGCCTGTCAGGTTCCCGCGCCGCCTGTCATCACGCTGCGCATCATCGCCGCGAAGTCCTCGAAACCAAGGCCGGACAATTCTTCACGTTTGCCCATATCGTCGAGCTTCCGGAGGAAAAGCGCGTCCTGCCAATAGGGCATCGCCTCGAAGGCTGCCGCCTCCGCGACATCGAAGGGACCGCCCTGAAGCCTGAGCGAGTCCCGGGACGCCTGACTCAGCGCCTGAAAATAATCCGCGTCCCGAAGGCACAGATAGCGCTTGGCCGCCACGTGCAGGGCGATGGGCCGGCGCACGGCCTCGCCGAAAAGCGCGCCCAGCGCCCAGGCGCCGGCGATTTCATGACGGTCGTCGGCTCGCGCCGCATCTTCCTCGTCCGCGAACAGATGGCCGATGTCATGCAAGAGGGCTGCAACCACCAGGCTTGGCGACGCCCTTCGCTCTTGCGCCAGCGCGGCGCACTGCAGGGCATGTTCCAGCTGGGTCACGCCTTCGCCGTAATTAAGCCCGCCCCGCGTCGCGTAGAGGCGCTCTATATCCCGGAGGTTCGACAATCTGGCCATCGGCAGGTTCTCGCGTGAGGCGGCGCTGGAAATAAAGGCCCGCGCCCACCGTCAAGGCAAGCCCCGCCAGCGCTGTGACATAGGAAATAACGGCCAGAAAGCCCACCCACGAGATGTGCATGCCGACGAAATTGTAGAACAGCAGGAGCGCGACGGAACTGATATAGCCGCTGGCGTCCGCGACATAGATCAGGAAGCCGGCGGTGCCGGTGCGGCCGCTGGCAGCGATGAAGCGGTCGAACAACAGCGCATTGAACGGCGTGTAACCCAGATAGAGGCCCGCGCCCAGCGTGATCATCCAGGTCACCGGCCCGATCAGGTGCGCCTGGAAAGCGATGGAGGACAGCCCGGCCAGTATGAGCCCCAGCCCCACCAGCGCCAGGTTGGCCAAGAAGGCGGTGCGGTTGTTGCGGATGAACATCAGCGCCGCCATCACCAGCAGAACGATCGCCGCCACCGGCAGTTCGGAATAGGTGAAGATTTCGGCATTGTCCTTGAAGCCCAAGTCGTTCCATATCTCGACCGCGAAGTTATCGCGAAAATCCCTGAGCGCCGTCAGGCCGACATAGATGACAATCAGGGCGATCAGGCCGGGCGCGAAGGTGGTGAACATCGCCCGCCGCGCGGCGCCATCCATCGGCGCGCGCGCCACCCTCAATCTTTCGTCTTCGGCGCTGGGCGGCGGCATGATGGCAAGGCCGGCGACACAAACCAGCAACAGCGGCGTGAACAAAAGCCCCGTGACCGCAGGCATCCAGTGTTCGTTCGCCCAATGCAGCAGCATCACGCTTTCGCCGGCCGACTTGACCACGCCGGACGAGACAATGAAGCTGGCGCAAAGCATGGCGCCAAGAAGCTCCGACAAGCGCCGCCCTTCGAGAAACCCGAACACCAGGCCCCAGATCATGCCCAGCGCCAAGCCATTGGCGAAAAGGCAGGCGATGTTCCAGGGCGCGGGAATCAAGGCGAACAGGACAAGACAGGCTTCGGCCGCCCCGATCAGCGCCAGAATGGCGAAAGCCCGGTTGTGCGGCGGCATTTCAGAGATCACCTTGATCCCGGCGACCTTCGACAGCGCATAGCCCAGCACCTGGGCGATCACCAGAGCGATCTTGTATTCCACGAACACCGGCGCGACATCGGCATAACTCGCCACCGTGAAGGGCCTTCGAAACGCGTACATGGCGAAATAAGCACCGAAGGCCATCAGGCCGCCATACAATCCGAAGACCGGCGCGAGCGCGCGCGCCAGCCAGCCGCGCAGGCGTTCCACCAGCGACATCGCCTGCGGCGGCTGCGCAGTGTTCATGCGATCCGCCGGGCGATCTCGTGCACGACGGGCATGAGATGCGAGACGTCTTCGATCACAAAATCCGCGCCGGCCGCCTTCAACACCTGCTCGGATTGGCCGATCCGTTCGGCCCGGCCTTCCGGCGCCAAGGCCAAGAATGCATCCAGGTCCAGCCCCACGCCATTACCCGAGGCAGAAAGCCCGATGGTCCAGCAGCCGGCGAGGCGGCCTTCTTCGATCCCGACCGGCGCGTCGTCCACCTTGATGCACGCCCTTGCCGGCCAGGCATCCAGTTCGATCAGCGCCTTCCAGGTCATCAACGGCGCGGGCCGGCCGCTTGGGGTTTCGCCGGCACAGACCACCAAGTCCGGCGCATAACCCTGGGCGGCGGCACTGGAGAGAATGTCGGCCATCATCTCGCGCGTATAGCCGGTGCCGGAGCCGATTTTCACGCCAAGCGCGCGCAACTCCGCGGCCGCCTTCGCCGCGCCGGGGATCAGGCGTGCGGTCTTCGCCGCCATCGCGGTCATGGCGGGCACCAGCTTCTGATATAGCCGCTCTATGTCGGCCTCACCGACCGGCTCGCCCTTGCCTGCGCGCCAGCGCGCCGCGACCGCCGGGTCGGCCAGCACCCCCCGCAAATGATCGAGCTTGGCCCTGCCCATGTGCCGCCGTGCTTCCTCGGTGGAAATCGTCATGCCTTCTGCCGCGAACACCTCGACCAGCGCATGGACCGGGGCCATGCAACCGAAATCGATCATGGTGCCAGCCCAGTCGAACACCACGGCCTTGACGGGAAAGCTCATGCCATTGTCTCCAAAAGTTCGCCGATCACTTTTTCAGCGATGCCAAAGCCGGTGGAAGCGCCCGTGCCGCTGGTGACTATGACCAGGCGCACACCAGGCTCCGGTGTGGTGATCAAATAAGTGCGGTTGTCGGCTACGGCGTAGACGCCGGTCCAGCGTTCCAACACGGGCGGCGGCGCGCGGCCCGTTGCGCGAGCAAACTCATCCAGTATGTCCTGCTCCGCGGACGCCGGTGCGAACGGGGCGGGGAGATGGTCATAGTGATGACTGTCGCCCACGACCAGGCCGCCATCCGCACCCTGCACCACGATCAGATGCACGCCATTTTCAAAGTGGCTGGACTGCTCGACGCGAAGCCGAGCTTCCAAGGCGCGCGCTTCCGGCAAGGCCGCATAGCCGCGATACCGCGTCAAGCTGAGGTCCGACATCAGCGTCCCCGGCAGGACCACGCCCGGGTCCGCCAGCTTCAGCATGGAAAGCCGGCATCTGCTGAGGCCATATTCCGCGATGTGCTCGGGATAAAGCGTGGTGAAGTCATCGCCGGGACAAACAACCACGGTCCCGGCTTCGATCACGCCGCGCGAGGTGGCAAGGCGCGGCGGCGTGGCCTGAAACACCACGGTTTCATTGAAAAACGTGACGCCGAGCGCTTCTTTGAGCCAGCTAGTCAGCCCGGGGATGGCGTGGCGCGATTCAATGCGAAGATCGTGGGGGCTGTAGAGTGCGCCCATCAGGTCGGAACCGCCCAGACCGCCTGCCCGGTCGCGGAAATCCTCCGGCGACAGCAAGCAACAGCCTTCACCCATCTCGGTAGCGAGAAAGGCCGTGATCACGGCAACAGCTTCTTTGGACCGGGCCGTCAGGTAAAGTCCATGTTGCTCGATAGGAATGCCGGCTTGCGTCGTCACCTCTGCCCAGACGTCGCGGGTGCGCCGCGCCAGTCGCCAGCTATCGCCGCGCTCCTGGCCCGTGACGGTGATAAAGCCGAAATTGCGTATGGACGCACCGTTGGCGCGCAAATCCCGTTCGATCACAGCCACGCGCTTGCCGGCCTTCGCGGCCCAATAGGCATGCGCAAGACCGATCACGCCTCCGCCAACCACCGCCAGATCGTATGCTTGAGAGGCCATTTGCTGTCGTCAGTGCGGTGGTTCATGGACCATTGCCGGGACGCGCCCAGACCCGGAAGCCGTCAGCCATACGCGATTTTGATGACAGATCGCCTTGGGTGCCGCTGTGTTGACGATGGCCACGGCACAATTTAACGGCGTCATCGTGCCCCGGGAAATCCGAAGCATCGCTGCGGCTACGTCCGCTCCCTGAATGTGGAGCTGCACCTTTGGCTCGCTTTCTTTAGCTTACCATCGGCAAGTACCAACAATTGTATCAACACTTCTCGATGTTCACTGAGAACCCGCCGTGCCATCCAAGTAGCCGGCCCACCAAGCAGCCTTTGCTTAGCTCACGAGAAGATGCGCGTTGACGAACCTTCTCTTCGCCTCTTCCTGCCCGCCGAAGCACTGCGAGAGTTTTTTACATAAGAAACTGTCGAAGCTCATAATTGCCCGCCACCGACGATGTGCAGGACTTCCCCTTCAGCCGGTGATGCCGGCATTAAGGATCGCGTTCGCCGTTTCGATCTTGGCACGCATGGCTTCAGCGTAAAATGCCGACTGATGCCAAGCAGCTGCCGATTGGATCATCTCCGAAATATCCCGCTTCGGCGACCATCCCAATGTTTCGCTGGCTCTTTTCCCGCTCGCCACAAGCGTTGCGGGATCGCCAGGCCTTCGTTCGCCCAAAACTGGTTCAAATTCCGGGCGTCCTAATACTTCAGCTGCAGCCCGGACGATCTCCCAAACCGAATATCCACGACCTGTCCCCAGATTGAGAATCTGACTGGCTCCCCCGTCAAGTAAATATTCGAGCGCAAGAACATGGGCTTCAGCAAGATCCAAGACATGCAGATAATCCCGGACGGCCGACCCATCTCTGGTCTTATGATTCTGCCCATACACCTTGAATGCTTTCCCAATGCCCAGGCCCCGCTGTATGTCCTCAGGTACGTCCAACAGCGAAAGGACAAGCCGCGGGATGAGATGAGTTTCCGGATAATGGGCCTCCCCAAGTCCGCTCTTCGCCGCACTGCCGGCGACGTTAAAATACCGCAATATTACCGAGTTGATTCCCGGAATAGAGCGAAGCTGCAACTCCGCATCGAGCTTGGAACGGCCATATGGATTGATCGGAAGCCCAGGACAATCTTCTATAAGGGGAGTCCCACCCATCGGTTCGCCATAAACAGCAGCGGTGCTGGAAAAAATAATTTTGTCCACATTCTGTTCGGAAAGAACCTCGAAAAACACTCTCGCCTTGTCGCGATTGTTTGAAAAGTATTTTTGGGGATTCAACACGGACTCCCCGACCTCGATGAATGCCGCAAAATGCAGCGCTGCGACTGGATTAAATGCTTCGCATAGAGCTTTTACGGCGGAAGCGTCCGCAACATCTGCTTGGTGGAAAGATGAGGCATACCGGGTTGCCCACTTATTTCCGGTCACTAGACTATCGATAACGATTGGCGTGAAACCACGCTGTTTCAGCAGATAGGTGACGTGACTGCCGATATAGCCAGCGCCGCCGGATACCAACACCGTTTTGGAAGACGAATTCCTCATACGCTCCTCTGACCGACTTGGATTTCTAGCGCGGCTTGCCAGCAGGACCGGCCACGTCAATGTTCCCGGCGAGACAGGATGGGGCTTTCGGCGTCATTGTTCCTCCGCCGCAGGACACGGGCGTAAAGCCAGGTTTACCGCCTCCCTCCGCGGTTGAAGGTGCCGCGATGGAGAGCATGACGTCATAGGCACCTGGGGGCATCTGTTCTGGAACTGAAAAGCTGATGGCAAATGACTGCGGAGCATCTGAAAGCAAGGCGCTCTTCGGCAAATCCA
>Ga0193753_10001043_pt1 | contig 24778 bp, 14 predicted proteins | sample H1c2metaG_FD_144925 | JGI IMG/M metagenome (GOLD analysis project Ga0193753, IMG submission 144925) | Soil microbial communities from a riparian zone of the East river system, Colorado, United States - H1c2 | ecosystem: Environmental > Terrestrial > Soil > Riparian zone | place: USA: East... | reverse complement strand
ATCATCTTTATCAAACCCGGCAGGCCATATACCCAGCCTCCTTTCAAAAGTATTTTTTACGGTCACTATCATACTGCTGATATGCCAGTAATTATTTTGATTGTCAGTAAAAGTAGCACCATGGCCTGCACCCCTTGCAAATCCCCCTGGTTTGAAACTCAATGGATCAGACTGCGGGGTAAAAGGACCCAAGGGGCCCGGGCCTGTGATAACGCCATCTGCATAACCACTGAACTCCGTACCCGGCGCGCCGTATTGCAAATAATATTTCCCGTTATGTTTGGTCATCCAGGCTCCTTCAATGAAGGGATCTAAAAAAGTATTGTCCATGTATTCTCCAAAACGCTGCCATCCATACCTGTCCTGCTCAAGCAAATACATTTCTTTTCTTGTGCCGGTTGGTTTAAATGTTTTACGATTCAGTTCTATACCATACAAAGGATACCGGTTACTGCTGCCGTTGTACATATATAATTTACCATCATCGTCTGTAAAAAATGCAGGGTCCCAGCCGCCAATTTCAAAAGAATCTACCAGCGGTTTCCATTCATTGGCCTTTGGGTTGGTGCTCATCCAAATGGTGAAATTGCTGGTATACGTAGAGCCAAATACAATCATGGTATCGCCTACAATACCAACGGCGGGCGCGCAAAGCTCGTCATATACACCAGCGTTCCAGGGACGAAGAAATTTTTTAGAAATGAATACCCAGTTCAGCATATCACTGCTCCACCAGTAACCCCACTGATTGGTAGAAAACAAATAATAATCGCCTTTATAATTTACAATTACCGGATCTGCTGTAGCGCGGTGCCGGCCCCATTCGCTGAAATTGGGAATGGGCGTATAACCATAATCGATATTAATTGGGTTACAATACGTTTTTTGCTGGGCATTAGCCAGCGAAGGGATGAGAAGTGATAAAACCAGTAAAATCTTTTTCATATTTATTTGATTGCCGGGTATTCCTATATAATCTCATTGTTGCCCGAATAAATGCCTGAAACTCTTACTGTGCCTGTGTGACCTCACCCCAACCCTCTCCCAAGGAGAGGGGGTCAGAACCCTTGCCAGTAAAGGAGTTCATTAAAGTTGAAATTTTTTAGCCGGACAAGAATGATACAATCTGCGAAACTGCGGCTAATGAATCACAAATTCCCCTTTTTCAATTCTTCCACTGCATGTTTTACCGCCCTTGCTGTAAAAGCCATATAGAGTATCGACGGGCTCTGGCTGCCAGTGCTTGTCATGCAGGCGCCATCTGTTACAAATACATTTTTACAATGGTGCAGCTGGTTCCATTCGTTGAGTAAAGACGTTTTGGGATTGCTGCCCATGCGTACACCACCCATTTCATGAATATCTAAACCCGGGGCCTGCTTACTATCATATGTACTGATATTTTTTACTCCACCAGCTTCCAGCATGGCCTGGCCCTGCTCTAAAAAATCCTTTACCATTTTATCATCATTATCGTCGTACCCAACAGAAGTTACCAGCAACGGAATGCCCCATTGATCTTTGTGATCACTACTCAGCCTTACATGGTTTGTTTCCTTGGCAATGGTTTCGCCCTGCATATACATATACACTCCCCATCCACCAGGCTCACTGATGGCATCTTTGAATGCGGCCCCCAGCAACGGGTGCATATTTCTATCACCCGCCGTTTGCCTGCTGGCGCCGGAATAAATTACATAACCACCATAAAAATCGGTATCTCTTTTCTGCACATTCCTGAAATTGGCAACAATGCACTCTGCCGGTTTTGCAACTTTATAATATTTGTCTGTAAAACCATCAATATCTCCGCTCATGCCTCCCCGGTAGTTGTGAAAACAAATGAATTTGCCCAGCATACCGCTGTCGTTGCCCAGTCCAATGGGAAAGCGGTCTGAAGTGGAATTCAGCAAAATCAAATTGCTGTTTAAGGCGGATGCGTTTACAAAAATAATTTTTGCAAAAAAATCGGTTGACTGTTTTGTATTGGCATCGATCACCCTTACTCCAACAGCTTTGCCTTTCTGCCCGTCATAAATAATGGAGTGTACAACTGAATGAGGCCTTATGGTTAAATTACCTGTTTTTTTTGCCCATGGCAGGGTGCTGCTTACCGAACTAAAATAGCCACCCAACGGGCATCCCCGCATACAGAGGTTCCTGTTAAGACATTGTGTGCGGCCCTGGTCAATATGAATTTGCTTTGGCTCTGTAATATGCGCCCATCTGCCGGAAACATAGTGACGACCAAATTTTTCTTTTATTACTTTTTGCAAGTGCTGCTCAACACAATTTAATTCGTAAGCTGGTAAAAATTCTCCGTCGGGCATAGAGGGTATACCATCCTTGCTGCCGCAAACGCCTATAAATTTTTCTACATGGCTGTACCAGTCTTTCATATCATCATACCCAACCGGAAAAGATTCGCCATAGCCATAACGCCTGGGTGCAGTAAAGTCAAATTCACTCCACCTGGCACATGCCCTGCCCCATGTTAATGATTTACCACCTACCTGGTAGCCCCGTATCCAGTCGAATGGTTTTTCCTGTATATAAGGATGGTCAGCGTCTTTTACAAAAAAGTGCTGCGTGTCTTCTCCATAACCGGCAGCTTTACTAATCAATGGATTTTGCTCTTGGGTTTCCCTTGTAATCTGACCGCGGTGCGGCAATTCCCATCTTGACAGATTGGCTGTGGGATAGTCTTTAATATGCTCTACATTCCGTCCTCTTTCAAGCACCAGTGTTGTAAGACCTTTCTCACACAATTCTTTGGCGGCCCAACCGCCACTGATACCGCTACCAATAACAATGGCATCATATGAATTGGCATCCGCTCCTTTGGTATTCACATTAACATGCAGGCTATCACTCATGGGTGGTTAATTTTATTTTTATTCAATAATACACTGTCCACGCTCCATTTGCCCGGACCAGTAAAAAAGAAAACAAAGCCCAGCAATACAAATAAAAAAGGGTGCTGATCTTCGTACCACACTTTGCCATGCCCAACAAAAAAAGATATATACAACATAGTTAAGATAAGCACCAGTGAAGCGGGCCTGGTAAACCAGCCAATGGTAAATAATATACCGGCTATCAATTCTGCTGCCTTACCAGCATAAACAAAAAAAGCGGGCGATGGCTTGCCTTTAAACTGATCCCAGGTAGTATATCCCTGCATGGTTGCAGCATCAAATATCTCAATGCCATGGTATATCATAAATAGCCCAATTATAACTCTTATCATTGCCAGCCCCTCCTGTTGAAACACGGGCGAAGAAGAAAAAAACTTATTCATATAACAGCTTGGTCTTAATAAAAAAAATCGGTAACCAGCAATGGCTATTTTAATGCCTCATCCTTTTCCTTTTCTAAAAAGTTAGCACTATCGCCCAGCCCTTTTGTTTCCCATTGCAGCAATGCTTCGTCCGGTACCGCTTCCAGCGGAATTGTACTGGATGCAGAAGGTTCATTGTAAGGTATATTAGACCGCCTGTTATAGCAGGATATCAGTGACCATCTTGAATTATCAGAAAGATTGGCTTCCGAACGGTGTAATAAATTACTATGAAAGAACAAAGCATCACCGGGCATTAGCTCAACATATACAAGATCCATTGTTTTTAATGCCAGATCTACATAATGCTGCGAAGCGCCCACCTGCTCACCGGCAAAACCGTGCTCTATCCGTCCCATTTGATGTGAGCCCTTTATTACCTGCAGGCAACCATTTTTTTTATTTGCTTCAGTTATAGCCACCATTACAGACATCATTTGATCAGGCAACAAAAACTCGTTCTTATACCAGTATCCATAGTCTTGGTGCCATTCCCATGCACCACCTACTTTAGGTTCTTTCTGCATGAGTTTGCTGTGAAAATGACAAACAGCGCTATCACCTTGCATTAGTTTATCAACTGACGCAATTATCCTGTTGCTTTTTGTAAGCAGGCCATAAGCATCATTACCCGGTGTATACCACAAGGCCAGTTTTGTTTTTTTGCCGGTTTGATCATTCAGATCAAAAGAATGTTTTCGCATGGTATCATCCTCTATAGCAATTGTGTAAAGTTTATCGACTTCTTCTTTTTGTAAAAATCCCCTGATGATAACATAGCCATCCCGGTTATAATCATTGACCTGTGCCGGTGCAAGTTTAAAGTTTGCCATAGTATGTTGTTTTAAAATAAATAAATAATTTTATCGCTGTAAGAACAGCTGTTAGCTATTAGCCCTTAGCTGCTAGCTGTAAGTATTTCATACTATTAAGTTCTGTCATTTTATAATGATATTTCCATTTATTACCTAACCTTTTTACAGCATTGGCCATTTAAAAGTTGATTGTAACATTATTTTTTTCCCGTTTGCTGAAGATGCCCGCGCTGCTTCAATTATTTCCAGTACATGCAATGCGTGTTCAGCAGCAATACGCGGCTCAATATTTTTTACCAGTGCCTCACCAATCCTGGTTGCGCCTTCCTGCCATTGATAACCTTCTGCATCTGCCTGGTAAAGTTTTGCCGGTTCCGTCCATGATGTATCAAGGTACACACCTGATGGTTCCCAATCGTAACCAATCAGGCGCATGTTTCCATAATCGCCATAAATCTGGATAGAATGCAGGGTTTGTCCTTTTGCATCATGACCGTGCGGATCAAAATAATTAAAGCCGCACATTACATGAGAAATTACGCCTTTATCATGTTCCAGTAAAATATGGGCATTGTCTTCCGCTTCCACTTTAATTTTTCCTTTATCATCTACCGTTCGCTCCGGGTTTACAATACTTGTCATAGCCATTACGCTTTTTGCGGGGCCCAATAAACCAGTCATGGTTGCCATATTATAAACCCCCAGGTCTGGCATACTACCGCCGCCTTTTTCATAAAAGAAGGCACTCCAGCTTGGGCCGGTGTGCCCGTACTGACCATGTGCGCTGGCAACCCTGCCCAGTTTCCCTTCCTGCAAACATTTGCTCATAAAAGCAAATTGAGGACTGTTTACAACGGCAGGCGCACCCCATATTCTAAGTCCTTTGCTTTTTGCCAAATCAAACAATGCCTTCCCTTCTGCATAGGTATTGGCCATGGGTTTTTCACTCCATACATGCTTGCCAGCCAGCAATGCTTTTTTATTTAATTCTCCATGCATTTGCATGTCTGTTGTGGTAATCATCATATCGAACGGAACACCAGCCAGCATTTTATCAATATGCGGATAGGTAGTTGCATTTATATTGTACTTTTTATTTTGTTCCAGCGCACGTTCGTACTTTATATCGCAAAGACTAACAATTTCCAGTAACGAAGAAGTTTGTAAGTGCGGGATATAACGGTTGCTTACGCTGCCGCAACCAATAAGTGCAATTTTTAATTTTTTCTCCGGAGTTATAACAGCAAGACTTTCCAGAGAAGGCAACAAGGCAGCTGCTCCCGCCATAGCGGTGCATTTCAAAAAATCATTACGTGATATTGTTTTTTGCATATGGCATTGTTTTTATTGAACCTCAGCAGCGATAAAACAATTATTAACCAGTTTCAGCTCATACCAGGCATATGCTTAATAAATTACGTCAAAATGCGGGTGTTTCAAAATCAAGCTTTTTCAATCCATTTTGTATTTCAGGGCAACTCATAAATAGTTTCCACAGCAAACCACTCCTGTAATTTTCAATCATCACCGTCATGGGAGCCTGGTTAAGGCCCATGTATATTTCCGAACACCAGTTATTGGTAAGGTCAAATGCATCCCTGAAACCATATTCTCCCCACAAAAATTTTCCATAATTAAAATAATAGTTCTTCAGCGCTTTCATGGATTCTGCCGGCATATACGGAAAAGAACTGATAGCTCCGGTAGGCGCAATCTTCCCGTGATCCTCCCAATGCACCGGTGCATCCGCAGAATAATGAAAAGGTCCGTCGCTGGCTGTTAATCCCCAGGCACTATCACTATACCCTTTAAAGTGTTCGGGATTCTGAACGCAATACCTGTAATTTATTTTTGCAATATTCTGATTGTTTGTAAAATAGTTCGTGTACTTATCGGTGATAAAATGCGGGTCGTATCCCATATAAGAATAATGCGTGAAGAATAACGGACCACCACTGGCTACACCAACATCGAGTTTAATTCCAAAATAGGTATTGCCATTGGTATACATGGAACCATCCTTTGTTCGCCCCCATGCAGCCCGGTATTTTTGGCCGGTACTGTCCAGGTTTGCCCATCCGCTGTAATACATTGACGCCGGCACCGCATGCGTGGGAGACGCAATGGCCAGCAGGTAAGTAACCATCGTTTCGTTCCATCCTATTAAGTTATGGTTGATCACCCATCCCTGGTCGGGCGACCAATGCCAGTATAAAAATTTACTGTTTGGGTATTGCCTGAACCAATCCCATTCGGCTTTTTCCCAGATAGCAGTAATTTTTTTCCTGATTGATTTTTCTGCTGCATTGGTTCCCGAAAAATATTGCCTTGCTGCGAGTAAGCCCTGTAGTAAAAAAGAAGTTTCAACCAGGTCGGCCCCATTGTCGCGTTTGCCAAAAAACGGTTCTGCCCTACCTGTTGGACCATCCATAAAATGCGCATACACGCCATGAAAAGTTGCTGCCCGCTCTAAAAAGTCTACAATTTTTATAAATCGCGCTACCGACTCAGTTCTTGTAATAAATTTTCTTTCTGTACCCACTATCAATGCCATAATACCAAAACCGGAAGCGCCGGTTGCAATCATATTATTTCTGCCCGGAATATTCTCTTTGGCCAACCCACTAATGGGTTCTGCGCCTTCCCAGTAATAATGGAAAGCGGCTTCCTGCACCATGGTAAGCAATTCATCATCCGTCATTGACTTTGTTTCGCCTGCAAAAGGCCGGGAAAAATTTGTTTCTTCGTATTTGCTATTCAGGAAAGCAATCTTATAAAAATATTTTTTTCCTGTTTCACCGGTATAATCTGTATAACGGTTTATATAAGGTTGTTGCACCCCCGCCGCAGTATATTCCTTTCCATTTACAGACCGGTATATTTTTACCAGGTGAATATTTTTATCAGTAATCGCTTTCCAGGTAATCTCAACATGCCGGGCATAGCCAGATGCCATGGCAATTGCAGGCACTGTTGTAATTGCCGGGGCATCAGCAGAAGGCAAAAATTCAATATCATCAATATAAATTGTTTGTTCTTTATTATCCTTGTTGCCTGATTGTGAAAAAACGATGGCAATAATATTTCCTGGTTTTTCTTTATCAAAATTTTCTGACTTTGCCATTGGTATTATTACGCGTTGCCAGTCATTTATTTGTGCTGTTGTAATGGCAAAACCAGCAGTCAGGCTGCTGTCTTTTCTCATTAAGTGAACAACGGGTAAATCATTTACTGATTGATCGCCTGACACATTAAATATCCAGAAAGACAGGAATGAAGCCGGTGTAAAATGGTCCATACCTCTTTTTTGCTGGCGGAAAATGGCTGCCTGCCATTTACCATTTGTACTATTTTTATATTGAAGCTGCAATGCATTACCCGGTGTATGAAATACTGTTTCACTAACAGGAAGTTTATTTTTTACATTTTTTATAAACGAGTCGCCGTTGCTGGTTGTGCGACTGAAAAAATAATCACCCGGCATGATACTGTTGGAGAAAAAATTATAATTGTATTCATACTCCTGCGCACCCGACCCAAGAGAAATTAAAAAGCAAACAACAAACAACTTCAGTTTACACATAGATTTAATTCTTTAACCATGGGCTTTGAAAATTCAGTTTTTTTAACCCGTTTTGTATTTCCGGGCAACTCATAAACAAGTTCCACATCAATCCACTGCGATAGTTTTCAATCATTGTAACAATCGGTCCTTCATCTATTGCCAGGTAAGACTTTGCATACCAGTTTTGCGTTTCATTAAACGCATCGGTAAAACCATATTCTCCCCATATTTTATCGCCCAGATCAAAATAAAAATGTTTTAATGCCTTCATTGAGTATTCAGGGGTATAAGGAAATGCAGACAATGCCGCTGTTGGTGTTATGGTTCCCTGATCATTAGTGGGTGAGAAAGCATTATAGCCATTGTATGTATCACTTGCTGTCAGTCCCCAGCAATTTTCACCATATCCTTTAAATTTCTTAGGATTGTCGAGGCAATAAGCGTGGTTAATAAGTGTATGATTTTTGTTTTGCTGCCAGTAATCCGCGTATTCATCTTTCAGCCCGCGAGGATCCAACCCCAGGAAAGAGTATTGTGAAAAGAACAACGGGCCACCGTAATCAAATCCTAAAGGCAATGTATAACCGTAAAATGTTTTCCCGTTCTTAAAAAAATTGCTTTGCGCCCAGCCGCGATGGTAAACAACCGCAGTTACCGGATAACGTTCTGCTGAGGCAGCCAGCACATACATAATAAGGCATTCATTAAAGCCACGTACAGGAAAATTCATGGCCCATCCATTATTGGGGCTCCAGTGCCAGTATAAAACGTCCTGTCCATCTTTTGTAAACCAGTTCCACTCAATATCATTCCACATCCAGTTTATACGGGTACGCAGTTCACGTTCTGTACCGTTGTCTGCACTAAAATATTGCCTTGCACAAAGCAACCCCTGCATGAGATAAGATGTCTCAACCAAATCTGCGCCATCGTCTTTACGGCTGAATGGAATGGTAATGCCGGTGGCGCCATTTAACCAGTGTGGAAATACACCGTGGTAAGCATTGGCCTTTGATAAAAATTTCACCATTTTTAATAAGAAGCGTGCGGCACTGTCTCTTGCAATCCATTTTCTCTGGGCAGCTACAATAACAGTCATAACACCAAATCCTGTTCCTCCTGTAGTTACTACTTCATTGCCATAATTATACGCCACATTGCTGCGTTCCCTAGCCATACCGCTTACCGGATGTGCAAAATCCCAGAAATAGCGAAAAGTTTGCTGCTGCACCAAATCCAGCAATGCACTGTCTGAAAGATTAAGCGGGCGGCTGGTTTGCTTTTTGGGAACGCCCGCATCTTTATTTTGTGCAGACACGCCGGAACAAATAAAAATGATTAACAATGCGACGAACAAAGAATATTTCATAATGGCAAATTGAAAATGATCTTTTTTGAACCTCAGCCCGACCCCCTCCAAAGGCCTATTGTGTGGACACATCTTTTTTGCCAAAAAATGGCACACCGATGACACGGATTAAACAGATAAACACGGATTTTTTTCGCGCCTGAAAGGCTTTAAAGCGATCAATGAAAATCCATTCTGGCTACTTCGCTATGGATTTCCATAGATTTTTCTGCTTCGCAGAAATAAAAATCCGTTTAATCCGTGTCATCCCTGCCTGACCGGCAGGCGATCCTGTTTCTTTTACATTTGTGTCCTCACCGTAGTCCAAAGGCGAGGGCATCAGCGCTATTTCCGGTAAAGGGTTTATATTTAAATGTTTTTCGCCGAAACAATTCAAAATTTATAATTCAACATTCAAAATAATTTAAAGATAAGGCGCCGTAAACCCCAGTGCCTTCATGCCCGTTTTTACTTCCGGGCAACTGGTAAACAAACTCCATAATAAACTGGTTCGGTAATTTTCTATCATTATTATTTGCGGGCCCTGGTCGATGGCTAAAAAAGAATCGGCAAACCACGCATCCTTTAAAGAAAAAGCATCTACAAAACCATAGTCTTTCCAGATTTTATCTCCCAGCACATAATAAAAAAATTTCAACGCTTTCATAGATTCTACCGGCGTATAAGGCAGGGATGATATGGCTGCCGTGGGCGCAATCACACCCACATCATTGGTGGGCGAACTGGCCGTATATCCATTTTGGACATCGCTGGCCGTAAGCCCCCAGCAGGAATCACTGTAGCCGAAATTGCCTTGTGGATTTGTTTTGCAATAACTATAATTAATAAGTGTATGGTTTTTTGTTTGTGTGGCATAATTGGCGTAGGCATCAGACAGGCCATTGGGATTTATTCCTAAGAAAGAATAATGAGAAAAAAACAACGGACCCCCGCTTGGCGGGCCTAAAGGCAATGAATAGCCGTAATAATTAGCCCCGTTGGCTATACCGCCATTGGAGGCCCACCCATTGTCATATACAGTTTTAGGAATGCTGTGAGAAGCTGAAGAAGCTGCCAGCACATACGTGATCAGGCATTCGTTCCATCCCTTTATTTTTACATTCATATCCCAGTTATAATTCGCGCTCCAGTGCCAGTATAAAACATCCTGGTTATTTTGCCTGAACCAATCCCATTCTACCCCATTCCACAATGCGTTGATATCATCGCGCAGGGCCGTTTCACCGGCATCTGCGCCATTAAAATACTGTCTTGCACACAAAAGACCCTGCATGAGATAAGAAGTTTCTACAAGATCCGCGCCATCATCTTTTGCGCTAAAAGGGATGACTACACCTGTAGAGCCGTTCAGCCAGTGCGGAAATGCGCCATGAAATTTATTCGCAGTATTTTTTAAAAACCCTGTTATGGTTTGTATTCTTGACAGGCCCTGTGCACGGGTAATAAAATTTCTGCTGACACCTGTTACAATAGCCATTATACCAAAACCTGATCCGCCTGAAGTAACTGTTTCTCCTGATGTATTCCGCTCCCTGGCCAAACCGCTTACCGGGTGACCAAAATCCCAAAAATATTTAAATGTCTGTTGTTGTATTTTATCCAGCAAATCATTGTCAGAAAGTAATGGAAACTTTCGTGAGGAATCAATTTGCGTAAAAAATAATTTATTAAAGACTGCGGTAAGGCCAATATTTTTTGCGGATTTTAAACCAGTATAAATTGTAAGACTATGTTTCGTCAAATATTTAAGTGAGGTTGCCGGTTGAATTAACAATACAGAATCACCATTTTGAAAACTCGTATTTATTGGTACCGTTGTTCCTGAAACAACTTCCGCTACACCAATGGCATTGACTACACTGCTTCTTAAAAGGGGTGCAGAAAAAACCAATTTTATCACTGGCACTCCCGGCACGCCGTACAATATACTATCAATAGGATTACTGTTAATAAAAGCGGAGGTTATGTTTAAGGGGCCGCCTGCATCCGGAGGCTGCACATTGCTGGTAGTATCATTTTTCTTGCAGGAAAAAAAGTAAACAAAAGCAATAACATATAGCAAAGCATAACTCCGTTTCATGCTTAGTTGTTTGCTGGTTTAAGAAAAACAAGGCCACTGTTGTTCCTGGCAAGAATCAATAATTTTTGTCCGCCGGCATAATTGATCCATTTTGCATCACGTATTTCGCCATCAATAGCTGGCAATATTGATTGCGTATTAAACAGTGCTGCCTTTGAATCATAATTAAACAATGCAGGGCGTAACGCATCGTACCTGCCTTCATACGGAATAACACCATAAAAATTTCCTGCACCAATATAGCCGGGTGTATTGCCAGTCTGCGTTGGCGCAAAAGCAAAAACAGGCGCCAGTTGCAGTTGATCGGGCAAATCCATCTGCTTAAAATTTCCTTTGCCATCATTAATGAAAGAACAGGAACCCAACGTTTCTGCTTTCAATTCAAGGTAATCTTTAAAAAGATCGTAAAAAGTGTACTGTACTGTCTTTCCGGCCACATCGCCATAGTTTAAATATGCTTTTTTCAATACTGGCAACTCTTTTTCCAGTTCATCTTTTGCCAAAAAAGTATATTCCTGGCCATCGGCAGCGGTGTAGCAAAGTATTTGTTCAACCGTTCCATTCTTGTCGAAATCTTTTACATACAATTTCAACGGGCCTTTTTTCCCGGCCCACAATTTAGAATTATGCCCCCAGTTGCCGGCCAGCAAATCAGGATAACCATCGCCGTTAACATCAGTTGCAAAAACGGTTTGCCAAAGCCCGGTCGAATTCGGCACATCGCTTTCTGTGAACTTGCCGTGGTTATTGATAAAAATTTTCATTGGCATCCATTCACCCGTTACCACCAGATCGGCCCATCCATCATGGTCCAGATCAGTGAAAACAGCAGAAGTTACGGTTCCCAGGTCGGCCAACTGAATAGTTTGAAAAGTAGCAATAGTAAATTTTCCTTTGCCATCGTTCAGGTACAGGTACGATGTCATTGGCTTCCCAAACCCGGTACTGTAGGTATTCGATAGGGTGCCGACAAAAAAATCCATATCGCCGTCGTGGTCCACATCGGCCACGGTAACACAGGATTTATTATAAAATTTCTGGACCGCAAAATCGTGCTTGTCAGCAAAATGTCCTTTGCCATCATTGATAAATAGCCGGTCGGTCAATAAAACGGGCGAATTAATGTTCGGCTCGTTGCCGCCACTGACCACCAATAAGTCTTGCCATCCATCACCATTGGCATCAAAGAAAACGGCATCCACATCTTCGCAAGGAGAATATTTGGTAAATAATGCGGTATCAATAGCTGTAAATGAACCGTCTTTTTGTTGTTTCATCAAAGCTCCCGGTTGCCCCTTTGCGCCGCAAGCATAAAAATCGTCCAGCCCATCTTTGTCAATATCGCCTACCGCAATTTTGGGCCCGCGGGTACTTTCTTCGTGCGGAATCAAATACTGCATATTGAAATCCACAAAATCATTTTCTCTGTGTTTCCAATCGCATTTTACCAGGCCGCTCACATCGGTAAACACAGGTTTCGCCGGATGAAAAAAAGTTTCGTAATCAAAATGGCCATTAGCATCAGATTGCTTTAGTACGATGGTTTTATTAGCGGCAATGTTTTTTACTACCTGAAATTGCTGGTTGGGCCAAACCACCAACAGGCTGTCAACTGTACGGATTGAATCAAGTCCAAAATGCAGTAAAGCGTCGCTGCTAGATTGGAAACCCCTGGTAAGCATCAGTTGCTGATACTGCAATTTACTCTGGCAAAAAGTATACAGTTTTGCGCCAATGCCCAACCGATTCATGCCATCCCCAGTTAACTTTATTGATAAGCTATTCTTTTTTGCCGCGTTGTTTTTCAATACCAATGCCGGGGCATTGAGGCAATTCACCACCATATCTATATTGCCATCGTTGTTAAGATCTGCATAAGCAGCGCCATTGTAATAGCCTTTCATATCTCCGGTGCCCCAATCATTGCTCACATCCTTAAACCCTTCAATTCCATTTCCCTTAAAAAAGAAAGGATGCGAAACGCCATCCGGCATTTTTTCGGTGGTCATATCATCGTACTGGTCAGAACTGTTGCGGTTCACCTTTACAGCCAGGTCTGATAAAAAACGGATATAATCCAAATCCAGCGAACGTTTCACAATACCGGTTGAAATAAAAAGATCTTTGTTGCCATCATTGTCAAAATCGGCAAACAATGGACACCAGCTCCAATCAGTAGCCGAAACACCGTCCATCAAAGCTACATCGCTAAAACTTACACCACTGCCGTTGTTGCGCTGTAAACAGTTTCTTGAAACCTGGTCCTGAAAACCATTGTGTTTTATCTTATAATTATAAATGTCAAAATTTTCATCACTGCCGTAAGTTTTCAACGTTTTTTCATCGGGGGGCAGCATGTCAACTGTCACCACATCTGGCTGACCATCATTATCGTAATCGGCAATATCGTTGCCCATACTAAAACGGGAATAATGGCCAAAATGCTTTGAGCCGCTTTCGGTAAAATTGCCGTTTCCATTGTTGAGGTAGTAATAATCATTCTCATGAAAATCATTGCCGATGTAAATATCGTCCCAGCCATCGTTGTTCATATCTGCCACAGAAATGCCTAAGCCAAATCCCAGGCTACTTTGAAAAATGCCTGCCTGCGCTGAAATATCAGCAAATTTTCCCGTGCTGGCAATGTCGTTGCGGTACAGTCTGTCACCTGAATTGGAATCAAAATGGTGGCGGAAGCTGGTGTCTTTAATGTTTTGGTTGGGGTGGTGCGATTGGTTCAATACAAAACAATCCAAATCGCCATCATGATCAAAATCAAAAAAAACGGCTTGCGTTGAAAAAGCAGCTAGTCCCAAACCGTATTTCTCAGCGCTTTCAGTAAATGTGTTGTTGCCGTTGTTGATGAACAATTCATTGCGCCCCTGCAAACCATGTTCACCCTGCACGGCGCACACATAAATATCTAATAAACCATCGCCATTTACATCGGCCATGGTAGATCCGGTGCACCAGTCGGCGCTACCAGCAACGCCTGCTTTTTCCGTAATATCTTCAAACTCAAAATTGCCTTTGTTCAAATACAATTTATTATTGCTTTTACTGTTGGCGGTAAAATAAATATCGGGCAATCCGTCGTTGTTAATGTCGGCAATGGAGACGCCGCCCCCATTGTAGTAATAGAGATAATATAAAATGCCAAATGCCTTGCGCTTTTGCAAATCGTTTCTGAAATTGATATGCGTTTTCCGTGACGACAAGCTGGCAAACATACCGTCATTGGTATGCGTGTGGCAACCGGCCAATAAAAGCGATATAATTATCGCCGGGCATATCGTATTATTTATTTTTTTTATCATCCTGTCAAGGCTTTGTCAACCGCTTTATTTAATCTTTAAATTACTTGTTTTGCGCCTTTGCGAATTGCAGCAAATATTTTTTGCTTTCTTCCGGGTAAATTTTTATAAAGTGCGAACGCATCAATGCTTTTGCAGGAACATCATTTCCCTGCAGCAACATAGCAATTGCTTTGGATGGCTGCTCGGGCATATGGCAATCAATGCAATTATTGTTGATAGATGCGCCAATTGAAGTTGTTAGTTTACAAACTTTACTATGCGCTTCGTTATTCTCATTATTATGGCAGTTGATGCAACGTTGCGAAAACGTTGCCAATTTACCTGTCTCATTTTCGTGCGGACTATGACATGTTACACAAGTCAGCTGGCTATTTTTAAAACATTGACTGGCGGCCAGTAATCCATACTGGTTGCCATGCACGTCAATATCATTTGCATCTTTTGCAGCAGTATCAATGGCAAAATAATCTTCCAGGGTATCGCCGGGTTTAAAACTGAATGATGGTTGGGTTTTAGTCAATCTTCCGCCGTGGCAAAGCGAGCATAGGTCCAGGCTTTGCTTTCTTGAAAATGTTTTTGGATCGATGATATATTTTGCGGTCTTGATGGTCGGGTTTTCTGTTTGAAATGCAACGTGCTGTTCTGCCAGGCCATGGCATTTTTCACAATCCACTCCATACACTATCTGGTTGTGCGAAAACTGTTCCGGCTCAACATCCGGGGCCGAAATAATTTTAAAATTAGTGCTGTGGCATTCCAGGCAACGGGAAGTAACCGGCCGGTTGAACACAAGTTTGGTTCCATAACCCGGGCTATTGCTCCACTGTGCGGCTTGTGTAAAATAACTAATAGGCAACTGACCTAAATTGTTTTTGAACCAGTATAAATAAGTTTGTCCTCTTTTGCCAGAGCCAACCACGATGCTAAAAGGCCGGCTTTTTTTTTCAATCCCATTTTCGTATTCTACCTGCATCAAGCTATCTCCTCTTTTTTCCATCACCATTTTTGAATTTGGATTGAAGAAAAATTCATTTTTTCCAGCTTCAAAACTTCCCATAATATTTTTTGCGGTAGCAATCTGAGAAGTAAGAAAATGTGCGGTTTTAATATGTTTTTCGTAAACATCTTTATGACAGTTGATGCAAGTGGCAGAACCGGCAAACGCTCTGTCTGCATAAGGTTTGTTTTTATCACCTTCATTGTTGCCGATACATTTGGTTAATGAAGCCACTGCAAAAAAAATGGTTGAGATGGTCAATAAGCAATGCTTGTATTTCATAATAACTGTCTGGCCCAATTTCATTTTTGCTATGTTCACTTTTTAAGACAAGAGAAGGGTTGCAGTACTATTGCAACCCTTCTCAGTACCTGAACGGGTGACCGGTTATTGTTTATTGTTGTACAAATTGGCCACATCGCTGGCTGACAGTGCAGCGTTATACATCTTTAGCTGATCTATAGAACCTGTAAAATATCCCATCCATGTGTTTTTGGCATAGGTATCAACAATGCTGGCTGCCTCCTGAAATCCTCCCAGAACAAATTGTCCTGCTTTACCGTCAAAAGCGATAGTTTCATTTGTCTTTGTATCAAACACTACACCATCGCGATACATAACACCCGTTTTTGTATTGGCGTCATAAGTAAAAACTACCTGGTGCCAGGTGCCATCGTACATTTTTGGCCATCTTGCATTACCTGTATAACCGGCAAAATCCCAATTATCTCCTGTTCCATTGGCAAAATGGAATTTCAGGTCCATTGAGTCGGAACTGCCTTTTGTGGTGTTATCGGCATATACGGCAATCTCGCTCCAAAAACCAGTTGTACTTGCTAATGCCATAATGCCCACTGCGTGATCATTGTCTTTTTTTGCCAGGGGAACATTCATCCAAAACGCAAGCGTAAAGCTTTTTGCCGCGCCCATATCATTGGCATTGTAGTAATGAACATAGGATGTTCCGGTGCTTTGAAAAGCGGTTCCTTTTACGCCCGTTCCTGCCGTAATAGAAGCGTCGGGGAAAAAAGATGGATAATTTGAGATGCTATCGGCAAACCGTATGTTTAATTGCTTGGCCGCCTCGTTGGTGGAATCAAAATTCAACGCAAATCTTAAACTCGATGTCGGTGTTACGGGATTATCCTTTGGATAGTCGCCTGGTAAAGCCGGCTGGTCAAGTTTTTTACAACTTGCCATACCAATAACAATTGGTGTGGCGAGTAATGCAATTTTTATTATTTTTTTTATAGTAGTCATGTTGTTAAGCTTTAATTGATGTTAGATTACCACTGAGGATTTTGTACCAGCACTCCATTTGAAGAATTAATGGCAGGTTGAGGAATAGGGTACAAAGCGGCACGTGCAGTATAGCCCAATGATCCCAGCACACTAACTGCATCGTTCCAACGCACCAAATCATAAAATCTATACCCTTCCATAGCAAATTCCCAACGCCTTTCATTTTTAATAGCTGTGCGCATTTGAGCCTGGCTGGTAAATGGAATGAGCGGTAAAATGGTACGGGCAGCGCCCAGGTTTCCGCTTGCCCTGTTTCTTACCAATTCAAGATTTGTTGCGGCAGTGGCGCCATCACCCAGTTCGTTACTAGCTTCTGCCAACATCAACAGTACATCAGCATAGCGCAGAATACGGTGGTTGATCCAGGAACCTGAGCCTCCGTTAGTGACTGTATTGGTAAGTGCCCGCATAGCTGGGTCGTTCCCGATATATGTTTTTTTGTTCCAGTATTTTTGATCGAGCCCAGTACCGGGTGCATAGGGTGGCAATGTTGCACCAAAACCACCAGTAGCCGGACCGCCATCAAACTGGCCTGAATAAAGGACCGTGTAGTTTTTGCGTGGGTCTGTATTATCCCAGGCGTTTACCAGATTATCTGTTGGTGTGTTCCAGCCATATCCAAGGTTCCATGAACTGGCAGCACCGCCTTGTCTTATTGCCTGGGCTTTGCCCCAATCGCCGCCTTTGTTGGTGGCACCGCCTGCGCTAACATAATTTTGTGTCTCCCAAATAGATTCAACACCATTTTTGCCAGTGCCAGGCACGCCGCCCAGCCCATCCTGAAAAACTGCTATAAAAGACGGATTTAATGAATATTGACCCAAGGCTATTACCTGTTTGCTTAAATCAGCAACTTTTGTCCAGTTGGAGCGGAACAGGAAGGTTTGCGCTGCAAGTGTAAGAGCAGCGCCTTTTGTTAAACGGCCAGGATAAGCGTTTGCTCCAGTAATATCAACCCAGGAAACAGGCAGGAATTGAACGGCCTTAACCAGGTCGGAATCAATTTGCGCATAAATGGCTGTGGCAGGCGATTTTGGCTTGATGCCATCAGACGCTTTTGTATAGTAGAAGTTGATTAATGGTACGTCTCCATAGGCTTTCACCAATTCAAAAAAACCAAAGGCACGCATAAAATACGCCTCTCCCAGGTGCCTGTTTACCAAATCTCCGGTCAGTTTAAGTGAATCCGCTGTGTACAGCATTTGATTAGCCTGGCCTATCAAATAGTAATGATCGTTCCAATAGGCATCGGTAGCCCAGTCGTCTTTGGTATATTGGAAAGTTTCAAACTCCGCGTTGATTTCGGCACCGTCGGTAGTACTACTGCCTTTTTGAGCATCATCATCGCGGATGCTATTAAAATCGATCCATGGCAAGGAACTCGTGCCTGCATACGTTTGAGCGGTATTGTACATAGCAAAGCTCAGGCCGTCCAGCTGCTGGGCTCCGGTCAAATCAGAAAAAGATTCTTGCAAAGGCTGTCTATCAAGGTATTTTTTGCATCCACCTATACCTATTAATACCGGAAAGGTCAATAGCCAAATACTTTTTCTTAAAATATTATTTTTCATTTTCTTCAAATTGTTAGGTTTTAAAATGTCACATTCAGGCCTGCAGTAGTAACCATCGGAATGGCCCCGTCGCCATAATCATATCCAAAATATGTAGCGGTACCGCCATGTTCGGGCGAATAACCTTGGTTATGTTTCCAGGTTTTGGGGTTTTGCACGTTCACAAAAAATCTTGCTGCTTTAATTTTGACTTTTGATAGCAAAGGCTGACCAAATGCATACGACAACTGGATGTTCCTGATGCGCATATAAGAACCATCTTCCAGGTTATAGGAGCTTCCGTTATAGTTAAACCTGTCTGCCTGGCTGATAATAGGCTCCCAGTTGGAAGTACCGGCACCATGCCAGCGATCCAACTTAAATAGTGGATAGTTTACCCGTTGGAAGGGCGATTCCAACGAACCCCATGTTCTGAAAACCTGGTTTCCATAAACACCACCAATATCCACTGATAATGCAAAGCTTTTGTAATTCACATTGACATAACCTCCATAGGTAAATTTGGGTGTTGGGTTACCAATAAAAGTTCTATCAGCCGCAGTAATTACACCATCTCCGTTGGTATCATGAAATTTAAAATCACCTGGACGATAAGTTCCCAAAGACGATGCACTGGGAGATTTCAGTATATCCAGATTGCTTTGGTAAAGCCCATCAACTACATAACCATAATAGGAGCCAATTGGGTGTCCTACAGCAGAACGGCTTTCGGCACTGGCATTGTTTTGACTGGAATTGCTGATGTATGGACTGCCGCCCTGGTAGTCAGGTAATAACGGGAAATCGTTGGCAAGACTTATGATCTTGTTTTGCAGGAAAGTAATGTTGCCTCCAAAATTGATGGAAAAATCCTTATTGAAACTTTGGGTCCATGCAGCCGTAAATTCTTCGCCCCAGTTACGTATGCTTCCACTGTTTTCCAGGATTGGTCGCAAAGGCGATGGCCTGTTGATAAAAACAATCAGGTCTTTGGTGGTTTTGTTAAAGTAGTTTGCTTCAAAATGCAACCTGTCTTTGAATGCATTTAATTCAAACCCTACTTCCTGCGATGCTACTGTTTCCCATTTTAGGTTGGGGTTTGCTTCGTACGATAATTGTGGCGCAGCATATACATTGGTTCCAAAATTGGCTGATGTGCCAGTTGATACCAATGGATAACCCGGGTAAGACAATTGGTTACCATCGGATCCTATTGCAGATTGGTTTCCCAATACACCAACAGAACCTTTTATTTTCAGGTAATCTATAACAGGTACATTGCTCATGAACTGTTCTTTGGTCACATCCCACGCACCACCAACGGCCCAAAAAACCTGGTTTTGATTTGCAGGCTGTAGTTTCGATGATGCATCGTTGCGCACAGAAGCATTCAGGTAGTACTTGTTTTTATAATTGTACATGACCCTGCCCAGTTCGGAAACAGTAGTGGAAATGTTTTGGCCAGAAGTTGCCAGTGTATTGCTCGGATCTTCATAGCCGGTTGTTACATACCAAAATCTCTTATCATCTGGTATTGGAAGGGCTCCCGGCGTAGTCCGTTGTGTTGCCGAACCAGTACGGCCAAAATAACCATAATAATAAGTGGTGAACCCGCCCAAAATGCTCAGGTTATGATCGCCAATGCTTTTCTTATAGGTTAACAACTGGTCTTGCTGAAATTTTTTATAGGTGTTGTTTGTTTGTGTAACCGAAGTAGTGGTATTGTACAAGTAGGGTGTATTATTAATAGGGTTGTAAGCATAGTACAAAGGATTGTAAATCCTTTCATCTGTGGTTGACTGATCCACATAATAAGAAGTGCGGAAAGTAAAATTTTTCAGGAAATTAATTTCTGCGTAAATGCTTCCAACTACCCTGTCTTCAACATGCGGGTCTTTATTGTACCTATTTTGCAATTGCAATACCGGGTTAACCACACCGGAATTTTGCAGAGCAGTGGCAAGGCCAGAATACAAGGCCGTGTTCACACTGTCGCCAGTGTAAGGATTGGCAACCTTGAACATTTTAGTGCCGTTTGATACTTGCGGCATTACCTGCCTGGCCTGGTTTAATATACTATTATTGGCATCATTATAAGTGTAAGGATCGTTTTGATGGGTAACATTGAGGGTGATGCCTACCTTAATATGATTGTTTACCTTAAGTTCATCACTAAACGAAAGCAGCATCCTGTCCAGCTTTTCATGCTGTATCAAGCCTTCATCGTAAGTGTAACCCAAGCCCATATTGAATTTATTTTTTTCCGTACTGCTTGAAAGGGTAAGATTGGAAGCTGAATATTTACCAGCCCTTGTTACGGCATCAATCCAATCGGTATTACCGGTCAATGCAGTATAGTCAGGCGTAGGAACACTGTTGTTGGCGTTTTCTTCTTTAAACAGCATATCAAACTGCGACGCATTGGCCATCTTAATTTTATCAACCAGCTTTTTAACACCATAGGTTGTATTTAAATTGATCGTCAATTGACCAGTCTTCGCCCTTTTTGTAGTAATAACAATAGCACCTGTAGCCCCACGTACACCAAAAATGGCCAATGAGGACGGGTCTTTCAGCACTTCCATGGACTCTATATCATTTGGATTAATATAGTCAATGTTATCCTGCAAAATTCCATCAACAACATACAGCGGGTGAACCTGGCCAATACTCACCGTACCACGGATGCGTATATCGGGGGCATAACCAGGTGTACCATTGTTTACGATACTTAAACCTGCCACTTTTCCCTGCAAACTTGAAACAGGGTTGGTATTTGGTTTATCGGCCACTTCTTTACCAGATATTTTTACAATAGAGCCGGTTAAGTCGCGCCTATTGGCAGTACCGTATCCTATCACTACCACTTCATCCATTTTTTGGGTAGATGCTTCCAGGCTAACCGTGATGCTGGTTCGGCCGCTTACTGAAATCTCCTGCGATACATAACCAACATAAGAAAATACCAGTATGGCATTATCTGGCACCGTTAATGAGAAGTTTCCACTGGCATCTGTTTGTGTACCCAGGCTGCTGCCTTTTACTTTAACAGTTACGCCCGGCAACACTTCACCCAGCGAAGAACTTACCTTACCACTTACTTTGGTCTCCTGTACATCCACATCCTTGCCGGTAATAACCACCAGGTTGTTTTCCAGAATTTTATAAGACAATAACCGGTTGGCAAAAAGCTTATCCAATATTTCCGTAACCGGGGTGTTATTGGCTTCTACGTCACATTTTGTTCCTGTCTTTACCGTCTCATCATTGTACAAAAAGCGGTAACTGCTTTTTCTTTCAATGATTGACAGTGCTTTTTTCAGCTCAATAGATTGCAGTTTAAGCGTAATCCTTGTCTGGGAAAACACTTTGGCTGAAACCTGGAAGCAGGTGAATAATAATAAAGCCATCGTTAATTTCATAATCAGGAGCATCTTTAAAAAATTGTGCCCCCGGAATAATAAAGGCACCAAATAATTTTTTTTCATACTTTTAATTGAAGGTGATAGATGAAAAGCCCTTTAATCAAAAAGGGCGGTTATGCAATTGTCTTTCTTACCTGACAGGGTGTCGCGGCAACGGCGCCCTGTTTTTGTTTACGTTGGTTTAGTTTGTATCATACGGCAATGTTTAGTTTTAGCAATTGGTTATTATTTTGATGAAATAATTATTTCAGTCTTATTCATTTTATAGGTAAAAGGCGTTATCAGTTGCAATGCTTTTAAAGCCTGCTGAATGGTTTCATTTTCAAAAATGCCGTTTAGCTTTTTAGGTTTGATTTCATCATCGGCAAAATGGATATTTACCCCGTACCAGCGTTCCATTTTCACCGCCAGGTCTTCAAATGTTTCACTGCGGAAAATCAGCTTATTGTCCATCCACGATGTTTCGATAACGGTACTATCCCGTGGTTCATAAGTAAGATGACTCACCATTACCATCGGTTCCTGCCTGGCCATTTCTTTTACTACAACCGATTTTATCTTATCAGCGTGCTGCGTGAGTGCTGTAATCTCCCTTACCGTGTCTTCATTGGCGGTAATTAATTTTTCGTTTGGTTTTAAGATGATTTTCCCTGTACGCCTGTTTCTAAAGGTTACTTCAATACTGCCGCGTATCAGGCTGGTTTCTGTATTTTTTTCTCCGGGAAAAGATTTTACATTAAATGCAGTGCCCAGCACTTTAATATCTATACTGCTGGTATGAATAACAAAAGGAAGAGTGGGGTTTTTTACCACATCAAAATAAGCTTCGCCCGATAAAGCCACTTCCCTGATACCATTGCCATATGTTTTATCGTAAGAAAGTTTGCTACCTGAATTTAACCATACCTGGGTACCATCGGGCAATAGCAATTTTGTTCTGGAGCCATATTTTGTAGACACTTCGCTTTTATCAGTCTGCGATTTTGCCAGCGTTTTGGCAGTGGCCGGAAAAAACAATGACCAGGAGTAATAACCAATGCTGGTTAATAAAAGAAAGGCGAGTGATAAAAACAGGTATTTTTTCCTGCGGGAAGGAAGCGCTGTTTCAAAAGGCTGATCTTCTTCAGGTTCAATGTTTATACCCAGGTTTTTCATGCGGTCAGCATGTTTGGAGAAAGCCAGGTGGGCGTCTTCTGTATCGGGTGTTGCGTGGTGCCACAGATCTGCCACTGTTTGCATGGGATAATGCATTTCAGGATTGGTCCACAGCAAATTTTCCAGTTCGCCCAAATCTTCAATAGAGGCTTCGCCGGACAATTTTTTGGCTATCAGTTCCCAGATCTTATTGTTTGGCATGCATCAGTTGGTAAAAAATACGCGTGTAAAGGTTAAAGACAATCAAATCAGTAAAAACCCCTAAAAGAAGGTTAAATATTTTTTGGCCTCACCCGCCCTCTCTACCTCACCCCTTACCCTCTCCAAAAAAGGAGAGGGAGTTAGATCCCATTTTGCTAGATTGTTTGCGTACGGTGTAATGCCTGGATTCATTTTATAATTTAATCGATTCACCTGCATTCGCCACCTCACCCCGGCCCTATCTACCTCACCCTCTGCCCTCTCCACCTCACCCCTTACCCTCTCCAAAAAAGGAGAGGGAGTTAGAACTCATTTTGTTAGATTGTTTACGTACGGTGTAATGCCTAGATTCATTTTATAATTTAATCGATTCACCTGCATTCGCCACCTCACCCCGGCCCTATCTACCTCACCCCTTACCCTCTCCAAAAAAGGAGAGGGAGTTAGATCCCGTTTTGCTAGATTGTTTGCGCACGGTGTATGCCTGGATTCATTTTATAATTTAATCGATTCACCTGCATTCGCCACCTCACCCGCCTATCTACCTCACCCCTTACCCTCTCCAAAAAAGGAGAGGGAGTTAGAACTCATTTTGTTAGATTGTTTGCGTACGGTGTATGTTTGGTTGCGTTTTATAATTTAGGCGGTTCACCCCCTGCACTGACACCTCACCCCGGCCCTCTCCAAAAAAGGAGAGGGAGTTAGAACCCGTTTTATTAGATTGTTTACGTACGGTGTTTGTTTGGTCGAATCCTTGCGGTGCAGGCTTTAACTGGATTATATTTTATTTCGGGCACCGGAAGGAGCTGCGATGGCCTTACTCATATCAAAATGGATGGCGGTTCCTATCTTTTTAAGTGCGATGGCTATTTGGCTTTCAACGGTTTTTACTGAAACACCCAGGATATCTGCCACATCCCGGTATTTTAATTCTTCTTCTTTGATAAGCTTAAAAATCAACTTGCATTTGGGGGGTAATTGCTCGATGGCGTCTTTTATGCGGGCAACCATCTCTGCTGTAACCATTAATTGTTCGGGGTCAAAATAAATGCTTTTGAATTCTATACCTGCCTCGTCAACACTATCTGTGAGGTTTTTATTTTGCCTGCTGAGGTAATTGAGGGCGGTGTTTTTAACGGCAATAAAAAGGTAGACTTTTAAATTGCTGATGCTGTTGATGCGTTTTCTTTTTTCCCAGATATTAATAAACACGTCCGAAACACATTCTTCTGCCTGTTCTTTTGATTTCACCAGTGTGACTGCAAAACGCAGCAGGGGGTTATAAAACGATACAAACAGCTCTTTGTAAGCTATCGAATCATCATTACGTGCAATTTGCTCCTGCAGGTATTTAATTTTGGCGGCGGCAATCATTTCAGCAAGTCTTTAATCAGACACAATGTAAACTATACACAATTTAATAACTATTATGTATAAACAAAAAAAACAGGGCGAATGCTGCTTTAGGCGGAGAAAAAATCCCCGGTTGGGGTATTAAAAATAAAATCCGTGATCAATCATTTTTATGGCCCAATTACTGCTATTTTTTTCTATTTTTGCAGCGCTTTTTACCAAAAGCTGGACCCTTAGCTCAGTTGGTTAGAGCATCTGACTCATAATCAGAGGGTCGCTGGATCGTGCCCAGCAGGGTCCACCAGACTA
>Ga0193753_10001041_pt1 | contig 24817 bp, 14 predicted proteins | sample H1c2metaG_FD_144925 | JGI IMG/M metagenome (GOLD analysis project Ga0193753, IMG submission 144925) | Soil microbial communities from a riparian zone of the East river system, Colorado, United States - H1c2 | ecosystem: Environmental > Terrestrial > Soil > Riparian zone | place: USA: East... | reverse complement strand
TCACGTCGCCCTTGTCGGTCGACCCCGCTGGAAAGCAGCTCGGGGGCTTCTCGTTGTCGAAGCGACAGTTCTCGCCGTCGTCGCAACCGCACTGGGCAACGTGATCGCAACTCGCCCCTGCCAGGATCGGACCGGGGCAGTTGGCAGCTGCACCGCTTGCACCACCGGACCCGCCGCCGCCGGAACCACCGCGTCCGCCGGAACCACCGCGTCCGCCAGAGCCGCCGCTGCCGGCTTCAGCGTCGTCACCGCCCCCGCTCTGACCACCCGCGCCAGCTTTGCCACCGCTGCCGGCTTCGCTCTCGTCATCGCTGGCTTCACCATCACTGCCCGCGGCGCCAGTGCCTGTACTGTCACTGCCCGCGCCCCCGCGACCGGCGCTCGATCTACCGCCGCTACCGGCACCGCCCGAACCCGCGGCGGTTTGGCCTCCGCGTCCGCCGGAGCCTCCGCGAGCACTGCTCGTCGAACCTGCTGAACCGACCGCCCCGCTCGCACCTGCGCTGCCGTTCGTGTCGGCGGCGCGCGCGAAGCGAAGCTGAGTGTCTGCGATCGCGAGCACGAACGAATCGGCACTCGTGATCGTGCCGCTCCCGGAATCCACAATCGCGATGCTTCCGGGATCTCCGACCGCGCCGTCGTACAGCTTGAACGAAAACATCACAGGCAAGTCGGCCTCCGTGAGCGACGCCTTCGGCAGCTTGCCTTCGAAGGCGACGTAACCTGCGGGCACGCAATCGTCGCCGTCGACCTTCGTCCCGGTGATGGTTGTGTCGAATGTGTCGACCTGCACCGTCTCACGCCGCTTCGCGTTGCGGCACTCGAAGTCGAGTGTGACCCAGCGGCCTTTCAGGTCGAGCGCGCCGGCCTCGGCCCCGGTGACCTTTCCTTTGCCGTCGTCATCGCCGCACGCGGCGCTGAATTGAAACACGAGCAAGCAAGCGATTACGCCGAGCGAGTATCGGCACAGTGCGACTGTTTCCACGAGTAGCTCCCATCACGGCCGCGTGCGTTTTGATGAAGTGAAAGCGCGCGAGTCCTCCTGTGTGGTGCGCGCCCACGGCGAATCGATCCGCGAAAACGCCGCGCCGGTGCGGCGCTGGTGTCCCAGTGCTGATTTCGCAACAGCTACGGGCAGATATGTCATCCTGGTCAGAGCCGAATACATGCGCTACCGTCGCCCGCAAGCGTATGCCCCAGCAGTCAAACCAGGCCGCGGAGCGCCGGTTTCAGCGGCTCGTCGAGACGCTAGACCACGCTGTCGTATGGGAGTTCGACGACACGACGCAGCGCTACACGTTCGTAAGCGAGCACTCCAAGCTCGTTCTCGGCTACGAAGCAGAGGACTGGCTCTCTGATTCGAACTTCTTCGAAGCGCGCGTGCACCCGGATGACCTGGCGCGCATTCACGAAGCGTTCGCGAAGCTACGCCGCAAGGAGCTGGTGGACTTGCGCCTCGAGCATCGGTGTTGCCGGGCAGACGGCACGATGGTCTGGGTGCACTCCGGCGTGCACTGCGAAGAAGAGCAGGGTCACGTGCTGTTTCGCGGCGTGACGATCGACATCGACTACTTGAAGCAGGCCGAGCAGCGCGAGCGCATCGCGCGGACCGAAGCCGAACGCGCAGCGATGGCGCGTGATGAAGTGCTGGCGGTGGTCGCGCACGACTTGCGAAACCCGCTCAACACGATCCAGCTCGCGTGTGAAACGCTCGACCGGCCGGAGCTGCTCGCGCGCAACGTGCAGCTCATCCGGCGTGCGGTGAAGCAGATGCAGGGCTTGATCGACGACCTGGTCGATGCAGCGAGCATCCGTGCTTCTCGCCTGCGGATCACGCCGAGCGATTTCGATCCGGTCAAAGTGATCGCCGATACGGCGGAGGACTTCGCGGGCGATGCCGCCGAGCGCGGCATCGCGCTCGCGATCGAACATGATCAAACCGCGACGGTGAAGTTGAACGGGGACGGGCGCCGCGTGACGCAAGCGCTTTCGAACCTAGTGAACAACGCGCTCAAGTTTACCGATCGGGGCGGCTCGGTCACGCTTCGGCTGAAGGTCGACGAGCTACACGTGCGCTTCGAGGTCGTGGATTCCGGGCGTGGGATCGCGCCGCAAGACATCGACAAGGTGTTCGAGCGCGCGTGGCAATCGGACGAGACTGCGCACCTCGGCTCCGGGATGGGACTCTACATTGCGAAGGGCATCGTCGATGCTCACGGCGGCGAGATTCAAGTCGTGAGCGTACTGGGCCAAGGCAGCGTGTTCTCGTTTTACCTGCCACGTTAGGAACAGGTCGGAACGGGTAGGAACAGCGCTAACGGCCTTTGAGTGGAGGCAGGCTCGACGCGTGTTCGAGCACTTCGCTCACTTTGCGCGCGACAGTGTCCGGGTTGAACGGCTTCTCGAGGAATGGGATGTCGGATTGAAGCTCGCCGTGTCGCGTCATCGCGAGGCCCGAATAGCCGGACATCAAGAGCACGCGCAGATCCGGTTGCGTCGCGCGCAGCTCCGCCGCGAGATCGATGCCGCTCATGTCCGGCATCACGACGTCGGAGATCAGCATGTCGATTTGCGTCTCCGGCCGCCGCACCAGCGCGATCGCGTCGTTCGCGTGCTGTGCTTCGAGCACGGTGTAGCCGAGTGAGCGCAAAATGCGGCAGAGCATGACGCGCACGGCGTCGTTGTCTTCGACGACCAAGATCGTCTCGGACGGCGGCCGCACCACGCGCTTGAGCTCGTGTTCGGTCGTCGCGCCGGTCGCGCGCTCGTCGATCCGCGGGAAGTAGATGCGGAACGTCGTGCCGAATCCCGGCTCGCTGTACACCCAGACGTGACCGCTGCTCTGCTGCACGATCCCGTAGACGGTCGACAATCCAAGCCCGGTGCCTTTGCCGACCGCCTTCGTCGTGAAGAACGGCTCGAAGATGTGCGCTTGAGTCTGCAAGTCCATGCCGGTGCCGTTGTCGCTCACGGTCAGCATCACGTACGAACCCGGCCGCACGTTCGGGTGCGATGCTGCGTAACCCGTGTCCAACACGGCGTTGCGCGTCTCGACCGTGAGCTTGCCGCCGCGCGGCATCGCGTCGCGCGCATTCACGACCAGGTTCATCATGATCTGCTGAATCTGGTTCGGATCCGCGCGCACGCGGCCGAGATCCGGATCGAGCACGGTGCAGTAGTCGATGTCTTCGCCGATCAAGCGCCGCAACATGCGCTCGAGGTCCGTGATCGCGGTGTTGACGTTGATCACCGTCGGCTTGAACACCTGCTTGCGACTGAATGCGAGCAGTTGCCGCGTCAGCGCGGCGCCGGTCTCGACCGCTTGCACGATCTCGTCCAGGTCGGCGCGGCGAACGTCACCGTCGGGCAGGTCGTTGTTCAAGAGCACGGCGTAGCCGGTGATGACCGTGAGCAAATTGTTGAAGTCGTGAGCAACGCCACCGGCGAGCTGCCCGACTGCTTCCATCTTTTGGGAGTGCTGGAACTGCTGCTCGAGTTGTTTGCGCGCAGTGATGTCGTCGTGCTGAATCGCGACCATGTGCGTTTCGCGATCCTGAAAGCGTGTCGCCGCGACCGAGAACCAGCGCGGGTCGGTCAAGTTCCAGGCCGCAAACTCGGCTTGGAACGCACTGCGCTGGCCGGAAAGCACGGATTGAACGCCTTCGGTCAGCTTGGTGTTGTCCTCCGAGTCCGTGCCGAACGCGTCGCGACAGATCTTCAAATACGGCCGACCGACGCCCGCTTCAGGCCAGCTCCAACGCTTGCTTTGCGCGAGCCTGCGCCAAGCCGCGTTTGCGGCGATGATCTTTCCGCTGCTGTCCAGGATCGCGATGTTTCCCGACAAGGCATCGAGTGCGGACTGCAAAAATCGGTGCGACTCGCGCAACGTTTCTTCACTCAGCTTGGCTTCGTACTCTCGTTGGCGTGAGCGCAACACCTCTTCGAAAGTCGAGATCAACAAGTCCAGGATCTGCTCGCGCTCGGAGTTGATCGTGAACTTCTTGCCCATCAGGATCACGTCGACGCCGATGTCGACTTTGCGCCGATTGCGCATCGCGATGTTGTCGAGCAAGCGGCGCACGCGGCCGAGCAAATATTCGGCTTCGTACGGCTTCGTGATGAAGTTGTCGGCGCCGCACTCGAGACCACGGACGATGTCCATCGGGTCGGCCAGTGACGTCAACAAAATCACTGGAATCCCCGCCGTGCTCGGATCTCCCTTGAGCCGCTTGCACAACTCGTAGCCGTCGATCTCCGGCATGATCACGTCGCTCAGTACGACGTCGATTCCGCTTTGGCGGCAACGCGCGAGCCCGGTGCCGCCGTCGCGCGCGATCTCGACCTCGTGGCCTTCGGATTCGAGCAGCCAAGCGAGTTCTTGTGCTTGCGTAGGGCTGTCTTCGACGACCAGGATTTTAGTCATTTTGCTTCCATTCGTTGGTCTTTCCGACCAGACGGACGAGCCTGCCCGCGATCATGTCGAGGGGTAATGCGACATCGGTCACACCTGCAGCAACCGCTGCACCCGGCATCCCGAATACGACCGAGCTTTCTTCATCTTGCGCGAGCACTTGGGCGCCTGCATCGTGCATCGCGCGTAAGCCGGGTAATCCGTCGTCGCCCATGCCGGTGAGCACGAGGCCAAGCGCCTTCTTGCCGTAGTGCTTCGCGACCGAGTGGAACAAGTGCGTGCCCGAAGGCCGAAAGCCGGCAACGGGTGGAGCGCTCGAGATCTCGAGCGTGCGCTTGTCGCGCAAACCGAGGTGGAAATCGTCGGGCGCGAGGTAAGCGGTTCCGCGTTCCATCCGTTCGTTCGCCGTTGCGACTTTGACGCGCAGCTTGGACGCTCCATCGAGCCAGACTGCGAGCCCTTCGACGAACCCGAGCGCGATGTGCTGCACCACTAAGATCGGGACCGGCCAGTCGTCTGGAAGCTCGGAGAAGATCCGGTATAACGCGCCGGGTCCGCCGGTCGATGCTGCGATCGCGACCAGCTCCACCGGCCGGGACTCTGCAGCAGGAGCGAGCGGCGGCGGCGGCGGCGTGCGTGTGGATGGGGCAGGGCTCCAGCGCCGGACGACACGAACACCCGCCATCGAATGGATCGAAGACGTGAACTGCCGCGCCATCTCGTCGAAGTCGACGTCGCCGACGAGCGACGGTTTAGGCAGCAGCGCGAGCGCGCCGAGTCGCAGCGCCTGCATCGAAACCGCGACCTGCTTCACGTCGATGCTGCCCGATACGATCACGATCGGAGTCGGCGTGTCGGTCATGATTTGCCGCGTGGCTTCGAAGCCGTCCATGACCGGCATGTGGATGTCCATCACGACGACGTCGGGCCGTAGCTCGCGCGTGATGCGGACGGCCTCTGCGCCGTGACTCGCAGTCGCGACGAGCTGCAGGCGCGAATCGGACTCGATGATCTCGGTGAGGAGACTCAAACACGTCGCAGAATCTTCGGCGATCAGCACGCGAATCATTCGTAAGCCCTCACAACAGCTGGCGGATGGTCTCGAGTAGGTTGCTTTGGTCGAAAGCGCTCTTGACGAGGTACGCGTCGGCTCCGCTCTCGAGGCCGCGCGCGCGGTCTTGCTCACTGTCGAGCGACGTCAGCAGGATTATGGGCAGCTCCCGGAAGCGTTTGGAGCCTCGGATGTTTTGCGCGAGCTCGAAGCCGGTCATGTTCGGCATCTCGACGTCGCTCACGACCAAGTCGGCGCCTTGCTCTTGCAGGATCTGCCAGGCTTGCGCGCCGTCGACCGCAGTCGTGATTTCGAAACCGGCTGCCTCGAGAATGCTCTTTTCGAGTGTGCGCGTCGTGGACGAGTCGTCGACGAGCAAGATCTGCTTGCGCGACGGCTGCTCGGTGGCTTGGAAGATCCCGCCAGCGCGGCGGGCAGGCACGCGCCCGAGCGCCGTTCGCAGGATCTCCCCGGTGTGGAGCAAAAGCGCAACTCGCCCGTTCGGAAGCAAGGTCGCACCCGAGACGTGGCGCAACTTGCGGATGCGTTTGCCGAGCGTCTTGACGACCACGTCTTGTTCGGTGATGAGCTCGTCGACCGCGAGCGCGATGCGCTCTCCCGGCTGACCGAGGATCACGATCGGCAACTTGCCCTGTGCAGCCATCGGCGGCGACGTCTCGGCGCCCACGATTTCGGCGAGCGCGACGAGCGGCAACGGGGCCTCGTTCGTGAGCAGCGTCTCGCGGCCTTGCAGTTGCGCGAGCTCGCTTGCGCCAGCCCGCAGAAGCTTTTCGACGTTCGTGGACGGCAGCGCGAAGATCTCGCTACCTGCGCGGATCAAGAGCGCGCGCAAGGTCGTGACGGTCAGCGGCAGCAGCATGCTGAAGCACGTGAAGCGACCGGACTCGTAGGTCACTCCGACGCTGCCGCGTAGTCCCTCGACCTGTGAGCGCACGACGTCGAGGCCGACCCCGCGTCCCGACACGTCGGTCACGCTCGGCGCAGTCGAGAACCCGGCTTCGAAGATCATGCGCAGCGCGTCTTGATCGTCGGTGGCTGAGGGCATCCCATTCAGTCGCAAGCGTTCGCGAATCCGGTCGAGGTCGATACCGCGGCCGTCGTCGCGCACGCTGACTTCCACTCGATCACCACGTAGCGCGGCAGCGATCGTGATCGTGGCGCGCGGTGGCTTGCTCGCGGAGTTGCGTTCGTCCGCGTTCTCGATGCCGTGATCGACCGCGTTGCGGACCAGATGGAGAAGCGGCGCGCGCAGACCGTCGATGATCGAACGATCGAGCTCGATTTCGCCGCCCCGAATGACGAGCTCGGTCGGTTTTCGCTCGCGCGCAGCGAGGTCTCGCACGGTTCGATGCAGTGCGTCGCAGGCTTGCGCGAACGGCAACATCCGGACTTGATGGATGCGCTCATCCAGCGACTCGGCTGCGCGCTCGAGTGTGCGAAAGTCCTCCGCGAGCGCCGCCGAGTAGCTCTCGAGCGCGCGCTCGAGCGCGACGACCTGCTCGCGTTGTGGATCGATCGCAGTTCCGATTGCAGCGGGTTGGAAGCGGACGGCGGCAGTTCCGCGCGAACGTGAAGGCCCGACGCGTTGCGTCTTCGCTCGCGCGGCTCGCTCCGAGGACGCGCGTAGCTCGGACATGCGCTCGTTCAACGCGGCGAGCTCTGCGTGGCGTCCGTCGAACCGCCGTCGCGCGATCAAGAGCTCGCTGTTGCATGCGAGCAGCGCATCGAGCTTGTGCTCGGGCACGCGCAGAAACGTCTCGAGACTCGCTGGAGTCGCAGTCGCGGGGGAGTCGTTGCCGGTCCCCGCCGGGAGCGACACCGGGGGCGGTAGGCTCAAGTGCGGCGCGGCGGCCGGGCCAGGGACCTGGCTGATGACCGACGCTGGAAGGCTCGAGGACGTCAGCGTGGACGGCGCGCTCGTGTTCGGCGCTGCTGCGGCCGCGGTAGTGCTCGCCGCTGGGGCCGGCGTTGTGGGACTGATCGAAGTCGCGGGCGGCGGTGCCAACTCGGACGCGGTCGCAGCAGTACGCGGGGACGCTGCTGCACTCGGTGGCGGCTCAGTCCGCGAGGTCCCACTGGTTTTGGGGACCGGTGTGGCGGCAGCTCTCGGCGGCTCCGGTTGTTTGCTCGGTGGGAGCGGCGGCGAGCCGGACCGCGGTTTGGGCATCCCGGGAGGGGCCTCGGGCGGCGCCGGCAAGCTCGCATTGATTTCGCGGCCTGCCTCTTCGAACGAATCGACGGCCCGGAACAGCGTCTCGAAGATCTCCGGCGTGAGCTGTCGCGAGCCATCGCGCAGCCCTTGCAGCACCTCTTCGAGGTTGTGACAGACGAGCTCGAGCTTGCCCGCGTTCACCGCGCGCGCTGCGCCCTTCAAGCTGTGGGCGGTGCGAAACAACGTCTTGATCGACTCGGCGCGGGCCGCATCGTTCCCACCCCGCTCGAGCGAAAGCAGCTCGCGGTTGAAGGCTTCGACGTGTTCGCGCAGCTCGCTCGAGAAGGTCGCGCGCAGACGCTGTATGAGCTTATCCCGATCCAACTGCGCCTCGGTCGAGCACGCCCAAGCGATCGCGCAAGCGACCGCCCAAGACGTTCAGGTCTTTCGCCGCCTGCTCCATTTGCCGCGTGGAGCTGAGGTTTTGGTTCGTGACCTGGTTGATGTTCTTCATCGCCTGATGGATCTGCGCGGTCCCTGCCGCTTGTTGGCCCGCCGACGCCGCGATCTGCGACGCCGACTGCGCCGCTTGGTCGATGATCTCTGCGAGGTTCCGGATGCTGTCTCCGGCTTGCGCGATCACCTTGCCCGCCGCGTTCACGCTCTTGGTGCACTCCTCCGTGTTCATGACGGCGCTGCTGGTCGCCTTTTGGATCTCCGTCAGGATCGTCCGCACTTGCGCCGTCGCTCGCTTGGACTGCTCCGCGAGCAACTTCACCTCGGCTGCGACGACGCCGAAACCTTTGCCTTGCTCGCCCGCTCGCGACGCTTCGATCGACGCATTCAGCGCGAGTAGGTTCGTTTGCTCCGCGATTTCGTTGACGCTCGTGATGATGTCGCCGATCGCTTGTGCGCGTTCCGCGAGCGCGAGGATGCTCTCGGCAGACGACTCGACTTGGTCTTTCACCGTGCCCATCAGCTGAATCGAATCCTCGACGACGCGACGGCCCGCGCGGGTGACATCGACCGACCGACTCGAGATCTCGGCGACCGCCTTCGCGCGTTCGGCCGCTTGCTCGGACGTCTGCACGACCTCGTTCACAGTCGTCACGGTTTCGGCGACCGCCGCGGCTTGTTGCTGTGCACCGGCGGCTTGCTGCGTCGTGCCGGCAAGAATCTCTGACGTTGCGGAGACCAAGCTGTTCGCGGTCTCTGAAATCGTCTGAAGTAAACCTTCGATGCGCGTGCGCGCCTTTGCTTCGGTCTCGGCGGTCACCATCGTCCGCCCGAGGTTTTCTGACATGGAATTGAAGTTGCCGGCGAGCACGCCGAGCTCATCTTTGCTGGTGATCGGGATGCGATGCTTGAAGTTGCCGGCACCGACCTGCTCGGCACCGTCGACGAGCGTGCGCACTGTGTTGGTCAGGCTTCGCGTGATGGAGAACCCGACGATGACGACGATTGCGAGCGCGGTCAGGTTTCCCCAAATGATCGTGCTGAGGGTCTGTGAGATCGTTTCGTCGGAGACCTTGGCGCGGGCGGCGAGCAGGCGCTGCTCCTCGTCCGCGATCTCGCGCAACAAGGTCTGGACGAGATCCGCTCGCGCCCGCGTATCACTGGCACGCAACTGTTGAAACGCGGCGTCGGCATCCTTGTTCGAGCGTGTGCGCACCAGCTGATCGAGCGTCGCGACCTGCTCCGCGACCGCGCTGCGCAGCTGGGGTATCCGGCGTGCCTGGTTTGGATTGTCGGCGGTGGTGCGCGCGAGCTGTTCGGTCGTCTCGTTCGCTTGGGCTTGCGCGGTTCGGAAGTTCTGCAGCTCCGATTCGTCGCCATTGATCAGGTAGGCGAGCACGCTCGCCGTGGAGTCTCGCGTCGCAGCTACCAGCGACTCGGTCAGCTGCAGCGCGTTGTGGGTGTGGTTCACCCAGCGGCCGTCTTCGACCAGGTCGGTCGTATTGCGGTACACCGTGATCCCGACTGCGATGAACGCGATCAGCGCCACCACGAAGCCCACGCCAATTTTTCTTCCGATCGTCACGAAACCACCTCCGGTCGCGCGTTGGGTTCGTCGCCGATGACCAGCTCCGGGTGCGCGAGTATCGCTGCACCGTCGAGCACTGTTCGAGCGTCGCTGGTCACGCCTTGGACGAGGTCGTGACCATGTCGGGAATCACTTTCCGCGCGGTGCAGCGTTCGCGGATCGAGCGCGAAGATCTCGTCGATCTCGTCTGTCAATAAACACAGCTCGGGTAGGTCCGCGCCGAGCACGAGCCATCGCGAGGTGTCGCTCCGCGGGACGCGGTCGACTTCGAACCACTCTCGCAAGTCGAAAACGGGCAAGATCTCACCGCGCAGGTTCGTGACACCTCGCAAGTGCGTCGGCGCTCCGGGTAAGCGCGTGAGGTCGCAGGGCTTGATCACCAGGTGCACGAACTCCGCGGCGACCGCGTACTGCTCGCGCGCCCACCGAAACTGGACGAGCTCGACTTCCTGTGCGCTTCGAGTCGTGCTGGTCGTTGCGAGCGTGGTCGACTTGCGAGCGAGCGTGCGCGCTCGCTCCGTCAGGATGCGGTCGCGTTGCTCGGGATCGATTTGCGAGTCGTCCTGTAAGGAACGGGCGAGGCGTTCGCGCGCGCTCTTCCAGTCGAGCGCCTCGCGGCGGGGTTTCGAGCGGGTCAAACTGGGCATCTTTTAGCAAGCTCCTTCAGCGCATGAGCAGCGGCGTTGCCTAAGCCCTCTGCGACGATGCCGTCGCCGAACGCGACGACGTCGTCGGGTTGAGACTTCTTGCAACCCTCGTAAGTGTTCCGGTACGCGCGACGCGCGCCTTCGAGATCGTTCAGCCGCTCGAGGATCGCGCCGTGCGCGAAGTGTGCGATCGCGAGCGAGCGATCGAGGTACAACGCACAGCGCACCGCGTGCAGCGCGTCCTGCAGACGTTTGCAATCCATCAGCGTCATCGCGTGCAAATAGTGGAGCTCGGCCGCCATCGAGTGTTTGCGCAGGCTGAGCGAGCAGCTGCGCTCGGCCGGCCTGGCACCCTCGAGGTTCCAAGTCGCGCGCACTCCGAGCACGCTGAGCTCGAGATCGTCCGGCAGCGTGTGCGCGATCGCGATCGTCCGCGCGTAGTCGGCGCGTTCGAACGCGGCGAGCGCTTGCTCGTGCAGCGATTCGAGCGACGTCTCCGCCGGAGGCGTGGACTCCAGTGGAGGATCAGGCACAGGCAGCGGAGAGCGCAGCTGGCGCGATTCCAGGCGCTGCGGTGCGCGCGGTTGGTCGATTGGCTCGGGCGCACGGCGATAACACACGCCTTGTGGAAGCACGACGACCTCGAACGGTGCGCGTTGGCCGAGCGTCGGATCGGATGGCCCGGTGATGAGCCACCCGCCCGGCACGAGAGCGTCGAACAAGCGGCGCTCCAACCGCGCGATACTGTCAGTGCCGAAGTAGATCATCACGTTGCGGCACATGATCAGGTCGAACGGGCCGACGTCGTCCGCAGAGTTGGCTTGTTCGGCGACGAGGTTCAGCTGCTGGAACGTGACGTGCTTTCGCAGCTCGTCGGTCACGACGTACTCCTGCTGCTCGCGCCGGAAGTACAGCGGCACGAGCGCTGGATCGATCGCGCGGAACGACCACTCGCGATAACGTCCCGTGCGCGCCGTTGCGAGCGCGTGTTGCGAGACATCGGTGCCGATCAGGTACGAGTCTTCGAGAATGCCTTGCTCGTGCAGCAAGATCGCGAGCGAGTAGACTTCCTCGCCCGACGCGCAGCCCGCACTCCAGACGCGCAAGCGTTTGATCGGGTGGCGCGCTTTTCGAAGCGCCGGCACGATCGTGTCGCGAATCAGCTCGAAGTGTTCCGGATTGCGGAAGAAGTATGTCTCGCGCACCGTCACTTGATCGAGCAACTCTTCCCACAGCGTACCGGCGGTGAGCCGGTTCTCCAGCTCGCGCAGGTCGCGCAGGCCGACGAGGTCGATCACATGTCGGGTCGCGCGCGCGAGGTCCGTCTGCGCGCGTTTCATGAGGATGCCGGTGCGGCCTGTGACGAGGTCCGCGATGCGGTCGAATGCGGCGGTGTCTGCCGTGCTGGTCATTCGGTTGGCGACTCCGCCGTGCTTCGCGTGCTCTCGAGTGCCGCATCGAGCGCGACCGCTTCCGCTTGGGAGAGGAATGCGCGCAGGTCGTGGATCAGCACCAACCCTTCCTCGGTCGCTGCGACGCCGGCCAGGTGGCCGAGTGCGCTCGGTAAGTTGCCGGCGTCATCGACCGCGAGCACGGTGAGCAACTCGATCCCGAGCGCGGCATCGACGTGAAGTGCGACGCGGCGCGGACCGGCGTGCGCGATCAAGAATTGATCCGAGAGCTCGATCGTTTTGTGCGGATGACCGAAGCGGACGCGAGCGTCGAGCACGGGAACGATGTCACCGCGCACGTCGATGATACCGAGTGTGATCGCCGGTGCGGTCGGCAGCGCTCGAACGGCGACCGCGCGCACGATTTCGATCACGTCGCACATCGGCAGGGCATAACGTTCGCCCGACAGTTCGAACAACAACGTCTCGACTGAAGTCGTTACGGCGGATTCGCTCGCGTCGCCGCGGCGTGTGATTCGGTCCCGCGCGTTTGCACTCGCTTCCACGCCGCCTCCCCGGGTGAACAAGTTAGTCGCTGCCAGACTAACAACTAGTTCAGGCAAATCATCGAGCGGAGCCATGCATAGCGTCAATGACCACAGCCAGTTGTAAGATGGCTCCGGCCTTCTGCGACTAGCCGCACAGGCTCGTGTGCGATCGCCGCCTACAGCTGCGGCGCTTCACGCCACTGCGCTCAACTCCACGCGCTCTCGTCGTCCACTTCCGCTTCGCTGACGGCGGCGGCGAAGCGAGTGTCGAGCGGCAGGCGAATCGTGAGCGAGGTTCCCTCCGGCGAGCTGCGGATCTCGAGGCGGCCTTGATGTTCGTCCACGATTACCGCGCGCGCGTGTGCCAAAGCTTGGCCTGTGTCTTCGTTTTGCGAACCGAGCACGGGGTCCAGGACGCGCTGCAGGGTGGTGTCGGCGATGCCGAGCCCGTTGTCTTCGATCTCGACCAGCACCCAGGCTGGCGCTTCGACGCGGCTCGCGATGCGGAGTTTGCCTTTTGGTCGCCCGCTGATTTCGGGGCGGCCCATCGCTTTGACTGCGTTCAGGAGCGCGTACAACACGACCTGCTTGATCGCCACGCCGACACACTTCACGAGCGGCAGCGGCTCGCTGAGCGCCAGCTCGAGCTCCGCGACCTGATGCCATTGGCCGCGCGTGACTGCGATCGCACCGCGAATGATCTCGTTCAGGGAGTGCGAGTTGCGTTCGGGAAGACCCGGCCGGGCGAACTCGCGCATGACCGCGACGACGCGGGCGACTTGCTCGATGCCTTGCCGCGACTCGGAAATGCAGCGCGGAACCTCGGTGACGAGGTAGTTGTATTCGATCCGTTCGAGCACAGTCTCGACGAGTGAGCGCTCTGCCGCGGACGGCAGCTGTCGCAGCTCGGCGACGACCAACCCGAGCGCTTCGAAGCTTTCGGCCAAAAACGCGAGGTTGTCCTGGATGTACTGCGCCGGTGTATTGAGCTCGTGGGCGAGCCCTTCCGCCAGGTGTCCGATCGCTTCGAACTTTTGGTGCTCGGCGCGGCGTAAGCGCGTGTCGTTCAACCGGCGATGCGCTTGCAAGAGCTCGATCTGCGTGCCGACGCGTGCGAGGAGCTCTTCGGGCTCGGCTTGCTTGCCGATGTAGTCGTTTGCGCCGGCGCGAAACGCCTGCACCTTGACCTCGGGCTCGTCGTGGCCGGTGATCATCAGTACTGGCAGCTCCACGCCGCTGTGCTTTTGCCGCACGAAACGCAAGACTTGCAACCCGCTCATGTCCGGCATCTCGTAGTCGCACACGACGAGTGAGATGTCGCCGTCTGCGAGTTCGCGCAGTGCTTGGGCGCCGCTTTCGACTTCGACGATCTCGACGTTCGGTAGCTCCGCGAGCACTGACGCGACGTCACCGCGACTGACCGCGGAGTCGTCGACGATCAAGACTCGGACGCGCGCGGCTGAGCCTGCGTCTTCCGGAGTCTCGCTTGCTCGGATTGCGGAGGCCATCTCAGTTGTCTTGCAGGCGCACCTTTACGACTTGCTTGTTTCCGAGCGTGCTCTTCATCGCCTGCAAGCGCGCGATCACGTTGCCGCGCACGCGTTGCCCGCGCGCGAGGAGCAGCGTCCCAGTCGAGCTATACAGGTCTTCCGCGAGCACCATCCCGTCTCGCAGCTCGCTCACGCCGATCTCGTGCAAACTACCGCCTTGCTCCTCGGCGTTGATGATCGCGAAGAATGCTTGCAACACCTGCGGATCGTAGCCGCGCGAGTCGGCCTGCAGCCGTGCTGCGGCTTCGGCGCCGCTTTTCATCGTCGTGCTGAGCGCATCGAACTGCGCGCAGAGCTTCAAGATTTGCGCCTCGGTCGAGGCTGGTACTTTGTTCGGCTCCCCGGCAAAGCCCACCGCGATCAAATCGCACAGCGGCTCGAGCCGCGGAATCGTGCTGAGAAGCTCGATCGCGAACGTGGGCAATCGCGCGACTGCGGCCTGCTCTTCCGGGGTGAGTCGCGCGCCGTGGTAGAGCTTCGACGCGACGGCGGGGCTCAGTGTGACTGCGCCGACTTGCGACAAACTCGCCGCGGCTTCGATCCGCCAGGCGTCTTCGAGCCCGACTGCTTTTGCGACTGCCGCGGCGTGGGTGCGAATGCGCGTCGCTTTACCGAACGCTTCCGGCATCGCGAGCGCGAGCACTTCGCTGAGTGCGTGGAGCGCGCCGCGTAGGGTCTTGTCGAGCAATACACGTTCCGCCGTGACGAGCTCGTGTTGCCGCATTGCGGCTTGAAGCACGTTCTTCACGATGTCGGCCGGGCACGGCTTTGCGAGAAAGCGGAAGATCTGGCCTTCGTTCACCGCGTGAATCGCAGACTCGAGATCGGCTTGGCCCGTGAGCAGGATGCGAACCATGTCCGGGTACCACTTCCGTACTTCGGCCAAGAGCTGCGCGCCGTTCATGTTCGGCATGCGCATGTCGGAGATGATCACGTGCATCTCGCCTTCTTGCTCGAGCAGCCGAAGCGCTTGTGCGCCGTCTTGCGCCGAAAAGATCTGGTAGTCGCGCCGCAAACGGCGCGTCAGCCCTTCGATGACGTTGGGCTCGTCGTCCACGAGTATCACGCGCGGCAGTTGTGTGGTGGTCACGTTCGTCCTCTTTCCGCTCGCGGAGCCTGCAGCCCGCCGTGTTCGGCAGCTTCGGTCGAAAGCCAGCGCTCGGCCGCAGGGCAGAGCTTGGTGAGCAGCGCTTCCACCCGGAAACGCTGCAAGTGTTCGGAGGCGCGCTCGAGCGCGGTCGGATCGCTGCTGAGGTAGTGGCGCGCGATCAGAGTCGAGGCGTAGACCGCGTCGACGATGTCGAAGTTTTCGTGCGGGAGCCCGAGGGGATTGTGGGAGTGCGCGATGGCTTCGACGATGCCGTACGGCAGTCCCCAAGCGCCGAGGAGGTACGCGCCGACGTGTGCGTGCGAGACGACGCCGAGCGCTGTTTCCGCGTCGTAGAGCTGAACGCCGTGCTCGCGTGCGTATGCCATCGCACGCGTGAGATCGCCGGAGCGCTCGAGGAGCAGCAGCATTTCTCCGACGTTCTGAAGCAATGCGGCGGCGTATGCGTCTTGCGCGACCGGGCGCTTGTCGAACATTTGGCCGGCGAGATGGGCCGAGAGGATCGCTTCGAGTTGGGCGGCGTCGAAGTCGTAGCCTGCTGCGCGAGCGCGCGGACCGAGCGAAGCATCGACTGCGGTTGCGAGCGTGATCGCGCGCAGCATGTTCGTGCCGAGATAGTTGATCGCGATCTCGATCGACGTGGTGCGGCGTGGCAATCCGAAGAACGCGGAGTTCACGACATGCAGTAGCTTCCCGCACAGCACGGGGTCACGCTTGACGAGTTTCGCGATTTCGATCGCGCCCGAGGCCGGCTCAGCCAGCAGGGTCGTGAGCTCGCTGAAGACTTTCGGGCGCGCCGGTAGTTGTCGAATGCCTGCGACCACGCTCCGCAGCGCGGGGTCCGCCAAGAGCTCGTGCAGGCTGACCGCGCGTGCGATGACGCCGCGCACTTGCTCGGCATCGCACGGCTTTGCGAGGAACTGATGCGCGACCGGAAGCGCTCGCAGTGCGCCTTCGGCCTCCGAGTGGCCAGAGAGCATGATGCGGATCAGATACGGATGACGCTTTTGCGCTTCGGCGAGCAGCTCCGCGCCGTCCATGCCAGGCATGCGCATGTCGGCGACGACGACGTCGAAGCGATCTTTCGCCAGAAACGCGAGCGCGTCTTTGCCACTCTGGACGAACTCGGCGTGGAACTCGTGCCGCAGCGGGCGCAGCATCCGGGCCAGAGCCTGGAGGATCGGCTGCTCGTCGTCGACGAACAGCACACGCCGCGGGCTGTTGGACTCAGGCGTTTCCATCCGTTGCGGAAGAAAACGGACTGTGCGCGAGATTCTTGAGACCCCGGACTCAGGAACTCGCCGCGACGATCCGAAGACTGGCGCAAGCGGCGCTTGGCTGCTTTCGCGATATGCGTGAAGGACACGAATCATCCGACGCAGTGCCACCTGTCGCGGACGTGCGCACAGGCCAGTTGCTGATCGGTCAGCTCGCGTCGGGCATCGCGCACGAGATCAAGACGCCGACGCAGTACGTCAGCGACAACGTGCGCTTTCTGCAGGAGACGTTCGCGGATTTGATGTCGTTGCTCGCGGCATACCGGCGCGAGGCCGAGACGCTCGCGCCGAGTGCGCATCAGCGGCTCGCGGAGATCGAAGCCAAGCTCGACTTGGACTTTCTGGTCGAAGAAGTTCCGCGTGCGCTCGAGCAGTCGTCGGAAGGGTTGTCACGGATTGCTGCGATCGTGTTCGCGATCAACGAGCTCTCGCATCCCGATCACGAGCAAGCGCGCGAAGTCGATCTGAACAAGCTCGTGAAGTCGGCGATGACCGTGTGTAGCGGCGAGTGGAAGTCGGCCGCGGAGCTGACGCTCGAGCTCACGGCGGATTTGCCGCCGGTGCAGTGTTACCCCGGGCCGCTGTCGCAGGTGCTGATCAATTTGGTCGTGAATGCGGTTCACGCGATTCAAGGGCGCGGCGGGGATGGCCCGCCCGGACGGATCGTCGTGTCGACGGGCCTGGGTGCGCCGGGCACGGTCGAGATCACGGTGCGCGACAACGGGAGTGGCATGCCTGCGCACGTCCGAGCTCGGATCTTCGAGCGGTACTTCACGACGAAGCCTCAGGGTAAGGGCACCGGTCAGGGGCTGGCGCTCGCGCATGACATCATTGCGGGCAAACATGGCGGGGATTTGTCGTTCGAGACTGAGCTGGGCGTGGGTACGAGTTTTTGCGTGTGTTTGCCGGTGGCAGTTTCGCCACGCGCCTTGACGCTCTAGCCATTGCACCGATGTCTCGACCATGCGTTCCGTCGTGTGGTTTCGCGGAAAGGACCTGCGGGTCCACGATCATCCTGCGTTGGCTCGCGCCGTGTCTGAGCACGGTCTGGTGATTCCCGTCTTCGTTTTGGCCCCAGATTATTTCGAAGGGTCGAAACCGGCTTCGCGTGCGCCTCACCGGCTGCAGTTTCTGCTCGAGTCGCTCTCGGAGCTGCAAAGAACGTTGCGGTCGTTCGGGTCGGATCTGATCATCCTTCCAGGTCCGGCGTCGCGGGCCCTGCCCGAGCTTGCGGCTCGCGCGCGGGCTGAGCGCGTGTTTGCGATCGGTGCGTGTGAACCGGCGGCGCGGCGGCGGGACAAGATCGTTGCCGGCAAGTTGCCGGTGCCGCTCGAGCTGTGCGGGTTCGAGACACTCCGCAGGCCAGGTTCGATTCGTTCGGGTACGGGCGGCCCGTTTCAAGTCTACTCGCCGTTCTCGCGCGCCGTGCTGGCGGGGTTCGAGCTTTCGCCGCTGATGGCTGCACCGCGTAGCTTGCCCGCTCTGCCGGTGGAGCTGACTGAACTGAGTGCGGAGGTGCCGACGCTCGAGCAGCTGGGGATCGCGCGCAATCCGAAGTTGCAGCGCGGCGGTGAGCGTGCGGCGCGCGAACGATTGCAGCAGTTCCTGCATCGACACGGCAAACAGTACGACGAAGAGCGCAATCGGATGGACCTGCCGGGGACGAGTCGGCTGAGTGCGGACTTGCACTTCGGGACGTTGTCGGTGCGGACGATCTTTGCGGCGGCGGAGCGTGCGCTCGCGGAATCGGCGCCGTCTGCGTGGGAGCGCTATCGCGCGGAGTTGTTGTGGCGCGAGTTCTCGCATCACACGCTGTTCGATCGACCGGAGCTGCTCGAGCGGCCGTTTCGCAAGGACTTCGAAGGTTTTCCGTGGATCGACGACGATCAGAATTGGCTCGCATGGGTGGAGGGGCGAACTGGTTATCCGATCGTCGATGCGGCGGCGCGCCAGCTGCTCGATGAAGGTTTTGTGCACAACCGGGCGCGCATGATCGCGGCGAGCTTTTTGACGAAGCAGCTCGCGATGCACTACGCGCGCGGCGAAGCGCACTACTTGCATTGGTTGACGGACGGCGACCAGTCGCAAAACAACATGGGTTGGCAATGGTGTGCCGGATCGGGTTGTGATGCGCAGCCGTACTTCCGAATCTTCAATCCGATCGCGCAGGGCGAGCGGTTCGATCCGGAGGGCGAATACGTGCGGCGCTATGTGCCGGAGCTCGCGCGAGTGCCGTCGAAGTACATTCACGCGCCATTTCGGGCGCCGGCGAAGGTGCTCGCGGATGCCGGTGTGAAGCTCGGCGAGACGTATCCCGAACCAGGGATCGACCTGGACTCCGCGCGCCAGCGGTTCTTGCTGATGGCGTCGGAGCATCTCGGGAAGAAGCGCGACGCTCGCACGAAGGGCGCCTGAGCTCGCCGCCAATCGCTGCATCGCGTGCGTTGCAGGCACACTCTGGCACACGTGATGTCGCAAAAACGCGGCGTAGATGGGTGTGTTTGCGCTGGCATGTCGATTGCTGAACGAGCATTCCCGGAGGGTGGGAAATGCACGCCAGAGCTCGATGGTCAGTGATGTTCGCAGTTACTCTGTTCGCCGCCGGCTGCGGTGACGAGAGTGAGGATGCCGCGACTAGGGCGCCTGGCGTGGCCTCCACCGACGCGAATGCCGCTGGGAGCGGCAGCCGCGCTGAAACTACTCCCGCGCCCGGAGGCACGACGCCGGTTGGGACGTCAACGAATCCCGCCGGCCTCGCTGCGCCGCCGGCGCTGCCTGCTGCGATGACTCCGCCCGCTGCTACGCCCAGTGGCCAGGCTTCTTCTGCAGGCGCGAGCGCGGGGGCGCCGATCGCGCCGCCGCTGCCCAGCACCGATGCCGAGGAGTATCCGAGCGTCGGCACGCAACCTTTCGTCCTCGTCGCGCACGATCCATTTTCGACGTTCGGCGCCGATGTCGACACGGCGAGTTACGACATTTTTCGTCGCAACGTGGAGCACAGAGTCCCGACGTCGCCAGAGTCGGTGCGCGTCGAAGACTTCGTGAACTACTTCAAGTACGACTACCCCGCGCCGGCTGAAGGCGCGGAACATCCGTTTCAGATCTCGCTCGCGGCTGCGCCAAACGCGTTTGGTCGCGACACGACGCTCTTGCGCGTAGGCATTCAAGCGGAAAATCCGCCGGCGTCTGCGAAGAAGCCGACGAACCTCGTGTTTTTGATCGACACGTCGGGAAGCATGCAAGCGGAGGACAAGCTGCCGCTCGTGCAGTTCTTGGCGAAACACGCGCTCGAGATCTTGGGTGCCGACGACTTGATCTCGATCGTGACCTACTCGGAGACTGCGACGGTGCAACTTGCACCGACGAAGGTCGTGCAGAAGGAGCAGATCACGCAGGTGATCGATCGCCTCGTCGCAGGTGGAAGCACGAACGGTGCGGGCGGGATTCAGCTGGCATATCAGCAAGCGCAATCGGCATTCATCGCGGACGGCATCAATCACGTGATGCTGTGCACGGACGGCGACTTCAACGTGGGCATCTCGAGTCCGGACGAGCTCGTGGCGTTCATCGAGACCGAACGTAAGACTGGGATCACGTTGACTGCGCTCGGGTTCGGGCTCGGGAACTTGAACGACGAGTTGATGGAGCGTGTGAGCAACGCGGGCAACGGCATCTACAGCGTGGTGACGAGCCAGGAGCAAGCGAGTCGCTACGCCGAAGAGCGTATGCTGGCGACGCTTCGCTACGTCGCGAAGGACATGAAGATCCAGCTCGAGTGGAACCCGGCCGAGGTCGAGGCGTATCGGTTGATCGGTTACGAGGATCGCGCGATCGCCGATCAGTCGTTTCGAGACGACAAGGTGGACGCGGGTGAGGTCGGTGCGGGGCACCGCGTGACCGCGCTGTACGAGGTAGTTCGCAAGGGTGGCGCGGTGCCGGCGCCGATGGGGGCTCCTGCAGCCGAGAGCGGCGACCCGGTCGAGGGCGACCGCGAGGTCGAGGCAGGTGAACTCGTGCGGGTGAAGGTTCGCTACAAGTTGCCGAATGCGACCGAGAGCGATCCCGCGAGCGAGGTCGTGCAGAAGCTGGCGCCATCGGAGATCGGTGCGTTGTTCGATTCGGCGGATCAGGATCTGCGTTGGGCCGCGGCGATCGCGGCGTACGCGGAGATTCTGAAGTTGAGTCCGTATGCGCTGCCGAGCGCCAAGGCGCAGCTGAGGACTGTGTTTGCTGCGCAGGCGGAGCGAGATTTCGCGCGCGGCGAGTTCTTGAAGCTATTCGACGCGGCTATTGCCGTGCCTTGAAGCTAGAAAGCTAGCTGCAGACGTGTGGGCATAAGTGGGCTGCGAGTCTTGTTGCAGCTACGTGCGGCAACCCGCGTAACATTGCGACGTGGATTCGCGCATCCGGTCGATTCAGCCGACGGGGGAGCTGCCGCACAGCCGGTGGCTTCCGATTCGGCAGCCAGATGAACGTTATGCGCTGCACGGCACGCTCGGGCGCGGTGGCACCGCGACTGTCTACGACGCGACGGATCTCGCAACGGGTCGCAAGGTCGCGTTCAAGCGGTTGCGCCTCGAAGGTGACGTCTCGCAGCAGCAGCGCACGACGGAGCACTTCGAGCGCGAGTTTCAAACGCTCGAGCAGCTCGCGCATCCGCACATCGTGCAGGTCTACGACTACGGGATCGACAGCGAGGGGCCGTTCTATACGATGGAGCTCGTCGCGGGAGGCGACTTGCAGCAGCTCGCGCCGTTGCCGTGGCGTGACGCCTGCGCGGTCGCGCGCGGCGTGTGCTCGGCGTTGTCGCTCGTGCACTCGCGCCGGCTCGTGCATCGCGACCTGAGCCCGCGCAACGTGCGCTGCAGCCGTGAGCTGCAAGCGAAGCTGATCGACTTCGGGGCGATGGCGCCGATCGGTACGAGCAAGTTTTTGGTCGGTACGCCGGCGTGTTGTGCGCCCGAGAGTGTGCACTTGCAGGCGCTCGATGGGCGGACGGATTTGTTCAGTCTCGGAGCGACGCTCTACTTTTTGCTCGTGGGGCGGCACGCGTACATGGCGCGTGAGTTTTCCGCGCTTTCGGATTGTTGGCTCGGGGGTTTTCCGAGGCCGATCGAGCTCGTGCCGGATCTGCCGGTGTCGCTCGACGCGCTGGTCACCGAGCTGTTGCGGCTCGAGCCGGATGCGCGACCTGCGAGCGCGGCCGAGGTGATGCAGCGGTTGTCTGCGATCGATGGTGAGCCGCTGACCGAACAGCAGCGCGTGGCTCGGGCGTATCTTGCGACGCCGACGCTGGTCGGACGAGAGGAGCCGCTCGGGCGGATTCATCGGAGGCTTCAGCGCACGCTCCAGCGGGGCCGCGGTGAGAGCGTGGTGGTGCGCGGACCGGCGGGGGTGGGGCGGTCGCGGTTTCTGGATGCGTGCGTGGTCGATGCGAGCCTGCTCGGCGTGGCTGCGGCGCGCGCGGATGCGGATGATGCTGCGAGCGGCGACTACGGCGTCGTGCGTGCGCTCGCACGGCAGTTGATGACGACGTTGCCGCTCACGTCGCTCGATGCGGCGCGCCCGCATCTCGGATTGCTTGCGCGAATCGTGCCGGAGGTGTTTGCAATCCACGCGTCGCCGGCGACTGCGCCACTTTCGATTCCACCGGAGAGATTGTCGCGTGCCCCGCGGTCGTCGCGCGAGCCGGAGCTGAGCGAAGAGGCGCTCGCGTTGCGGCCGCAGCTGCAAGCGGCGCTGGCGTCGTGGCTCGGTGCGCTGTGCCGCAAGCGTCCGCTCGTGATCGCGGTCGACGACTATACACGAATCGATGAGCCATCGGCTGCGCTGCTGTCGCTGCTCGCGCACGATGTGATGGATGGTTTGTTCTTGCTCGTGAGCGCGGAGACCGAGGCTGTCGCGCGCGCGCCTGGGGCGATGCAGCTGTTGCTCGAGTCGTCGACGGAGGTCGCGCTCGGCAATCTGTCGAGAGAGGAGGCGGCGCAACTTCTGAAGTCGTTGTTCGGGGACGTTCCGAATTTGTCCGAGGTCGCGCATCGATTGCACGACGTGGCGGCCGGCAATCCGCGCGACTTGCTCGGGCTCACCCAGCATCTGCTCGATCGCAACTTGGTCAGCTACGAAGCCGGCGCGTGGACGTTGCCGGCGAACATCGACGAATCGGATTTGCCGAGCGACATCTCGCATGCGTTGATCGCGCGTTTGGAAGCGTTGTCGGAAGGTGCGCGCACGTTGGCGAGTGTGTGCGCGTTGTGTCCCGACCAGATGTTCACGCTCGAGGAGTGCGAGGCATTGAGTGGGCGGCTGGGAGCGAGCTTGCTGCTCGACCTCGATGAAGCGATCGGCGCGCAAGTGATGCGCTGCGCCGATGAGCGTTACGGGCTTGCGCGGGTGGCGTGGGCAGGTGCGTTGCGGTCGCTCTGTTCGCCCGAGCTTCAGAGCAGCTTGCACCGGCGGCTCGCGCAGGTGTTCGAGCGGCGGGGGTTGGAGTTTCGGGCCGGCGAGCATTGGTTGGACGCTGGCGAGTCGAGCCGCGCGCTCGACGTGTTGGTCGCGCATGCGCGCACGTCGCAGCATCAGACGGCGCGGAGCTCGGAGGCGTTTTATCGGTACGCGGAGTCGTTGCCGGCGAGTTGGTTCGATATCTACCAGCGCGCGCTCGAGTTGTGCGTGAAGCTCGAGCGACCGGCCCGCGACGAGTTCACGTTGCGGAGTCGGCTCGCGGGGATCGTGCCGGCGTTCACGATTTCTGATCAGGGGAACATGGGCGCATTGCTCGCGCGGCTGACACGCGACAGTGGGTTGGTGGATTGGCGAGCGTTGCCCGATTCGCTCGAGCCGGCCGAGCGGGTGCAGCGCGCGTTTGAGCAAGCTCGCGAGCGGTATGCGCAGACGTCGGAGAGCGAGCGCGTGTTGCCGCCTGAAGAGGCGTTGACGGTGCTGTCGCGTTCGGTTGTCGCAGCGGCGGGTCGGGTGACGAAGGGTCTCGACGTGAAGTACGTCCGCGAGTTGCCGGACGTGCGGCCGTTGGCGGCGCTCGCGCCGTCGCTGGACGTGATCGCGACGTTGCTCGAAGGGATGCAGGCTCGCTACTCGGGGCGTTTCGAGCGCGCGTGTGCGATTTACGGCGGCGTGCTCGAGCGCACTTCGCAGCCGGATCGAGGGGGACTCGATGCGAGTTACGGCGATGCCGTGCGGATCGGCGTGATGAACGCGATCGATATGATGGAAGCGACGCTCGGGGTTGGCTCGCGTCGCGAGTGGGGGATTCGAGTCGCCGCGCATCCGGCCCATCGGGTCAACGCGGTTGCCACCCGATTGGTGCAGTATCTGTTTCAGGGTGACATTGTGTCGGCGGACCAGTGCACCAAGCAGGTCGAGCGGTTGCGGATCGAGACGCGGGTACTGTACGACGCGTCGACGTTGTCGCTGGAGCTCGTGGCGCACGTCATTGCGGAGGATTTGACGCGGGTGCGGCAGACGCTGCCGCAGCTCGAGAAGCTCGCGGAATGGTACGAGCCGTGGCGGGCGGTGAAGGAGTATGCGATTGCGGCGTTTCATCGGATCCGGCGCGATCCTGCGCGGGCGTTGCCCTTGATCGAAGAGGCGGTGGCGCGGACGCAGGTGGGCGAGCATCTGTTGTGGGCGCAAATTGCGGCGATGCATATCGGGGGGTTTGGGGGCTTGGGGCGGCATGCGGAGGCCCTCGCGATCGCCTCGCGTTACGTCGCTGAGGCGCGGGCAGCCGACCTCGGTTACATGGCGGAGCCGTTGTGGTTGGCGTTTGCGGTGTGTCAGGCCGATTGCCAGCAGCTAACGGCGGCAGAGACAGCGAATGCGAGTCTCGAGCGTTTGAGTGCGCTCGGCGTGCAGGGGTTGTATCTCGGGCTGGCGCACGAGACGCGGGCGCGCGTTGCGCTGCGTGTTGGGGACACTGCTGCGTTCGAGCAGCACGCGGAGCTTTGTTACGAAGCGTACGGCTGCTATCGCAACCCAGCGTTGCTCGCGAAACATCGTCGTTTGAGGATGGACGCTGAGCGCCGTAAGCCGCTCACGGCGTTGCCATTCGAAGAGCGTGTGACGACGCGGTCGGGTGTATTGGTTGCGCAGGCGATCGCGGCGTGTGCGGTGGCGGAGCGTGCGCGAGTTGCGTTGGATTTGTTGGTCGAGGAGGTGCGGGCGGAGGGTGGATTCCTATTTAGCTTGGGGGTCGATGGGGCGGAGTGCATTGCGACGGTCGGTAGTCTTCGGTTGGACCCGCAGTTGCAGGAGCGCGTCAGCGAGTACTTGTTGGCGCAGACCCACGATGTGCCGACGACATCGAGCGATAGTGCGGGGCAGTCGAGGCGAGAGTGGCGGGATGCGGAGGGCCGACGCTATGCGCCGGTATTGTTGAGTCACGAGCTAACGGATACCTGGGTAGTGACCGGCGTAGCCTTGTTGATCTCCGTGGAGGGCCACCCACTCCCCAATCCAGCAAGAGTGGCCGGTGCGATAAGTCGAAGTTGGGCGCTAGCAGGCACTCCAACCCAATGGATTGGCCCGGGTTCGGGTTCGGGTTCGGGTTCGGGTTCGGGTTCGGGTTCGGGTTCGGGTTCGGGTTCGGGTTCGGGTT
>Ga0193753_10001040_pt1 | contig 24828 bp, 25 predicted proteins | sample H1c2metaG_FD_144925 | JGI IMG/M metagenome (GOLD analysis project Ga0193753, IMG submission 144925) | Soil microbial communities from a riparian zone of the East river system, Colorado, United States - H1c2 | ecosystem: Environmental > Terrestrial > Soil > Riparian zone | place: USA: East... | reverse complement strand
AGGTCTGGGATGCACAAGAGTGCGCGGGGGTTTAAACCCGCGAATGGCAGGAAAGCGTCAGGCCGCGGCCCTGAGCAATGCTTCGATGTCGAGCTTCTTCACCTTCAGCATCACCGCCCTCACCCCGGGCTACGCCGGCTGCATCGCTCCGAGCGTCCGTTCGGGGTGGAAACGCTTGATCGCCAGGATGCCGAATACGACGAACAGCAGCAGAACCACGCCTTGCGCGATGGCGAACGGCGGTTCCTTCTGCGTCGGCGCCAGGGCCGTCAGCGCCGGCACCTTGACGAAAAGCTGGACGACGAGAACGAAGACGTTGAGATACAGCGAGAACACCGCGCCGGCCACATAGATCAAGCGCCACGCGCCTGCCAGCCTGAACTTGTAGAGCGCGGGAATCGCGAAGGCCAATACGACCAGCGAAACGATGCCGAACGCATGCGACGGCAGGAACTGTTTGAACGGAAACATGAAGCCGGTGACGCTGGTGGCCACGGTGGTGATCAGGAAGATCGCGGTCCAACCGGGCAGCCGTCTGGAAGCGAGCAATCCATAAAACAGCACGATCAGCCCGGAAAAGATTCCGATCAGGCTGATCACGACGTGGAACAAGGTGAAAGGCGTCATCCCCAGGATCATCTCGCTTCCCCAAACCCGTGGCCAAACCGGATACTGAGCCGAAGCCGGAAAGGACACAAGCGCGGTGCGGACGGCGGCGGGCATGCACTTTTCGTGCCGCCCTCGCTGCGGAATACGGCGGACCAGGCGCCAGCTGTGGCATCCGTGCCGGCGTGCGTCGGATCTACTGCAAGGTTGGAATTACGGCAGCGAATAATCGAAGTCGTAGAAGTGCTTGCCATCGGCGATCGTGATCTTCATCGTGCCGCTGATTCCCTGCAATTGTCCGGTGCCGGAATCAGGCACGACGGCGACCGACCAGTTCACGGGCACGCCCTGATCCATGACCGCGCTGTGCACGAGCACGAAGCTGCCTTTGCGATCCTGCAGGGCGCCGGTGACTTTTTCGATGGCGACATAGGCGCCCGACTTGCCGCCGTCGCCCGATGCGAGCATTTCGCCCTGGCTCGTGGCGTCCAGTGCGCCATGAAATGTCTTGTCCAACGCCAGGCGGCTCAGTTGCGCCGCTTGCGCTTGCGGGTTGTCGGGTTTTTGCGGTGTGACCTTGACCTCGAAAGTACCTTGTATATGCATGACGGCTGATTCCACTGGGGATTGTGCGCTGGCGGCGGCGAGCCAGACGGCGGCGGCCATGCCGAAAGCGAGTGCGAAACGGATACGGGGTTTCATGAGAGACTCCTGCGTCGTGTTCCGGGGTTGCATTCGGCCATGGCCGCCACCGCAGATATTGGAAAAACGCGACAGCGCCCGAGCGGCGGCGCGAGGCAGCGACGATGAAGGGCGCTGTCGGCAAGCCGCGCGGCATCCTGCGGCATGCGCCGGGGCCGGGCATCTTCCACCACGCGCGCATCGCGCCCTCAGCGACGCTCGCCGGCGTGGTCCAGCATTTCTGGATCGTGCGCTGGGACTTGCGCGGTGCCGAACCACAGCTGCGCGAGACACTGCCGCATCCCAACCTCCACATCACCTTCGACGACAGTGGTGCCCGCATCCAGGGCATCCATTCCGGCCGTTTTACGCGCGTGCTGGAGGGGCAGGGCGGCGTGTTCGGCGTCAAGTTCAGGCCGGGCGGCTTCCGTCCATTTCTCGGCAGGTCGGTGTCGACCTTGCGCGACCGGTCGCTGCCGCTGCAGGATGTTTTCGGCGGCGCGGCCGAGACATGGCAGGCCGAGTTGTCGGCACAGCGGCACGACGAGGCCCAGGTCGCGACGGCCGAGCATTTCCTGGCAGCGCGATTGCCGCCGGCCGACGCCGACGTGGCGCGCGCCGGCGAGATCGTCGACATCATCGCGGTGGACCGCGAGATCACCACGGTCGAGCAGGTGCTCGAGCGCTGCAACATCGGCAAGCGCACGATGCAGCGGCTGTTCAACGACTATGTCGGCATCGGCCCCAAGTGGGTCATCAACCGCTACCGGTTGCACGAGGCGCTGGATCGCCTGGCGCAGGGCGGCGCCGTCGATTGGGCGCAACTCGCGCTGGAGCTGGGCTACTTCGACCAGGCCCACTTCATCCGCGACTTCAAAGCGCTGGTCGGGCGTCCGCCGGCCGAATACGCCCGTCAGCCGGCGTAGCGACGCCACGCGCCATCACTTGCGCCTGTCGTCGCCGACAACGGCCGTTGCGTCGATCTCCACCATCACGCCATCGCGGACGAAACGGTTGACCTCCACCAGCGTGCTGGCGGGCGGCTTGCGCAGATTGATATAGCGGTCCCTGGCCGCGCGCAGGGCAGGGAGCTGCTTCATGTCGGTGACGAACATGTTGAGCTTGACGACATCGTCGAACGTTGCGCCCGCCGCTGCCAGCGCGGTGCGGAGGTTGGCGAAGACCTGCCCGGCTTGCGCTGCGAAATCATCGGCGCCGATCAGCTTCCCATCCTTGTCCAACGGCAGTTGCCCGGAGACGTAGATGGTGCGTCCGGGCGGCGCTTGGACTGCGTGCGAATAGCCAGCCGGTGCAGGCAGGCCGGCCGGATCCAGGAACTGCAGCCCGGCATCGCCGCCGCGTTTCGCAGGCGGCCCGATAGCGGTCTCCTGCGCCGAAGCCGCAGAAGAGGATGCCAGCAACCACAGGCACGCCGCGATGCGAAAGATTCCGGTCATGACAAGTTCCCGATGCGTGGTCTGGCGATTCTAACCAGACTGCATCCTGCCGCAGCCTGCCCGAAACGCAGAAGCGCGCCGCAAGCGCGTCATGGCCTTGCTGACGCTGTCATTCGGGGGAAGAGCGAGCGGTCGGTAGCTAAAAGCAGCGACCTCGGATGTTCACCACGTCTGGCGCGCCACCGATCCCGCGCGCCTCTGCCGCTCTTCACGTTTGGCCTGGAATGCCCGGCGCGTGTTTTCGTCCTTGAGGATATCGGCTTGCGCCAGAGAGCGCCGCGCGCGCTTCAGGTCGCCCAATGCCGAGTAGATGCGGGCCAGCCCGAGGTAGAACGCAGGCTCGCTGTCGTGCAGCCGGATCGCGCGACGATAGTAGGCCGCCGCCATCGTAAGCTCGCCGCGCTGCTCGTAATCCCTTGCCAGCATGAACTGGTGGAACGGGTCCGCGAACTGCACCTTGTGCAGCAGCCGCATGTACTTCGCGGCTTTTTTGCGTTCGCCGGTGCGCTGATACAAGGTCACGATGTTGGCCAGGGCCGCGCCGTGATTCGGATCCAGTTTCAGGGCGGCGCTATAGGCATGTTCGGCCGCACGCTGATCGTTGAGGCGCAGGCTGAGCACGCCGATATTGCTCCACGGCGACGGGTCCTGGGGCGTGATGGCGAGGGCGGCGTCCATATAGCGCCTGGCTGCGGCCAGATCGCCCGCCGCCATCAGCTCGACGCCGCGATTATTGTAGAAGAAGGCCAGCGCACGCTGATCGGAGATCAGCCTGGGGCGATAGCGCGAGATCAGCACGTTGCGCCCCACATCGACCGTTCGCCGCAGCGTGCCGGCTTCCACACGCGCGTTGACGTGGCTGGAGTTGAAGACCAGTCCGTCCTGCATGTACCAGACCAGCACCTGTTCGTACTCCTGGACATGGGTCTTCAGGCCGGCTTTGCGCGCGAGGACCGCGAACAGCAGGGTGAACGACAGGCAATTCGCCTTGCGGCTGCGGAAGGTCTCGGCCACCGTGCGCGTCATGTCGTTGTCGTATTCGAGCGCCAGGCCGGGTTTCTCGAGCACGAAATCGATCAGCAGCCGCAACCGCTCCTCTTTCGATTCGCTCTTGCCGATCACCTGTTCCTGCAGCTGCGCCTCCAGTTCCGGAGGCACAGCCAGGATCTCGTCCGCGCCTGGCAATGGCATGGCTGGAGAACCCAGCGTGGATGCCGTCAGTAGTGCTGCCGTTGCCCAATTCATCATGCGGCAAACCTCCACGCGCGCTGGCGGGATAGGCACTTTCGATGGAGTCTATTCCTTTCTCGGCGCCCGCGACGGACGGAAGCAATGGTTCCGTCGGAAGCGTCTTTTCGCGCGATGAATGGCCCTCTGCTGGCTATTCATCGGGATGAACAGGGCGCCGTGGGGTGGACGTCGCAGCGACAGCTGCGACTATTGGCCGGTACAGGCTGTGCGGAGCAGGCAAACGCCCGGCGTGGCCGGGCGTTTGCACGGCCCGTGCCGGCCGCTCAGATCGTCTGCAGATTGAGGATCGCCGCCAGCACGGTGCCCAGGATGGAATAGTCGCCGTTATCGTAACGGCCGTACTGCTGTCGGCTGCCGTAACCGTCGTCGTAACCGCGGCGGAAGCCCTGGCGAAAGTAGTGGTTATATTCGCCCTGGTTGACGTAATAGCCGTTGTAACCGTAATTGGCATCCTGGTAGGCATAACTGTCGCGATAGCTCGCGGCCCAGCCATCGAGATGATCGGCGCGCCCCGCGCGATAGCCTTGCTGGTAGCCGTAACGCACCGCCTGCTGCAACAGGTCGGCCGCGTAGCGATTGACGTCGTAGTAGCGATCGCCGCGGATGTAGCGATAGCTGGCCGGCGTGTAGTAGTAGGGATCGTCGTCGTAGCTGTAATGCCGCGCAGTCCAGCGGACCTGCTGTTCGCGCAACTGCTGGTTGTACCACTGCTGGTAACGGTACTGCTGGGTGCGGCGCTGGCGTTCCAGGTCCCGTTCGCGCTGGCGTTCGATCGCCTGGCGTTGGCCGACATTGCGCCGATAGTCGGCAACGCGTTGCCGTTGCGCCTGGATCATGCGCTGGCGCTGTTGTTCCGACAGCCGATGTTGCGAACGCTGCTGTTCCAGCGTCCGATCATGGTCGCGTTGCCGGACCTCGGTACGGGCCTGCGCCTGGCGCTGCTGGGCGATGACGGCGCGCTGACGATTCTGGCCGGCAATGCTTGCCTCGCGCCGTCGGGCATCTTGCTGTCGCGCCTGTTCTGCAGCGCGTTGTTGGGCCGTCGCGCCCTGCCGGCGCTCTGCCAGCTGCCTTGATTGCGCCTGTTGTGCGGATCGCGCTTCGCGGGCCCGCTGCGAGGCCTGATCCGTCCGACGACGTTCGGCCGTTTGCTGCGTTTGCGTATCGCGCATGCGTCGCGCCTGCGCCTGTTCGTCGGCCACGGCCCGGCGACGCTGGTCGGCCTGCTGCGCCTGCAGAGTGCGGGTGCGCTGCGACTGCTGTTCCGCGACTTCGCGGCGTCGTTCGGCCTGTTGTGCCTGGGCCTGCTGCGCCTGCAGGGCGCGGGTGCGCTGCTGCTGTTCCGCAACGTTGCTACGGCGTTCGGCCTGTTGTCGTGCCTGCGCCTGGCGGGCGCCGTCGGCTTGCTGCCGCTGCGCCTGCTGCCGCGCCTCCATTTGCTGGCGTTGCTGCCCGGCGCGCATCTGGGCTTCGCGCTGTTGGGACATGGCGCGCTGACGGTCATCCGCAGCGCGTGCACCCGCCTGCTTCTGCGCGGCAGCGACGCGCGCGTTCTGGTTCTGTTGCTGCGCCTTCTGTTGCTGCGCCGCGCGCTCGCGCGCGGCTTGTGGTTGATCCTCGCGCTGATGCTTGCGCGGATCACGATCCTGCTCGCGCGCCTGCGCAGGGGAAGCCAGGCACAGCGAAAGCACGGAGCCGACCATGACCGTCAACAGGGTCCGATGAAGAGCGCTCATGTATTCCTCGCCTGTCGGTCGCGACAAGTAGTGTTGTTGCGCGTAGTACGCCTTCGCGGCGCTTAATGCGCTCTGAGCATTCGCCATGGCGCGCGCACGTATTCAGCTGGCGGCGTGCGAGCAGAATGCTGCGGTTCATCTTGCTGCGCCGGCCGTGGCGCGCCCTCGGTCGATCGTCATAGAACAAATGCGCGACAGTTCCGGATCATGTTCCAGAACGTCAGTGAAACGAATGCGGCCCGTCGTCAACCGCGGCGCCTGCCTCGCGGTTAGAGGGATGTGTCCCCAATACGACGAGGTTTGCGATGAGAAAGAGCAAATGGATGCTGGCCATCATGCTGCTGGCGGGTACGACCGTCGCCGCCGATGCCCAGGCGCGGCGCTGGCACGATCGCGACAACAATCCGCCCGGTCCGGCCGGCGGCCGCGGCAGCAACTGGGAAAATCCGCCCGGATGGCGCGGCGGGCCGGGTGCTTCGCCGGACTACCGTTACTGGCGGCATCGCGGCCAGCGCTACAAGTTCGTGCGAGCCAACGCCGGCTATTACTACAGCCCGACCTATGGCTACTGGCGCCCGGGTTATGGCTTGTGGAATCAGCTGGCGCGTTGCTGGATCGACTTCGACAACAATCCGCCGGGTCCAAGCGGCGGTCGCGGCACCAATTGGGAGAACCCGCCGGGTTGGCGCGGTGGCCCGGGCGCATCGCCGGATCGCTACGGACGTTGCCGCTGAAGTCCGAATGGGCAGCCGGTGGCTGGAGGATGAACATGTTCGTCGCGCGGCACGATGCCACGCCCGGCAATCGACGATAATGGCCGTCCTTTCCAGCCGGTTGCCCGGGATTCGATGAAAACCCCCCAGGGGCTGCAACCGCTGATCGACGACGGTGTGATCGATGAAGTGATGCGCCCGCTCAAAAGCGGCAAGGAAGCCTCGGTGTACGTAGTGCGGTCGGGCGATGACGTGCGCTGCGCCAAGGTCTACAAGGACATGGCGCAGCGCAGCTTCCAGCAACGCGTGCAATACCAGGAAGGCCGCAAGGTGCGCGGCAGCCGCGAGGCGCGGGCGATCGGCAAGGCCAGCAAGTACGGGCGCAAGCGCCAGGAAACGGCCTGGAAGAACACCGAAGTGGACGCGCTGTACCAGCTGCGCGACGCCGGCGTGCGCGTGCCGGAGCCGTACGGCTACTTCCACGGCGTACTGGTGATGGAACTGGTCACCGACGCCGATGGCCACTCGGCGCCGCGACTGGGCGAGGTGGAGCTGGCGCCGGACCAGGCGCGCGGCTTCCATCGTTTCCTGGTCAGGCAGGTGGTGAGGATGCTGTGCGCCGGCGTGATCCACGGCGACCTGTCCGAGTACAACGTGCTGGTCGCGCCGGATGGCCCGGTGATCATCGATTTTCCGCAGGTGGTGAGCGCCGCCGGCAACAACGCAGCCCGCGCGATGCTGCTGCGCGACGTGCACAACCTGCGCGATTGCCTCGGCCGTTTTGCGCCGGAGCTGCATGCCACGCACTATGGCGAGGAGATGTGGGCGCTGTACGAGAAGGGCGAGTTGCGCACGGACAGCGAATTGAGCGGCGAGTTCGTGTTCGACGAACACGCGGCCGACACCCAGGCGGTGATGCTGTCCATCGAGGACGCGCGCCAGGAGGCGGTCATTCGCCAGCAAGGACGCGAGGAAGCGGCGGAGCGGGACTGAGGCGGCGCGATTCGCAAGCCGAAGCCGAACTTCGGCATCAGGTGAGGGCGTCCGCCAGCCATCGCGCCACTGCGCGCCAGCCGGGCGAGTCGAACATCACGGTTTCGGCGATCTGCTCGGCGACCAGCGCGGTGCCGCCCCACAGATAGACCGGATGCACGCGACCGAGTTTGCGCCAGTCGTACAGCATGGCCACCGGGATCGGCGCATCGGCGGCGGCGATCGCGAATACGTACTCGGGGAAGGGCACCGACGGAAAATAATGCCGGAAGCGGAACCAGGCCGGCCAAAGCACGAAGATCGTCGCCAGCAGCATGAGCCGTTTGTGCACGTCCGCGCGACGGCGGTAGCCGATCGCCAGCGACAGCAGCAGGGCGAAGATCGCCATCGAACTGCAGGTGCCGACCAGCAGCGAGACCGCGACCGGCCCGTCGCCCGCCGCCAGATCGCGCTGCATCGCCAGCACGCCCACCCGCACGGTCGACACCACCATGCCGGCGGCCAGCAGCAGCGCAAGCCAACCGAGCGTGCGATGCAGGGCGAAGCGCTTGCGCCGGATCAGCGTGGCCTGCACCGCGAACAGCAGAACCCAGGCGAAGAACAGACCGCCGTGGATGAAGAACGCCGCAGGCGCCGCGAACGTGCCGCGTGCGAGCGGAAGGAAGAACGTCTTGGCGAATCCCACGGCCGCTACCGCGATGGCGAGGTAGGCCGAGGCCAGGAAAAAGCGCGAGCGTGGCGCCTTGGCCCGGCGGATCGATGTCGTGGACAGTGGCTGCATCCACAGGCCAACGTGGCCCGCGCCGAACTCAGGTCAGGCGACGGGAGGCCAGGCTTCGCGTAGACGCCAGTCTTGGCGTGCCGCGGCGGCGCTGCGCCAGGCGCAGGCCACGAGGCCGACGAGCTTGGAAGCGAGTGCAGGGCTTGAGTTTTCGAGTCGCTGCGCAGGAAAAAGGGTGGGAAGGCATGGGCACCACTTCCGTTTGACCTCAAATATCTGTATCACGACCGATAGGCCGCCATTCCCGGAAAGGATTTGTCATGCTCACGATCGTCGGTATTTCCGGCAGTTTGCGGCAGGGTTCGTACAACACCGCCTTGCTTCGCGCCGCGGTGGCGATGATGCCCGCCGACAGCCGGCTCGATGCGGCATCGATCCGGTCGTTTCCGCTGTACAACGGCGACGACGAAGCCGCGCATGGCATCCCTGCGGACGTCGCGTCGCTGAAGGACGCGATCGCGGCCGCGGACGGCCTGTTGCTGGTCACGCCGGAATACACAACAGCCTTCCGGGCGTAGCCAAGAACGCGATCGACTGGCTGACGCGCCCGGCCTCCGACATCCCGCGCGTGTTCGCCGGCAAACCGGTGGCGATCATCGGCGCGTCCCCGGGCGGATTCGGCACCATCCTTTCGCAGAACGCGTGGCTGCCGGTGATGCGCACGCTCGGCGCGCAACTGTGGAGCGGGGGACGCCTGATGGTGTCGCGCGCCGGCAGCGTGTTCGACGCGGACGGCAATATCGCCGACGGCCGTACCGATGGGGCGCTGCGCGGTTATCTCGAGGGCTTCGTGACGTTCGTCCGCGCTCATCCCCGGCGTTCGGACTGAGCGACATCGCCCGCAGCTGCGATAAAAACCATTCCTAATTGAGAATTAGTTGCATTTAGACCGTGCCGCTTCGATAATGCCCGCTGCGTTTTCCACAGGGGCAATCATGTTCGACCCACGTCTGCGTCGCGGTTTCCTGATTTCGATGATGACGCCGGCGGCGCTGGCACCGATCGCCGCCCATGCGCAGGACAGCGAGGCGACCAGGACGCTCGACACCATGGTCGTCGTCGCCGAACGCGCGGTCACGGCCACCAAGACCGACACGCCGCTGATGGAAACGCCGCAGGCGATCAGCGTTATCACCACGGACGTCTATACCGAGCGCGGCGCACGCAACGTGCAGGAAACGCTGCGTTACAGCGCCGGCGTCACCGCCGAGGCTTTCGGCCTGGATACGCGGTCGGACACCATCACCGTGCGCGGACTGGATCCGGTGCAGTACCAGGACGGGATGCGCAAGAACTACAACTTCAGCCCGATCCCGCGCATCGATGTCTACACGCTCGATCGCATCGAAGTCCTGCGTGGCCCGTCTTCGGTGCTGTACGGGCAGGGCGCGAGCGGCGGCATCGTCAACATCGTCAGCAAGCGGCCGCAGTTCGAACCGGCGGGCGAGGTGGCGGTGCAGTACGGCAACTTCGAGCGCAAGCAGGTCCAGGCGGATGTCACCGGCGCGTTGAACGCTGCAGGCACGCTGGCGGGCCGGTTCATCGCCGTCGCCCGCGACAGCGGCATGCAGACGGACGAATTGCCCGACGATCGCCTGGTGCTGGCGCCGTCGCTGACCTGGCGTCCGGGCGAGGACACCGAAATCACCTTCCTCGGCCAGTACCAGCGCGACCGGACCGCGTCCAGCCAGCAGTTCCTGCCGGTGGTGTCGACGTTGCTGGCCTCGGGCGACCGACGGCTCGACCCTTCCACCTTCCTCGGCGACAAGGACCACGACAAGCTCGACGCGCGCCAGGCCACCGGCACGCTGCTGGCCGAGCACCGTTTCAGCGACGCGGTCACATTGCGCAGCAGCCTGCGCTACGTCGACGCCGACACCACGTTCCAGGAAATCTATCCGGACGTCTATACGAATCCGCAGGATCCCTTCATCGACGCCGACGACCGCATCCTGGAGCGCTTCTTCTACGGTACCAAGCCGCATATCCGCACCCTGACCAACGACAACTCTCTGCAGTACCGCTTCGCCACCGGGCCGCTGCAGCACACGCTGCTCGGCGGCGTCGACTACACCGACTTCCGGCAGGCGTCGTCGTCCGCTTACTGCGATGCCAGCTTCGATCCCGCGGATTGCGTGGTCACCACGATCGACGCCTACCACCCGGTCTCCAGCGGCGTCGTGGCGCCGGCGTACGTGGACGATCCCGAGCAGCGCAGCACCCAGCTCGGCTTCTACGTGCAGGACCAGATCAGTTACGCCGATCGCGTCTCGCTGGTGATCGGCGCGCGCCGCGATCGCGCGCGCTCGCAGACCGAGGGCTCGCCTACGCAGACCGACGAGGCCACCACGTTCCGCGTCGGCGTGATCGGGGAAGTGGCCAAGGGCGTCTCCCCGTACCTGAGTTATTCCGAATCGTTCCTGCCGGTGGCGGGCCTGGACTTCTTCGACCATGCGCTCGAGCCGGTGCGCGGCCGCCAGTACGAGGGCGGCGTGAAATGGAACCCGGTGCGCGGCGCGCTGTTCACGGCCAACGCGTACCACATCGTCGAGAGCAACCGTCCGACCAACGATCCGGACAACGTGCTCAACATCATCCAGACCGGCAAGATCCGCTCGCGCGGATTCGAGCTGGAAGGCGCCTACGCGGTCACCGACGACTTCACGCTCACCGCCAGTTACAGCTACAACGATGCGGAAGTGACGGAGAGCAGCTTCGCCGAGGAAGTCGGCGTGCAGCTGAGCGATACGCCGCAGTACCTGGCCTCGGTCTGGGCGGCCAAGACCTTCGCCGTAGGCGCGCAGGCCAAGTTGCGCATCGGACTGGGCGGGCGCTACGTCGGTTCGACGCTGTCCACCGGCGCCGCCGGCTCGCTGCGCACGCCCAGCTACGCGCTGGCCGATGCGCTGGCCTCGCTCGACTGGTCGCGCTGGTCGCTTGCGCTGAACGTCAATAATCTGTTCGACAAGGAATATTTCGCGCCTTGCCGTGCGTTCGGCGACTGCTTCACCGGCAATTCGCGTACCGTCGTCGGCACGCTCGCGTACCGTTTCTGACCGGCATGCAGCGCGCGACGCTCAAGGTTTGGTTCCTGGTCCACAAGTGGACCAGCCTGGTCTGTACGGTATTCCTGCTGCTGCTGTGCCTGACCGGGTTGCCGCTGGTCTTCTGGGAAGAGATCGCCCATGCCACCGGCGCCGATCCCGAAGTCGCGCCGGCACCGGCCGGCATGCCGCGGGCGAACGTGGACGCGCTGATCGCGCGCGCGCTGGCGCAGTACCCCGGCGACGTGCCGTTGTTCTTCGGCTGGGACGACCATTCGCCCAGCGTCTACGTCAACACCGGCGCGCGTCCCGACACGCCGCCGCCGGAAATGCACACCGTGGTCCTGCACGAGTACACCGGCGAGGTTTTGCCGGCCGCGCAGTTCAACGAAGGCGTGATGTACTTTCTCTACCGCCTGCACACCGACGTGTTCGTCGGCCTCGGCGGCACCTTGTTCCTGGGGGCGATGGCGTTGCTGTTCGCGGTGGCGATCGTGTCGGGCGTCGTCCTCTACGCGCCTTTCATGCGCAAGCTGTCGTTCGGTACGATTCGCACCGGCAAAAGCAGGCGCATGGCCTGGCTGGACCTGCACAATCTGCTCGGTATCGTGACCGTGGCCTGGGCGTTGGTGGTCGGGCTGACCGGTGCGATCAACACGCTGGCGGTTCCGCTGGAGCAGGCCTGGCAGGCCAGGCAACTGGCCGAATTCACCGAGCGCTACGGCAACGCCCCCAAACCGACGCGCTTCGCATCGCTCGAAGCGGCCATCGCATCGGCGCGCGCCGCCGAACCGGACATGATGCCGGCCTTCGTCAGTTATCCGGGCACCGGCTACAGCGGCGAACATCACTATGGCGTGTTCATGCACGGCAAGACGCCGCTTACGGAACGGCTGTACCGCCCCGTGCTGATCGATGCGCAGACCGGCGAGCTGACCGCACGGCCGCAGTTGCCGATGTACATGACCGCGCTGCTGCTGTCGCAGCCATTGCACTTCGGGGATTACGGCGGCATGCCGCTCAAGATCCTGTGGGCGATCCTCGACCTGATCACGATTTTCGTTCTGATCAGCGGCCTTTACCTGTGGGCGAAACGCGGCTCGACCGAATCCCGGATCAAGGAGATCGAACGAGGCGGGTTGGCCGATGCGCCTGAAGCGAACTCCAGATGAGCCAGCCACGCCCTGACAACGGACATCGCACCTATCGCGTGCCGGCGCTGATCGCGCTGGCGAGCATGGTCGGCCTGATCAGCGCGCTGATCGGCGATGGCGTATTCGATGCGATCTCCTGGCTGGCGCTTGCCGCGATCGTGGGCGTGGTCGCCTGGGCTTTCATGTTCCGCCGGAAGTGGGCGCCCCGCTAGCTGCGCCGCTTTAAAAAAGCGCTGAGTCGGAAGCGCCGGACCGGCCTACACTTGCGATCTTTCGTCGCCATCTTTTTCCATGACCGATCGCGCCTTCGAAACCGGACAGATGGGCCTTGGCGGCTTTGCGGCCGCGCAGCCCACCGACCGTTTGTTCTTCGCTGTTTTTCCGGACGCCGCTGCGGCTGGGCACATCGCGGGCGCCGCCCAGGCGTTGCGCGACCAGCATGGGCTGCACGGCAAGCCGCTGCGCACGGACCGTTTCCACGTGACGCTGCATCACCTCGGCGACTACGCCGGTTTGCGCGACGACCTGGTCGCGAAGGCAGGCGCGGCCGCTGCGCGCGTGGATATGACCGAGTTCGAAGTCGGCTTCGACAGCGCTTCCAGTTTTTCCCGGCAGCCGCGCAATCGTCCGTTGGTACTGCGCGGCGACGCCGGGGTCGTCCTGCTGCAGGAATTGCGCTCGGCGCTCGGCGACAGCATGGCCCGCGCAGGATTGAAGGTCGATCCCGCATTCACGCCGCACGTGACCCTGCTTTACGACGATCGAGCGGTCGCGCCGCAGCCGATCGATCCGGTCGCATGGACCGTGCGCGAATTCGCGCTGGTGCACAGCCTGATTGGCCGAACCGAGCATCGCGTCCTGGGTCGCTGGCCATTGCGGCCGTAGCAGGCGGGGCCGTCCGCCGGACGTCCGTAATACGTCCAGCGAGCGGCCGCATTCAAGATCGGCCGCTGCAACACGCGTCTGCGCGGCGCATTTCGGAATGGCACGCCAATTGCTTGATGTCATGTGCCGATCGCCGGTCGTCTTCGTGCGAACGCAAATAGAAAAAAAGTTCTAGACAATTCGTTCTGGACAGCATAGGCTCTCCACTAACCGCTTCGGACCCCGGAATCATGGCCAAGAGCAAAGCGCCGCCCAAACCCACTGCGGCCGAACTGGACCTGCTGCGCGTGATCTGGCCGCTCGGCCAGGCCACGGTGAAGCAGGCGTACGAAGCCATGCAGAAGGACCGGCCCGACATGGCCCAGGCCACGGTGCTGCGGCTGATGCAGATCATGCACGGCAAGGGTTTGCTGGTCCGCGACGAGAGCGAGCGTTCGCATGTCTACGCGCCGGCGCATGCGCAGGATTCGTTGCGCACGAACCTGCTGAAGGACCTGATCCACAAGGCGTTCTCCGGCTCGGGCAAGGAACTGGTGATGGCGGCGCTGCGCGGCCATGTGACCGAGAAGGAACGCAAGGAAATAGAACGCTTCCTGCACGGAGAAGACAAATGAGCGCGCTGACCTCGTTCGTGCCGGCTTTGGGGTGGGCGCTGGTCGATTTCCTGTGGCAAGGGCTGGCGGTGGGCATGGCGGCGGCGTTGGCGCTGATGCTGCTGCGCAATGCGCGCCCGCAGTTGCGCTATGCCGTGGCCTGCGCGGCGCTCGTGCTGTGCGTGATGCTGCCGGTGCTGGGTATCGTGCGCGGCTTGCACGCCGATGCTTCCGTAGTCCTGGCATCGACATCGACGATTTCGCCCGCCATGGAATCCGCAGCGGATCCGGCGATCGTGTCGCTGTCTTCCTGGCGATCGACGCTGCAGATACGCCTGCCCTGGATCGTGGCGATCTGGTCGCTCGGCGCCGCCTTGCTGGCGTTGCGCATGGCGCTGGGCCTGGCCTGGGTGGATCGGGTCAGGCGCGCGCATGCCGGGGCCATCAACCCGGCATGGCAGGCGCGGCTCGACCGCCTCGCCGCCAGGTTCGGGCTGCGCCGCGACGTGTCTCTGCGTGTCGTGGACGATCTCGACAGCCCCGTCGCCGCCGGTTGGTGGCGGCCGATGGTACTGGTGCCCGCGGCGCTGATCGCACGCATGCCGCCCGAGCTGCTCGAAGCGCTGCTCGCCCACGAACTGGCGCATATCAAACGCCACGATTACCTGATCAACCTGCTGCAGAGCGCGATCGAAGCATTGCTGTTCTATCACCCGGTCGTGTGGTGGCTGTCCAGGCAGATACGCGTCGAACGCGAACGGATCGCAGACGACCTTGCGGCGCAGGCGATCGGCGAGCCCAGGCGTATGGCGCTGGCCCTGCAGCAGCTGGATCTTCTGCTGTCCCCCAGCGAACGATTTTCCGCACAACGACTCGCCGTCGCGGCGAATGGAGATAACCTGATGTCACGCATCCAGCATTTGATCCGTCCCGGCCAGCATGCGCTCAGCTGGAGAATCGCATTGCCCATCTTGGGCCTCACTGCGATCTGCCTGACGGCCTTCGCCCAGGGCAGCGCACCGGCGACCACGAAGCCCGCGGTTAAAGTGCAGACAACGGTCTACGACGCCACCGTCACCCGCCCGACCCGCGAAGAGGCCTATGCCCTGGTGCGCAACGGGCACGACAGCATGACGGTGTCGGGCACGACCCGCGACATCCGCGATGCCGAAAAGGCCAAGCGCAGCCTGCAGGGCGATTTCCTGTGGTTCCGCCGCAACGACAAGGCCTATGTCGTCCAGGACGCCGCTCTCCTGGCCAGGGCCGACGAAGCCTGGAAACCCACCGAAGCCTTGAGCGCGAAAATGGAAGTGCTCAGCGGCAAGATGGAAGTCCACAGCAAAGTGATGGAAGGCCTGGGCAACAAGATGGAGGCGCTGAGCAGCCGCGGCGAACCGGCCAGCAACGAAATGGAAAAGATCGGTTCCAGGATGGAGGCCCTGTCGCAGCAGCAACAGGCCATCAGCGGCAAGATGCAGAAGCTGAGCGTGGAGATGCAGCGTGCCGATGAGGGCGAGCGGCAAACGCTCGACCGCAAGATGGAAGCGCTTCACGCCCAGATGGAACCGCTGCAGGCGCAGATGGAAAAACTCAGCGGCGCCATGAGCGAGCACTCGCGGCAGATGGACGCGGCGCACAAGCCCATGGAGGCCCTGAGCCGGCAGATGGAGGAAGCCAGCAAGCCGATGCAGGCGCTCGGCCAGCAGATGGAGGTGTTGGGCCAGCAGCAGGAAAAACTCAGCCGCGAGGCCGACCGTGTGGTCAGGACCTTGATCGATGACGCACTGAAGTCGGGTAAGGCCGTGCCGACATCGAGCTTCAACTGAAGCCGGCATCGGCCGTTCGACGAGCAAAGGGCGGCCACGGCCGCCCTTTGATTCGAAAAAAGTTAAACCATGTGGTTGATTATTGCGTGCCGCGCTGTTAAAAAAGCTTCTGCCTCTGCGGCGAGGAGCAGACATGATCAGGATCAGGCTGACCAGCGTAATGGTCGACGACCAGGAAAAGGCGCATAAGTTCTATACCGAAGTGCTCGGTTTCGTCACCAAGAACGACATTCCGATGGATGGTCCGCGTTGGCTGACCGTGGTAGCGGCCGACGGATCCGGTGGCGTGGAACTGTTGCTGGAACCTGTCGGTCAGGAATTCGCCGCCACTTTTCAGAAGGCCCTGTTCGACGCGAACATTCCGTTGACCGCCTTCGCCACCGACGATATCCAGGCCGAATACGAAAGGCTGCTGAAACTCGGCGTCAAGTTCAGGGGCGAACCGAGCCAGGGTCCCGGTCCTTCCACCGTCAGCTTCGAGGATACCTGCGGCAACCTGATCCAGTTATTCCAGCTGTGAGCGGCCCTGGTTGATCCAGCCGGCAAGACGCGAGTGCGCAAGCGCGTCTTCACCGCAAGTTGTTTGGAAAAGACTCGGCCGGAAGCGCGGGATGGAGGCGCTGCGCGCGAGCGGCGCATAGCGCAGTGCGTCGCATCCGCGCTCGATGCGAGCCGTGCGATGGCGTAGTTCGCTGGCAAATCGTGCGCGAATGTTGCGCGTGAAGGTTGCGTTACAGCACGGATTACACGCAGTTGCACTTGAAACCGGGTAGCTAGCCAGCTTATAAGCTCCAGGTGGTCGGATGAAGCCAGTGGGACGGCGCTGCGGGGAGCGCCCGGACTTCATCGTTGGTCTTGCCGGTGATGCGGGCAATGGATCGCCGCGGCATGCACTTGCAGGTTCTGTCGACGAACCAAGGAAGCCTTATGCCCCGCAGCCCGAAGCAGCGTCAGCTATCCGTCCGTATCGCGTCGTTGCTGCGATCCGGTTACGTCCTCGGCAGCTTCGCGTTGCTGGCGCCATTCGCGGCGCAGGCCGGCTGCGACAATCTGGCGCCTGCGAGCGGACAGACCACGACCTGCGACGCCGCGGTACCCAATCCCGACCCCAATCCGGTCGTTGCGGCGGTCGGCAGCAGCGATGTGACGGTGAACGTGCAGACGGGCGCGAGCATCAGCGTGATCAACGCGCACGGCGTCACGATCCGCGACCAGAGCCTGATTACCAATGCCGGCAACATCTCGGTGACGGCGGGCGCGTTCAACGGCATCACCTCGACCGGCAGCGGCAACACGGTCGCCAATACGGCTACCGGCACGATTTTCAGCCAGGCAGGGTCGGGCATCGCCATGCAGGCCGGCGGCACGGTCGTCAACGACGGCACGATCACCGCGCAGACCGGGACCGGCGTGCTGTTCGGCGGCATCGCCGCCGGCGTGCTGATCAATCGCGGCACGATCACGGGAGCCGCGGGCGGCGTCACCTTCGGCGCGGGCAACGACCGGCTCGAGATGCTCGGCGGCGCGATTACCGGTGCGGTCGTGCAGGGCGATGGCGCCGATGCGCTGGTGATGACCGCAGGCCAGCTGCCTTCGCTCAACCAGGGCAATGGCACCGACCGCGTCGACATCAGCGGCGGCGCCATCGCCGGAAATATCCAGCAAGGCAGCGGCATCGACGATTACCTGATGACCGGCGGGCAGGTCGGTTCGCTGTCGCAGGGCGACAATCTGGATACGTTCACCATGTCCGATGGCCGCATCGTCGGCGCGTTCGAGGACGGCGACCGGGCGGCGATGACGGGCGGCCGCATCGGCCGCGTCGACATGAAGCTGGACGACAATCTCTTTGACATGTCCGGCGGCACCATCGACGGCAATCTCGTCACCGGCTTCGGCAAAGACACCATCCTCCTGTCCGGTGGCCTGATCGGCGGCAACATCAGCGTCAGCGGCGGCGTGGACAAGGTGACCATCACCGGCGGCACGGTACGCGGCAGCGTACTGATGAGTTTCGGCAACGATGTTTTCACCTGGGACGGCGGTGGCGTCGTCAACAGTACGATCGACCTGGCCGGCGACAACGACATCGCGGTATTGCGCAATCTGGATGTCGATAATCTCGCCGTCGTTCCGGCGATCCGCGGCGGCGCCGGCAACGACAACCTGACCTTCGATGGCGTCGCTACGAACGGCGTGAGCCGTTTCCTGGACTGGGAGACGATCGACGTCACCAATGCCACGCAGCTGACCTTCGACGGCAGCCTGTTCCTGGGCGATGTCGCAACCGCCATCGGGACGCTGAATGTGGATGCCAGCAGTATCCTGTTCGGGGGCGGCGGCGGCGGCCGGATCGAGGCCCTGTCGTTCGGACAACTGGCCCAGGTCAACAATGCCGGCCAGATCGATCTGACCAATGGCGGAACCGGTCCGACCGATACTTTCACCATCGCCGGCAACTATGTCGGCAACAATGCGTCGTTGTTGCTGGAGACCGCACTCGGCGACGACAGCTCGGCATCCGACAAACTGGTGATCTCGCTGGGCAACGCAAGCGGATCTACCGGGTTGGCAGTCGCCAACGCGGGCGGCGCGGGCGCCGCTACGCTGCAGGACGGCATCATGGTGGTCGAAGCGGCGAACGGCGCCACTACGGCCAATGGCGCCTTCGCGCTCAATAGTACGGTCGCTGCGGGCGCCTTCGAGTACTTCCTGTTCAAGGGCGGCGTCAGCGCAGACACCACCGAGAACTGGTACCTGCGCTCGACGCTGGTGGCAACGCCGCCATCACCGAACGCGCCCGGGCCGATTCCTGCGCCACCGCCGCCAGCCGGACCGAATACGCCGCTGCCGATTCCCTCGCCCACGACCCCGCCGCCGACGCCCGGCGCAACTCCGGCAACCGCACCTGTCGGTACGGTCATCCCGCTCTACCGCATCGAAGCGCCGACGTACGCCGTAGTGCCGCCAGCCATCCACGAATTGGGACTGGCGACGCTCGGCACCTTCCACGAACGCCAGGGCGAGCAGGCCTTGCTGCAGGGCGACGGCGCGTTGCCGGCGGCGTGGGCGCGCGTCATCGGCCAGGACACCGAGCAGAACTGGTCGGGAACGGTCAGTCCCACCTTCGACGGCACGCTGTGGGGCATGCAGATCGGCGCGGATGTTTTCGCGCGCCAGTCCGAGTCCGGACATCGCGATCATGCCGGCCTGTTCATCGGCCGCACGCGCATGGACGGCGACGTGCGCGGCTTCGCCCTGGGCTGGAACAACCTCACCGTCGGCGAAGTCGAGTTCGACGATAGCCACCTCGGCGTCTATTGGACGCACATCGCGCCCAGCGGCGCGTACTTGGACGGCGTGATCGTCGGCAGCCGCTTCGATGGCGATGCGACCTCCGACCGCTCGGTCGGCGTGGACATCGACGGCGATGGCACGATGTTCTCGATCGAAGGCGGCTACCCGTTCGCGCTCGGCGAAAACTGGGCGCTGGAACCGCAGGCGCAGGTCATCTGGCAGCAGCTGTCCTTCGACGACCAGCAAGATCGCTTCTCGACCATCGCCTTCGATGCCGAAGATGCGGTGACCGGCCGGGTGGGCGTGCGCCTGATCGGCAAGCACGAAAATTCGTGGCTGCAGCCTTACCTCAAGGCCAATTACTGGCATGGCTTCGGTGGTACGGACAGCGTCCGTTTCGGCACCGACCTGATCGACAGCGAACAGCGGTTCAACGCCTTCGAGTTCGGCGGCGGTCTCATCGCCCGGTTCAGCGACAAGGTCAGCTTCTACCTGACCGGCGATTACATGGTCGATACCGGCGACGAGGAGCGCAAGACCTTCGAAGGCAATCTCGGCATGCGCATCACCTGGTGACCGACCCGGCTTGAATGGACGGCTATTCGCCATCCGCGGCGGATATCCGCCGGGCGGGCTATCATTCCGGCATGTCCAAGCTGCTGATGAACCTGCGCAACGTGCCCGACGACGAGTCGGACGATGTTCGCGCCATGCTCGATGCGCACAAGATCGAGTTCTACGAAACCCAGCCCAGCCGTTGGGGCATTTCCTTCGGCGGCATCTGGATCTCCAACGATATCGACCTGGCCCAGGCCAAGCGCCTGATGGCCGATTACCAGGCGCAACGGCAGGCGCGTGTCCGCGCCGAGTACGAGACGGCCAAGCGCGAGGGCAGGGCGGAGACTTTCGGTACCGTGCTGCGCGAGCAGCCGTTGCGGGTCGTGCTGACTTTCATCGCCATTCTTTTCCTGCTCGGCTTGGTCGCGTTGCCGGTCGTTCTGCTGTCGCGATAGGTACGATCGCACGCACGCGGGGAGCGGAGCCGGTGCCATGATCCGAGGTCTTCGGCATATAGTTGACCAAGTCAATTACATTGACTAATGTGGCAACTATAGGGAGGCAGGCCATGCCCGGGGTCAGCAAGCAGGAAGTCGACGCGCTGCGCGAGTTCAACCGTTTCTACACGCGCCGGCTGGGCGCGTTGAACGAGGGCCTGCTCGACAGCCCGTTCTCGCTGGCCGAAGTCCGCGTCATGTACGAGCTCTGCGCACGCGGGCAGGCCATGCCTTCGGAGCTGGCCGACGCCCTGGAAATGGACCGCGGCTATCTGAGCCGTTTGTTCTCGCGACTGGACGCGCAGGGCTTGCTGAAGTCGCAAGCATCGGACGCCGACAGGCGCAGCCGCAGGATTGCGCTGACCCGAAAGGGCAAGGCCGCCTTCGCCAAGCTGAATGCCAAGTCGCAGGCGCAGGCGGCGGAGTTGATCGCACCGTTGGACGGCCGCGGGCGACGCAGGCTGATGTCCGCCTTGCGCGAAATGCGCCGTGCGCTGGGCGATGCCGTCGCCGCAGGCCCGATCGTGCTGCGCGGCCATCGTCCCGGGGACATCGGCCTGATCACCCAGCGCCACGGCGAACTCTACGCGCGCGAGTACGGCTGGGACGAACGTTTCGAAGCGCTGGTCGCCGGCATCCTGTCGCGTTACATCGCCGAGTACCAGCCGGCGCGCGAACGCTGCTGGATCGCCGAACGCGACGGCGAATTCCTCGGTTGCGTGTTCCTGATGCACAAGGGCGCCGACACCGCGCAGCTGCGCATGCTGCTGGTGGAGCCGGCTGCGCGCGGCACCGGGCTGGGCAGGACGCTGGTCGACGAGTGCGTCCGCTTCGCGCGGCAATGCGGGTACAGGAAGATGGTGCTGTGGACCAACAGCCGGCTGGACGCTGCGCGGCATATTTACCTGTCGCACGGCTTCAGCCTGATCCGGGAAGAGCCGCACGACGCCTTCGGCGACGGCTCGGTAGGACAGTATTGGGAGCTGGATCTCTGACCGCGGCCGTCTTTTCCGCCGGGCCTGCCACAAAAACGTCATCGCGCTGACATAGCCTCGACAGCCATGGACATCCTCATGCTGTCGGACGTGTACTTCCCACGGGTCAACGGCGTGTCGTCGTCGATCCGCACCTATGCTCGCGCGCTGGTGGCGATGGGCCATCGCGTCACGCTGGTCGCCCCGGATTACGGGCCGGATAGCAGCCAGGCGCAGCACGACGGCGATTTCGAGGTGATCCGGCTGCCGTCGCGGGTGATCTTCTTCGATCCGGAGGACAGGCTGGTCAAGGCGTCGGCCTTGCGCGGCGTACTGCCGCACCTCGCGGGACGCCACTGGGATGCGATCCACATCCATACGCCGTTCCGCGCGCACAAGCTCGGCGTGCAGCTCGGGCGACGCAGCGGCGCGCCGACGGTGGAGACCTACCACACCTATTTCGAGGAGTACGTGGCGCACTACCTGCCGTGGCTGCCGTCGTCACTGACGCGGCTGATCGCGCGCCGCGTGTCGCGCAAGCTGTGCCGGGAGGTCGATCACCTCATCGTGCCCAGCCAGCAGATGGTCGAAGTGCTGCAACGTTACGGCATCGATACGCCATTGACCGTGTTGCCGACGGGGCTGGCGCTGGGCGAGTTCGCGCAGGGCGACGGTGCGCGCTTCCGCCAGGCGCATGGCATCGGCCCGCAACAGCCGACCCTGGTTACCGTGAGCCGGCTGGCGCTGGAGAAGAACATCGCGTTCCTGTTGCGCGTGACGCGCAAATTGGTGGAACGGTATCCGGAGTTGCTGTTCATCATCGCCGGCGAAGGTCCCGATGCGGAGCGGCTGAAGAAGCTGACCGCGTCATTGGGGCTGCAGGCCAATGTGCGCTTCTTCGGCAACCTGGATCGCCTCAGCACCTTGCTCGATTGCTACCGCGCCGGCGACGTGTTCGTGTTCGCATCGCCGACGGAAACGCAGGGGCTGGTGCTTATCGAAGCCATGGCGCTGGGCGTGCCGATCGTCTCGACCGCGGTGATGGGCACGGCCACGGTGCTGCGCGATGCCCGCAGCGCGGTGGTCAGCGGCGAGAACGTCGACGAGTTCGCGGACCACGTCGCGCGCCTGCTGCATGCGCCGGAACTGCGCGCGGCCTTGTCCGCGGCCGGCCCGATCGATGCGCAGGCCTGGAGCGCGGAAGGCCTGATGCGCAAGGCAGTCGCCCTGTATGCCGGCCTGGCGGCGGGCGAGGGCGAGCCGGCGCTCGATCCCGCGATTTCATAGCCCGTGCTTCGTAAGAGCGGCTTCAGCCGCGAGCTTCCGATCGTGCCGCAAGAACATCAAGAGTTCGCGGCTGAAGCCGCTCCTACGAAGCGCCGCGGCGCCAGCGCCGGCGCGCAGGCTGTACCATGGCCGCATTCCATCACCGGTCACGCCAACCATGTCGATTTCGATGCACGCCGCTTCCGTTCCCGTGTTCAAGCAGTTCCTGGCCAGCCTCGATACGCTGCTGGCCAAGGCCGAGCAACACGCGGCCGACCGCAAGATCGACCCGAACGCGTTGCTGCAGGCGCGGCTGTTCCCGGACATGTTTCCGTTGCTGCGCCAGGTGCAGATCGCCTGCGACTTCGGCAAGAGCGTCCCGGCCAGGCTGGCCGGCGTGGAAGTACCCGTCTACGACGATACCGAGGAGAACTTCGAGCAGCTGCGTGCGCGCATCGCCAAAACGCTGGCGTTCGCCGACAGCCTGCAAACGGCCCAGTTCGATGGCAGCGAGCAACGCGAAATCGTGCTGCGCCCGGGTACTCCGAAGGAACGCAAGCTCGACGGCCGCACCTATCTGCTGCATTACGGTCTGCCGCAATTCTTCTTCCACGTGACCACCGCCTACGATCTGCTGCGCCACAACGGCGTCGAGGTCGGCAAGAAAGACTACATGGGCGCGTACTGAAACACGGTGCGAAAAGTCAGGGATGACGTCGTGCAAGAAACCCCTGTGAGCGGATCGGGTCCGCAGAGCCGCAGCTTGGCAACGGCGGCGCTTGCCGGCGTGTGCCTGTTCGCGCTGGCGTGCGTGTCAGTGCAGTTCCTGCGCCCGGAGCTGGACTGGCGCTATGCGCCGATGAGTTTCTACCTGCTGGGTCCCCACGCGATCTGGTTGCAGGCGGCCTATTGCGCGCTTGGCTGCGCGCTGGCGCTGCTGGCGGCCGGTTACTACCGTGCGCTGCAGCCGCAGGCACGCAGCGGCGCGCCGGTGCTGCTGTTCGCGATGGCGGGCCTGGCGCTGTGCGTCACCGCGATCGCCGACAGTAACCTGCCGCAACGCGAACCCACGCTGCAAGGCTGGTTGCATGGCACCGCGGCGCAGGCGGCCTTTCTCTGCGTGACCACGGCGATGCTGCTGCAGTCATGGCGGATGCGCGCGGATCCGCATTGGCGACCACGGTTCAAGCGGGCGTTGCTGCTGGCCGCGACCGCTTTCGCGGCGGTATGGATGCTGGCGCTATGGCGCGACTTGCCGCGTGGATTGGCGCAGAAGGCGGTGATCGTCCTGATCCTGTGGTGGCTGGCTATGGCCGCCGCTTGGCTGCGGCGCCAGACGCGCATCACCAGCGGCGAATAGGGCGGCCGGGGTACTTTTTTGCCGCCGGCGCGGCCATAATCGCGGTCACGGGGCGGGTCCAGCTAACGTTTGTTGAACAATCGATCCTTATGATCGTGCGTTGCCTTCCTGCCGCCATGGGGAATACCGTTTTGTATCCAGTTCGTTATCGTCGTCCGGCCGTCGCCCTTTCCCTTTCCGTTTTGATGGTCCTGGCCGTAATCGGCTGCGACCGCACGCAGGCGCCGCCGCCCGAGGCCAGCGTCACGCCGCCGGCGAGCAGTGCCGCAGCGCCGCCGCCGCCCGAAGTGCCTACCTCGGATCCGAATGCGCAGCCGGTGCAGCGGGCCGCGCCGCCGATGCCGCCCGCCGTCGCCCTGGGCGTGTTCACGCCGGTCGATGCCGTGGCCGAAGCGGCCACCGGCAAGCTGACCGTCGAAGACATGGCGATCAAGGGCGCCAACGGCGCCAGTTTCGTCACAGAACGGGTGGCCATCGTCCGCGGCAACGATCAGTACAACGCGTCGGCCCGTTATGCCGACACGATGATGATCGTGCCCGAGCAGACGGTGGAATTGCGTCGTGTGGTGGAGCAGACGCCGCCGAGCAAGTCCGGCAGCGATGCGTTCTGCGGTGCGGGCAAGACCGGTTACCTGGCGCTGGCGAAGGTGACCGAGGGCGATACCGACGTGATCAAGCTGATGGCGTTGCAGGGCGAGGCCTTGCCTGCGGCTTCGGCAGTTGGGGTGACGCTCTGCAAGGTGATCAGCTATTCGGCCGCTACCAAGTAGCCGGTCGATTCAGGTCGCGCGCGAACACTCCCTCTTCCGTTTGCGAAAGCGCGCTCCCTCTCCCGTTTGCGAGAGAGCGCTCCCTTTCCCGCTTGCGGGGCGAAGCCGCACAGCTTGCGCGGCATGCCGCGCGTGCGGCTGAGCGCACGCACGCAAGTGCGGGGCGCGGAGCGGGGCTGGGGTGAGGGCGCGCGATCTAACAAGTTTGCGCCGCTCCTCTCTGGAGCCGTCATCCCAGCGCAAGCTGGGACCCATTTTGATCTTGCTGTGTTGGTCGCGATCTGCCGACCCTATTCGGGTCGGGTTTCCGCCCGCTGCCGCGGTCGGGTCACTTTCTCTTTCCAGAGCCAAAGAGAAAGTAACCACTGCGCCGCAGGAGCGGCGCG
>Ga0193753_10001039_pt1 | contig 24858 bp, 22 predicted proteins | sample H1c2metaG_FD_144925 | JGI IMG/M metagenome (GOLD analysis project Ga0193753, IMG submission 144925) | Soil microbial communities from a riparian zone of the East river system, Colorado, United States - H1c2 | ecosystem: Environmental > Terrestrial > Soil > Riparian zone | place: USA: East... | reverse complement strand
CGCTCTATCCGCCGCCGCGCTGTCCGCGTCCCAGCGTCAGCAGCGTATCGATGGCGCGGATGCCGGTTTCGAGCACCTCGCGCACCATGCCTCGCTGCAGCGGATTGAGCGGCGGCGGATAGAGCGGGTAGCGTGCCGCCGGCGTTTCGAGTGGCTCGCCATCGAGCGCCTGGCCGAACCCGTCGATCACGCGGCCCAACAATTCTTCACCGGCGCCGACGTCGGCGGTACGGCCGGTGGCGATGACCTCGCTGCCAATCTCGATGCCCTGAAGATCGCCGAAAGGCATGAGCAGCACGCGCTGTTCGGAGAAGCCCACCACTTCCGCGAGCGAGACGCCGCGGCGGCCTCGGGCGTGGATCTCGCAGATCTCGCCGACGCGCGCATCGGGCCCCGTGGATTCGAGCGTGAGCCCGACGAAGCGCACGATGCGCCCGATGCGGCGCACCCAGTCGCCTCCACGAACCTGCTCCGCCAGCGCGTGCATGCGGCTCATGCGGGGCGGCCTCGCTGCTTCGGATCGCCGCTCTTCGCAGCCTGAAGGGTGGCGCAGAGTTCCGCGAGCTGCACTTCGAGACGGCCGTCGAGGCTGCCGAGCGCCGACTCGACGATGCAGCCGCCCGATTCCACGCGTCCGTCCGCGATCAGCGTGAACTGGCGGCCCGGCAGTCTCGCGGCGATCCCCGCCTCCGCCGTGCGCAACACCGGCAGGTCGAGCGGGTTCACATGGATGCGCAGCTCGCGTTCTTCGCGAACACGCTTCACGACTTCGCCGACCACTCCCACGATCGCCTCGCGCGTCACGAGCGCGGATCCGGCGAGCTTGAAGAACACTTCCGCGACCAGGTCGGCACATTGTCCGGCGAGCTGTTCCGACTCGCTGGCGAAAGCCACTTCGGCGGCCTCGTGAAGCGCCCCGAGCGCCGCAATGGCATTGCCGACTTTCTCGCGCGCTTCCTTCATCGCTTCGCTGTGCCCGCGTGCGTAGCCTTCCTCGTGCGCGGCATCGCGCACGCCAGCCAGCTCGTCGGACAACATGGCGGCCAGCGCGGTGCGGGTTGCGCCGTCCTGCGTCACGAGCCAGCTCGCGACGCGATCCGACGACAACGGTGGCGCTTCGACCGGGCGCGCCTCATAGGTGGCGCCCATCTCGTGCACTTCGTTCATCGTCCCCGCCGGCGCATCGGGAGCCGCGGCCACCGGGGCCGGTGCAGCCTGGGCGCCCAGATGCCGGCGGTCCGTCGAGAAGATGGCGTCGCGAAGGATCACGCGAATCGGCTCCGCATCTGGTCCACCAGGGCCGCGAAACCGTGTCTGGGCGCGCCGCCGCGCACGGCTACGCCCGCCGCCAGGCTTTCGCGACAGGCCTCGAGCAACACGTTGACGGCGCGCTCGCCCAAGGGTCGTCCCGCGCGATCGGCAAGCTCGATCTCGCGGCGCTTGGCCGCCGGCATCGACTGCAGCAGACGGTCGCGCCATTGAATGTCCGTGCCGCGTGTGGCCGCGCTGACGAGCCATGCCGGTTCCATGGCGAGCACGTCGGCCGCGCGTTGCGGCTCGAGTGATTCCCAACCGCCAGGGCCGGCCGGCGCCACCGGCTTCACCTCGGGCTCTTCGTCGGCCAGCACTTCCACCAGTTCGCGGCGCAGCGCGGGCGGCAGCTCGCCTAACAACCAGGTGCGGTCGCGCGCATCGAGGCGCGCCAGGCGGGCCAACAGATCTTCATGGCTCACGGAGCACCTCCCGCCGCCGTCATGCGCGGACCGCCGCGTTCGAGCGAAGAGCGGACGTCGGCCAGCAGCTGCGCGCGTTCGTCCGTCGACAGCCGCCCTGCGCGGTTTCGTCCGGCGAGCGCCATCAACAGCAGCGCGGCAAACAGCACGCCCGCGCCGGCCCAGAGGTACCAGCGGTTCCACCACGGAGCCACCGCCACCGCGGCGGCCGCTGGCATTGCTTCCTCCACATCCGGCTCCACCGCAACCACCGCCGGCGGTGCCATGACCGCTGTGTCGGGACCGAGTCCGTCGAGGCTCTGCACCACCACCAGGTCGCCGCGGGAATCGTTGATGCCCGCCGCGACGCGGACCAGGTCTTCGATGCGCGCCTGCATCGCCAGGTCCGTGGCGCCCGGCACGATGACGCCCACCGACAGGCGTGTCACGCCACCCGGCGCCGCCACCACCTGCTCGACGCGACGGCCGTAGTCGTATTCGGTATCGGTGATGCCGCGTGTCACGGCGGCGGCGTCTTCGAAGCCCGAGTTCGGATCGCCCGCCATCGTGCCGCCGGTAGTTTGACGACGGCGGCGCACGTTGGTGCCGTTCGGCGGACCTCATCGAAGTTCAGCGTGGCGTCGACGCTCACGATGGCGCGGCCAGGGCCATAGGCCCGGTCGAGCAGCGCGACGATCTTGCGCGTCACGTACTCCTCGACCTCGCGCTTCATCGCGAGCCTTCCCTCGCCGGTGGCGCCACCGACGGTGAGCGCATCGGCGGCGGAGAGAGTGATCCCATGCTGGTCCGTGACCACCACGCGGCCGATATCGAGTCCGGATACCGCCGCCGCCACCAGCCGCTGGATGCCGAAGATCTGCGCGTTCTGCAGCACCACGCCGGGCTCGAGCTTCAGGCTCACCGAAGCGCGCGCCTCCTGGCGGTCACGGCGAAACAGCGTGGATTCCGGCAGCACCAGGTGCACGCGCGCCTGGCTGACGCCGTCGAGCGCGCCGATGGTGCGCGCCAGCTCGCCCTGCAGCGCGCGCTGGAACGAAACCCGTTGCGACTGCTCGGTGGCGCCCAACCCTTGCCGATCGAAGATCTCGAATCCGACGCCGCCGGCAATGGGTGTTCCGCTCGACATGAGCGCCAGCCGCACATCGTGCACTTTCTCCGCGGGCACGCGGATGGTGGTGCCGCCGTCGGCGAGCTGGTAGTCGACCTTCTGCTTCTTGAGCTCGGGGACGATACCCGCCGCATCCGCCTCGGTGAGGCGGCTGAAGAGCACCGAATATTCGGTACGCATCGCCCACCAGGCGAACACCGCGGCGGCGATGAGTATCACCACGATTCCAATCCCCAGGGCCACGCGCGTGCGGGCCGGCATCGTTTCTAGTTTCATACCTGCATCCGCATGATTTCCTGGTACGCCTCGAGCACGCGGTTACGCATGCTCATGGCGAGCTCGAATTGCAGCCGCGTCTGCTCGGCGCCGATGAGAACCTGGTGCAGGTTGTCGGTCTGGCCGAGCGCGAGCTCCGTGGCCGCCTGGGTGTTTCGTTCCACGCCCGCATCGATCTCGCCAAGCGAGCTCACGAGCCGGTCGAACACGCTCTCGCCCACCGAACTACCCGGCTGGGCCTGGAGCAGATCGGACATGGCGGCGAGCGCCGACGGATCGGCCGGCGGCGCAAGACTCAGTGCCGGCGCGGCCGCGGGTGCAATGGCAGCAAGCTGGGCGCCCACGGCGGCAATGGCTTCGATGCTCATCGGCTTTTCCCCAGGTCCAGCGTGCGCTGCAGCAGCGAACGCGTGATGTCGAACGCACGCAGGTTGGCTTCGTAGCCGCGCGAAATCGAGATGAGGTCGAGCATCGAAGTGACCGGGTCCACACCGGGCAGCGCCACCATGCCGCGCGCATCGGCATCCGGATGCCCCGGGTCGTAGACGAGCTTGGGCGCCACGTCCGTTTCGACGACCTCGGCGACGACGGGCATCGGCAACTGCGCCGCGCTATACGGCGTTCCCGCCGCGCCCTGCGCCTCGGCGATGGCGCTGCGGACCACCACGGCCAGCGGCCGGTAGGCCGCGGTGCCCGTGCCGGTGGTGCGCGTGTTGGCGATGTTGCTGGCGGCGACTTCGAGGCGTGCCTGCTGCACGTCCATGCCCGCCGAGCTGATATCGAGGACTCCGAACATTCCCATGCGTCTACTCCCTGCCGTCGCGCGCCGCGGTACGCAGCATGCCGAGTGTTCTTTCGATGGCGCCTAACAACGCCTGGTAACGCACGGCGTTCTCCGCCATCTGCGCCATTTCCTGGTCGAGCCGCACGGTGGTCTCCGCCGACTCCACCACCTCCGGCTCGGCTTGCGCCCATTGCAGCGCTTCCTGCGCGTCGATCGCGGGGCCGGCCGCCTGGAGGCGCTGCAATTCGGCCGAGTAGATGACTTCGAGGCGGCGATAGTCCTCGGTGTTGACGTTCGCGACGTTGGTCGCGTGGACCGTCTGGCGCAGCGCCGCCGCATCGAGCGCGCGGCTCAGCAGGGCAATGACGGGGTCAGCGTTCAGCATTGGCTAGGCTCCCTATTGAATGACGAGTTCGGCATGCAGCGCGCCGGCGCGCTTGATGCCCTGGAGAATGGCGATGACGTCGCGCGAACTGACCTTGATCGCGCGCAGCGCGGAGACCAGGTCTGCGATCGTGGCGCCGCTGTCGAGACTCACGGCCTGCGCGTCGTCTTCCGAGATGTTCACCGTCGCTTCGGGCACTACCACGGTGCGGATGTCGCTCTGGCGGCCGTAGTAAATGCCTTCGGGCTGCGAGACGTTGTATCGCTGGACGATGGACACGCGCAGATCGCCGTGCGTGACCGTGACCGCCGATAGATAGACGTCGCCGCCCGCCACCACCGTGCCGGTGCGCTCGTTGACCACCACGCGCGCGGCCACGTCCGGATCCACGGCCAGCGATTCGATGCGCGCCATCATCGCAACGGCCGATGCGGCATCGGCGTTGGCCAGCGCCACGCGGATGCGGCCGGAGTCCACCGCGGTGGCGCCGCCGCCGGGCAGGTCCGCGTTGATTGCCGCGACCATGCGAGTGGCCGTGGTGTAGTCGGGCTCGTCTAGCAGCAGGTCGAGCGCGCCCGTGCTCTGCACGAGTTCGGGCTCGAGCGAGCGCTGCGCGATGGCGCCTTCCGGAATCGTTCCGGCCGTCGGGAAGTTCTTCTGCGCGGACGTGCCGCTCTGCTCGAACTTGTAGCCACCCACTGCCAGCGGCCCCTGCGCCATGGCGTAAGCCACCTTGTTGTTGGCCATGAGCGGCGTCATGAGCAGCGTGCCGCCCGCGAGGCTGCGCGCGTCGCCGATCGCCGCGACGTTCACATCGAAGCGGTCACCGTTGCGCACAGCGCCCGGCAGGTCGGCGGTGACGATGACCGCGGCCACGTTGCGGCTCGCCACCGCGCCCGGCGGCACCGCGAGCCCGAACTCCCGCATCATGTTGGACACCGACTGCTGCGTCGCGAAACTGCGCGCCGAATCGCCCGTCCCCGAGAGTCCGACCACCAGGCCGTAGCCAATGATCGGCTGCTCGCGGACCCCGTCGAAACGCGCCAGGTCCTTGATCCGTACCGCCGCGTGGGTTGGCATCGAGCCGGCCAGGCCGAGCAGGGCTATATATAAGAGTGGCTTTAACATAAGTCATTCACCGAACAGGGAAAGAAGCCGGGTCAGCAGCCCGGGCGATGACTTTTTCGAGAGCAGGCCTTTACCGAGCAGCTGGATGTCGGTGCCGGCGATGCGCCACGACGGCACGGTGTTGTCGGCGGCGATGTCGTCGGGCCGCACCAGGCCCGACACGCGAATGGTCTGCTTCTCGTTGTTGATGACGATGAGCTGCTCGCCCGCGACGATGAAGTTGCCGTTCGCGTCGACGCCCTCGATCTTCACGGAAAGCCGCGCGAGCAAAGTGCCGCTGCGTTCGATCTGTCCGCCCCCCGCGAACTTGCCTTCCATGCCCACATCGGCGAGCTGCATTTCGCCGTCCCGCTGCAGTAGATGGGCGTTGGCGGATTCGCCCTTGGACGTGCGCGTCTGCGCGCTGGCCGACACCGAAGCTGCCTCGGTGACGATCACGGTGATCAGGTCGCCCTGCATGTGCGCGCGCCGGTCGGCGAACAGCGAGCGTGGCGCCGTCACGGCGTCCTCGGCAAATGCGGCGCCGGGCGCGAGCGCCCCGCCGAACGCCAGGGCCAGCAAACCTGCCGAAAGCTGCGTCTTCATTCCTGCTCCTCCGAAAGGCGGGCAGAGCCCAGCCCGGTAACGATGGCGACCACGACGGTGCCGCTGGCTCGATCGCGCAATCGAACGCGCTCGCCGAACTGCGCGTCCGCCGCCGCCGTGAACACGCGGCTGACATTCACAGCGCCGCGTCGCGCATTGAGCGTGACCGGCTGGTCGCGCTCGACGTCGGGCACGGCTTCGATGTCACGCGCGCACAGCGCTACGCCAGCCGCAAACCGTCGCGCAGCGCGCCAGCGCCGCGAGGCGTCGAGATCGACGGGCTCGCAGCCGAGCGCGAACACATCGCGCTCCGCAAGCTGTGCATCTTCCGCATTGAACTCGGCGCCGCGCTCGACCGCGTGCGCGCTCACCAGTACGGGCTTGACGCCCGCGACGGCGTACCAGCGCACGCGTCCGTCCGCGAAGCGCACGGCGGTGCGCGCGCCGATTCGCCCGACACCGGCAATGCCGGCGTGCCCGAGCGCCGGCGCGGTTTCCGACAGGGGATGCACCTGCCAGCGAAGCACGTCAGGCCGTTGCTCACGGAGGTGCTGCTCGAGCGCCACCTCGATGGCCACGGAGCTCGCCGCGGCCACGCCCGCCCACGCGGCGCAGACCACGGCGAACTGGCGGTTGGAGAACGCGCGTTTCATCAGCTGCGATACAGCGCGTTGGTGATGCCGAGCATCTGGTCGGCCGCCTGCACGACCTTGCTGTTCATCTCGAAGCCGCGCTGCGCCAGCATCAGCGACACCAGCTCATCGACCAGCTGCACGTTCGACGATTCGAGAAACCCCTGGCGTAACGTGCCGTTGCCCGAATCGCCGGGAGTGCCCAGCTGCATCTCGCCGCTGCGATCGGTCGGCCGGTACAGGTTGTCACCGATGGATTGGAGGCCGCCGGGATTCGCGAACGCGGCGAGCTCGATGTTGCCGAGCTCGACGTCCCGGCGATCCGCCAGATTCGCCAGTACGCGGCCATCGGGCGTGATTCGCAGCGCGTTGGCGTCGGCCGGCACCGCGATGCGCGCGCTCAGCGGCAGGCCGGCGCCGGACAACATTCCTTCCGAATTGAGCGACAGGGCGCCCGCACGCGTGTACGCGGGCGTGCCGTCGGGCAGCAGCACCTCGAAAAATCCGGTGCCGTCGATGGCCACGTCGAGCGGCGCCTGGGTCTGCTTGAGCTCGCCGGCCTGGGTAGATAGCTGCAGGGAAGCGATGGCCCCGGCGCCGCGCGCCTGCAGGTTTTCGCGCAGCGAGCTGCCGAGCGGGTCGACCGCCCCGCTCTGCAGCGCGGCCATCACGCTCGAGAAGTTCACGGTCTCGCGCCGGAACCCGGTGGTATTCACGTTCGCCACGTTGTTGGCGATGGTATCGACTTGCGTCTGGGCGGCACGCATGCCGGTGGCGCCCACGTAGAGTGCGTCTGTCATCGTTGTTCTCCTTAAACCTTGCCGAGCTCGCTGATCGCCTTGCCCATCATGTCGTCGTAGCCGCGCACGAAACGCTGCAGGGACTCGAAGTGCCGCATGGTCTCCATGAGACGGACCATTTCCTGCACCGACTCCACGTTCGACGCCTCGAGGAATCCCTGGCGCACGCGTGCCGCATCGTTGCCTTCGGGTAGTTGGGGCGCGGCATACAGATCGCCGCCGAGCGCCGTGAGCTGCGCTTCGGAAGCCACCTGCGCGATGCGCAGCCGCGCCACGACCTCGCCGTTCACGCGCACGTTGCCGTCCGGCGCGATCTGCGGCGTGGCGCCCTGCAGGTGGATCGCGCCACCCTCGCCCAGCACGGGAATCCCGGCCTGGGTCGTAAGCCGGCCTTCGCTGTCCAGGCGGAAATCGCCGCGGCGCGTCAGCGCCTCGCCCTGGGGCGTGTCGACGACGAAGAAGCCCGGACCCTCGAGCGCGAGGTTCAATGCGCCGCTGGTGCTCTTGAGTACCCCGGGGCGAAGATCGATCGCGGTCTCCAGCGTCTGCGACTGCGCGAGCGAGGCCCGCGCGTCGTCCGTCACCTGGTCGAAGTTCGAGCGCATCACCGAGATTTCGCGGCGGTAGGCGACGGTTTCGATATTGGCGACGTTCTGGCCGATGACGCGCAGTGTCTCGGCGTCGTTGCGCATGGCGTCGGAGAGGGCGGCGATTGCATCACTCATGAGTTGGCTCCTGGCAATTTGTCCTGCATGTGACGGTCGAGCTGCACCACGTGGGCGAGCAGCGTGGCCAGCACGGGAAACAGTTCGCGGCCGACGCTGGCGTCGATCGGGATGCGATACAGCTGATCGACGAGTGCGGAGTCGCGCACGATGGGCGGCGCATCGGTCGACTGCCTCGCCGCGTCGAGCACGGCTTGCGCACCTGCGCCTGCGCTCTTCAGCACGACGATGGGTGCGAGATCGCCGAGTTCGTAACTCACGCCGACCACGCGTTGCGGCTTGTCGTTACGTTCTTCCATCACAACTCCTGGTCGACGGAACCTGACGACAACACGTGCTTCACGACTTCGTGCGCGGCGCGCGCGCCATCGGGCTGGATTTCGTAGCGAATCTCGTCCACCGCCCAGCCGAGCTGCTCGATGGCCGTGCGCACGTCGGCGCCATAGGCCGACATCACGTCGACCGCCTCGCGGGTCGCCGCGCTGAGGCGCACCATGAGGCGGCTATCCACCGCGCGCGCTTCGACGTGCACGCGGCCGAAGTGCGTCGTGTCGAGCGTCATGACCAGGCGCCGCAGCGAACCGCGCGTCGCATGCGACTCGCGTTCGCGAAACATCACGAGGTCGAGCTCGATGAGCTGGCCGCCCACCAGCAGCGGCAGGGTGCCGTAGCGCCATGAGACGCTGCCCTCGTCCTGGAGGTTGAGCAGGCGGAGCGCGCGTTGCGCGTCGTCCTGGGTTCCGCCGTCGGCATCGGCGTCCGTGCCCACCTGGGTGATGCTCGCACCCGTCTGCGGCGTGGCCGCATCGAGGGCATCGGCGAGCGTGGCCGCCACTTCGTCGTTGTCGGCGGCGGGATCGAATTCGATGGGTGCCTGGGTAAGCGCGGCCGGCAGCTGATCGTTGGCGCTCAACACGCGATACAGCGCTTCGAGATCTTCGCGCGTCACGCGCTGCGCGAGCTTCTGCAGGAACAGGCCACCGCGCGTCATGAGCGCCGGATCGGCCGCCTTGCCCGCGGCGCGTGCAATGGTGGACGTGGCTTGCGCATCGAGCGGCACGCGGTACTGCTGCGCGAGCGCGGCGAGCCACTCGGGCACGGGAGCGCCCTCGGCGGGAGGTGGCGCGTCCGGTAGTTCGAAGCTCAGGTTTGCGCCGAGGTAACGCAGCTCGAGCGGGTTGCCCTTGGCTTCGACCTGCGCCTCGATCTGCGTGCCCACGGTGAGCGGGACGCGGCTTTCCACCACGTGACGGCGTCCGCCGAACATGACTTCGAAGCGCTGCTGCTCGAGTTGACGCAACACCTGCAGCTTGAGGTTCTGGCCGATCGACAGCTGCTCGAACGCCGAAACGCCGGATCGCGGACGCGCTGGCGCGTCACCGGTGCGCCCGATGTTCGCCGAAGCGATCAATGTGCCGACGCCTGGCGCAGCGGTCATACCTTCACCACGCCGAAGCCGCGCAGGCTCACATGGCCTGGCACTTCATTGAGCGACAGTACCGATAATTGCGGCACCAGCCGTTCGGTGAAGCGCCGCACGTGTCGGCGAAGCGACGGCGGACACAGCAGCACGGGACGCACGTTGGTGCGCGCCATGCGATCCGTCTCTTCCGAGAGCTTGCGCAACACCTGTTCGGCGATGCGCGGGTCCAGCACCAGCGCCGCCTTCTCGTCGATGGTGCGAATGGCGCTGCTGATCGTCTGCTCGACACCGCTGTCGAACGTGAGCACCTGCATCTCCGGGCGCCCGTCGGTGATCTGCTGGCAGATGACGCTGCCGAGCCGCTCGCGCACGTGCTCGGTGAGCACGTCCGCATCCTTGACCTTGCCACCGAAGTCGCCGAGCACCTCGAGAATGGCTTCGACGTTGCGGATCGGCACGCGTTCGCGAACCAGGTTCTGCAGCACGCGCTGCAGATCATTGAACGACAGCGTCTTCGGCACCAGGTCGTCGACCAGCGCCGGCTGCGCCTCTCGAACGCGTGCGATCAGGCGTTCCGTTTCCGCACGAGTGATGAAGTTCTGCGCGTTCTGGCGCAGCACCTCGGCCACGTGCGTGAGGAATACCATGGCGGCATCCACCACCGTGTAACCGGCGGACTTCGCGGCCACGCGCGTCGCCTCGGCAATCCACACCGCCGGCAGTCCATAGGCGGGATCCATGGCCATCACACCGTCGAGCGGCGGACGCGGCCCGCCGGGATTGATGGCCAACAATCGGTCCGGGTGCACTTCGCCGTCCGCGACGCGCGAACCAAAGATGCGGATTTCGTAGCGCGACGGCGCCATGCGCTTGTCGTCGCGGACTCGCACCGGCGGCAGTACCACACCCATGTCGAGCGCGTATTGCTTGCGGATCGTGCCCAGCTTGTCGGACAGCAGCTTGCCCTCCTCGCCCACGAGCGCGATGAGCTCGCTGCCGATGGTGATCTCCACCGGATCCACCTTGAGTGCCTGGTAGAGATCGTCCGTATCCGCGGCCTTGGCTTCGGCGGCCGTCTTCTCCGGCGATTTGGCCGCATTGCTCTTGCGGTTCGCGTACCAGAACAATGTACCCATTACGCTCGCGATGAGCAGCACCGGTAGCGCGGGCAACCCCGGCATGAAGGCCAGTGCGACCAGCACCACAGTGACGATGGCGATGACCTTCGGATAGGACATGACTTGTCTCGCCACTTCCTCGCCGAGACGCGCATCCGAAGCCGCGCGCGTGACGATGATGCCCGTGGCCGTGGCGATGATCAGCGCCGGCACCTGCGTGACGATGCCGTCGCCCACCGTCAGCAGCGTGTAGGTGGACAGCGCCTCGCCCCAGGACATGTCGTGCTGGGCAACGCCGATGGTGAGGCCGCCGATGATGTTGACCAGGATGATGAGGATGCCGGCGATGGCGTCGCCCTTCACGAAGCGGCTGGCGCCGTCCATCGCGCCGTAGAAGTTCGCTTCCTTCTCGACCTGCTTGCGGCGCTCGCGCGCCTCGTTCTGATCGATGAGACCCATGTTGAGGTCCGCGTCGATGCTCATCTGCTTGCCCGGCATGGAGTCCAGCGTGAAGCGCGCCGCCACTTCGGCCACGCGCTGTGCGCCGTTCGTCACCACCACGAACTGCACGATGATGAGCACCAGGAACACGATGAGGCCGATGACATAGTTGCCGCCGACCACCTGGTTGCCCACGGCCGCGATGACGTGGCCGGCGCTAGCTTCCGCGAGAATCAGGCGCGTCGCAGCGATGTTGAGGCTCAGACGGAACAGGGTCGCCACGAGCAGCAACGACGGGAACGTCGAGAACTCGAGCGGCCGGCCCATGTAGAACGTGAGCAGCAGGATCATCAGCGCGAACGAGAAGTTCGCGATGAGCAGGAAATCGAGCAGCCCGGGCGGGATCGGCGCGAACAGCACCATGAGGATGCAGCCGATCAAGGCGACCAGCGCGAGCTCCGTCTGTTCACCGAAGAAGCGCTTCCAGAAGCTCATGGGCGCACCTCGTATTCCGCGAGGCCGCGTTGCTTCGCTTCGAGATCCGCGTACAGGCGGGCCACGTCCACATAGGCATCGGCAGGAATCGCCTGGCCCAACTGACCCGTGCGGAACAGCAGCCGCGCGAGCGGCTTGCGTTCGTAAATCGGAATGCCGTGGCGGCGCGCGAGCGCGCGCATTTCCGTGGCCCACGAGTCCGCGCCCTTGGCGAGCATCACCGGCGCCGCCATGGTGCCGCGCTGATACCGGAGCGCGATGGCCAGGTGCTCGGGGTTCGTGATGAGCACGTCCGCTTCCGGCACGCGTTTCACCGAGGCCGCCTGCTTCAGGTTCTCACGCTGCAGTTCGCGCAGCTTGGCGCGGATCAACGGGTCACCTTCGCGACGCTTGACCTCCTCCTTCATCTCGCGCCGGCTCATCATCATGTCCTTGCTGAACTTGCGCCGCGTGTACAGCAGGTCCAGCAGGCCGATCAGCACCAACGCAAGCCCCAGGCGAAACAGCAGCGCCACGGCGTTCGTTCCGAACCAGCTCTGCACCGCCAGCGTGTCCGATGACTCCGCGCCCTGCAGTTGCGGCCACAGCGCCAAGAAGAACGCCACCGCGACACCGCCGAGAATGGCGAGCTTGAGCAGGCTCTTGAACGCGTCGAACAGCATTTTCATGCTGTAAATGCGCTTGAAACCCGCGATGGGATTGATGCGCTCGCCCTTGGGCTTGAGCGGCACGAACGTGAAGATCGGGCCGGTCTGCACCAGGTTTGCGAGCACTGCCAGGATCACGCCCACGAGCAGCACTGGCCCCATGAGCGAGATGAACGCGTGCAGGATGCCGGCCAACCATCCCGCATTGCCGGGCGTCAGCGGCAGATCGGCCGAGCTCAGGAACAACTCGCGCCAGATGGAGCCGAGCTCAGCCCAGGCCGAGGCGCCCCAGATCATCGCCAGCCCTAACAACCCCCAGATCATCACCAGCGTGTTGAAGTCGAGGCTCTTGGCCACCTGGCCCTGCTTGCGCGCCTCGTCCAGCTTGAACGGCGTCGCCTGCTCGGTTCGATTTTGTTCTTGTTCAGCCATCCTGAGCCCGCCAGTTCCTTTTGAGCCGTCAGCGTGAGCCGACGGCTACTCCATCCCAGACACGGTACGTCGATTCGAAGAGCGTGGTCAGCGTCGCACCTGCGAACTTCACCGACATCGCGAGGCCGATGAGGCCCAGCACGATTTTCACGGAGAAGCTCAGGATGAAGACGTTGAGCTGCGGCATGCTGCGCGCCATGACCGCAAGGGCGATATCTGCCAGCAGAAGCGAAAGCATGACAGGCGCGCATAGCGCCAGACCGAATGTGAACATGCTGCCCGAGAATTTCACGAGCTCGCCGATGTCGAGGTCGGAGGCGAGCGTGCCCGGCGGATAGGTTTCGATCGAGAGCGCCAGCGCGCGAATCAGCACGTGATGGCCGTCGACGGCGAGGAACACGGCGACTGCCGCCATACCGAACACCGTGCCGATCAGTGGCGCCGGTGTTTGCGTCGTTGGGTTGAGAACGGATGCCGCGCCGTAGCCGAGCTGGATGTCGAGCACGCGACCCGCGACCTGCGTCGCCGAGTACGCGACGAGGAACGCGAAGGCCAGGCTCCCGCCGATGAACAGCTCGCCCAATGCCGCGACCGCCAAGTCCGTGGAAGAGTCGATCGGTGCGTGCACCACCGGTGCCGCGAGCATCAGGAATGCAGACAAGGCCAGCGCGATCATCACGCGCACCGGGCCCGGAATCTGCGTCGGGCCAAAGATCGGCGTGAGCATGGTCGCCGCCGCCACGCGCGCCGAGAGCAGCAGCGTGCCGATGAGCCAGGCCATGTCGATGCGCAATGTCATAGGTAGTTAGGAATGTTTCCTATGAGGCTGACCGCGTAGTCGCCGAGCACGCTCATCATCCAGCCGCCCATGACCAGCAGCACGACCGCGGCGGCGATGAGCTTGGGAACGAAGGTAAGGGACGATTCCTGGATCTGCGTGACGGTCTGCAGGATGCTGACCAGCAGGCCCACCAAAGTGGTGATGCCGATCAAGGGTGCCGCCAGCTTGATCGCCGTCCACAACATGTCTGAGGTCATGGATAAGGCCATGTCCCCGCCCAGATCACCCATCCCTGCCAACCCCTTTTGCTTTTCTTTCGCCGCTGCCGCTAAACAATCGACCGATTCGCGGGAGTTATTAATCTTGCGTCTTCGGCGTTTCTGTCAGTCGCCTCCGACGGGCGCGAGAAAATCACGAAGACCATTTCTGGGTCAATCGCGAGTAATTGCCATAAATTGGCAAGAATGTAGGTGTCCCGGGTAGTGAGACGAGACAATCCTGATAGGAGCCGCCGCGCAGAAGGCGGCCAGAATCAGGAAGTTACACGCGGAACCTGCGAGGGCGGCTTTCACAGCGTGCAACGTCCCGGAAAACTGTGACAGCGAAATATAAATATTTTGCTGTCACGGATTTGCGCGTGAGAGCAGTAGGCGCTGCGGTTGGTAGTTTGGGCGCGCGCGAAGGACCTTGCGACGCCAGCAGGTCAGTAAGACGAAGAGAGCGCTTTCATTCTTCGCGCCCTTCGGGGTCTGGAAGTTCACAGGTCGCATGAACCTTACCGACGAGTGATCCCTCCATCCGCCTCGTTGGATCGCGCAGTTTTTTAGACTGACGTTTGATGTTCAAGGCGAACTCGATTCGCGCTCGAACGCAGTTGGTAATGCCGGAACGCCATGAGATGCAAGTCAGAGTTCCGGACGCGCGGCTCGGATCGTCGGATTGTTCCAATACGTACCCGCAATCATGATCTTTGAGCGCGAACTCTTTGAAAACGTCAAAAGCGTTCTTGCCCTTCAGGTTGAGCTGCTCCACCTGCGCCAACAAGGCATGACTGGCATCGGCTCGGCTCTTCGAAAGCGATTCGTATCTCTCCTGGGAAACGGTGATCTTCACAGGGCAAGAGACGTTGATTCCCTCAACCAGCGTTGGATCCAGGCGATCGATCAACGACCTATCTGTTCCAGGTGCAGTCAGGGGAACCACGCTGAGCGTCACCTCGTCGCATTTGTCATTCAGGCCCGCGTTCTTTTTCGTGCACGAGAGAAATGGCGGAAGGTCGTCGAACGGCGGCGGCAAACCTTTCTCGACGCCCGCGTTGACACCGCAGGAAAACCCCTGCGATAGAAATGTGTCGAGCGCCACCCTCATGCTTTTGCCCGAGAGGCCGAGCGGACGAACATATTGTCGGGCGATTTCTCCCGCGCCCAGTTGCAACTGCATCGACTGGTCCATCTGTTGAGCGTTTGCCCCCCAAACTCGCAGCGGAATCACGAGAGCCGCCACTGCCAGACTCAACCAGGTAATGCGACTGGGAATCTTCATCCTGCGGTTCCGAACTCCGTGTGTGAGCTATTGTCACTATCGGCCACCACGATTACCCGGATTGACTGTCCACCGCAACGGAGCTTCATCTCGGTTGAAGAACGTCAAATATTCGCTAACGACTGTCTGGACGGCGCGTATGCCATTGTCTACGAACTGTTGGGTATTCGTAACGCCTCGCAGGAAAGTGTGGGTTTCCGCGTAGGTGGTCGCGTAGGTTAGGGGATTCTGCAACGGATCCTCACGACGGTGAATCGCGGCGGCATTGGGAATATCGTGCAATTCCGGCTGCAACGGCCACATCCCGTCGGGTAAGGCATATGGGGTCAGTGCCCTGAAGCTTTCCTCGAAACCGCTTTCCGAGCCGCGCGCCAGGTTTCCGGCATTTGCCCTATCCAGGGCGTCCAGCACCGATGTCGCTATAGATCGATCGATGCGTTCTCCGTACATGTTCTGACGATGCAAATCCGCAAGGCCCGGGATCTCCTGGAAAGACTTTGTAAACGCAATCGCCGCAAACAAACCCTGGTTGGGGTACTCGTTATTGAGCTGATCAGGTCTGTGCAGGTGCCGGGCGTGACCGTAAACGGTCCCATATGTCTCTATACCCATGAGTTGTTCCCAAGTTTTAGGTACCTCATCGGAATCATCGGGATTGAAGCTGATGTGATGAACGCTGTCACCCGTCAGGTGCATCGCGAGGCCTACAATCGCGTCGTCGTACGGATACTTGCGAATCAAGTACTGCGCGAATTCGAGGTTCCGCGCCACGGTCATTCCGTTCAACCCATGAATCGGAATCGTGTCCGCCGTAGATCCCAGTAAAGAAGTCGACGATCTTCTCCCCGGTACGCAATGCGCCGTATGTGAAGGCATCAGTCAATCGGTTCTCATCCGCCCACTGGGAATAAGCCGAAATCTTGTTCAACCGATCGATGCCGTAACTTCCGAGGCCTTGGGCCCCCAGGAATCTCGAGCCGACCAACTGAACCATGTAGAAATGTGTTCCCTCGCTGCCAACTTGCTGGAAGCGAGCGTCATTCTGGCCCGGATTGTAGATCCCGCGACTAAACATCGGAGGGTGATACTCCCATCCGTCATTGGCTCGCGTGCCAGTCACGACGACTTCTTCGAGTTGCTCGGAGTCACCGCTACTTCCAACGCTCTGGCTATCGCTCTCATTGCCTGTTGAGCCCGGCAGCGGAAGGTATTCCGGGAACGACTCGCTCAGCGAGAATGGTGCGGGCGCGGTCGGCTCAAAACTGAAGCCAGGCAAGAAAGAGTCGAAGAACCCAGGATTTTTTTCATTGAGATGTCTCAGGAACGAGTCTGTCATTCGCTCCTCTCTCTTTTCTCTCTCTTTTACTTTTGCGTCATGTGCGTTGGTTATGGCGCGTCCGACCGCGTTACCGAGCGCATTGCCGAACGCATCCGCTGCGATATTCACGTAGTCGACCTTGCCGCCCATCACCTTCGTTCGTGCGACTCCGCCAGCGAACCCGGCCAGCGTGTCCTTGGCCAATTCGCCTCCCTTCTCACCGAATGCCTTGCCCAGCGTCGGGCCAACAAGATTGCCGACCGCCTGCCCCGCCACACCGCCCACGGCGGCAGCAGCAACCTGTCGCCAGCTGAACTTATCCTGCAATCCAACTGCGACCGAGAGTCCCTGCGTGATCGCGCTCGAGGCCGCCGATTGCAAGCCAGCCGCCACATACGGGCCCGCCTTGCCCAAGCTTTCGGTGAATGCGGTGAACGTTTTGGCACCGAACGCGCCACTGACGTCACCCACGCCGAACAACGCACCACCCACTGCGCCGCTGAGCGCGCCCTGCGCAACCGCCTTCCAGCTGAATTTCTCCTGAGCACCGATCGCGATGCCGACGGCCTGGCTCGCGATACTTCCCACGATGCCGCCGATCGCGCCACCGACCGCCGCGGCAGCCACTGAAGCAATACTTACAGTCCCCGCAACAGCACCCCAGGCCGTCGCCAGCGCCGCAGCCGCCGCACCGGCGGTGATCACACTCAACACGACCGCGACCACGATCATGATGATCATGCCGATCACACCGCAGCCGGCCTGCTTGGGCGGCGGCATCGGCTGGGTCGGCGTAGTGTCGCCGAGCACCAGCGACGGATCGAACGGCTTGAACACCGACGACGAGTTCGCGAGCGACACGACCTCGTTCGGTAGTTTGACTATCGTGCCTTCGGTTATCGCCTCGTCCGGTGACGAGAACAGGTTCTCGCGCGCGATGACGTACCAGAGATTGCCGTCACCGTAGATGCGCGCCGCGATCGTGCGCGGCGTGTCGCCGGCCACTGCAACCAGTGTCTGCGGCACGGAACTCGGATAGCTGGAGGAAATCGGCGTGTAGTTCACGTCGAAGTTCGCGGTGAAACCTTCCGATCCATCCGCCTTCAACTGCCCGAAGCTGCCGACCGAGTTGCCGTCCGCGAAGAAGAAGTGCTGGACCTTGAGATTGCTGCCTCCCGCGCTGTGCGAAACCGCGTATTCCCATGCGGCCTTGATGCTGCCGGCCGCCCCGAAGTCCTGATTGATCGTCGTGAGCGCCTGCCCCGCCTGGTTGTTGGCGAAGATGCGCCACTGATCCTGCGCCTCGGAGCTCGAGTCGCGGAACTCGGTGAGCTCCTCGTTCTGGTTGTAAAGACGATAGGTCGTGCCATTCAGCGGTATGCCGTTTCCGCTGCGGTCCGCTTGCACGGTCTGCGAATTGAGCAGGTACGACTCGCCGAGCGTGTAGTGGTTGCGGTACTGATTGACGTAGAGCTCGTGCCCGTCGCCCGGATCGCGTATCGAAACGTCATAGCCGCGCAGGTTGCCCGCGGCATCGTAGCCGGCGGTCCAGCCATTGACGCCGTTGGCTATCGGGATGATCGAGGCGAGATTGCCATTGCCATACGTCACGATGCTCTCGGTGACACCATTGTTGGACGTGCTCTGCTGCAGCACCTGCCCGTTGTCGTCGTACGTCGTACCGGTGACGCGCGCCTTCTTCTGCGACCCGTCGAGGTAGTAGTCGCTCTGCGCGATCACGCGATCGGCATGGTCGTAGAAGTAGATGCGCAGGTCGCTCTTGTTGTTCAGCGCGAGCTCCGTTTCCTTCTCGATCCTCACCAGCCGGCCGAGGCCGTCGTAGTTGTAGTACTCGGACGTCATGATGCCGGGCGCGATCGCGTATCCGCCGGCGTTGAATTCCCAGCGGTCGCCCTTGGTCTTCGCCGATGCGCGATCGCCACGCGCGTTGTACGCGAGCTCGATGCCCTGCGCCGTCGTCGCGACGACCGACATGAGATCGCCGGAGCCGAAGGTCGTGCCCTGGCTGACGAGCACGCGATTCATCTCGTCGTAGGTGTAGTACAGCGTCTGGTTGATGCTGGTGCCGAACTGGTCCCGGTACGTCGCCTTGATCAGCGTGCGGTTGCCATTGCGGTCGTACGAATAGTTGACGCGATAGTCCGTATCGTTGAGGTTCGAGATGCGGTTGTGCGAGTCGTACGTGGTGCGCGTGTCCTGGTGCACCAGTCCGTCGATGATCACGCGCTCGCGCACGTGGCGCCCGGCGGTGTCATAGACGTAGTTCGTGAGCCGGCCGATGGTCGCATCGTTGACGGTCGCGAGCTGGCCCGCCTCGTCGTACTGGTATCGCACGAGCATGCCGGCGCTCGTCGACTGGTAGTCGATCAGGCCCGCGTAGTTGTAGTGGTAGTCGTAGTCGGTGGCGCCGCCGCTGCCGTACAGCTCGGCGTTCGTGCCGGCGAGACTGCGCTTGCCGATGTGGTCGGTGAGCTGGCCGAAGTAGTTGTAGGTCCACTCGCTGCGCGTGAGGACCGCATCCTGTTCGGCGCTCTTGCGGCCATTGATGTCGTACTCGTACGTCATGGAGTAGCCGAGCGGCGTCCGGCGCACGAGCAGATTACCGGTGAGGTCGTACGAATACCGGGTGGCCTCGTTTTCGCCGTTGACCTCGCGTACGCGGCGGCCCGCTTCGTCGTAGACGTATTTCGTGCGTTGGACGAAGTACTCGAAGTCCTGGCCCACCACCACGCTGCGCGTGTCGGTATCAGAGAAAACCCCGTCATCGACTTCGCGCACGATGTCGGTCACGCGGTTGGCGTGGTCATACACCGTGCGCGTCTCGAAGCCGAGCTGGTCGGTCTGACGGACAACGTTGCCGTACGCGTCGTACGCGTACTGCATGGTTGCGTTGCCGTAACGACCAGCATCCGCGTTCTGCTGCCACAGCAACTGGCCGACCTGGTTGTAGTGGAAGCGGCTTTCGTTGCCCTGCGCATCGCGCGTCGCGATGAGATTGCCGAGCTTGTCGTAGAAATTCCGGAACTCAGGGCTCACCGCGGTCGCGGTAATCGTCGGCACCGTCTCGAGCGTTTCCACCGACGCTTCGATCCTGCGCACCTCCTGGTTGTGCTGGTTGTAGCGGAAGCTCGTGAAGTTTCCGGCCGCGTCCCTCGACGCAAGTAGGTTGCCCCAGCGATCGAAGGACTGCCCGAGCGTGGGCGCGGCGACCTGCGGGCCCTGTGCTGCGACTGCCGGATCGAACGTCAGGCTGTTGCTCGTCGCATTGACGTCACCCGTGAACACGGCATAGGCCGCGGGCGCTCCGGGCCTCGTGTACGTGATGCGGAACCGGTAGGCGCCGGACAGCGCATTGATGTTCACAGCCAGGCGCGCGCCGGTGACGGTGTAGATAGACGCCGATGAGAAGGCCGTGGGATTCGAGGCCGGGGCAATCTCGAACGTGATCGCGTCCGTGCTCGAGCCGGAGCCGAACACGATCTGCTTGTCGCTGCTGGTGGAATAGCCGCTGGCGAGCCCGAAGAGACCCTGCGGGTGCTCGAGCGATTTCGGCGCGGTCTGCATCCAACCGCCACCGTTCGCGGCGGTGTTGACCACGGGGATGTATGCCACGTGACCCGCATACGGCGTGATCTGCGTCCAGCTCGCTTCGGGCGGATGCGGCGTGAGTACGGTCTCGATGCTGAGCGACGGCGTCGGCACGGTTTCCGCGTGCGGTGCGTCGATCGTGCGACCGTAACCCGTGACTTCGCCAAAGGGATGGCCAACGGTGAAGGTACCGGTAACCACCGCATACGCGGTTCCGTTCGCGGTCGCGCGATACTCGATGCGATAGGTGTACGTCGCTTCGGGCAAAGTGCGCAGGTCGACTTTCCAACCGGTGCCGTTCGGCACCGCGGTCACTTCATTGGTCGAGTTGTAGAAGAACTTGACCACGTCCGTCGGGCTGCTGGTCGGCGTCGACCAGCCGAGGAAGCCGTCCGCCAATGTGATCGGCCGATCGATCGGGCTGTTGCCCGCTACCGGCAACTCGTACTCATCCACTTCCGTGATCGTGGGATTGATCGGCGTGCCGGTGATGTGCAGCGTCGCGGTACCCGATGTCTTGGCGTAAGGATAATCCTCGCCGGCGCGGCGGTACTCGATGCGCCACGGCACCAAGTGGTCGCCCAGCGGCACCTCGGCCATGCGCGCGGCGAACGCCGGTCCGTTGCCGGTGAGCTCGACCGTCCGTTCGACGGAGTTGGCGGTGTAGATGAACCGCACGCTGTCCGTGCTGCCATAGACCTTGCCGAAATTCCACGACACCTCGTCGCCGGAAAGCGTGGCGCCCGTAATCTGCGTCTGCGGGACGGTGGTGTCGAGGCGCGAGCCCAGGTCCACCACTTTCGCGTTCGTATGCAATTCCGAGTCGACGTTCGCGAGGCCAGTCGCGATGGCGTAAGGAAGCACCTCGCCGCTGCCGCGATAGATGATCTCGTAGCGATACGGCCCGTCGGGCATTCCCTGGAAGTCGAACGAGTAGTGCTCGTTATCGGCGGTGACGGGCGTGGGCGTCTGCCAGTTGCCGAGGTTGTCCTGGTAACGGAGCGTGACCGACCGCGTGCCCGAAACTCCTTGCGGCCAGCCGTTGCTGAGCGCGTGTGTCCAGCGAATAGTACTGCCGACGCCGGTGACTTCGACCCACTGCGCATTGCGATTGACGTTGACCGGCGTGCCGATGATCGACGTGGAAACGCCATTCGTGCGCACCGTGCCCGTCTGGTACACGACACGCGTGATCCCCGATCGAGACGCCGGTCAGGTCCACGGTGCGCGTGGTGCCGTTCACCGCCACCGTGCGTTCGACGCCATCCAGATAGTAGTGCGCGGTGGCATTGGTGCCCGCGGGCATCGTCCAGGAAACCGACGGCGGCCCGACGGTTCCGGCGCCGCTCGAGGAGCGCAGAAGCACGGTGTAGTTGCCGCTCGCATCCGCGCCGTACACCTGGATGGCGATCGATCCACTGATCCAGATGCCGCCAGTCGACGCACCGGTCCCCGGCTCACCCCAGTTGATGACCGCGGTCTGCGGCGCAACGATCGCGTTCGGAGTCGTAAATGACCCGGTGCCGGCGGGATTGCCCTGACGGTCGATCTTCGTATAAGTCAGCGTGACCTTGACCGGGCGATTTCCGATGTCGGCCCAACCCACTCCCACCTGGTTCGAGTTCACCCAGAGTTCGATACCGGGATTCCAGCCCGCGGTGCCCTGGAATTGCGCGCCCGCGCCGGCAACACCGTTGAAGCCGCTGACGGTGCCGACATTTGCGACCGTTGCCGGCTGCGTATCCGGCGCCGGGTGGGTGTCCGTCGTCGTGGTCGACGGCGGCGTGTTCACGTTGTAGCTGCCGGTCGCCTGCGCGACGAGCCGGTCGCCGATGCGATAGCGAATCGAATAGGTGCCCGTGGATCCCGACGGCAGGAAATCGAAGTCCATGCGCCAGACGTCGACAAGCGACTTGTCGATCGCGCGCGTGATCGGGCTGCCGCCAGTCGGCGTGTACTCGAAGACTGCGTCCACGGCGATCGATGGCGCGGCCCACGTCATCACCGTGCCGTTCCGCGTGGCCGCACCCACCTGCTCGTTCAGCGTCGCGAACGTGCCTTCGCCGAGCGGTCCGCTCACCTCGCGCGTCGATGTCGCGCCGGTCGAGTTCAGGATGCCGCCCTTGCGCGCGACCACTTCTCCGGCGCGCAGGTACTCGATCTGGTATTCGTAGTTGTCCGCCGCGGTCAGGCGCGTCTTCGCGTCGATGCGGTAGTAAGGACCGAATTCGTCAGGCGTGATCCAGGCCGAGTAGTTGGCCTCCGGAGCGAGCTCCGGCTTGAAGCGGAAGCGCGCGACGAGCCCCGCATCGGCAGGCAGCGGCCAGATGAGGTACGGCTGCGGCACCTGCGGCAGCGAGTCGCCGATGAGCACGTTGTAGACGCCGGGCGTGCTCTCGCCCATGACCACCACGCGCGAGATGCTGAATGGATAGATGCCGCCCAGTTCGCGGTCGCCCGGCGGCTCGCTCCAGCGCAGCTCCACCAGGCTCTGCGGGGTGTATTGAAACAGCGTGGTATAGGAAGTCGCGTTCCCGGGGTCGCCGTTCTTGTGCGCGTTCGTGTAGTAGACGGTGATCTGCACTTGCTGCGGCCCAATGGCGGGCAGCGCGAGATTCACTGCATTCGAGTTACGCCAGTGTCCGATGCTGCCGTCCCATCCCGCCGTGCCATTGTAGGAACCCATGGCGAGCCCCGGGCCGACGGTCTGGATCTGCACGTCGCCGATGTCGACGTTCTCCGTATCGTCCTGATCGACGTCGTAGTCGATGGCCGCGTCGCGGTCGACATGGAACGTGCCCGATGTCTCGGCGACGTTCGTCGAGGAGCCGACACGATTGATCGTGATCAGGTAGTCGTACTCCTCGTTCGCGAGGCCCATGACGTTCGCGCCGAGATATCCGTCCTGCAGCGAACCGACGTTGAGCTCGGACCAGGCGCCTGAAGAGCCATGCAGGCGATAACGGAAGCGCGTCTGCGTATCGATGCTGAGATGGCCAGTCCAGAACAGGTGGATGTTGAGCGATCCGCCCGGCGGCCGCCCGATCTGCACGTCCGGTCCTGCCTGCTGCAGGCCGTCGGTGATCGTGTATTGCGGCAGGCGCTTCTCGACAACATTGCCGAACTCGTCGTACACGGTCTCGGTGCGCATGAAGCGATCGCCGCTCGTGCCCGATGCCACGCGATTGAGCACGTCCTGCAGCGTGTTCAGTGCGACGGGCGCCGCACCAGCCGCGGTCGCACCACTCTTGAGCTCGATGCCCTGCGCACGCAACTCGACCGTCGCGCGGCCGGCGAGATCATATAGATAGACCTTCGTGACGCCATCGCCCGTGTTCGTACGCCAGATGCGCCCGCCATTGTCGAAGTCGAAGAATTCCTGCGCGGCAGGCCCGGCGCCGTTGCCCGCCGTGCCCGTCGAGATGACTTCACCGAACGCGTTGTAGGCCGTCCATGTGTGGCGCGCCGAGCCGCCCGCCAGGTGCGAAATGGGCTGCACCGACTCGGTGAGCTCATTGCGCGCGTTGTAGTGATACAGCGTGACGAGGGTCTGCGTGGTGTCGTCGGCGCCGTTGTTCGGGTCGTTTGGATTGACGACTTGCTGCCACTCCTTCTCGACCTGGCCGTTCATGTCATAGGAGGCATATCGGTCGGCGCCGATGCCGTCTTCCGTGCGGATCGCGTGCCCGGCGGCGTCGTACTGCATCGTGGTGACGCGGTCGTCCACGTCGCTCGCGAGCGAGACCGGGTAGCTCGGCGTCGGCGAGCTCTCGCCGAACGGATCGGCGTACTGGATCTGCTGCACCATGTTGCCGTGCGCGTCGAACAGCATGCGCGTGAACGGCGCCGCGAAGCTCGCGTTGCCGAGGTCACGCCGCGCGCCTGCAACCGCGATGTTGCGGCCGAGCACGTCGTAGTACATGTACGTGTTGTTGCCGCCGGCATCGGTGATGCGCGTGCGGTTGCCGAGTGCGTCGTAGCCGAAGGACGTCGTGAGATCGTCGAAATTGTCCGGGTCGAGGATCTGGCCGTTGAAGCTGGAATTCTCGATTCCGACTTCGGTCTGCCAGCGCAGGCGGTTCAGGCGATCGTATGAGAAGAGCGTGTCGCGGTCGTAACCGTTGGCGACCGCCTCCGCGCTCACCGGCAGCGTGGTCGGCGCGGCGACCGGAGTGACGTAGCTCGTGGTCGTGATCGTGCCCGTCACCTTGTTGGCGAACTCGAGCTGGCGCGTGAGATTGCCGCTATGGTCGTACTCGAACTTCGTCAGGTACTTCGCCGCATCGATCTGCGCGCTCTTGTTGCCGCGACGCCGCTTGCTCACGACGACTTCACCGAAGGCGTTGTACTCGCTCGTGGTCGTGGGTTCGGCCTCGAACACGGCCGTGCTGGCCGCGCCAAGTTCGGTCACGACGTTGCCGCCGACCAGCGGCATGCGAACACTCACCGCGAGATTCCGGCGGTCATAGTCCGTGATGATCGTGCGATCTTCGGCGAGCGCGGTGACGCTCACGTCGCTGGTGCGCAAGCTCGTGCTGGTGACCGGGGGCCGCGCGCCGAGATCATCGGCATGGCGTGTGACCCTGGTCTGGTTGCCGAACGCGTCGTACTCGTAGCGCGTCACGAAGTTCATCGCATCGATCTCGAGGACCACGCGGCCCATTTGATCGTAGGTCTTGAACTTGAACACGCCACGATCCGCCGCGATGTCGGCATCGAAGGTCGTGGTGCGGCGGCTGCGGAACGCGTTGCCGAGCGCGTCGTACGCGATCTCGTTGAAGATGATGCGGGTCAATTCGGTGCGTGGAATGCTGCCGCTCGCACCGAGCTGCGCATCGCCCGCGACGTCGTAGATGTCGATGCTGGGCTCGTAGGTGCGCACCTGGCGACCGAGTG
>Ga0193753_10001038_pt1 | contig 24868 bp, 25 predicted proteins | sample H1c2metaG_FD_144925 | JGI IMG/M metagenome (GOLD analysis project Ga0193753, IMG submission 144925) | Soil microbial communities from a riparian zone of the East river system, Colorado, United States - H1c2 | ecosystem: Environmental > Terrestrial > Soil > Riparian zone | place: USA: East... | reverse complement strand
TGATCGGCTCGCCGCTCATGGCTGCCCCGCTTCCGGCTCGAAGCAGGCGATGTCTTCGATCCGCCCGCTACGCTCGGCCGCCCAGCGCACGCGCACGCGCATGCCGGTGCGCATGTTCTCGATCGAGCCCGCGTCGACCGCGTGCAACATCGCGGTGTCGGCGCCGTCGAGTTGAACTAGTGCCCAGGCGAACGGCCGCTGCAGCGGACAACGCGGGCGTGACTCGGTGACCCATGCCCAGGTCTTGACCACGCCGCTCGTACCGACGTCGACGAACTCGTCACACGCATCACCGGTTTCGGGATCGTACTCGGTCGGAGGGACGAGGACGCGACCGGTCGCGGTGCGCACACCGGTGATGCGGCCGTCGCGCAAACCCGCGAGAAACCTGCCGATGACCTGGCCGACACTGCGGGTATACGTGTATTCGAGGACGTACCCGCTGGAAAGCACTTCATTCACGGTACCGTGAATAGAACATGTTTCACTCGGATCGTCCAGGGCTATTTGGCGCTGGATTCGCTCGCGTCTGACTCGGCCAGCGCGAGCGCGCCTTTCGGGCAGCGCCGCATCGCGTCTTCCACTCGCGGGATCGCTGCCGCGGACGGCTGCGGCGACAGCACGCGCAGTTGATCGTCGTCACCGATCTCGAACACGTCCGGCGCGACGCTGGCACACATGCCATTCACCTCACACAGATCCCGATCGACCACCACTTTGAGATGTGTCATGTGAACAACCTTCCGATGCGCGAGCCCCACAACCAGTGCATGACCTTCTGCATCGCGTCGGCTTTGTCGCGAGTGTACGGGTACCAGGCGTCTTCTTGACCGAAGCGCCAGCGTTCGAGCACGATCGATTGCGCGAAGCAGTACCCTTTGAGCCCGGTCGGCCCGTGGACTTGCCCCAAGCCGCTTTGCTTGCGCCCACCGAACGGCGCTTCGTGCACGCCGTAGGTGATCGAGCTGTCGTTTACGCATACCGAACCGGTTTCGATCAGCTTGCTGATGCGCAGCGCGTCATCTGCATCGTCAGTCCAGATTGTTGCAGCCAAGCCGAAGCTCGATTGATTTGCGAGGCGGAGCGCTTCGGCTTCGTCGCGGACGCGCACGATCGGCAGGACGGGCCCGAACGTCTCCTCGTGCATGAGCAACATGTCGGGCGTGACGTCGGTGAGCACGGTGGGCTCGAAGTACAAGTCGCCGAGCGTGCGATTGCGCTTGCCGCCCGTCAGCAAGGTCGCACCCTTCGCGAGTGCATCTTGGACGTGTCGTTCGACCGTCTCGATCTGCCTCGGCCAGATCGCCGGGCCCAAGTCGTATTCGCCACTTTGGCCTTGTTTCAGGCTCTTCACGTAGTCGACGACCTGGCGCGTGAAGGCTTCAGCCACGCTATCCACGACGTAGACGCGGCCGGTCGCGCAGCAGAACTGGCCCGCGTTCAAGAACGCACCGAACACGCAGCCCTTGGCTGCACGCGGGATGTCGGCATCGCGACACACGATCATCGGATTGTTGCCGCCGAGCTCGAGCGTGCACGGGATCAGGTTGCGCCCGCAGGCTTCGCCGATCTTGCGGCCGGTTGCGACGCTGCCGGTGAACGAGACCTTGTCGACGCCCGCTTCGACGAGCGCGGCCCCGGTCGAACCATCGCCTTCGAGCACGCTCAGCACGTCGGGTGGCAGGCCCGCCTCTTTGAACAGCTCGCCGACGAGCTTGCCCGAGAACGGCGTGACTTCGGACGGCTTCAGTACCACACAGTTGCCGGCCATCAGCGCTTGCACCGTCGGGTTCAACGACAACACGAACGGCCCGTTCCACGGCGTGATGATGCCGACGACACCGAGCGGGCGATACGAGATCACCAGCTTCTTGGTCTTCAGCAAGTGCAGGGCCGGAGTTTCGTCACGTAACAGTCGCTCGGCGTGTTTGGAGTAGTAAGCGAGCGAATCGCAGGCGGGGAACAGCTCCATCAGCACCGTTTCCATGCGCGAGCGCCCGGTCTCGCTCGTGATGACGTCGATCAAGCGCTCCGATTGCGCGAGCACGATCGCCAACACTCGGCGCACGATTGCAGCGCGCGCAGGAAAGCCGAGCGCTGCCCAGGCCGGTTGCGCGATGCGAGCGGCGGTGACGCGCGCGCGCACTTCGTCCGCAGTCTGAACCGCAATTTCACCGATCGTCTGGCGTGTCGCCGGACTCTCGAGCCGCAGTCTTCGCGCGCGACCGTTGTTCACTGTCACGGATTCGACGATCGCCATGCGCACCTCGGGGAGATGCGGTCAAACTAGCACGCGAAACCGGCGAGTGAAACGTGTTTCAACGCGCGAGGACAGGCTGCAATCCACGCGCTTTTGGGCTCGCGAGGATCAATTCGATCGCCTGGTTCATGTGCGTCGTCACATCGGTTTGGCTGAAGATGCCGGCTGACCAAGCGACGAGCGAAGCGAACCAGATCTGCTGGAGCAACGTGGCTAGTGCCAACTGGCGATTGTCCATCTCGGCTTGTTCGACGTCGCCTGCCATCGCTGAACCGATGATCGCATTCATGCGCCCTTGATAGGCGGTGACGTGCGCCGCGACTTCCGGTTGGCCCGAAGCCATCGCGCGCAGCACTGCCCGGGCATACTTGGGCTTGTGACACATCGCACGTGTGATGATCTTGAACAGTGCCTGCAGGCGCTCGGTCTGAGTGTCACCTTGGGGCGGACGCGCGTTTAGTCGGCGTTCGAGCTCGTCCGCCTCGCGAGCCAGGGCGGCCGACAAGATGTGTTCCTTGCTGGTGAAACTCTTGTACAGCGTGCCGAGCGCGATGCCAGCTTGATCAGCGACGTCGCGCTGCCGCACGTTCTCGTAACCGCCGGCGGCGGCGAGCCCCACTGCGACGTCGAGAATTCGGTCCTTACGATCCTTGTCCATGTGCGTGTCCTCGCTAAGCGATCGCTGGTCCGAAAGTTACCGGCCGCGTCGTGTAGTCGGTGAACCGAGCTCCCGCTTGTTGTGCCACTCGCGCGCTGGTCGCACGCTTGCGGCAACGAAGAACAACGAGGAGTGCTCGCTTCGAGTGCCTAATACGGTGGTAGTGAAACACGTTCTGCACGTCAAGGTCTATCGAGCAAACTCTCACAAACGGCTCGCACACGCGCGTAGCTCTGGCTTGACTACCTTACCGGACGCGTTGAGAGGTAACTGCGGCACGATCGCATAACGCCGAGGCACTTTGTAGTTCGCCAGGTTTGCTCGACAGAACGCGGCCAATGTTTCGCTCCAGTGCGGTTCGCTCGTGAGCGTCCCCGCGCGGGGAACTACGAACGCCATTCCTACCTCACCCAAACGGGCATCCGGGATGCCGATTACGGCCACCTGGGCGACCTCGGGGTGGCCGGCGATCACCCGTTCGATCTCCGCGGGGTAACAGTTGAAGCCCCCGACGATGAACATGTCCTTCAGTCGGTCGGTGATGCGCAAGTTCCCGTGCGCGTCCAGCACGCCGACGTCACCGGTGTGGAGAAAGCCGTCTCGATCGATCACTTCGCGCGTCGCCTCGGGCGCTTCGAAGTAGCCCTGCATGACGTTGTAACCGCGGATGAGGACCTCACCGGCTTCGCCGGCTGGCATCACGTTTCCCGTGCTGTCGACGACGCGGACCTCGACACCCTCGATCGCGCGGCCTGAGGTGTGTGCAATCGTGCGGAGGTCATCGCCGGCTCGACACATGGTGGCGATGCCGCAGCTTTCGGTGAGCCCGTAACCGGTGATCACCGTCTCGCAGCCGAGCTCCCGCTTCATGCGCTCGATCAACTCCAGCGGGACGACGGCAGCACCGGTGACCGCGAGCCGCAGGGGCGGGATGCCTGCCGCCGCTAACAGCTGCGGGTTCGCGAGCAGGCTCTGATAGAGCGCGGGCGGGCCGGGTAGGACCGTGATCGACTCTGTGCGCAGTCGTTCCAAGACTTGCGCAGGGTCGAACACCAGGTGCGGCAGGATCGTCGCGCCGGTCATCAGACAGGCTAGGAAACCGGCCTTGTAGCCGAACGCGTGGAAGAACGGACTGACTATCAGATAGCGATCCTCCGCTGTCAGACCTACCGCCGTGCACCAAGCGTGGTAGGCGCGGATGTTCTGTCCATGCGTAGTCGCGACGCCCTTGGGGCGGCCGGTGGTCCCGGACGTGAACAGGATGTCCGAGACGTCTTCGGGTTGGACGCTGCGAGCCCGCGCGAGCACGGCGCTCGCTGCGATGCCGTGCCGACTCGCCAGAAACTCGGCCAGTGTGCGCGCTCCGCTGGCTTCACCCTCGAACAACACGACCTGTTCGAGAGACTTCAGACCGCCGACTGGGCGCGCACCGCTCGGCCCGCCGAGCTCTTGCTGCAGCATCTCGACGTACCGCGCGCCTAGAAACTCCGCGCACGTGAACAGCAAGCGCGCTCGGCTTTTCTCGAGCAAATATCCAGCTTCAGCAGCCTTGAAGCGCGTGTTGATCGGCACCAGCGTCGCACCGGCGAGCGAGCTGCCGAGCGCGATCACGATCCACTCGTGACGATTCGGCGCCCAAATCGCGACGCGATCACCCGGTTGAATACCGGCTGCGATCAAGGCCGACGCGGCCTGTTGTGCTGCTTCGGCGAGCGCGCGGTAGCTCATGCGGAGCGGGCCGGCTTCGATCGCGGTGCGTTCACCGAACTGGTCGGCCGCGCGCGCGATCAACCCGGGAATGGTGGCCGGTAGGCTCATGACACAACGGCTAAGCTAACACGCCTGGTCTTCGAGTGAAACATGTTCTAGTCTGGCTTCGTGCTCGAGTCTTCGTATCCCCCAAACCGGAATTTGCTCGCCGGCAAGACCGTCCTGGTCACCGCTGCGGCGGGTACCGGCATCGGCTTTGCGACCGCCAAGCGCTGTCTCGAAGAGGGCGCGCGGGTGGTGATCAGTGACATCCACGATCGTCGGCTGGCGCAGGCGGCCGAGACGCTGTCGGTGCTCGCGGGCCAGCGGGTGCTCGGCGTGCGGTGCGACGTGACCATCGAGGACGAGGTGCAAGCACTGATTGCAGCTGCGAGCGGCGAGCTCGGGCACCTGGATGTGCTCGTCAACAACGCCGGCCTGGGCGGTACGGCGAATTTAGTCGACATGACCGATGAACAGTGGCTGCGCGTGCTCGACGTGACACTCACTGGCACGTTTCGCGTGACCCGCGCCGCGCTGCGCCCGATGATCGCGCGCGGCAGCGGAGTCATCGTCAACAACGCGTCGGTGCTGGGCTGGCGCGCTCAAGCCGGCCAGTCGCACTACGCGGCAGCAAAGGCCGGCGTGATGGCGCTCACGCGTTGCGTCGCGCTCGAGGTCGCGAGCAGCGGAATTCGCGTCAACGCCGTCGCACCGAGCCTTGCGACGCATCCCTTTCTTTCGAAAGTCACGAGCGAAGCGGTCCTCACCGAGCTCACCGCGCGCGAGGTGATGGGCCGTGGCGCAGAACCATGGGAAGTCTCGAACGTGATCGTGTTTCTAGCGAGTGACCTCTCGTCGTACATGACTGGTGAGGTAATTTCAGTCAGCAGTCAGCATCCATAGTTGGCAGTCGACTTCCACAGTCAGTGGTAGATCGTACGCGAGTTGAGTACGGTCCTCAGATGAGCACCAAACAGGAACAGCAGGAAGCACGGACTACGGTCGAGGAGGTCGCTCCCGGCGCGCTGCGCATGCAGTTGCCGATCGCGATTCCCGGCCTTCGTCACGTGAACATGTACTGCTTTCCAGATGCGCGCGGTGCCACCGTGATCGATCCCGGCCTGCCCGACGACGCGAGCTGGGCTGCCGTGAAGCAGCGCCTGCGCGAAGCTGATCTCGAAGTACGTCATGTGCACACCGTGCTGGTCACACACTCCCATCCCGATCACTTCGGAGGCGCGGCGCGGTTCCGCGCCGAAGCCGGCGCGCGCGTGATCGCACACGAGACGTTCAGCGTGTTCGGCGAACATCTGCACTTGGCGGAGCCCGAGGTCTCAGTGGAGAACCTGGAGCCGCGCGCCGTGGTCCCGCGCTCGGCGGAGGAGCTCGCTGCCGCTCCGAGCGGCATGCACATTCCGTGGGGTGGGGATGGGCCGGCCACGGGCGATCGCGATCGCAAACAGTGGGAAAGGATTCGTTCGTCGGCGCGCACCGGTCTGACGCCGCCGGTCACGCACGTGGTGCGGCACGGCGACATGGTTCAGCTCGGCGGGCGGCCGTTTCGTGTGGTGCACAGCCCCGGCCACACGGGCGATCACATCTGCTTTTACGATCCCGAGGCGGGTACGTTGCTCGCGGGTGATCACGTGTTGCCTTCGATCACGCCACACATCTCAGGCTTAAACTCGCTGAGTGATCCACTCCAGGCGTTCTTCGATTCGCTCGACCGAATCGTGGAGCTGGGTGTGTTGCAGCGTTGTTTGCCGGCGCACGGCGACGTGTTCGACGACGTGCCGGGCCGGATCGAAGCGATCAAACGCCACCATCGCGAGCGGTTGAACAAGTTGGTCGAAATCTCGCGAAAGCTAGGCCCAGCGACCGTGACCGACTATTCGCACGCGCTGTTCTCGGAGCGCGCCTGGGGAATCATGGCCGAGAGCGAGACCTACGCGCACCTCGAGCATTTGCGGTTGCTCGGCAGGGCAGAGAGCCAGCGCCGCGACGACGGCCAATTGCTCTACGTGTCCTGAGTCGGGCGCGCTCGCGCGACTGCGCCTAAAAACGCGGGGCGTTCGCCGCCCCCGTGTACGACTAAGTTTGCTCCACTGATGTAACTCGCTTGCGGCGACGCCAAAAATACACACGCGTCGCCGACGTCCGCCGGCGTCGCCAGACGTGCTAGCGGCACCGTTGCCGCTGCCGCCTTCTGACCCGCCGTATCGCCGTAGTGCAGCTCCGCGAGCTCGGTGAGTACCAAACCTGGACTCACCGCGTTGACCCTCACCTTCGGCGCCCACTCGATCGCGAGCGACTCCGTCGCACTCAAAAGTCCGGCTTTTGCGGCTCCATACGCGGCCGTGCCGGGGGAGGCACGCAGGCCGCTGATGCTCGCGATGTTCAGAATGCAGCCGCCACCCGCCTGCGCCTGCATCAGCGCGTTCGCCTTCTGGGCGCAGATCAGCGCCGCCGTGAGGTTCAAGTCGATGATCGAAGCCGTGAACCGCGGCGATGCCGTGGCCGCAGCCGTCGGCGGCGCACCGCCAGCGTTGTTGATCCACACGTCGAGCCGCCCGTAGCGCACTTGCAGCTTACTTATCACGCGATCGATTTCGTCTGCGACACGCACGTTGAGCGGCTCGTACACCGCTTCTCGCCCGCCCGCGCCGATCGGCTGCGCGAGTGGCTTGCGTGCGCAGACGACGACGTGTGCACCGGCGACTAAAAACCGCTCCGCAATGCCACGCCCGACGCCCTGCGTGCCTCCGGTCACGACGACCACGCGATCGGTCAGTAATGTCTGGGGCGGGGGCAGGTCGGTCATTTGTCGAACTGCGCCGCGCGCTTGTCGACGAAGGCGGCACGCGCCTCATCCGAAACGCCGCTCAGGTTCAGCTCGAACGTGAATCCTTGCTCGAAGCGATAGCTGCGCTTGACGTCTACCGGATCGATCCCGTTCAGCGACTGCTTGGCCGCGCGAATCACCGTCGGGCTCTTGGCGGCGATTCCTTGCGCGATCTTGAGCGCCGCCGCCCTCAGCTGCGAGGCCGGCACCACCTCGAGAACCGAGCCGTGATGGTGTAGCTCCGTCGCGCTCGCCCGAGCCCCGGTGTAGACCATCGCCCGCATCTTGTGCGCCGGCACGAGGCGCGCCAAGTGCGTTGCCGCACCGAGTGCACCGCGGTCCACCTCGGGCAAACCGAAGCTCGCATCTTCGGACGCGACGATGATGTCCGCGTTGCCGACCAAACCAATGCCGCCACCCAAACAGTAACCGTGCACAGCCGCGATCACCGGCACCTCACAATCATAGACCGCAGCAAACGCGGCGTAACAACCGCGATTGGCACCAATCAGGGCCGCATGACCCGGGTTTGCCTGAATCTCTTTGATGTCCACGCCTGCGTTGAAACCGCGGCCCTCCGCGCGCAACACGACGACGCGCACGTTCGGATCCGCGCCCAAACGCAGTAAGCATGCGGCGAGATCGAACCAGTCCTGCACGCCGAGCGCGTTGACCGGTGGTTTGTGCATCACCACCTCGGCGATACCGGATTCGAGGGCCTCTGAAATGAACATGCTTGCTCCGCCCGGCTTGCGTGAGCACAATGAAACATGTTCTATTCCGGCTCGCAAGCATGCTCGACAAACGCATGACCGAAGACGAAGTCGTCGCGCAGCTCGCGGACGGCATGACCTTGGGCATCGGCGGCTGGGCGTCGCGGCGCAAGCCGATGAGCCTCGTCCGTGCGATCGCGCGCTCGAAACTGCGCGATTTGACGCTGGTTTCGTACGCCGGACCGGATGTCGGTTTGTTGTGTGCGCTCGGCAAAGTGAAGAAAGTGATCTTCGCGTTTGCATCGCTCGACAGCATCGCGCTCGAGCCGCACTTTCGCGCAGCGCGTCAAGCCGGATCGCTCGAAGTCGAGGAGTTCGACGAAGGCATGTTGCAGTGGGGCTTGTACGCCGCCGCAAATCGCTTGCCGTTTTTACCGATTCGCGCCGGGCTCGGCTCCGACGTCGCCGATCGCACGGCGCGCGTGCGCACGGTGAAATCGCCGTACGACGACGCGGAAGAGTTCATCGCGATGCCTGCGCTCACGCTCGACGCCGCGATCATTCATCTGCATCGCGCGGATCAGTCCGGGAACGGTCAGTGCCTCGGTCCCGATCTCTACTTCGACGACTTGTTTTGCATGGCGGCGAAACGCCGCTTCATGTCGTGTGAGAAGTTGATCGAGACCTCGGAGTTGTGTCGCGAGGGTTCGGTGCAGACGCTGCGCATCAACCGCATGATGGTCGATGGCGTAGTGCACGCGCCGTATGGGGCGCACTTCACCGAATGCCCGCCGGACTATCCGCGGGACGAAGCATTTCTGCAGCTGTACGCGGCGACCGCCAAAGATCCCGAAGCGCTGGCGAAGTTCGTCGAGCGGTTCGTGCAACCGGTGAGCGCGAGCGCGTACCGAGAAGCGGTGGCGCAGCGATGAGCGACGTCGCCCGCCACGAATACTGCGTGATCGCACTCGCCGAAGCTCTGCGTGGTAGTGGCGAGATCTTGATCAGCCCGATCGGCGTGTTGCCGAACATCGCAGCCCGCTTGGCGAAGCTCACGTTCGAGCCGGGGCTGTTGCTCACGGACGGTGTCGCCACGCTCATGGCAAACGTGCCGGCGCTCGGTGCTGAAGCGACTGACGTGATCGCCGAAGGCTATCTGCCGTACCGCTCGATCTTCGACGTAGTTTGGTCCGGACGGCGCCACGTCATCATGGGCGCGGGCCAAATCGATCGCTACGGCAATCAGAACATCTCGGCGGTGGGTGATTGGCAGCGGCCGACGGCACAGCTGCTCGGCATGCGCGGCGCGCCCGGCAATACGATCAACCACGCCACCAGCTACTTCGTGCCGAATCACACGCGGCGTGTCTTCGTAGAGCAGGTCGACGTCGTGTCGGGTGTCGGCTACGACCGCGCGCGCAAGCTCGGTGCTCAGGCCGCTCGGTTTCACAACTTGGTGCGCGTGGTTTCGAACCTCGGCGTGTTCGACTTCGAAGGTCCGGATCAGCGCATGCGCATTCGCTCGCTGCATCCCGGTGTCGAGCTGAGCCAAGTCGAGCGCGAGACGTCGTTCGAGCTCGCGCGCGCACCGGACCTCGGCACGACGCGCGCCCCGAGCGTCGATGAGCTGCGCCTGATTCGCGAGGTGATCGATCCGAAAGGCTTAGGCCGGAAAGAGGTCGCAGCGTGACCCGGAGCTTGAACACGCGCCTGTGTGACTTGATCGGGATCGAGTACCCGATCGTGCAGACCGGCATGGGCTGGGTGAGCGGTGCGCAGCTGACGGCGGCGACGAGTGAGGCTGGCGGGTTGGGTATCCTCGGCTCGGCGACGTTGACGGTCGATCAGCTGGAGCAAGCGATCGCGCGAGTGAAGCAGCGCACCCGCAAGCCGTTCGGCGTGAACCTTCGGACCGATCAAGGCGACATCGAAGCTCGCGTAAAGCTGATGATCCGCGACGGAGTGAAGGTTGCGAGCTTCGCGCAGGCGCCGAGTCGCGAAGTGATCGAGCGTCTCAAAGATGCTGGCATCGTGACGATGCCGACGATCGGCGCGCGCCGGCATGCCGAGAAGATGGCGGAGTGGGGCGTCGACGCGTTGATCGCCCAAGGCCACGAAGGCGGCGGCCACACCGGTGCAGTTCCGACCACGCTGCTGTTGCCGCAGGTCGTCGACGCGGTGAAGATCCCAGTGGTCGCAGCGGGTGGCTTCTTCGATGGCCGCGGCTTGGTTGCTGCGCTCGCGTACGGCGCGGAAGGCATCGCGATGGGCACGCGGTTTCTGCTCACGCGCGAGAGCCAAGTGCCGGACGCGATCAAACAGAAGTATTTGGCTGCGAGCGTGACCGATACGCGCGTGACGCGCGCGATCGATGGCCATCCGCAGCGTGTGATCGAGACCTCGCTGGTACTGGCGCTCGAAGATCGCTCGCTGATCGGGCGGCTGTTCCACGCGATCAAACACGCTTGGATGTTCAGTCGCTTGACCGAGACGTCGTTCGTGGCGCTCCTGCGCGAAGGACTCGCGTTGCGCAGCCGCCAAGAGCTCAGCTGGCCGCAGCTGCTGATGGCTGCAAACGCTCCGATGCTCACGCGCGCGAGCTTGGTCGAAGGGCGGCTCGAATCCGGCGTACTGCCGACCGGGCAAGTCACCGGAGTGATCGATGAGCTGCCGAGCGTGGCGCAGCTGATCGAGCGCATCGTGAGCCAGGCCGAGCAAGCGTTGTCGCGTTTGCGCGACGAGAAGGGACGGGCGGCATGAGCTCCGACACAGTGCTGTACACGGCGCGCGGTGCAGTGGCGTTCGTAACGTTGAATCGCCCGCAGTATCGCAACGCGCAAAATGCCGAGATGACTCAAGCGCTCGATGCGGCGCTCCTGCGTGCAGTGCAAGACGACGCGATCAAAGTCATCGTGCTCGGTGGTGCGGGCGAGCACTTTTCGGCCGGCCACGACATCGGCTCTCCGGGTCGCGACATTCACAAGTCGTTCCCACGCGTCGCGACGACCTGGTGGGAGCACGAAGACAAGGCGGGCGTCGAGAATTTGTTCGTGCGCGAGCAGGAGCTCTATCTCGGCATGTGCCGGCGCTGGCGCGACATTCCCAAGCCCACGATCGCGATGGTGCAAGGCGCGTGTGTCGCTGGGGCGCTGATGCTCGCGTGGACGTGCGACTTGATCGTCGCTGCGGACGACGCGTTTTTCGCGGATCCCGTGCTCAAGATGGGGATCCCGGGCGTCGAGTACTTTGCGCATCCGTTCGTGATGGCGCCGCGCTTGGCGAAAGAGTTCTTGTTCCTCGGTGAAAAGATGAGCGCTCAGCGTGCCCACGAGATCGGCATGATCAACCGCGTCGTGGCGCGCGATCGGCTCGAGGCCGAGACCCTCGCGATCGCCGAGCGCGTCGCGACGATGCCGCGTTTCGGATTGGCGCTGGCGAAGAAGGCGATCAATCAAGCCGAGGATCGCATGGGCTTGCGCGACACGATGGACGCGACGTTTGCGTTGCATCACCTCGCGCATGCGCACAACACGTTGACGAGCGAAGATCATCTGCAGGGGCTCGACGCCAAGAGCATGGCCAAAGGCTTGCGGTAACCCGCAATGGACCTGACGTTCAGCGCGGAGGAAGAAGCGTTCAGGCGCGAGGCACGCATCTGGCTCGAAGCGCACGTGCCCAAGATGCCACTCGTTTCGGGCGACACGCGCGAAGGCTTCGCTGAACATCTGCTGTGGGAGCGCGCGCTGTTCGACGCGGGCTGGTCCGTCGTCGCATGGCCGCGCGTCTACGGTGGCCGTGAGGCGAGCTTGATGCAGTGGTTGATCTTCGAGGAGGAGTACTGGCGCGCCGGGGCTCCGCAGCGCGTCACGCAGAACGGGATCTTCTTGCTCGCGCCTTCGATCTTCTCGTTCGGCACGCAAGAGCAGAAGGACCGGCTGCTGCCGCCGATAGCTTCTGCCGAGTGTCTGTGGGCGCAGGGCTGGTCCGAGCCCGGTGCCGGGAGCGATCTCGCAGCGCTGCGCAGCTACGCGGAGCGCGTGTCCGGTGGTTTTCGCTTGTACGGGCAGAAGACCTGGACCACACGTGGAGCGTTTTGCGACAAGATCTTCGGCCCGTTTCGCAGCGAGCCGAGTGGTCCCGCACACGCCGGCCTGACGTACTTCTTGGTCCCGCTCCACGCGGAGGGAATCAGCGTGCGCGGGTGCGGCCGGCTCGACGGGGACGAAGGTTTTGCCGACGTGTTTTTGGATGGAGTGTTCGTGCCGGATAGAGACGTGCTCGGTGGCGTCGGCAACGGTTGGAAAGTTGCGATGTCGACCACGAGCTCGGAGCGCGCGCTCAGCCTGCGTAGCCCGGGCCGCTTCATGGCTACGGCGGAACGGCTGCGCGCGTTGTGCCGGAAGTCTCCACGCGGTCGAGATCCGGTCTTGCGGGATCGCGTCGTGCGCGCCTGTCTCGACGCCGAGGCGTACCGCTTTCACACCTTTCAACTCGCGACGCGTCTGCAGGAAGGGCACGCGCTCGGTCCCGAGGCCAGCATGAGCAAGCTGTTTTGGAGCGAGATGGACGTGGCGATGCACGAGACCGCGCTCGCGTTGCTCGGCGACGACGCGGAGCTCGACACGCAAGCTTGGATGAAGCAGTTCCAGTTTTCGCTGGCTGGGCCGATCTACGCTGGAACCAACGAGATCCAGCGCAACGTAGTTGCAGAGCGCGTGCTCGGATTGCCGCGAAAGTAAGCCGCATGCGTTTTTCACTCACTTCAGAGCAGCTGCTTTTGCGCGATGCGCTTCGCGAGTTGCTGCGCGAGCAGTGCCCGCCGAACGCGGTGCGTACCGTGTTCGAAGCGGAAGGCCCTGCGACGATCCCCGGGCTGTGGGCCAAGTTGGTCGAGCTGGGCGTGATCGGCGCACTCGCGCCTGAAGCTGTCGGCGGCGTCGGGCTCGATCTGATCGATCTGATGGTGCTCATCGAGGAGTCGGGCCGCGCCGCCGTGCCCGAGCCCCTCATCGACACCGCCGCGGTAGCTGTGCCGCTCTTGGCTGCGCTCTCCGAGGACCCACGTGCGGCTCGTGCGCTCGCTCGGGTCTTGGCGGGCGACGCGCGCGTGGCGGTCGCTCTACGCGCTGGCGCACGGGTCGTCCCAGCGGAGCTGCTCATCCTCGAACGGGCAAGCGAGATTCACCTCGTCGATTCGGCGCAGGCACGCCTTACCTCCGCGCGCTCGGTCGACCGTACCCGGCATCTGCAGCGCGTGGACTTCGAAGCCAGTGCTGAAACCAGCGTCGCACGTGGCCTGCGAGCGCAGCAGCTGCTAGCGGCAGCCTGGGACCGCGCCGCGCTTTCGACCGCAGCTCAACTCATCGGTCTCGGCGCACGAATGCTCGCGCTCACGACCGCTCACGTGCAGACGCGCGAGCAATTCGGTCGGCCGATCGGTTCGTTCCAGGCGGTCAAACATCAACTGGTAAACGCGCACGTCGCGGTCGAATTCGCGCAGCCGCTCGTCTACCGCGCAGCGCACTCGATCGCGCGCGAAGATCCCGGCGCCACGCTCCACGTCTCGATGGCCAAAGCCATGGCATCGGAAGCCGCACTGCTCGCTGCCCGCACCGCGCTGCAGCTGCACGGAGCGATCGGCTACTCGTACGAGTACGACCTGCAGCTGTTCATGAAACGAACTTGGGCGCTCGCCGCAGCCTATGGCGACGCACTCAGTCATCGCACGCGCATCGCAGAGGCCACGCTCGCCGCACCAGGAGAAGAACATGCCTGAAGCATTCATCGTCGACGCCGTCCGCACCCCGGTCGGTAAACGCAAAGGCGGCTTGGCCGCAGTTCATCCGGCGGATTTGGGCGCTCACGTGATCAAGGCATTAGTCGAGCGCAATTCGTTCGATCCGGCTGCAGTCGACGACGTCGTCTTCGGCTGCATCGACACGATCGGCCCGCAAGCAGGCGATGTCGCGCGCACGTGTTGGCTCGCATCGGGCTATCCCGACAGCGTTCCTGGCGTGACCGTCGATCGGCAGTGCGGGTCGTCGCAACAAGCGATTCACTTCGCCGCTCAGGGCGTCATGAGCGGCACGCAAGACGTCGTGATCGCAGGCGGCGTTCAAAACATGACGATGATCCCGATCGGCGCGGCATTCACCGTCGCCGACCAGTTCGGCTTTCGCAATCCGTTCGCGACTTCGGAAGGCTTTCGCGCGCGCTACGGCGAACAGTTCATCTCGCAGTTTCAGTCCGCCGAGATGATCGCGCACAAGTGGAACCTCAGCCGCGAGCAGATGGAGCAGTTCGCGCTCGAGAGCCATCGGCGCGCGCTGCAAGCCATCGCGGAGGGCCGTTTCGCCCGCGAGATCGTGCCGATCGCGGGCGTCGAGCACGATCAGTGCCCGCGCCAGACTAGCCTCGAACAAATGGCGAAGCTCGAGCCACTCGCCCCGGGCGGGAAGATCACAGCTGCGCTCTCGAGTCAGAATTCAGATGCGGCGTCGGCGCTGCTGATCGCGAACCAAGCGGGGATCGCACGTCACGGCTGGAAGCCACGCGCGCGGATTCATCACTTGAGCGTGCGCGGCGACGACCCGGTGTGGATGCTGACCGCGCCGATCCCCGCCGTGCGGCATGCGCTCACGAAGACCGGAATGAAGATCTCCGAGATCGATCTGATCGAGATCAACGAAGCGTTCGTCTCGGTCGTGATGGCGTGGCAGCGCGAGCTCGACGCCGATCCGAGCAAGGTCAACGTGAACGGCGGCGCAGTTTCGCTCGGTCATCCGATCGGAGCGACCGGCGCGCGTTTGATGACGACGTTACTCCACGAGCTCGAACGCACGAACAAGCGCTGGGGCTTGCAGACGATGTGCGAAGGCGGCGGCCAAGCGAACGTAACCATCATCGAGCGGTTGTAGCCGTGCGGCTCGGGCTCATCCTCGGGTACTCGGGTGTGGAAGTGAGCCTCGACGTCGGCCTCGCGCAAGAGGCGGAAACCCTCGGCTATCACTCCGTGTGGACGGCTGAAGCGTACGGCTCGGACGCGGTGTCACCGCTCGCGTGGCTCGGTGCGCTGACGACGCGCATCCATCTCGGCACGGCGATCATGCAGTTGCCGGGTCGCTCGCCCGCGTGCACGGCGATGACGGCGATGACGTTGGATGCGCTGTCAGGCGGCCGGTTCGTGCTCGGTTTGGGCACGTCTGGCCCGCAAGTGGTGGAGGGTTGGCACGGCGTGCCGTTCGGCAAACCACTCACGTGGCTTCGCGAGTATCTGCTGATTGTCAGACAGATCCTCGAACGCAAAGACAAAGTGGAATTTACGGGGGAGCGTTATCAGATCCCATATCGCGGGGCGGGTGCGACCGGCCTCGGCAAACCGCTCAAGAGCATCGTGCACGGGCGTGAGACGATCCCGATCTACAGCGGCTCGATGGCGCCGAAGAGTCAGGAGCTGTGCGGCGAGTTGTGTGATGGCCTGTTGCTGACGTGTATGCACCCCGAGCGACCCGAGGTGATCACGCAGAACTTGCAACGCGGGTTCGAGCGGGCCGGCCGCAGCGGCGAAGGGTTCGACATCGCGCCCGCAGTCGCGGTGATAGTCGGCGACGACCTCGATGCCTGTCGATTGCCGCTCAAGCACAGCCTCGCGCTCTACATCGGGGGCATGGGTGCGCGGAGCAAGAACTTCTACAACGAGTACATTCGCCGCATCGGGTTCGAGGAAGCGGCCGAACGGATCCAGTCGCTGTTCTTGGACGGCAAACGCAAGGAAGCGGTCGCGGCCGTGCCGGATGGGTTGGTCGACGCGCTGCACTTAGTCGGCCCGCGCGAGCGAATTCGCGACCGTTTGGCCGCGTGGAAGGGCTCCGGAGTGGGGACGCTGATGGTCGGCACCAACGACCGCGCGGCACTTCGCTTGATGGCCGAGCTGGTGCTCTGACGCGGGTTGACCGCGAATAGAACACGTTCTATTTTCTCACTATGCTCTCGAAAGCTCGCGCGCGGTTCGCCGGTTATCCAAACGGGTGGTTCGTGATCGGCTTTAGCGATGAGCTCGCAGTCGGCCAAGTCCTGCCGCTGCGCTACTTCGGCGAAGACCTCGTCCTGTTCCGCGGCGAAGACGGCCGCGCGAACTTACTCGACGCGTATTGTGCGCACCTCGGCGCGAACCTCGCCGCGGGCGGCAAAGTCGTGGGCTGCAACATCGAGTGCCCGTTTCACGCCTGGCGTTACGCCGGTGATGGCCGCTGCGTCGAGATTCCGTACGCGAACAAGATCCCGAAGAAAGCATTCGTGCGCGCCTGGCAAGTGCGCGAGCAGAGCGGGCTCGTGTTCATGTGGCACCACGCGCAAGGTCGCGAGCCGGACTACGAGATCCCGACCTTGCCCGAGTGGGCAAACGAAGGTTGGACGCGTTGGACGATGAGCAAGTTGCACATCCGCACGCATCCGAAAGAGATCGTCGAAAACGTCGTCGACAAAGCGCACTTTCCACGCGTGCACGCCACACACGTGGAGCAGTTCGACAACGAGTTCGACGCCCACAAAGCGACCCAGCGCACGAAGGGCGTGGCCTATCCGGTCGGGGGAGGGCGCGATCAGTTCGAGATCGAAGCGACGTACTTCGGCCCGGGCGTGCAGATCTCGTGGATGCACGGTGTGCTCGAAGCGCGGTTGTTGAACGCGCACACTCCGGTCGATACGGTCAGCGTGGATCTGCGCTTCGGTGTGATGCTGAAGATGATCGGCAACGAAGCGAAGACGAAGCTGTTTGCCGAGAAGTACGCCGAGAACCTACGGCTCGGCTTTCACCAGGACATCGCGATCTGGGAGAACAAGCGGTACCGCGACGTGCCGGTTTTGTGCGATGGCGACGGGCCGATCATGAAGCTGCGCCAGTGGTACGCGCAGTTCTACACGGAAGGTCCAGCGCCGGTGTCAGAGCCCGAAGTTGAAGCTGAAGTCGAGGTCGAAGCGGATGGACGAGCTTGAATCTTTTCGGCAGGAGATGCGTGTCTTCGTCGAGCAGAGCGCTCCCGAATCGCTGCGCGGCACGCGCAAAGGTCGCTTCGATGGCTACTGGGGTGGGCGCAATGCCAAACCCGAGGCCGACGTAAAGCGCTGGTTCGACGTCGCGCTCGAGCGCCGGCTCACCGCGCCGACGTGGCCTCGTGCAGTCGGCGGGGCGGGCCTATCGAATGCGCAAGCGCGCGTGTTCGATCAAGAGCTCGCGCGGCTCGAGCTACCGCCGCCGTTGGTCGGAGTCGGGTTGACGATGATCGGCCCGACGCTCTTCGACTACGGTACTGATGCACAACGCGCCGAGCACTTGCCACGCATCGTGCGCGGGGAAGTTCGCTGGTGCCAAGGTTACTCGGAGCCCGGAGCCGGTTCGGATCTCGCGGCCGTGAGTACTCGCGCGGTGCGCGACGGCGACCACTTCGTGATCAACGGGCAAAAGGTCTGGACGTCGTTCGCCGACAAGTCGGACTGGATCTTCGCGCTCGTGCGCACCGACCCGAGCGCGAAGAAGCAGCTTGGAATCACCTTCGTGCTGATCGACATGGCGAGTCCCGGTGTGTCGGCGCGTCCGATCGAGCTGATCAGCGGGGCATCGCCGTTTTGTGAGACGTTCTTCGAAGACGTGCGCGTGCCGCTCGCGAATGTGGTCGGCGATGTGAACGCGGGTTGGACCGTCGCCAAAGCGTTGCTCGGCTACGAACGCTCGATGATCGGTGAAGCCATGAGCGGCGAGATCGCGGCGGCGGAAGCCGAGCTGGTCGCGCGAGCTCGCGTTGCCCTTGCGGCCGATAGCGGCCCCCTCCCGGACGACGCGATCCGATTGATGATCGCGCGCACGGCGATGCAGGAGCGCTGCTTTGCCTTCACGATCGAACGGTTGCGGCAGAGTGCAAAGGCAGGCCAAGCGCCCGGTTCGGAGAGCTCGATTCTCAAGGTCGTCGCGAGCGAGCTCAAGCAAGCGCGCTGGGAGCACGCGATGCGCATCGTGGGTGTGGACGGACTCGGTTGGGATGGGCCGGGCTTCGACGCGCAGGATCTGGCAGCGACGCGCGAGTGGCTGCGCTCGCGCGCCAACACGATCGAAGGCGGTACGAGCGAAGTGCAGCTGAACATCATCGCCAAACAAGTGTTGGGACTCGGAGTATGAACGTGCAGCTATTGCCGAACGAACAGCAGCTCTTGCTCAAGCAGAACGCGCGCGGCTTGTTTCGCGAGCGCGGCGCAGTCGGGCGCATCCGGGCGCTTCGCGACACGCGCGACGCGACTGGTTTCTCGCGTGAGCTGTGGCGCGAGATGGCTCAGCTCGGTTGGGTCGGGTTGTGTTTTCCGGAAGCGTACGAAGGCTTCGGTCTCGACTTCAGTGATCTGTGTTTGGTGTTGGAAGAGGCGGGCCGGCAGCTCGCGCCCGAGCCGTGGCTGTCGACTGTGCTGCTTGGCGCCCAGGCGCTGCTGCTCGGCGGCACTGACGGGCAAAAAGGCCGCTGGCTGCCCGGAGTCGCGCGCGGTGAAACGCTGCTCGCGGTCGCGTACGAAGAACCTGGTGAGCTTGCGAACTGTCAAACCCGCGCGGTGCGAACTGCGGGCGCGTTGCGGCTGAGCGGCGAGAAGCTGCAAGTGTTCGATGCACACCTCGCAAATGCCTTGATCGTGTTCGCGCGCGTCGATGCGGGGCACACGCTGTTTCTGATCGATCCGAAAGCGCGCGGTGTCGGCATTCAGCGGCAGAACCGGATCGACGGTCGCAACGCCGCGATCGTGCGGTTCGATGAAGTGCAAGTCGAGTCGGGCGCGATGCTCGGCGAAGGTGGTCGCGGCCTCGAGTTGCTGCAGCGCGTGATCGACCGCGCCACGATCGGGCTGTGCGCGGAGATGTTGGGCGGTGCGACCCAAGCGTTCGAAGATACGGTCGACTACCTCAAGACTCGCAAGCAGTTCGGAGTGACGATCGGTTCGTTCCAAGCGCTAGCCCACCGTGCGGCTCGGATGTTCATCGATCTCTCGCTGGCGCGCAGCGCCGTCGCTGTAGCTGCGCGCAGCGTCGATCAAGCGGGCGAACCGGCCGCGATCGCGAAGCTCGCCTCGCTCGCGAAAGCGCGCTGTTCCGAGACGTTTACGCACGTCACCGGCGAAGCGATCCAGATGCACGGTGGGATCGGTGTCACCGACGACTTCCACATCGGCTTCTACTTCAAGCGCGCTCGCGCCGCCGACGTGCTCTTCGGCGATGCAAACTTTCACTTGCGCCGCTGGGCGGCGCTGTCCGGCTATTGACCGGATACCTTTTCGATCGCGTCCAAACAGTCGCTCATCATCTCCTGAACGACCTGTTTGACGGCGCGGCGTTGTGTCAGCTGACCGACGATCTGTCCGACCGGCGTCCCCAACAACTGCGCCGAGCCAGGCTTGCCGGTTTGGGCGTGGCGATAGATGCGCTGGGTGGCTTCGGCCGTGGCCATCCACTGCAACGGCATCGGCAGCGTCCCGGGCGAGTTCGGGCCGTCCCAAGCTTCGGTGTACGGCGTCTTCAGCTGGCGCGCGGGTTTGCCGCTGATGCAGCGCGAGCGCACGGTGTCTTGCGAGCTTGCGGCCAACAGCTTGTCGACTAACGCTGGCACACAGTCAGACTCGTTTGTGGTCAGCCAGACGGACCCACACCACACGCCTTGCGCGCCCAACACGAGCGCGGCTGCCATCTGGCGACCACTCGCAATCCCACCACCCGCGAGCACTGGTAGCGGTGCGACCGCCTCGGCGATCTGCGGGATCAACACGATCGAGCCGACCTCACCGGTGTGTCCGCCCGCCTCGTAGCCGGACGAGATGATGATATCCACGCCGGCATCCTTCTGCCGGCGCGCGTGCTCCACGCTGCCGCACAGAGCGGCGACGACGATTCCACGCGCGTGTGCGGTCTCGATGATGTCCGTCGGCGGCGGGCCGAGCGCGTTTGCGATCAGTCGAATCGGATGGCGCAGCGCCACCTCGACGTGTGCGCGTCCACCGGTCGCAGACCAACCGAGCAATTCCTCGGTTCGTTCCACGTTGGCAGGCAGCTCCGGCACCTCGTAGTGGGTGAGCAACTCCTGAATGAATTGTTTGTGTTTCTGCGGCACGTGCTGCTGCAGCGCGTCTTTGCTGAGGTCGCCGGATTCTTTGCCGACGTACTTCACCGGGATGACGGTATCTACACCGTAGGGCTTTCCGTCGATGTGTTCGTCGATCCACTTCAGCTCTTCCTCGAGCTGTTCCGGGCTGTACGCCACAGCGCCGAGCACGCCGAAGCCACCCGCGCGGCTGACGGCGGCGACCACGTCCCGACAGTGGCTGAACGCGAAGATCGGAAACTCGATGCCGAGGCGCTTACACAGTTCGTTGTTCACGATCACCGACCCTTGAAATCAGGCTTGCGCTTCGCGACGAACGCAGCCGGTCCCTCTTTGGCATCTTCCGAATCGAAGACCGGCTGGCCGATCTCCAGCTCGAGCGCCAGCGCGTCGGCTTCGGAGAGCCCTTCGGTCTCGATCACCGACCGTTTGATCGCCTGAACCGCGACCGGTCCGTTTTCTGCAATCTGCTGCGCGACCTGCTTGGCGACGGTGAGCGCTTGGCCATCCGGAACGACCCGACCGACCAAACCAATTTCGAGCGCCTCTGCTGCGGGTACGTGGCGGCCGGTGAGCAGGATGTCCATCGCGCGGGTAAATGGAATTTGCCGGCGCAGGCGAACGGTGCTGCCCCCGAGTGGAAACAGACCCCAGCGCGCTTCGGACACGCCGAACTTCGCGCTCTGTGCCGCAATTCGGATATCGGTGGCCTGCAAGATTTCGGTTCCGCCGGCGACGCACGTGCCTTCGACTGCAGCCACCAGCGGCTTCTTGAGCCGGTAGTGACGTAACAGCGCCTTCCAGTGCAAGTCGCTATCCTGCTGAAAGCGCGCCAACCAAACAGGGTCAGTGGCCGCGCCGGCCATCACCTTGAGATCACTACCGGACGAGAAGTGTCCACCCGCGCCGGTGAGGATCGCAACGCGCACGCTGGGATCCCCGTCGATGGCATCCCAGGCATCGGCCATGCGCGCGAGCATCTCCAGATCCATCGCGTTGCGCGCTTCGGGCCGATTCATGATCACGGTCACGACCGCGCCTTCGCGCTCGATCAACAAGTGCGGCGACTGCGACATTCTTTGCAGTGAAACAGGTTTCACTTTCGCTCGCAAGTAGCTTGTCGGCTCGAGTGAAACATGTTCTATTTTGGTCGACAAGCCGGGAGGCCGCATCGATGGACGTCTACGATCTCGACAGTTACCAGCGCGCGATTCCTCACGATGTCTTCGGGCGGCTGCGGAAAGAAAGTCCGGTCAATTTCAATCCGGAACCGTCCGGTCCGGGCTTTTGGGCAGTTACGAAGTACGCGGACGTGGTGACGATCTCGAAAGATCCGAAGACGTTTTCGTCTGCGCGTGGCGGCACGAACTTGACCGAGCTCGCGCCCGAAGATCTGTCAGTCGTACAGATGCTGATGGTCAACATGGATCCGCCGCGACACAACAAGTTTCGCAACTTGGTGTCGAAAGGCTTCACGCCACGTATGATCGCGCAGCTCGAGCCGCTGATTCGCCGGGCTGCGACGCGCACTGTCGATGCGGTCGCGAAACGTGGTGAGTGCGACTTCGTGCGAACGGTCGCGGGTGAGCTGCCGTTGATCATCATCGCCGATCTGCTCGGCATCCCGCAGGAGGACCGTGGCAAGGTGTTCGACTGGTCGAATCGTTTGATCGGTTTCGACGATCCGGAGTTTCAGACGTCGCTCGCTGACGGTAAGGTCGCAGCCGGCGAGCTCTGGATGTACGCGAACCAGATCGCGGCGCAGCGTCGCGCCAAACCCGAGATGGATCTCACGAGTGTGCTGGTGCACGCGAGCGTAGACGGTGAGCAGCTGAGCGAGCTCGAGTTCGATGCGTTCTTCTTGATGCTGGCAGTGGCCGGTAACGAGACCACGCGCAACGCGATCTCCGGTGGCGTACTCGCACTCAGTCAACATCCGAACCAGCGCAAGCGCTTGCTCGATGATCCGTCGTTGATTCCGAGTGCAGTCGAAGAGATCTTGCGTTGGGTGACACCGGTCATCCACTTCCGCCGCACTGCGATGCGCGATGTCGAGCTGCGCGGTGCGATGATCCACGAAGGTGACAAGGTCGCCGTGTTCTACAGTTCGGCGAATCGCGACGAGGACGTGTTCCCAGATCCGTTCAAGTTCGATGTCGGCCGCACCCCGAACGAACACTTGGCATTCGGCGTTGGCCAACACTTCTGCCTGGGAGCGAGTCTGGCGCGGCTCGAGCTGCGCATCATCTTCGAAGAACTGCTGCGGCGCTTGCCCGACTTCACGCTCGCGGGTGACGTTCGCCGGTTGCGTTCCAACTTCATCAACGGCATCAAGGAAATGCCCGTGCGTTTTACTCCGGAGGCATCTTGAGCGCGCGCGTGCCAAACGAGCAAGCCCGCGCCGCGTTGATCGCGAGCGCGCGCGAGCTGGCACCCGTGCTGGCTTCGAGGCTCACGTGCGCCGACGAGCTGCGGCGCCTTCCCGACGAGACGATTACGGACTTCCAACGAGCAGGGTTCTTTCGCATCTTGCAGCCGAAGCGCTGGGGGGGCTTCGAGCTCGATCCGCGAACGTTTTTCGAAGTGCAGATCGAGATTGCAAAGGCCTGCGCGTCGAGTGCGTGGGTGTTGGGTGTCGTCGGGGCGCACGCGTGGCAGCTCGGATTGTTCGACGAGGCGGCACAGCGCGATGTGTGGGAGTCCGACAACTCGACGTTGATCTCATCGTCGTATGCACCGACTGGTCGGGTTACGCGCGTCGACGGTGGCTACGAGGTGAGCGGCCGCTGGTCGTTTTCGAGTGGCTGCGATCACTGTGGCTGGGCCTTCCTCGGCGGCTTCGCACCGACCGCGCCCGATGCAAAGGCGCCCGACATGCGGACGTTTCTGTTGCCGCGCAGCGACTACACGATCGAAGACAACTGGAACACGATCGGGTTGCGCGGAACGGGTAGCAAAGACCTCGTCGTCGAACGAGCGTTCGTGCCGGAGCATCGCACCCACGCGTTGATCGATGGCTTCCGAGGCAAGAGTCCAGGTCAGCGCGTCAACCCCGCGCCGCTGTATCGCCTACCGTTCGGGCAGCTCTTCGTGCGATCGGTCTCGACGAGCTGCATCGGCATCGCCGAGAGCGCGCTCGAGAGCTTTCGCGCCACCGCGTCGAAGCGGGTTGGGGCGGGCGACGGTGCAAAGGTTGCGATCGATCCCAACGTGCAGCGCTTGTGTGCCGAAGCGAGCGTGGCGCTCGATGAGGTCAAGTTGGTGCTGTTCCGCAACGTCGATGATCTGATGCAGCACGCCGAGCGCGGCGAGCAAGCACCGATCGCGACACGCGTTCGCTATCGCTTCGACTCGTCCAATGCCGCCGACCGCTGCGCGAAGCTTGTGAGCTCACTCTTCAACGGAGCAGGCGGGCGCGTGCTGTTCTTGGGGCATCCGCTGCTGCGCGCTTGGCTCGACGCAAATGCAGCACGCGCTCACTACGCGAACAATCCGGACAAGCCCGCACGCAACTTCGGTGGCGTCGAGCTCGATCAGGCCAACACCGACTTTTTCATCTGAAAATGAGCGCCGTTCTACAGCTCGGCTATCTGGGGTTCGAGGTGAGCTCGCTCGAGGCGTGGCAACGCTTCGCGGAGCAGACGTTGGGCCTGCCGCTCGGAGCGGCGCTCGAAGGCGGTGGTTTCACGTTGCGCATGGACACCCATCCGGCGCGGTTCTTCATTCAGCCGGGGCCGCTCGACGACGTGTCGGTGATCGGCTGGCAAGTTGCGGATCGTGCGGCGCTCGACGAGATCGCGGCGCGCTTGCCGGAAGCTGTCCGTGGCTCCGCGGCCGAGTGCGCGTTCCGTGGGGTCGATGCGCTGGTGAAGTTCCGCGACCCATCCGGCATCCGGAGCGAGTTGTGTTGTGGTCCCCAGCTCGCTGCCGAGCCTGAGCGAAGCCCGCTGCTCTGCTCCCGCTTCATCGCGGGAGACCTCGGCCTCGGGCACGTCGTGATCGGCGCCGATGACCCCGCGCGCAGCATCGCGTTCTACCGCGAAGTCCTCGGCTTTCGGCTGAGCGACGAGATCCGCTGTGAGTACTTCGGTTACCCGGTCGACATCGCGTTCTTCCATGTCAACAAGCGGCATCACAGCCTCGCGATCGGTCGCCGCCAGCGTAAACACATCCATCACTTCATGCTCGAGGTCGCTGCGATGGACGACGTAGGCCTCTGCTTCGATCGCGCACTTCGCAACCAGGTCCCGATCGTGCAGACGCTCGGAAAACACCCGAACGACCGCATGTTCTCGTTTTACGCGAAGACGCCGTCGGGTTTTCAGTTCGAGTTCGGTTACGGCGGGCGCGAGGTGAACGACGCCGACTGGCAGCCCACCACGTACGATCGCATCAGCGAGTGGGGCCATCACCCACCGATCGTGTTTGCTCCTCCGCGCGAGGTGAAGCGATGAGCCTCGAAGGTCAGCCGACTGCAATTCCGGAGGGCCAGTACGCCGACATTGGCGAAGGCCG
>Ga0193753_10001037_pt1 | contig 24881 bp, 24 predicted proteins | sample H1c2metaG_FD_144925 | JGI IMG/M metagenome (GOLD analysis project Ga0193753, IMG submission 144925) | Soil microbial communities from a riparian zone of the East river system, Colorado, United States - H1c2 | ecosystem: Environmental > Terrestrial > Soil > Riparian zone | place: USA: East... | reverse complement strand
GGAGCCGTCGATAGATAGGCATCCGTCATATCAACACCATCCAACAGGTAGTAGTTCGAGCCGGGACGATTGCCGTTGACGACGACGCCTTCGTGCTGGCCCTGCCCGTGCGCGACATTATTGTTGTCGTAGGAGACTCCGGGCATGATGTACTGCAACTGCAAGGAGTCTCGCCCATTGAGCGGAAGATCAACGACGCGCTGCTGATCGACCACATGGCTCACTGTCGCGTCGACCAGATTGACACCTGCGGCTATCGAGGACACCTCAACCGTCTCCGTCACTTCGCCAACCCGTAGCGGTGTCGTCACGGTAACGTTTTGATCAACCTGCAGCACAATCCCTCTCTGCACATAGGCCTGAAAGCCTGTGTACTCTACCCGGATCGAATAATTACCTACTCCAACAGTGGGAAACGTGAAATTACCACTCGCATCGGATTTGTCCGTTCGCGTCTCGTTTGTGTTTTCGTTGCTTAAAGTAACTTTGGCTCCAGCGATCGGAGATCCCCCCGGATCGACAACAGTTCCAACGATTCTTCCGGTCGGACCAACGGCGAAAGCGCTTCGCGGCGACACTATTGCGACAAGCGCGAAAACGATTACCGAAAAAAGCCATCTGAATTGCTTGTGCATGTTGCACCTCGAATGGACTTTAGAAACGTATTATTCTTACTGGCCCGTGCACTTATCCGACTCGGTTTATGCAGATTTAGGGAGATGCTTGAATGAGCAATCGAAAACCAATATTTAATCGCGCCCAGCCTACATACATCAAAAGGTTGATGTCAAGCCCCTCCTCGCGGTGGTCATCATCCGAGCCAACTATAAATGGGTGCCACAACAATAGATCATTCCAGCGAAGCGATGTGCAAGATTCCCGGCGAACCGATCGCTCTCAGTCTTCTAACAATAGCTGTAGCTATCTAGGAATATCGTGAAGGAGTGACGTCAATTGATATTTGGAGACGAAATCATCTTTTTCAACGCTCGCATATAGAACAGATACGACCACCGCCTGTCGCGATGAATCGCGAGTGGGATTTGGGGTTTAGTTACGAACCACAATCACCTGAGCCTCATAAGGATTTAATCCTTATAGAGAGAACAGCGCCTCTCGTTGACTATCGCCAGTCTGAGCATCCCAAAGCTCAGCTTCACCTTTTCCAGACAATTTAACTTGATGCTGACTCTCTTTCGGCCCTTCATTAAAGAAGAGATAAACATTCGCATGCTGCAATCGATGTCGCATCACGCGAAGAGGGCTGAGCGAAGTCGCTCAAGGTGCCGTCCACAAGTTGTTGAGATGCGACATAGATCGCACTCACCAAAAAGCTCTCCTAACCAGAGAGAATCAAGGCAGATTGGCCTCTCATGCGAGAGGCCGTTTTTTAATCTTGTCGGAACTGAAGGAGGGTTCAAAGGACGGACAAAATCTTTGCCTATGAGATCGAGGGAGTCGCCGGCATTAAATTCCCTTGACGATCTCGCGGATCTCCAAAAGCTGCCTATGCAGTTCCGGCCATTATTAGCCCGAGTGCGGCCCGCGCGAGCGGCATCGCGATATATCCGGTCGAGGCCACAACGCCAGAATGCACTCATACCAACACATGCTCCCTAGTCATACCTATACATAATTGTGCGCCTCAACAATGGCTGCTATTGTCACCAACAAAGTCGATCATCAGTCCTGAAGTTAACATGTGCAACAAAGATCGGACTTCGGAGAAACACTATGCGTGCTGACTTAACATTGATGGCTCTCGCCCATGAATCGAATCGCTATTTACTCACTCGACTGATAGCGAAGGCAACCCGCAAACTGCACCGCCCTAACACACGGTTGCAGGATACGATGAACGACGCATTCAAGCGGTTCGGCTGCTCAAAACCAAGAGCCCGCCGTGCTGCGGAGGCGGCCAGCAGTTCGGAAGGCCGTGCTGCATGGCGCCCCTCGCAGTCGATTAGATTTCCGCCCTCCCCATTACAAAGCTAGGAGTGACAACCATGGCAACTTCATTCGCATCTGTATCATTTACCCCGCCACCGAGAAGCACATCATGGTGCTTCCTGCTGCTCGAGCACCTGGATGAATTCGCGAAGCTGGCATGGTATCTCGTAGCAGATGGCAAGCTCGTCGAAGATACATTCGCGCGCACGATGGCGAAGCTCGATACAACCGCATTTGAGTCTTCCATTCCGACACTCGCTTACAGTCAGGCTCGAGACGTTCTCATCACCCAGGCGATTGCTGTACTATCGGACGCGCGCAGAGAGGAAGATGAGAACCGTTTTTTTCAGCTGAATTCTACTGGCAACTTGCCCGATCACCCCCGCCTGGCATTCATGCTGAGATTGATCATCCGTTCGTCTGAAGCAGAGGTTGCGAAGGTTCTCGGCGTATCACAATCTGAGGTGCAAGAACTTGTCAAGCATGCGATTGATCGTCTTAGTGTAGTTCAGCCTATCTCCGCATCGACAGGTTGTTATGACGCATAGGTATCCTTAGTTTTCGAGACTCACCAGGAATAGAGTACAAAGACCTGCGAATTTCATGGCGGCCAGCCACGGATAAGATTGCATGAGCTTGTACTTTGTTGCCGGCCTACCTGTTGCAGCTGGCCGCCTTTATGGCACGATCGCAGGTATTCAACGCAGGTAACAATTTCAAACCAGTCATCACTACGCCTGCGTGGAAGGGCAAACCGAGTTGGATGGTAGTAGCGACAAAAGATAGAACGATCGACCCTGATCTCGAACGGTTGGTATGCCGCGCGAGCCCGGAGCCACACAATTGAAATCGCAGGCTGCCAGTTATTCGATCTATGTCTCCAGATCATAGAGGGAACAGTGAGAACACACCTTAGGAAAGCAAGGATTTCAGACCGCGGCAATATTCTCATGTTTGATAAGGGCGTTGGCCTGGATCTGCGAAACGAACCGCAGCGTCGTGCACAGAGTCAACTGATAGAGGCAGAGAGGATGTCGGCAATCGGCAGGATGGCATGCTCGATATCCCACGATATGCGCCACTCGCTCGCGGCGATCTATGCGAACGCCGAGTTCCTCGAGCGCCACGATATATGTGCGGGCGCGCGGGCTGATCTGCTGCTCGAAATTCAAGAAGCAGTGCTCGCGATGACGGAGCGCCTTGATTCACTCCTGCAATTCGGTAGTAGCGGACGGAAAAACCCGCTTGTCCATGAGCGCGTTTCCTTGGTGGTTGAGAAAGCCGTTGCGGCAGTGAAGTTTCATCCAGACGGCCAGAACGTGTCCATCACAGTCGGCAAGTTCCCGCCGGCGGAGGCAGACATTGATGCGAGGAATCTTGAAAGCGCCCTATATAACTTGCTGCTCAATGCCTGCCAAGCTGCGACACGCTCACCTCACGTGCCTGCGGTGAAGGTTCATCTTACGGAAGTCGAAGAACAGATCTACGTCACAATCTTGGACAATGGTCCCGGTATACCTGCCTCTGTCCGGAGAACGTTGTTCGATCCGTTTGTGACCGCAGGAAAACCAAACGGAACTGGCCTGGGGCTCACCCTGGCTCGTCAAATAGCTGAAGAGCACGGTGGTAGCGTCTGCCTCGAGGAATCGAATCGAGAGAGGACGGTATTCACGCTGAGTCTGACAAAGAACAGATTATTAGCTTTAGAAGACCCTATCGCCGTAGCGCCGACTCTCTCCGATGAGAAGATCGTCGGCTCCTTTCGGGGAATATAGCATGGCATCGACAGGCTCGAGCATTGGGCTCGACGGAATAATTACGTCACCGTCAACTGCCGAACGCGGGCACATGACGCGAAATCGTCTGGCTGAGTTGATCGAATCGCTAGACTCGCTATCCCTCAACACCCTGAAATCGTAAGAGTAATACTAACTTAGCAGAGTGGTTATCACGCGAACTAACTCGCAAAATAAGAATCGGCATTTACTGCCCGGGTAAGATGGCATGAGTTCGATCGAACATAGCTCGCTACTCTTGCTGCTCATTATGGCAGCGTGGTCAAGGACTCTCTCCTGCCGAAAGCGTGAGCCGCTCCGCGATTCTTGCCAACTCAGCCAGGGAGGTTGCTTCCATCTTGTGCATGACATGGCCTCTATGGATCTTTACGGTAATCTCAGTGATTCCAATCTCAGCCGCGATCTGTTTGTTTAGCAGCCCGGATACAACCAGTTGCATCACTTCGCGCTCTCGCGGTGTCAGCAAATCAAACCTCTTGCGAAGAGCGGCCAGCACTTCTCGATCTTTGCGGCCGGCCTTATCTTCTTCTATCGATCGATGAATTGCGTTCACTAAATCAAGATGATTTAGTGGCTTTGTTAGAAACTCTGCTGCTCCGGCTTGGATTGCACGTACGGACATGCGGATATCTCCATGACCGGTAGTGAAAATGGTCGGGATGTGGATGTTCGCCTTGATGAGTTCGTGTTGTAAATCCAGACCACTTATCCCCGGTAGCTGCACATCCAGAATCAGACAGCCGAAGTTGTCCGGTCGCCATGCCAGAAGGAATTCACTGGCTGAGCAGAAAAGCTGCACATGAAATCCAGCGGCGCGCAAAAAACTCTCCAGTGCTTCACGAACAGATCCCTCGTCCTCCACGACAAAGACAGTTGGAATTCGTTCGCTCATCGCGTGCATCCGATTGCCATTTTCGCTTCCCTCTTGTGCGTAGACAATACCTTTGCTACTCGCCCTGTCTCCAATGTTCTGATGCAGATCATAAGACTCGTGGGGATCGTCCACAGGATGCAGCGGAAGGTTTATCCGAGAGCTTTTCCGGAATGCCGCTGGACTCTTATCCCTCTGTCATATAGGATGGGGCGCAAATAGTGCGGATATCGAGACTTAACCCGGAGGTGGGTGGTCCTGTATGGAGCGCGACGCTCATCCTGCAGTAGATCTAGAGCGCGCCGTGGTCCTGGTGCTGGATGACGATGCACGCGTACGAGAGGCGCTCTCCAGCCTGCTTCGTTCTGCAAGCTTCCAGGTTTCTACGTTTGAATCGGCGGCGAAATTCCTGCAGGCCCCCCCTCCCGACGCTCCCAGCTGTCTGGTCCTGGATCTGCAACTACCGGATGTCAACGGCCTGGAGTTGCAACGGAAACTCGCCGAAAGAAATGGACCGCCGATCATCTTTATTTCCGGACACGGCGACATACCTTCTTCGGTTCAAGCGATCAAGGCAGGGGCTGTCGAGTTTTTGCCTAAACCTTTCAGCGATCAGGAGTTGCTCGGCGCCGTCAACAAGGCCATCTCACGAGACCAGGAGGAACGCCGCAAGAGGTCGAAACTGGCGGAGCTCCAGAGTTCCTACGCGCTCTTGTCGGCCCGGGAACGTGAGGTCTTGCCATTAGTCGTCGCCGGTCTCACCAATAAGCAAAGCGCGGCACAGCTTGGTATTGCCGAGATTACGCTCCAGGTTCATCGCGGAAAAATCATGCGCAAGATGGCAGCACGGTCCGTGCCTGAACTGGTAAGAATGGTCAGCAAGCTGGGGATCTACTGATTCCAGCCTACCTATACGAGTACATAATAGGCGGCCTTATTCTGGCGCTGCTAAAGTAGGCTCCAAGGAAGGTTCCACTTGGGCTACTCTGCCAAACCTCTCGTGGTTATCGTAGATGACGACTCCAAGGTTCGAGAGTCTCTTGAGAGCCTACTTCGGGCGGCCGCATTTACCGCAGTTGTATTTTCTTCCGCCGAGAAGGCTTTGCAATCCGGAACTCTTGCCCAAGCGAGCTGTCTTATCACGGATATGCGCATGCCGGGAATACAGGGTTTGGAGCTGCAACAACTTGTAAAACGGGACTATCCCAAGCTGCCCATCATCATCATTACAGGTCATCGAGACGAGCACGTCAGGCAAAGCGCCCTCTTCGAGGGGGCTGCTTCTTTCCTCTACAAGCCCTTCGATCCCCAGACGCTGCTTCATGCAATTCACGTCGCAATACTTGGCACCAGTGAATCGAAAACACCCAACTTGCACGAGCGCAGCGTCGCTCAAAAGAAAACTGGGAAAGTTTTTGGGCGATAAGCTAAGGACGTCAGTCACGTTCCGCGGGGCCCATCTCAAGTTCGCTGGCCCCGGTGGGCAAAGTGAAATGAAACGTCGCACCCTGTGCCGAGTTGGCCGTAGCCCACAAATAGCCACCATGCGACTCAACAATAGAACGAGTGATTGCCAGCCCCATGCCGGAGCCCTGCGGTTTGGTGGTGAAGAAGGCATCGAAAATATGGTCCGCTTTTTCGGCCGGCAATCCCACTCCGGTGTCGCTGATTGAGATCATCAGTTGACCATCCTCGCACAGTTGCGACTTGACGGTAAGCTCCCCGCCCGAATCCTTCATGGCCTCGATGCCATTGAGCATGAGGTTCATGAACACCTGCTGCAGTTGCACACGATCTGCCGTCATTTTGGGAAGGTCGGCGGCAAGCTCCTTGCTCACCGCAATCGAATACCGGTTGGTTTCGCCCCGCAGTAGCACGAGCATTTCGCCAACAATTTCGTTCACATCGACCAATTCACGCCGTGGAGGAGATTTCTTGTACAACTCACGTGTACGGTCGATGATCTCGGCAGCACCGCTGCTGTCTCTGATGATTCTCAGGGTAGCTTCCCGCGCCTCTTCGAGATCCGGCTTATCACGTGAAAGCCAAAGCACGCAGGCGTGCGCATTAGCGATTGCCGCAGCGAGAGGCTGCCTCAGCTCGTGGGACAGCGAGGCGCTCAATTCCCCCATCATGCTCACACGATTGATGTGCGCGAGATCTGCCTCTAATTGACGCAATCTCTCACGCTCTTTTTCGGCGCGTTTGCGTTCGGTCACATCTCGCATCGTGCCAACATATTCGACCAGTTGGCCCGTTTCGTCCAAAACTGGATGGCCGATCGACTGGACGTGCTTCAGAGTTCCGTCGGAGAGCACCAGCCTCTGCTCTTCCACAAAATCAGCTTTCTCGCGGACTGCCTTCACGATGGTTGCGGAAGTTCTGTCGTAATCGCCAGGGTGTATCAAGCTACGGGCCTCTTCAAGATCAGGCGCCTTTGGTCGAGGCTCTAATCCGCAGATTCGGAACATTTCTTCGGACCAGTAGAGGTTCTTCTTCTCGCTTGGATCCCACGCCCAGGTACCCGTGTGGCTGAGCTTCTGCGCTTCGGCCAGATAGGCTTCACTTCGCTGTAGCTGTTCGAACGTCAGGTTACGTTCAATCGCAACTCCCGACAAATGAGTGATCTGCTCGATGACTTCCTGATCATGCAGGCTTGGCCTTCGTGGTTCATGGTAGTACATGGCAAACGTCGCGATCACTTTGCCCTCCGACGAGAAGATCGGGGTGGACCAACAGGCACGCAGTGAATGGGGCAAAGCCATCTCTCGATAGTCTGTCCACAAAGGGTCGGTGGCTATGTCCTCTACGATTATCTGTTCGCCACGGTAGGCGGCTGTCCCGCAGGAACCCGTCGCAGGTCCGATCACAGCTCCATCGATGGCCTCGGTATAGGCCTTCGGAAGACTGGGCGCACCACCATGCCGCAACCGATTTCCATCTACCAACAAGATGGATGCCAGCGCATCGCTGGCTTGCTCTTCTACCAGCCGGCATAGGCTGTCAAGAATCTCAGGTAGCGAATCTCCTTTTGCGACCATTTCGAGGATTCGTTTTTCACCGGCAAGTAGGGCTTCAGCCCGCTTGCGATCTTCAATGTCACTAAGAACTCCGAACCATTTGACGATGTTTCCCTGCTCGTCCTGCAGAGGAGAACCGCGACTTAGAAACCAGCGATATTGCCCGTCAGCAGCTCGCTGGAGGCGTATCTCATCCTCGAAGGGCTGCCCCGTCGCGAGCGAGGCTCGCCACTTCTCCAGATATCGCCCAATATCTTCAGGGTGAGCTGCAAGATTCCAATGCCAGCCGGTGCTGTCTTCGACCGAAAGCCCGGTATATTCCGCCCAGCGCCTGTTCACAAAGGTGTTGGAGCCGTCAGGCGCGGCAGTCCACGCTATCGCCGGAATGCTTTCGATCACATCACGAAGCTCTCTCTCACTTCGACGAGTAGCCTCTTCCGCTCGCTTGCGTTCGGTCAGGTCCAGCACGAAGGCCACCCCCTGGTGGTTCCCTTTCTCTTCTGAGGCTGCCGCACCGATGAGTACAGGAACACGGCTGCCGTCTTTGCGAAAGTACTCCTTCTCGAATGGTTGCAAGCTCCCCGTTGCCATCAGCTCCGGAACCCACCGTTGTTCATCGATGTCAAGCCATTCCGGCGGCGTCAGGTCGGTCCAGCGCATTCGACCTGCCTTGAGATCGTCATGGTCATATCCCGTAATGTGGAGAAATGCGTCATTCGCCTCAAAAATCCGACCTTCGATGTCCCAGCTGAAGATCCCGACGATGTTGGCCTCGAACAGGCGCCGAATCTCTGCTTCGCGTTCCCGGAGCTCATGTTCAGCTTCTTTCGACGCAGTGATATCGGTTACGGCCCCCACGCAATCGGTGTTACTGCATGGATCCTGTGCGCGACCCGATACGCGAAGATATTTGACTCTTCCTTCCGGCAGAAGCAAGCGGTGCTCGAAATGAAAGTCTATTCGATCAAGTACGATGCGATTCACCGTCTCCTGCATTAGGGCTCGATCCTCAGGATGAATGCGCTGCAGAATAAACTCCAGCGTCGGCTTGGCCACGGGATCCAGTTCAAAAATTCGGAATGTTTCCAGGGACCAATAGATCGCTCCGGTGGACAAATTCCAGCCGAAGCTCCCTGTATGACTCAAGCTCTGGGCTATTGCCAGATTGGTTTCGCTCCTGCGTAGCGCATCCTCGGAACGACGGAGTTCCGCCCTCTCCGTGGCTTCGCGCAGAGCCCGCTGCACCGAGGGCACAAGCCGCGACAACCGCGTTTTCAGAACGTAATCCGTCGCGCCGATCTTGAGGGCTTCGATCGCGACTTCTTCGCCAAGGGTTCCAGAGACGAAGATGAACGGGAGGCCCGGTCGTTGCTGTCGCGCCATTCTCAATGCCGATAAGCCATCGAAGGAGGGCAGAGTGTAATCCGCCAGGATAAGCTCGAACCCGCCCTGTTGCAGCGCGGCGAGGAAAGCGGATTCCGTCTCGACCCGTGTCACGTCACAAACAATCCCCTCCATTGCGAGCGTGTCCTGCACCAACTCCGCGTCGGTGACATCATTTTCAACGTGCAGCACATGTATGGGAGAACTCATCGCTGGCTCAGCGCTTTCTGACGCTTCCGGGCGGCGGCTCGTTGATGACCGCCCAGAAGACTCCAAGTTCCTTGATGGCGTTTACAAATTCGTGGAAATCCACTGGCTTCACCACGTAGGCGTTGACGCCCAGCTTGTAGCTGGCCACCATATCCTTTTCTTCGTGCGATGACGTGAGCACGACCACCGGAATCAGTTTTAGATTCTCATCCGACTTGATCTGCTGCAGCACTTCGAGGCCATTAACCTTCGGTAGTTTGAGATCGAGCAGAAGGACCGCGGGATTCTCGCGAGCGCGCCGCATGAACTTCCCCCGGTAATACAAATAATCCAGCGCCTGTTCTCCATCGACCGCGACAACGACCTCATTCGCAAGGTTGTATTCCTCCAGAGCTTCCAGCGTAAGCTCAACGTCTTTCTGGTCGTCTTCAACAAGCAGGATGCGTCCCAAAGTCTCCATGGTCAGTTAGCTCCCCGTGATTTGTTAAGTGAGAAGTAGAAGGTGGCGCCCCCATCCACTATGCCTTCCGCCCATACGTGCCCGCCGTGGCGATGTACGATGCGTTGAACCGTGGCCAAACCTATACCAGTGCCTTCGAAGGCCTCTTGCGCGTGAAGCCGCTGGAAGACGCCGAACAGCTTGTTGGAATATTTCATGTCGAATCCGACCCCGTTATCTTTAACGAACAGCACCACGTGATCCTTTTTGTGTTCCGTGCATCCAATTTCGATCTCCGCCTGCGGCTGTGTGCGGGTAAATTTCACGGCGTTGGAGATCAAGTTGACCAGAGCCAGCCGCAGCATGGAACGATCTCCATACCACTCGGGCAATGGATCAATCTTCCAGGCAATCTTGCGCTCGTTGCCATCCTGACGCACCTCGGAGACGGCTTCTTGAACGAGCTGCTCCAGCCTGACAAGGGAATTGTGTGCCTCGGCGCGGCCGATCCGAGAAAACGCGAGCAGGTCGTCGATCAGGCTGCCCATCCGATTTGCGGCTTCCAGGATCATTGTTACGTAGTGCATACTCTTCTCATTAAGAGATGCAGCCGCGCTCTTACACAGAAGCTCCGCAAAACCAGCCATGTGACGTAGAGGCGCGCGGAGATCGTGCGATATGGAATAGGCGAAGGCCTCTAAATCCTTGTTGCTCGCGTCGAGTTCCACAGCCCGATTCGAGAGTTGCTGGTTCAATTTCCGGATTTCGTCCTCTCTGTTCCTGCGCTCGGTGATGTCATTGCTTGTCTCCATGACTATCGGCTGTCCCTGGTCGTCGCGCGACAGCGACCATCGGCTGGCGACGACCACCTCGGTCCCGTCGGCCTTGGTGTGTTTGAGCTCGCCCTCCCAGACGCTTGTCCGCAACAGTTCCCTATCAATATCCTCTACCGCGGCCGGGAAAATTGTCCTCAGGAATTCATGGGAGCGTTTACCGATCGCTTCTTCCGGACTCCATCCGTACAACTCCTGTGCTCCACGATTCCAGTAGGTGATGAGGCCGTTCACATTGCGAAAGAAAATCGAATCGTGTGTCTGATCGAGGAGGCGGGCCTGTGTTGCAAGCTCGTGGTTGAGAGTTTGAATCTCTTTCTCCCGACGCTTTCGAACGGTGATGTCGTTGCTGGTTTCGAGGATCGCGACCGGGTGCCCCTGTTGATTCCGTCGCAGGGACCACCTGCTCGCGACGATGACCTGGGTGCCATCCGCCTTGGTGCGCGTGAGTTCGCCCTCCCATTTGTTGGTTTCCAGCAGCTCTGCCCTGATCTCCTCGAGCGACTTTGGGTAAATGGTGGACATGAGTTCATCCGACCGCTTGCCAGTCACTTCCTTCGGTGTCCATTCGTAGAATTCTTCCGCCCCTCGGTTCCAGTAGGTTATGTTCGAACTCATATCCCGGACGAAGATCGAGTCATGCGTCAGGTCCAGAAGGCTGGATCTCTCCTCTACTTCAACCTTGAGCCTGTCGCGGATCAGGCGAAGATCGTCATCGACGCGTCGCCGAATCGTGGCGAACCACGAGATGAGCGAAGTGAATGCGGCAAAGATGACGAAATATGGGAACTCCGAGGGTGCGACACGCAGACTGTAGATCGGCGACACAAAAAGGTAGGAGAAACCCATTAAGGACAGGATGACTGCCAGCACCGCAGGCCCTTGCTTTCCATACCAAGAACTTATTGCGCACGCAAAAAGCAGCAGCGGAACCGCGGCGTCCCGGAATTGGAAATGCTGGAGGAATAGCGCAGCCGCTAGTGCAACAGAGACGGAGAAAACCGCAAGGCCGTAGCGTTGGAAATGCGTCAGGCGCAACGGGCGCGATGATTCATAGGCTACGGACTCACTCGCGTCGATTCGCGACGGGTTCATTTGATCCCCTGGTTGCCGATGCCGGGTGTGTCTAGACCAATCTCAGTCCGGTCTGCTCCTGACGTGAGAAGCTCCCGATATTACCGCACGTGGATTATAATCCTAAGGCTGATCGATTCGCCGGTGGGAGATTGGCACCTGTCGTCTTGTTTTGCTCATGGAAGCGCAAACCATTTACAGGGTCGTATGCCTCTTAGGGCATCTACAACGGGATCTTTAGATTGCCGAGCATGCTCCAATACAGTAAAAGTAGTTTTCCGAGAGCTAGGCAAACCTTTCGTTGGGAAGTAGGCAACGAAAGATCGAACCCAATTCCTTTCGTAAAGTACAAGATAGTCGATCGGCAACGATACGAGCGGGTGGGTTATGGAAAGATATCTGGTCAATTCTTCCCTTCAGAAGGTGCTGCAACCCCAGCGCGGAGGGCAGAGATCACCAAGGAGATCGTCTGGCACATATTTCGCATACCAACAACTCAATGCTGTCGGAGTATGGCGATGATGTGAAGGTGATGCAGAGACTGATGCGACACGCAAAACCCAGTGCCACGATGGAGGTCTACACGCATGGCCGTAGGCGATCCCAAGCGTCTGTTTCACCGTATAAAGACATCAAAGCGACAACCAATTACTAATCAATGAGTTACACCTACTTAAGCCGCGATATCCAGCCGAGGGTTCAGGATGAGTATCCTACTAACTAAGCGCTACCCTTACACGGTCACCCAACGTTCAATCACTTAGCCCCCTTGCTATCCAACTTACTGTCCATTCAGAGTTATCGATCATTCGGCCCTTTCGGATTTGATCGAATCTGTAGTTGACGCTACTTGTTTACGAATTACCAAAAGCCGAGGGAAAGTTCATCTCGTTGTAGCTGACAACGGACACGGTATTCCGCCCACCAATCTTCAGCATCTATTCCAACCGTTTTACACCACCAAAGGAGAGCTTGGGACGGGCCTCGGACTCGCGCTAAGCAGGAAGATATCGGGTCAGAAGTAGCGTGACACCCAGGGGACGGGTACAACCTTTAGGGTGTCATTGCCGTATTACCTAGAGGTCAGAAGTTATTCAACGAAATGCGACTTGCGTGTGGCACGAGTATCGTCGAAGACCGCCTTCACGCGAGGATCTTTCGAGACTTCCTCATACGACCAGCGTTTTACGGTACTCATAGGAAACCTTTCGAGAATCAATTCATGGAAGATGGCACAGCCGCTTAGAATCAGGCTGGTTGGAGCAGGTCATCTGTCAGAAGAGACATGATTGCGCAACGAACCGAATTCCTGCACGAGTTCCTGTGTGGGCTTCGATTTCCAATGCTTGTTGTAGTTGTTGAGGGAGCAGAAGCTGCGGCTCCACATGCGATCGATATATAAGGTTCCCTTCAGATGATCGATCTCATGCTGCAGAATGCGAGCATACCAGCCCTCCGCCTCAATGCGTACGGCTTCACCAAACTGATTCAGGGCTTTGACCGATACCTTTCGAGCACGAGGCACCATTCCGAGAAAGCCGGGCAAGCTGAGACATCCCTCGAAGAAGGCAACCTCCGGAGACGACAGTAACCGGATCTCGGGGTTGATCAGGACATGAAAAGGAACAGGCCGACGCCCACGTTCGGCAAGTTCTACTTCCGTCAGAGTTGCCTTGTATCAATACTTCTTTTTCGCTGCGCCAGTCGCCGAAGTTGTCGTTTACGTATAAGACCGGCATGCTAGCCTGGCGCGCCCGCGTCTTCAATCTCACCAGCGCATCCAGCATGTTGCAGAATTGCGCCTCCATCGGGAAATGTCGTGATGACGTCTATCAACAGAAGTGCAACGGCACCGGCGAAGGACGGGTTTGTGCATGCTTCCGTGACCTCATGCTATTTGTGATGCCAGTACAGGCATTACTCTTCATGCCACAACTAATATTTTCTCAGAGTCTGTGCAGCTTCATTGCTTTTAGGGTCCATTGAGGAGTCCAATAGGAGCTCCGGCGGGTCCAAAACCTTTACAGTTCGTGCGCATCTAGTAATCTTTCATTTACATTGCCAACATCTTCCGTGTAGCCACTGCGTCCTACCGCTGGATTCTCCTCGGTTATGAGCTATCAGGGCCGCCGTGATCAGGGGCGCTTGCCGTCATCGGGCTACGCCCAGATTCATCTCGATACTTTTGAAATCAGTGTTGGAGTTAAGTCATCATGATGGCTTCGACTTAGACAACTGTCTGCCATGCGTGCGGCTGATATACCTCTTGCAAACGAATGGTTTCTTCTGCTGTCAGCGTAACGCTGAGTGATGCGACAGCGTCCTCAAGGTGTCGATGTTTCGTTGCTCCTATGATGATGGATGAAACAACGGGATTTCCAAGCACCCACGCTAGTGCTACGTGGGCCATCGAGAGTCCTTTCTCGGCTGAAACTTCGGCAAGACGATCCACCACTACTCGATCCACGCTTTCGGTGTCTCCGTAAAGACTATTAGCAACCGCATCTGCCTTGGCCCGGCCTGTGGTGTCCTTGTCTCCCCACGCGCGAGCCAATCTGCCTCGTGCCAGCGGACTCCAAGGCAATACGCCTACCCCTTCAGATTCGCACAACCCAAACATCTCTCGTTCTTCTTCGCGGTACATCAGGTTGTAATGGGGCTGCATGCTGATGAAGCGACTCCAACAGTTGCGATCGGATGTATAGAGTGCTTTTGCAAATTGCCAAGCGTACATAGTTGATGCGCCGATGTAGCGTACCTTTCCAGCTTTGACCATGTCGTGAAGGGCTTCAAGCGTTTCCTCAATAGGCGTCGTCTCGTCCCATCGGTGGATTTGGTATAGATCAACATAGTCTGTGCCAAGCCGCTTTAGGCTTCCATCGAGTTCGTTGACGATGGCTTTGCGCGAAAGGCCGTGCCCATTGGGATCGTCTCGCATGCGCATAAAAACTTTCGTTGCGATCACAACTTCCTCGCGTTTTGAGAAATCGCGCAACGCTCTTCCCACTACCTCTTCGCTTGTGCCCCCTCCATATGCGTTCGCCGTATCGAAGGCGTTGATACCGGCTTCGAGCGCCTGACGGATAATCGGACGGCTCTCTTCTTCGTTGAGAATCCATGAATGCCATCCGCGAGTCGGATCGCCGAAGCTCATACAGCCCAAAGTGATACGTGAAACACTCAGACCAGATCGTCCAAGTTTTGTGTATTGCATCGTAGGCTCCTTATGATGTTTCTGTCGCTTATTCGAGTGCCCGCATCAAAAAGTTCAAATCAAGTCTGTGACCAGCGCTCCTCGTGAATTTGTAGGTATGGCCGTGGCGCTGAATGCGAATGAATCCGGGGAAATGATGTGAGTCCCGCCGATCAGAGTATTGTCGGTTGCCGCCATATCAATGAGGTGTTTGCGGTTTCAGTGGCTTCCTTCCGATCGCGGTCAAATGCAATCGGGACGTCGGGCCGTGGAATTTGAATATTTGGCCAGTGGGCAATTTCTTCCCAGATTAAACGCTGTCTCTTCCAGAACGAATCAAATATCCGCTATGTCCGGGATGGGGCTGCATCGTGACCCCTTCAATCACCTCTCCTCCCGCTCCGTTCTAATGACCAACCGATATGCATCGAGTGTGTTCAATGCCATCCTGCGAATCATCTGAAGATGCGATGATGCATCGCGAAAATTACCATCATCACGCCAGAATTGAAACTCCGCCGTGTGTAGAACTAACTCTGCATTTGGAAAGAGGGGCGTTGCATCGTCAAGCCTGCAATATGGTCTGGATGCGCATGGGTTAAAAGGATGGTATCGATCGCTGATGCGTCAATGTTTGCTGCTGAAAGCGCATACGGCAGCCGCCGCCCAACGAAGATAACCTGCGCCTCACCGTCGATAAGGGTAGTCCGCTTTCCATCCTGGATCACATAGGTGTTGAAGCTCATCTGGGAATCGGAGGAAGATCCGCTGCCTTCAGCAAATCTTTCGCTTCGGCTTCCGTTATGTTTTCGCTGAGCAGGTCAAACGATAAGTCCAGAGAGCCGTCATTAATCAGCGTGACGACGACGTCTCGATCTTCCGCGGATTGATACCGAACGCCTGCTGTCGTGGTATTCCTTGCATCGTCATATCTTCTTCTTGAATAAGGCGCAGTGAAATGAAGGTTCCTGTTCGGCTGGAGTTCGGTAGATAAAGTTTCTCGTCTTGCCTTGTGGCGGCACATTGAGCCGGCTGCAATCGTCGTCTTACTGCGAAGAAAATCTTTCTAGGTGGGCAAGTGTCTCGTCGTTTAGGTCGCTGCGAATATCTTGACCACCGATAGCGATCGCCGAAAGAGTTGAGTTCACGGGACCCTCCAGCATGCTCCTTCACTGAATGCACGTCGAAAGCCATTCGCAAACGTCTGAAACAAATGGGAAAGCTGTCGAAAACGGCACTTTGGATTTCATGAAATTTACGAAAACTGCGATTTTTGCGAGTCCAGGCATGACTCTGACACGCAAGCTAGGTTCACTTCATCCCCAGGGAACGCCCTTGTAAACGGCACGCCTCGGTCCTAGAATCACTTTCTACTGTCCATTGGCCGCCCTGCAGAAATGCACAGTGTGTGAATCCTGTTGAGATTGGTGGCTAACCATCTAACTTTTCGCGATTCTTGAGGAGTCCATCGAAAGCACCTGACAAGATTGCCACCGTGTTACTTCGCAGCGTAATTTCAACGGATCTTGGCGCAAGCCAGAGTGCAGGTACAAGGCCATCCGTAGAACGACGATCGAGGAGGCACTGTGAACGAATCTAAAGATCAAGTTTGGCAGATCATAGATGCGATACCGACTCTGGCATGGTCTGCTCGTCCTGATGGTTCCGCTGATTTCTTGAATTTGCGCTGGCGAGACTACACAGGTCTCTCTACCGAACAAGCGTTGGACTGGGGCTGGAAGGCTGCAATTCACCCGGATGATCTTCCGCGCATGCTGGAAATATTTGAGAACGCTCTCAATTCCGGACAACCATTCGAGATAGAGGGCCGCTTTCGTCGTAGCGACGGTGAATTTCGGTGGTTTCTCTTTCGCGGTAGTCCGTTCTGTGACGAGTCGGGAAGAATCATCAAGTGGTATGGAACAAACACCGATCTCGAAGATCGCAAGCGGGCCGAAGATGCTCTCAGGTTGAACGAGCAGAATTTGCGTCTCATCCTCGACCGCATTCCCGGCCAGGTATGCACATTGACTGCTGGGGGCGAGATCGAACTCGTCAATCGCCAAATTCAGGAGTACTTTGGCAGAACTATTGAGGAATTAAGACAATGGGGGACCAGTGATTCAGTCCATCCGGATGATCTCCCTCATACCATGAGTGCCTGGGTGAGTTCGTTCCAGACCGGCGATCCATACGACTCTGTACACCGAAACCGCCGTGCCGATGGGATATACCGCTGGTTCCAGGTACGTGCCGATCCCCTACGGGACGAGGCAGGTCGTATTATCCGCTGGTACTGTTTGGTCACTGATATTGACGACCGCAAGAGAGCGGAAGCGAAGCTGCAGCGAAGTGAAGCCTACTTGGCCGAAGCGCAGAAGTTGAGCCATACAGGTAGCTTCGGTTGGGATATCTCAACAGGTGAGATTTACTGGTCTCGAGAGACCTTTCGGATATTCGAATGCGAACCGACCACCAAAGTCACGATTCAGTTGGTATTGCAGAGAACTCATCCCGAAGATAGATCAGCTTTGCAGCGACAGATCGATCGTGTCTCACTCGAGAAGACCGAGTTCGATTTTGAACATCGGTTGCTGATGCCTGATGGGCTCGTCAAGTACGTGCACGTGGTAGGCCGTCCCTCAGCGGACGAGTCGGGCAACTTTGAGTTCGTAGGGGCGGTTACCGATATTAGCGAGCGCATGCGTGCGAGTGAGGCCCTGCGGCGGAGCGAGAGCTATCTGGCTGACGCCCAAAGATTGACTCGTACGGGCAGTTGGGCACGGAGTCTGGACACTAAGCAGTGTGTCCACTGGTCACAGGAGCATTACCGTCTGTTCGGCTTCGATCCGTCAGAAGGTATACCGTCAGACGAAACATTTTTTCAGCACATTCACCCCGAGGACTGGGATAAGGTGGCCGAAACCTTTGACAGAGTGCTTCTTCGTGATGGGGCAGAGTTGGACATTGATTACAGGCTTGTTCTTCCAGACGGAACAACTAAGTGCATCTCCTCGATAGGTCATCCGGTTTTTAATCCATCAGGTGATGTCTCGGAATACATCGGTACGGTGATGGATGTGACCGAACAGCGACTAGCGAAAGCGGCGCTGGAGACTGCGTTTAACGAAATAAAGAAGTTAAAGGAACAGCTCTACAGGGAAAATCTGGCACTTCGCGACGAAGTCGATCGAGTTTCCATGTTTGAGGAGATTGTGGGAAATTCGCAAGCATTGCAAGCCGTGCTCGCCCGCGTGATCAAGGTTGCTCCAACCGATTCCACAGTTCTGATCACCGGTGAGACGGGGACAGGCAAGGAGTTAGTAGCACGCGCCATCCACAAGCGGTCCCATCGATTCGAGCGCGCGTTCGTCAGCGTGAACTGCGCAGCCCTCGCCCCATCACTGATTTCCTCAGAGCTGTTTGGCCACGAGAAAGGCGCATTCACCGGCGCAGTACAGCGTCGGTTGGGCCGTTTTGAGTTGGCCGACGGTGGAACCATATTTCTGGACGAGGTTGGTGATCTGCCACCCGAAACGCAGGTCGCTCTCCTAAGAGTGTTGCAAGAGAAGGAATTCGAGCGGGTGGGAGGCATGAAATCCGTTCACGTAGATGTCCGCGTGATAGCCGCAACAAACCGCGACTTGGAAGCTTCCATGGCGAAAGGAACCTTTCGATCAGACCTCTTTTACCGGCTGAACGTGGTCCCGATTGGGATTCCGCCGCTCCGCGAGCGCAAGGACGATGTCCAGTTATTACTGGAATATTTCGTCCATCGCTTCGCCAAGAAAGTTGGCAAGTGTTTTGGACGGATTGATAAGGAAACCCTCGAGCTGTTTCGTTCATACGATTGGCCAGGCAACATCCGCGAACTGCAAAATGTCGTTGAGAGATCGGTGATTTTGAGTTCGGATGACCGGTTTTGTGTGGATGAAGCGTGGCTACCTTCAAAGGCTGGCAACTCGCGATCACAAACGCAATTTGAACCAACTGCCGATTTAAGTTCTGAACGACAGATCATCGAATCTGCGCTCGCGAAGAGCAGAGGTCGAGTTTCCGGCCCCAACGGAGCCGCGGCCCAGCTTCGAATACATCCCTCCACACTTGAGTCGAGGATCAAGAGCTTGAAGATTAGTAAGTCGCCCTTCAAACTAACCTGAGGCCCACGACACTAATAGACTCGTGAAAATAGATATTTTTGCGAATCTCGAGAATTTCGACCTATCCTCTTCCGCGTTCCGTTCATCTTTTCAAGCGATTACGAAATGGTTGCTGACTTGCACCGACAGGCGGTGTCGGCTGCTTGTAGGGAACGGTGGGATTTGTCAATGAAGAGAAGACTCAATTCGGTGGCGATCGTGGAGAAGTTTTGGGACGTAGTATGGAAGGCAAAAAATCCAAATGCAATAGCAGATTTCATCGTGGATGATTTTGTCATCACTACTGGTGGTGTTGAGGTGGTCGGCAAAGAAAGTTTTATCGCTTGGGTCCGAGGCTTTCTGGAAAAGATTAATGACTTCAATTTTGAGGTCATTGAGACATTCCAAAATGAGGACGGGAGCCGAGTAGCATCTTTGTGGCGCGTAACTGGCACGAATAATGGAATGTTCAATACCGCCCCATCCCAACAGCCGGTATCGTTCACGGGTATTGCCATTTGGAGTGTTCGTGAAGATGGAAAACTCCTTCAGAATCGTGTCGAAAGAGCGTCTTGGGAAGTGTTTCAATCACTGCAGTCATAGACGGTATATATCGACACAGGTATTTCCTCAAGGAATCAGTGCGGATCGATGATGCATTTCCTCACGAATGGTTCAGGCACAACAGTAAAAGGCGTGCGTTTTGTGCTTCTTTTGGATCACAGGTCATCTGAGCTCGAACAATAGCCCCTTCAACCACGAGGAGTCCAGCAGCCGCTACTAAATCGGGCTCTTTGAGATGCATGCTGGTCGCTAATTTTCTAATGAATTGCTTCAACTGCTCTTTGTGCTCACGAGCGATTGCGAATGGCTCGCTGTCGAATTTTCCACCTTCGGCCACGATATTGATAAACGCACAACCACGGAACGATGAGTCTTCAAACCAACTCTGTAAAACGTCAGCGATGACTTCGAGTCCTCCCCCATTCCTGGCAAGTCTCTTTTCGACCTCTGTCTCGAACCAGGTGAACCAGATGTCGTGACGCCTGCGTAGGAAGGTGGTGACAAGATCCTCTTTTGAATGAAAGTTTTCATAAAATGAATTCTCCGAGACGCCAGCCTTGGCGATGACCTTATCGAGGTCTGTGGCTCTTATGCCATCTCGATAGAAGAGTTCTAAAGATGCATTGACAATTTGACCTTTTAGATCGCGAGCTTGCAGTTGTGCGCCTATCATTGTGCCTCCTCGGAGGAAAAATTTAGGTGATCATCCAGTCCCGTTTCATAGTGCTCTTCATTTTTTCATAGGGTCAGGAGTTGCCGCTACGTTCTTTGGCAACCCACTCCTGAATGAATGCGGGACAATTTCTAAGCTCAATACCTTTTCTTGCACAGACGGCAAGAAATGCCACGGCATCACGATCGACCAGGGTTACCTCAGTGAGGTCGAGGGTGACGCTGCCATTTTCGTTGCGGATCAGTTCTTCGATCATGCTGAAGTGATCGGCTTGTATATGGCCGGACACGTACAGAACCGTCCTATCATTATCGCCGTCAAGCCGTTCGATCTTGCAAGTCATGATCCGATCTCGCATCAACTGATACTCATGATACTCACGAAGTGCAAGCCTCATGCCGTTTGATAACCACTTTTAAATGAACAGGAAGAGGATCGATCCCGCTTGGTGCATTCCGTGAAAGTCGCGAGAACCGTAATTTTCGCGAATCGTGAAAACGGGCCAACAAGTCTGAGGTCGTACCCGGTAAGCTTCAGACTCTGATTCTGGGTTCAAGGGTTGAGGAAGCGTATGCAGACTACGACGCTCATTCGGATCGATACGCAGCTGTATGCGTCCGAGCACAGCGAACCGTGGTTCGTCTCTGAGCCGTTGTCCTGCAGTTCACTTGGACACTTCGACGGCGCTCCTACCAAAAGCAGACTCACCCTCACGAGGGATTTCTTATCGTGGCTAGAGAAATACTATAAATCCTGTGAGAAGCACACTTCGAACGAGCGCATTGACAATCAATTAATCTCTCCATATTGCCAGCCCTGCCTACACAAGGATCATTATCTGGTTCGAGTGACATCGGATGTTGGGGCCCATGAGAAATGTCAAGGTATCTGACTCATTAGAAATGTCAGTAAAGGTGATAGTCGTCGTGCGATGGGGAATGTGGAAATCGCCGCTTTTGCAATTTCCACATTCCATCCGCACCGTTCGCAGATTTTTTAGGCCGATGGCGAGGAGTGCCAGTTTGGGTGCGGAGATCTTTTATTCGAGATCAGCACTTCGATTCCGCCGCACTTCGGACGGCGGCCAGCATCTCTTGCCGTATCAGGCCACTAAACGGTTGGATCAGCATCCAGTACGCGCGAAAGCGTCGTCTTGTCGCGCCATCCGCGCACAATACTCGAGTCTCGGTGCTTAGCTCCGTCGCCCCATCCGCCCGTATACTCACTTCGAAGTTCCATGCCGCCTTCGCGGTTCCCGAAGGGGCGGGTGTGCGGAATTGAACTGAGTTGGTTGCGCACAGTTCTCCACGTGCACGCCAAAAGCGACCAACTGAGCCGAGCACGAGTTCTTCGCCGGGTCGCTCCTCAAGCAGAGCGAAGCCGTCCAAGAGCATCTGATCAAGAGCAAAGCGCTGCCGAAACAGTTCGTTATGGAAGCGGCGCCATGTCTCACACGGTCTTGAGAGAAACGATGGCAGCGTGCGTCCTGCGTATAAGGCCCGCGTTATTCCCCAATGGTCGAAGTTGGCGGTCCACAGGCTTGCATAGACCTTCGCGGGAGATGCAGCGATGCGGGTGGCATAGCTCGTGCGCACGTCAAACTCAGGTAAGTAGTCATCAAGAAGCATGTTTCGCTCCACAACTCCACCCCCCTGTCAGCAGCCCAGCCACTTGCTGCACCGGAGGATTCGACATACCAGAGAACAACCGGCAAGACCTTGCTCATTCAGCAGGCTTACTCTCCTCGACAAACTTCGTACATTCGGGGAAGCAATTGAAAAAAGAGAGAATGGAACTAACTGGAATTTCCGCGAAATTTGCGATATTTTACTGATTTTCGCGTACTGTCTCGTGCACCATCCACGAAGGGCCCATGATCTTGGCGGGGCGACCATGTCCATGGAAAAATAGCGTAGATGATCAGAAAGATCTAGCCATCTATTCCTTCACATTGCTCCACGCCAGATGTCCTGCGAATAGCCTCGACGCCCGGTGATCGATGGTCCCTTGAATTTACGACCGAACTCTGCGGAGGACAACGATCAGCCAATGATGTTAAGCCTATGAGACAAAGAAGGGCAAGAGGAAGAATGTTACGAGCATTTAGTCCCATATGCGCGAGCCCGCAGACTGGCAGCGGGGACAAAAAGAAACCGTCTTCCAGTCCCCCACGTAGCTACGGAACACCTTTCGAAGAGCTATTTCAATGTTGCTATGACGAATTCGCGAAGGTTTACAAAATTCGCGATTCTCGCGAATTTAGCGAAGCGACGATCACAGGTTCTAGCGCTCTCCTCATTCCTTTTCAAATGTTTACACAACGGCTTTCGGCGTGCACTAGTTGATCGCGATGTTGTGACTTTTCTTGCAGCTTGCGAGCACAAAGGGGTCGAGTTTAGAGTTGTCCCATTTTCTCGCGGGATTGGATCGCCAAAGTGCAGTTGCACACCTGCTGACTTTCCGACTGTTACTCAGGCCGACTCGGAACACAAATGGGTTCCATCAAGAATGAATAGGAAACGCGTGAAAGCTGGAACTGGAGCAGGATCATGGCACAGAAGATATGGATGATTACTGGAGCTTCTCGTGGCTTCGGAGCCGAAATCGCAAAGGCGGTACTTGCCGCTGGAGACAAACTCATTGCAACGGCACGCAAGGTCAGCACGTTGGAATATTTGGGAAAGGATTCAAATGTCTTAGCAGTTGCTCTTGATGTAACTGATGAACCGCAAGCGATGAATGCAGTTGACGCTGGGCTAAAACAGTTTAGCCGTATCGATGTGCTGGTAAACAATGCTGGCTACGGACTACTAGGTGCAGTCGAGGAAAGTAGTGCTAAGGAGGTAGAAGACATCTATCGGACGAATGTCTTTGGCCTCCTGAATGTAACACGCGCAGTCCTTCCATGGATGCGCAAACAAAAGTCTGGACACATCATTAATATCTCTTCGATCGGTGGTTATAGCTCCTATCCCGGTTGGGGGATTTATTCGTCAACCAAGTTCGCCGTTGAGGGCATAACGGAGTCCCTGCATGGCGAACTTGCTCCCTTCGGTATCCATGCAACCGTCGTAGAGCCAGGTTTCTTTCGTACGGACTTTCTTGATAGCAGTTCCCTCATTAAGACGGCAGATATGATCGGCGATTACGCAGACACAGTCGGCAAGATGCGCGACTTTGCGGAGGGCCACAATCACCAACAACCGGGTAGCCCGAGCAAGCTCGCTCAGGCAATTTTGCAACTCGCGAAGACTGCTGAGCCGCCGCTGCGCTTGCCATTGGGGACAGACACTTTAAAGCGAATTGCTGACAAGAACGCTTTTGTCGAGAGGGAAACCGAGACGTGGCGCTCGATTTCAGAGTCCACGGACTTCGAGTGACGTTTTCCTAAGATCGTCAGCGTTCTCTTTGGAAAACACATGGACACCGTTCGTGGAGCTGATGCACAAATCTATCTTTCTTTTGATCGTTGGTCAGAGGTTACCAAAGTCGGGACCCAATCAAAAAGAAGATACCATGCACCACAAAATCTAGAGATCCGGACCGGTGGTCTCTCGGGTAGCTTGAGCTAATTTTCACTCCACCGTCTTTACCGGCATGCATGCTGTGTCGGAAATCGCAATCGCAATCGCAACGAAAGGAAAATCCTTATGAACAGCAAACCTACAATACTCGCCATCACTTCCAACGCTGACTCGATTACCCTGAAGGATGGCAGGAAAGAGCACGCGGGCTACTATCTCAACGAGCTTGTTATACCTATGCAGGCAGCGCTCGATGCCGGCTACCAAATGGTTCTGGCCACGCCCAATGGCACCAAGCCGATCATGGATCCTCAATCAGCCAGAGCTGCTCATTTCGGCGGCAGTGAAGAGGCCCTTCAAAAGGCACTCGACTTCCTTAACACCTACCCAGCGATGCAGAACCCGCGCTCATTCCGTTCGGTGATTGAGGAAGGTCTCGATCAATACATCGGATTCTTCGCCCCAGGAGGACACCCACCGATGGTCGATCTGATGCAGGACCCGGATCTTGGCGAGATACTACGTTATGCCCATTCCACCGGAAAGACGACGGCGTTTCTCTGTCACGGACCGATTGCCCTAGCCGCGGCGATGCCGAAGGCTAAGGAGTTCCGTGCCGCACTTGTAGCAGGCAAGCCGGAAGAGGCAAAGAAGCTTGCTGAGGGTTGGCAATATGCCGGTTACCGCATGACGATCTTTTCGAATGACGAGGAGCACTATGCAGAAGAAAACTACATGGGGGGCAGCAAAATTCCGTTCTACGTCAATGATGCTCTAAAGATCGCTGGTGGCGACGTCTCCATCTCGGACCAAGGTATATTCAAACCGTTTTTGATAGAAGATCGCGAACTCATTACCGGCCAGAACCCGCCTTCCGCCCACGAAATGGCTAAGCGTCTTGTTAAGGCCCTTGATCGCGCTACTTCCAAGGCCGCGTAAGACAAAATTGGAAGTCCAAGGCTGTCTGGCCCTCGCATAGTTGAGGCTGTGCCTGCCTCCAGCCCCACTGTTGCTTGCCTTTGCAAGTTCCTTCCATTCTGTCTGGACATAGCCCAGTCAATTGTTTCGCGGACAAATGGATTACTCCCGATTTGCCGACATCCATGTAAGTCATCTGTCAAGCGGAGACGTGGGTGTTCCGGTCACGCTCGCGAGAGCGTGCCCGTCAAGAGTGCCAGGATGTTCTGTGCGCAATGTGTGCCTCTCGGCATC
>Ga0193753_10001036_pt1 | contig 24894 bp, 24 predicted proteins | sample H1c2metaG_FD_144925 | JGI IMG/M metagenome (GOLD analysis project Ga0193753, IMG submission 144925) | Soil microbial communities from a riparian zone of the East river system, Colorado, United States - H1c2 | ecosystem: Environmental > Terrestrial > Soil > Riparian zone | place: USA: East... | reverse complement strand
CAGCACGCAGAAGCCGTGCGCATACCCCTCCGGGATGTAGAGCTGGCGCTTGTTTTCGCCGGAGAGCCGCTCGCCCACCCACTTGCCGAACGTCGGCGAACCGATGCGTACGTCGACCGCGACGTCGAACACTTCACCTTCGAACACCTGCACGAGCTTGCCTTGCGTGAACGGGTTCTGCAGATGCAGCCCGCGCAAGATGCCCTTCTGCGAGCGCGAGAGGTTGTCCTGGACGAACTCACGCGAGACGCCCGCTTCGGCGTAACGCTCGCGGTGCCAGGTCTCGAGGAAGTAGCCGCGCGAATCACCGAACACGCGGGGTTCGATCGCGACCACACCTTCCAGAATCGTCGGAGTCACCTTCATGATCGATTTTCCGCAGCCACGTCGTACAGATACTGCCCGTAGGCGGTCTTCTTCAACGGCCCCGCGAGCGATTCGAGCTGGGTGCGGTCGATCCAGCCCAATCGAAAGGCAATTTCCTCGGGACACGAGATCTGAAGCCCTTGCCGCTCTTGGATCGTCTGTACGAAGTTTGCCGCTTGAAGCAGTGCATCCGGCGTGCCGGTGTCGAGCCACGCCGTACCGCGGCTGAGCTTTTCTACGCGCAGGTTCTCGCGCTCGAGATACAGGCGATTCAGATCCGTGATCTCGAGCTCGCCGCGCGGAGACGGTTTCAACTGCTTCGTCATGCTCACGACTTCGTGATCGTAGAAGTAGAGCCCGGTCACCGCGTAGTTCGACTTCGGCTTCGTCGGCTTCTCTTCGAGCCCGATCGGCTTGCCGCGCGCGTCGAACTCGACCACGCCAAATGCCTCGGGCTTCTTCACCCAATAGCCGAACACCGTCGCGCCGCTGGTCTGTTGCGCCGCGCGTTGCAGCGCACCGGAGAGCCCATGCCCGTAAAAGATGTTGTCACCGAGCACGAGCGCGGCACCGCGACCCTCGATGAACTTCTCGCCGATCAGAAACGCTTGCGCGAGCCCATCCGGACTCGGCTGCGTCTCGTAGGAAATCTTCATGCCCCAGCGCGTGCCGTCCTGAAGCAGCTCTTCGAACAACGTCCGATCTTTCGGCGTCGTGATGACGAGCACGTCTTTGATGCCGGAGAGCATCAACGTCGACAGCGGGTAGTAGATCATCGGCTTGTCGTAGACCGCCATGAGCTGCTTGCTCACGGCTTGCGTCAGCGGATGGAGCCGAGTTCCCGAGCCTCCGGCCAGAATGATGCCCTTGTCGATCACGCTCACCTCAGCTTGCAGGTTTAGCGACTCACGCGACTAACGCTCGTCGTAGTTCTTCGCGATCCAGTCGCGGTATGCGCCCGAACGCACTTGAGTGACCCAGCTCTCGTTGTCGAGATACCAGCGGACGGTCTTGCGCAAACCAGTCTCGAAGTTTTCCTTCGGCGAGAACCCGATCTCGCGCATCACCTTCGTCGGATCGATCGCGTAGCGAAGGTCGTGACCGGGCCGATCTTCGACGTATTTGATCAAGTCTTGAAGCGGCTTGATCGGAACGCCTTTTTCTTCGGAGACCAAGCGAATGATCGCGTGCACGACATCGAGGTTCTTCTTCTCGTTGCGGCCGCCGATGTTGTAGGTCTCGCCGAGCACGCCCTTTTCCATCACGGCCCAGATCGCTTCGCAGTGATCGTCGACGTAGAGCCAGTCGCGCACGTTCTCGCCGCGTCCGTAGACCGGCAGCGGTTTTCCCTCGAGCGCGTTCAAGATCATCAACGGGATCAGTTTCTCGGGAAACTGATAGGGCCCGTAGTTGTTCGAGCAGTTCGTGAGCTTCGTCGGGAGCTTGTACGTTCGGTGATACGCGCGGACAAGGTGATCACTTGCGGCCTTCGAGGCGGAGTACGGGCTCGAGGGATCGTACGGAGTCTGCTCAGTGAACAGGCCGGTTGCGCCAAGCGACCCGTAGACCTCGTCCGTGCTCACGTGATGAAAGAGCTTTGCCTGGTCCTTCGGGAGCGCCCTGAACTCCTCGAGCAGGTTGAACGTGCCCGTGATGTTCGTCTCGATGAAGGCGCTCGGAGCATGGATGCTCCGGTCAACATGGCTCTCTGCGGCGAAATGCACCACCACAGCCGGCGTTGTCCGCTCGAACAGTTGTCTGACCGCTTCCCGTTCGGTGATATCGACCCGCTCGAGAGCGTAGTTCGGCCGGTCCGCGATGCCCGCCAGGTTCGCCAGGTTCGCGGCGTAGGTCAGGCTGTCGACGTTGATCCAGTGATGTTCGGGGTGCCTTGGCACCATCAGATTCAAGAAGTTTGAACCAATGAAGCCTGCCCCGCCCGTTACGAGGATATTCATAATGTAAAAACCGCTCGACCGCGTTCATGCGGCGGAGCGGTTTTTTAGTCTAGTCGAAGCCAGCGCCTTGGGGTGCGCAAAAGCGACCGCGTGACGGCCGCGTGAATTGCCTACATGTTGCAGGCATGCGGTGAGAAACGCCGCGTTTCGCGGGCGATCAAACCGACTGACGACGCTTGCGATCCGCGATCACGAGCGCGCCACCGATCAACAGTGCGAGCGCCGAGCCCGCGGCACCCGGGTCGAGCTCGGGTACGTTCACGGATGGACCACGACGCTCCCAGCCGACCTGGCCGAAGCGCGTTTGCGCGATCTTGTCCTTGTAGGTGTTGACGCGCTTCACACGCTCCGACAGCGCTTCCGCCTTGCGGGCGCGAGCTTCGAACTCGGCCTGCGTCTTCAGCGGCTCGTCGCTAGCCTGCACCGTGGACACGGTCCCCATCCCCAACACGCTCACAAGCACCAGACCCGACAGAATGCGATTCATAAACACTCCTCTATGCGTCCGGAGCATATGCATTCGATGTGCCAGCGACCCATGTTTCCGGTCGCCACGAAATTGCTCAGCATTTTCGGACACGTTTCAGAACGAGGCTGAGAACCATGTAAGGACAGGTGCGTAAATTCGGCGCGTGTACAATGGATTGCACAGGTTGCGCGTGTCGGTTCACTGCGCCGGAGTCGCTGTTGGTATCACCGAAGACGCAGGCGGATCGCGTATGAACACGCGATAGCCGGTATCCGGGCTCCCGACCTTCGCGTTGAGATCGCGCGTGAGCTCGCGTGCGTTCGCTTCCAGCCAGCTCCGCATACGCTGCGCTGCTACGTCGCTCTCGCCCGACGCGATCACGTACGCCGTCAGCTGCATCGCCGAAGTTGGAAGCGCCTCGGGCGCGGTGTCGAGCTCGCCGAGCGCGATGCCATCGCGATCGAGATAGCCCTGCAAGACATTGTGATCACGGGCGAGGTAACTCGGATAGCCGGGCGCTGCCGCTGACAGATGCGGCGCCAGCACGCTTGCGATCGCGCGATAGGGTGGCGGCTCCTGACGCAGGCGAGGCTGCAGCACCGCGTAGCCGCACAATCCAGCGAAGCTCAGGATGGCGAGCTCGCGGGTGACGAAGCGCGTTCGCATCCAGAGCTCGCCGAGCAAGATGCACAGCGCGGTGCCGGTCGCGTGCGCCACCAGGTACGAGCTGCCGAACGCGCTCGAGACGCCGAGCGCGTAGAGGCCGACGACCGTCACGCTCGCTGCCACCGAGAGCACCATCACCACGCGCACCACGGCCGTGGCTGCGGGCCGCAGCTTGTTCGGCGCGCGCGCGAACGCGGCCAAGCACAGGCCTGCAAATGCGTACAGGAACGGTGTGACCGCGAGCACGTAGCGCGATTCCTTGTAGGCCGGCACGGACAGCGCGACGACGGCCATGAGTGCGCCAAGGATCATCGCGAGTAGGCGGCTCGTACGCGGTTTGGGAGAGCGGAGCAGCTCTCCCAGGCCGAACAGTGCGAGCGGGACGAGGAAGAAGTGATCGCGGTACAGGACCAGCGGGTAGTACAGCACCGGCCGTTCCCGCCGGGCGTATTGCGCGATCGCACTCAGCTTCCCGCCGGTCACGCCCTGACCGCTGAAGATGCCGAGGTAGACGTTGGAGAGCCACGCCGGCAAGTCTTCGCGGGCGAACACAGCCGTGAAGAGCAGGTGCGCGCTCGCCGTGAGCACGAAGCCGACCGCACCGAACGCCACGCTGCGGCGCAAGCCTGCCGAGGTGCCGGTGTTGCGAACCTTGGCGGCTTCGATCACGCAAAACGCGATCAGTGCGAACGCGTACGGCACGATCAGCCACGTCTTCGTGAGGAAGCCGCAGCCGAGTAGCAGGCCTCCGAGGAAACACACCGCACGCTGGCGATACCACGCGCCGCGTACGAACAAGAATAAGCCCGCGGCGCAGAACGCAGTCAGGATCGGTTCGAACTCGATTCGCCGGAACGCTTGTAAAAGCGCGGGCGAACAACTCATCAAGATGCCGGTGTACAAAGCGGCGCGCGTATCGACGAGCGCGACGAGCCGCGCGGTCGACACCACGGTCACGAGCAGCGCGACGAACGATAGAAGCGCCATGCCCGAAAAGCCGGGGAGCTTCGGCATGAGCGCGAGCAACGCGGGGTAGAGCGGTACGTTGCCGAGCGCAGGTAGGTCTTCTCGCAGCCAATCGCTGCGCCCGCCCGGGTACACCGACGGGCGCACGAAGAACTCGCGCGAGTGCTGGATGTTGCGCGCCATCGTGACGTTGACGCCTTCGTCGGGCTGCACGAGCTCCGCGCTCGGGACCGTCGTCGCGAACGCGTATACAGCCGCGAGTGCGAAGAGCGCCGCCGTACCCCAGTTGCGCACGCGCGGCGGCATCGAGCTCGCCCGGGGTAACCCGCGAGGTTCTTCGTGCGTTTCTTTGACGCGCTCCGGATCGAACGCGAAGTACTTCGCGCCGACGAAGTTCAACAAAGTCGCGAGCAATATGCCGACTAAATTCGTGATCACGTAGCCGCGGCCGTGATCGATGCCGGCGATCACGATCAAGCTCTGGATCGCGAGCATACGCAGGGCGAGGCCGGCGAGGTTCGTCCCGACGTATGTCACGTACGAGAACAACAATGGTAGCTCGCGTGCGCGCGCGAACGTGAAGCGGCGGTTCAGCACGAAGTTACTCGTGACTGCGACGATGAATCCGAACACGGCGCAGAGGCGCGTATCGAGCGCGAACAGCTCTTTGAGCGTGATCACGGTCGCGAGGTCGACGCACAAGCCGAGCACGCCGACGGCACAGAACCGCACGAGCTCCGCGAGCGACGGATAGCGAAACGAGTAGAGCTTGCTCAGGTGCGACAAGTACTCGGCGAACACGCCGATGCTTTGCTTGCTCACGCCGAGCTCGCGGTCGACGAACACGATCGGCACTTCGGCGATGCGCACCGGAGCCGTCTTCACCACGATCTCGAGCACGATCTTCCAGCCGACCGGATCGAGAACCAGGTTGTCGAGCAGGGTGCGGCGCGCGGCCATGAAGCCGGTCGTCGGGTCCGTCATCGTCGTCACGCCGAGCGAAAGCGTCGCGGCGAGCTTGCTCTTGAACTGGCTGAACAGCGGCCAGTCCTTCGAGCCACCGCCCGGCACGTGGCGGCTGCCGACCACGATGTCGGCTTTGTCCGCTTGAATGATGCGGATCATGTTCGGAAGCGCGCTGACCGGGTGCGAGCCATCCGCGTCCATCACCACGACGACGTCCGCTTGCGACATCGCAAACCCAGTGAGAACCGCGGTGGCGAGGCCGCGCTCGTCGACGCGCTTTTTTACGCGCACCGGCCACTCGGCCGCGAGCTTTTCTGCGACTTCGGCCGTGCCGTCCGGGGAGTTGTCGTCGACGATGACGATCTCGCCATCGATACCCGCTTCGCGCAGCGTTTGAGCGATGCGCGGCACGATCACAGGAAGAGACTCGGCTTCGTTGTACGTGGGAAGAACCACGGACACGGCCAACGGGGACGACCCAGAGGCTTGCATAGGAGGCCGCCGGTGTAGCACAAGCCGGGCGGCGTGCGGCGCTTCAGGGCCGAACGCGGAGGGCTACTTCTTGATCGGCGCGGCCTTGAGCGCGGCTTTGCCTTCCTTCACGTAGACCGTGAAGCGAACGCCTCTCGCCGGATGCTTTTGCAAAACCTGATCGCGCGTCTTGACGAGCGTGTTCTCGAACTTGTCGTAGCTGAGGCCGTCGGAGTTCTCGCCGCACTCGCGCCGGAGCGTGAGGTATTCGGCGTAGACCTCGCGGAAATGTGTGGCTTCGTCGAAGCCGTCGGCGGCGACCGAGCTGCTGCTATCGGCGGCAGCGGCTGCCGGTGCGGGCGCTGGCGCCGGAGCCGGCGTGACTTGGTTCGCTGGCTGCGGGGCCGGAACGGCTGCGAGCTTCGGCAGCGTTTTTGCCGGAGCCGGCGCGACTGGTGCTGGAGCTGCGACTGCGGCCGGCTTCGGTGCTGCGAGTGGCGCTACCGCGGCGGGTTTGACCGCTGCGTTCGGACCGCGGGGAGCTGCTGCTGCGCCTGGCCCATTTGCAACTGCTGCCGGCGCGAGCGGCACAGCCGGCACGACCGGCAATGCAACCGGCGCTTGCGCTGCGACCGCGACGGGCATGACTTGCGGCGGAGGTGCGGGTGCGGCCGCGGGCATCGCTGCCGCAGCTGCAGGCTTCCCCTTCGCCGGTGCGGGCGTGCCCCCAGCGTTGTCGGCAAAGCCAAAATACGGCTCGACGTTGCGGGTCGGGCTCGGCCCGAGGATCTCGTCGAGGTTTGCTTTCTTCTTGTTCGAAGGCGCCATCTCGGCGGCCTTTTCGACCGACTTGTCGATCGAGTGATTGATCGCATCGGCGAGCTTGCGGTACTTGCCGCGCCACTCCGTGACGATCAGGCGATCGCGCTGGCCCTGGCTGACTTCGTCCATCTTGCGCAACAACAAGCCGAATGGCCGATCGCGCTCGAGGTACACGAACAGGAGCCCGAGCAGCGCGAGGATTACGACTCCGCCGCCGAGGAGCGGCAGTGGCAGCGCTTCCACGTCTTGCTTCGAGGCGTTCGCGAACAGGTCGATCGGTGACGCCACCAGCTGCATCGGCCGCGCGATCGTGTAACCCACGTCCGCGAGCGCGGCGCCGCCTACGACGAGCGAGTAGATCGCGCGTCCACCCGACTGCAGCGGCAGCGGTGGTGTGCGTTCGCCTTTGCGCAGGTGCTCGTTTTTCAGTGCGTCTGCCAGCGGGGCAGCGAGCTCGGCCAGCGCCGGCGCACCGGGAGGCGTGAAGCTCGCGAGCGTGCCGGTCCCGTAAAAGAACGCGACTGACGCGCCGCCGAGGCCCTGGGACATCCGCTCCACGAACGCGTTGTCGAACTTGTAGCCGTGCACGATCGCGCCGACGTATTCGCCGCCTTGGAGGACCGGCCGCGCCGCGACGCGGTAGACGCGCCGGTCGTACACGACGATGTCGTCGCGCACGTAGCCGCGCAGCGCCCGCTCGATGAACGGGTAGGTCGCGAGGCTGTGCCCGGGCGGGTTGGCTTCGAGGGAGCCGAGCTGGCCGATGATGCGTCCAGCGGTGTCGACTGCAAACACGATCTCGGGGGCGAGGTCGCCGCCCTTGGCTTCAGGTCCGCCCGCTTCGAGCACGCGCGCGACTTCGGCCCGCAGCGCGTCTTTCGTTTCGCTCGACAGCTTCGCGAGAACCTTCTCGTCGTTCACACCGGCAGCTTGTTTCAGTGCGCTGCCCAGCTTGGGGTCGACCGTGATGAAGCTGATCCGATCGAGCCGCATCCGCGCTTCGATCTTCAGGATCGTCTCGAGCTCGAGCCGGTCCCGGCGCAGCTGATCTTCGATTTGAACCTGCGTGCGCGCGTTGATGATGCCTTGCGACAAAATCGCAGCTCCAGCCGCAGCGCCCGCAGTAACCGCCAGAAATATGTACCAAAAACGTGATAGCAGCATCGGGTTTCCGGTCAGACCACTGAGTGCGCGTCTCGGCTCATCCGCTATTTGCCGGTGAACGTCAGCGGATCGACCTGAAGCGGGCGATCTGCGACTTCGATGTCCTTCGAGATCAGCTCGTCGGCGCCGCGAAACACCTTCAGCGTGTACTTGCCTGCCGGTACGTCGGGGAAAGCGTAGTTGCCATTCGGTTCCAGCTTTGCGACGGCGGACAAGTTCGGCAGCACGTGCAAGTGCGCGTTCGCGTGAACGGCGAGCTTGTCTTGCAGCGGCCAGCTGCCCGGCTTGGTCAGGTGGACTGAGCGCGTCGCGCCGGGGGACGTCGCTTCAGCGGAGAATCCGTCGAGTCCGATCGCAGTGAGCTCGTGGCCGATCTCGTCGTCGTTGCGGATGCGCAACGTCGTGTCCGTGCGCAACACCACCGTCTGCGGCGAAAGCGCGCCGCCGGAGATGTTGATCTCGATCCGGTTGTCGCGGCTCGGAGCTGCAGCGCCGAGCAGGACGACGGCGAGCTCGCGTGGCGGTGTGCGCTCGGGCAGCACTTCTTTCACGCCGTTTTCGAGCTCCCAGTTGAACGTCGGGCGCGCCGACTTGCTTGCCGCTCTCGGCGGCAGCGACGCGATCACGAGCTGGCCTTTGACTTCGGACGCGCGCGCCGAGTCGGCAGGTAAGCTCGAGACGCACAACACAATGAGCAGGCCGCTGCGGGCCCAGAAGACCACGCTCTGCAACCTGGTTCGCAAGCGCATCACCGTCATTGCAGCGTAACGAACCTCGCATCGCGAGGTCAATCGCTGCGCGCGGTTGCTCGCGAGTCATGAAAAGGCTAGTGGTGCCACGTATGACTTCAGCGCCTGAAATACGTATTGCGTACAGTCCGGATGCGGACGATGCGTTCATGTTCTGGGCCATCGTGCAGCAGCGGATCGACACGCGAGGGTTGCAGTTTGTCTGGCAGCGTGCGGACACCGAGGCGCTCAATCGCGGCGCAGAGAGCACAGGCGCGCCTGATGTCAGTGCGGTCTCGATGCATCAGTACGCGTACCTGACCGATCGGTATTTGCTGCTTCCGCACGGTGGAAGTGTCGGCGTCGGTTACGGGCCGGTGGTGGTTGCGCCGAAGCAGTATTCGCCTGAGCAGCTAGCGGGATTGCGCATTGGCGTGCCCGGGATGCGCACGACGGCATACCTCGTCTTGCGTTTGCTCATTCCGAACTTCGAGGCAGTCGTGTTGCCGGTCGCGCCGTTTCGTCGCGTGTTCAACGCGCTCGCGCAGGCTGAGGTCGCGGCGGCGTTGCTGATTCACGAGGGCCGTTTGTTGTACGAGCGTGAGGGTTTGCATCTCGCGCTCGACATTGGCGAGGCGTGGCAGGAGTTGACTGCGTTGCCGTTGCCGCTCGGGGGCAACGTGATTGCGCGTTCGCTCGGGCCGGAGCTCATCGAGCGGGTCTCCGGGGTTTTGCATGAGTCGATTCGATACGCTTTGGAGCATCGGGACGAGGTGCTCGGGGCGCTCGTCAGTGCGGAGACCCGTGAGGGGGTCCCGAGGGAGCCGGCGTTGTTCGACCGATACCTAGCGATGTATGCGAACCAGGACACGCTCGATTATGGCGAGGCGGGTCGGAGGGCCATTGAGGATTTGTTCGAGCGGGGCTCTGCGGCGGGGATCATTCCGCATGCGGTGAAGGTCGAATACGCGCCGTAATCGGGGTGTAGCGCGCGTCCGAAAAGTATGTATAGTGCGCGGCTCTGCTTGGCCGAATGGCGGAACTGGCAGACGCGCTGGACTCAAAATCCAGTACCCGCAAGGGTGTGTCGGTTCGACTCCGACTTCGGCTACCAAACAAATCGGGGAACGGCAGTTTGTTCCCCGATTCGCGCTCAGAACAAATCGGGGAACGGCAGTTGGTTCCCCGATTCGCGCTCCTCAAGAAACCGGGCGATTCGCGCCACGTAGGCGTGCATAGGGCTGAGGCGAGCGCGCGAGCTAAAGCAGCGCAGGCCGGATCGCGCGAGGAACGGAACGCGCGCGCATCGAAAGCCAACGAAGCGCCACGCGCCACGCAGACTCCTCCCGCTCGAGTCGCGAGCCGCTGTGGGTCGACGGTGAGATGAGCTATCGACTCGCGCCGCTGCCGGTGGTGGGCGCAGACGCGAGCTTCGCGGACGTCGCCGCGAGCCCGGCCGTGCAACTGTTTCGCGAGCGGGCCGGGGCGCGGATGCGGGATCCGCTGGGCACCGAGCGGGACAGCCGGCCCGCCTCTGAGATCTGTCGGCGCCTCGACGGACTGCCGCTCGCGATCGAGCTCGCGGCGGCGCTCGCGACCGGGCTGGATCTGGAGGACATCACTTCGCACCTCGACGATGTGTTCAACCTCCTGCCGCAACCGGCGCGGCGTGCTGATGGTGCTCAACGCTCGCTGCGCGCAACGCTCGAGTGGAGCGACACGCTTCTCAGCATAAGATCGTAGTCGGCATGAACTGCGTGTTCGACCACGGCAGCGCCGAGCCGGTCGAGTGAACCGAAGTGCACGTTCTGCGAAGCAGACCCAGAGCCGTGAGCGGCGCTACACTCCGTCGACGCGGAAGAGGTGTGCGCTGGGCGGGTCGGTCGCGAGCGCGTTCGAGAGTCTCGTCGCTGTGGGGTTGCCGATGTCCTTGTCACCCGAGATCGCGAGGTAGGGTTTCACTGCGCTGCTACCGCCGTTGAAGATGATCACGGTGTTGATGCGCATGTCGCGCGCCGCAGTGATCGTCGCCATGCCACCTTGGGAATGGCCCATCGCGCCGACTTTAGTCGTGTCGAGGTGGTTGTAGTAAGGGCTCGCGCGTCAGCCGTCGCTGCGAACGCGAAGTCCAACGCTCTAGTCATCGCGTTGTTGCCGCCACCCACCCAGCGTGAGTTCGCGGCGACGACGAAGAAGCCTTGCGAAGCGACGTAGCGCAGGAGCGCGCCGTAGTCTTCGGTCTTGGCGCACGTGCCGTTGCCCCACGTGATGATCGGAACCTTCTGACTTCGATCCACTGGGCGGGGCGGTAGATCGTGTAGAGGACGAAGTCGATCCCGTCGGTCTCCAACAGCGGTGCGCTCTCGTCCGGATCTTCTCCGAACGATGCGACCACTGCGGCGCAACTTGCGCCGCCATCGGAGTCGCCGGACGCGAGCCTGACTTCGAAGCCCTTGCCGAGGTTGCGCTCCATCACGGCGCCGTACGAACCGAGTGGGATCTTGGTTCCAGCTTGCGTGGTGAGTACCGCATGGCCCGAGATCTTCCATGCGCCACTGAATCGAGGTGCGGCTCAACCGGCCTGCTCGGCGCGCGGGCCTGCGGCGTTAGGCGAGTCGCTGCCGCCAGCGACCTTCGGCGAAGGCTTCCAACACTTTCTTGGCGCGACCCGAGTCGATCGCAGTGAAAGACTGAGCCTTGCCGAAAAAGTCGTTCAAACCGGGAATGCTCGCGAGCTCCGCACGCGTGGCTGCCGAATAACCCATCGACCAGTTGTCGAACACGCGCTTCGAAATTGGTTCGGTCAAAACCTTTGTCACGTGGACGTGTCGCGAATCGAGGAGGATCTTGGCGTACAGCGTGTCGACGGCATCCGCCTCGCCTTCGAGGATTTGGAAGAAGCTGCCTTCCGTGTACAGCAACATGCCGGTCAGGCCGAGTCGCTGATTTTTCTCACGCGCCTTCTCCAACAAGCTCGCGATGGCTGGCGTTTCGAGAGGTCGACTGGCTGCGCTGGCGTAGATGCAATGGATCAGGGATGACATGAGTCCTCAATGTCAGTGGAGGGAGCGATCCCATTCCGCGACGAGGTCGCGCACGCTCGTGAGTGAGCTGAGCATCTCGTCTGCGTTCGGCCCCGGCATGTGAGGCCTCAAGGATTTTTCGAGATACGCCATGGCTTGGTGCACATCGCTGAAGAATTTCTGTGGATAAGCTTGGCGCGCCACGAGTGCCAGCCCCGTCGCCACGCTGCGCACGGCCGACGACTGTAGCGAGTTGCCTTCGAAGACGACTGCAGACGCTTTGATATAGCTACTGCCACGCTTCATGAACTCCGCGACCGCTTCACGCGCAGGCTTACTCGGTAGCGGTGCACGCACATCGATAATCACGATCAGGCCGATGCCGTCAGGGTGCGTACTTGCAAACCTTTCACATTCGGTCTGTAGCTCGCGAGCGCCCTCTACAGTTGTGAGGACGCGCCACATGATCACGAACAGATCGTCGAAATGTGCGAGTGCGTGGTTCACCCTCGCGCGGACCAACACCGCTGGCGGTCGTACTGAGTCGTGACGGCGGGCGGTGCTCTCTACTTCCGGCTTAACTCGCACGATTGGACAACATAGCTTAGTTCGAGCCTAAAAGAGTGAGGCCGTTCAGTTGAGCTTGCAGCTCAGAGCGGCACAGCCCGGCTCGCTCGAGTTCGCGCTGACTTGATTGCCGATTTGCTAGCCACGTCGAGAAAGCGATGTAAGTCAGCCACGGCGTTGTCAGTCTGGGGCAGTCTTTTCCGGCGTCCCATTGATCCTGTTCGATCCGCGCGGGGTCGGATGCCCCAGCCCCGCGCCGCTGCTGCATTCGACTCGAGCCATGGCGCGCGATGCGATCGAGCTTCTCGATGCGCTCGAGATTGCCCGCGCGCATGTCTTCGGGCTCTCGCTGGGTGGCATGGTCGCGTCTTGGATCGCGGTGGATGCGCCCCAGCGCGTATCTCGCCTCGTGCTGGCTGCGACGTTGCCGGCTTCGCGTTTTGTCGCGCAACGTGTTTTCGCCGAGCTGATTCGGCTCGGAGTTTGTCTCCTCGCGCCTGGCGTCTCAGCCGAGGTCGCCCTGGTTCACGGCATTCTCTCGCTCGAGTTTTATCACGGACAGCCCGAACGAATCCGTGCCATCGACCACTCGCTTGCAGCGTTCCCTACGTCGCCGCACGACCTCGTCGCGCTCACGGTCGCGGCACTTCGCCACGACGCCCGCGCCTGTTTGACGCAGGTGCGGGCGCCGACGTTGCTCCTCTTAGGCGATCGCGATCCGATCGTGGGCATGCACGCCGAGCACGAGTTGTTGATCGACATCCCACAGGCTTCGTTGGTAGTCATACCGGGCTCCGGCCACGACATCTCACTCGAGAGGCCGGAGCTCGCGGCGGCTCGTATCATCGAGTTCCTAGGCTGCGCAGGTCCCGTCGACGCCGCACTAGGATGATTGTACGGTCCAGCAGACGAGGTGAAGTCATGAAGTTTGCTACCGTCCTTCGCGCGCACGCACTAACGTCATTGCTCGCGGCCGTAAGTTGCAGTGACGGTGGCAAGAGTGACAGCGGCATAGGCACTGCCGGGACGAGCGGTACTGGTGGTGCAGCCGGAATGAACGCGCCTTCTGCCGGGGCGGGCGGTGCTGCAGCTGTCGGCGGCGGGAGAGCGTCCGGGGCTGCTGGCAGCACACCCGGTGCAAGTGGATCGGGAGGCGGGGCTGGCAGTGCGGGCGCGGGCGCGAGTGCTGCGGGTGCGGGTGGATCGAGCGCAGGTAGCGGTGGCGCGGCCGGGAGGACCGCGAGTGCGGGCGCGGGTGCTGCTGCCGGTGTGGGCGGAACGACCGCCGGTGCAGGCGCGGCTGGCGGCGGTGGTGGTGCCGCTGGTGGCGGCGCATCGCCGATGATGAACCTGTTCGTCAGCAGCTCGACGAGCACGACGGCCAATCTCAACGGTTTGAGCGGCGCAGATATGCGCTGTCAGACGTTGGCCGAAGCGGTCGGTGCCGGCGGCAAGACTTGGCGTGCGTACCTCAGCGCGGAAAACCCTGCGACGAACGCAGCCGACCGCATCGGTCCCGGGCCGTATTACAACGCGCAAGGCACGATGATCGCGGCCGATAAGGCGTCGCTTCACGCGCGCGCCGGCGACGCGACGCTGTTTCTCACGGAGAAGGGTGCGAAGGTCAACGGGCAGTGGATCGGCTCACCGACTCCGAACGAACACGACATTCTCACGGGCACGCAACGAGACGGTACGCTTGCGACCGGAATGACTTGCAGCGATTGGACTGCGACGAGCGGCATGTCGCAGGTCGGTCACTCCGACGGCCTCGGCCCCAATCAAGCCACGAGCGGCATGTATTCATTCTGGAACTCGGTGCACACCGGGCAGTGTGGCAACACGGCACCCGGTGGCGGTGCGGGACGGATCTATTGTTTCGTCGGACCGTGATCAACCGATCAAGTCGCGCCACGTGACCAGCGCGACCAGTGTCAACAACGCGAGCATGCCCGTTGCGTGCACGAGCGCTTCGAACTTCGCGCTGGGTTTGCGATGTGTCACGAGCTCGTAGGCTAAAAAGGTTAGGCGGCCTCCGTCGAGGAACGGCAACGGCAAGAGGTTGAAACAACCGAGCGCGACCGAGATCAGGATCAAGATGCCGGCGTAGTCGTAGAGACCTTGCTCGGCACGTTGTGCGACGAGTTTGCCCATGCCGACCGGACCCATCAGGCCTTCGGTCGAACGATGTGCGACGAGCTCCGCGATCCCGGCGAGGTTCAACACTGTGAGCGTGTACGGAACGACAACCGCAAGACGCGCAGCTTCGATCACGGATTTGCGAACGTAGTGTGATTGGGACGGCGCTTTGCTGGCAGTGGCACTGGCAGCGACGTTCGCGGGCTGATTCGGCTGGGCGGGTGGTGCCTCGCGCCAACCGGTCAGTGCCAGCGCAAATACGAGCACGGACGCCGTGAGATAGTTCGCGACTGGCCCGGCCAAAATCGTGAGTGTCCGCGCGAGCACACTTTTATTCGGATAGAGCGTCGGGTCATTCGGGGCGATCGGCTCTGCGGGGTTCATGCCCGCGATGGTCACCGAGCCCAGAAACGGGATCGCGCACAGCTGAAAGGTGGTTCCGCTGCCTTTCGGCTGATACTTCGCGAGCACCGGACCAAACCCGATGCTGAAGTGGGTCACGCGAATGCCGAACTTTCCGGCAATCCAGTAGTGACCGGCCTCGTGGACGATCACGAGCAGGGAGATTCCGAAGATGGCAGCGAGGACTTGCAGCACGGGGGCTCGTTCGGCCGCACACCTGTGCCCACACGGCGAACGAGGTGGCGATACGATCGACTCCGCGCGCGCCCGAAAGTTCCCAGGTTCGAGCCGCGAGACACGTGTCAGCCCGCGACCTTCGACGCCGGCTCGACGCTCGCGCCATACAGCAATCGATTCGTCGCGCGCAACATGACGCAGGTTAGTCCTGTCACGCACATTCGTTCCATATCGGGATCGGGCCGAGCTTCGTGCTGTTCGGAACCAAGCCGGACGTCGGCACAATCGCATGGGTGGCTTCGGTCGGATTTGCGATCGGTGATTTCGAGATCGGCCTGGGTGCACGACTGATGTCGATTTTGGTCACGCGCATCAAGGACGTGAACTCCGAAGACAACACGTTCGTGCGTACGCAATCGATGGTGACGCCGATCGTACAGTTGGGTGTGGGCCTTTAGTCTTGTGGCTCTGACAACTGTCGCGCGAAATCGAATCGGGCCGCGACGGCGGCGCGAGGGCGTGGCGTCACGGGGCCGGGCACTGGCGACGGCGGTTCGCACGCGCGACGGCAGTTCTGACTTTGGTCGTTTCGCAGTAGGGGCGGCCGATATGTAACCTCAGTGGCCAATCGGTCCAGCAACGGAAAGGCCGTTCATCCCGCCTACGATCGAGGCACGGCGAATACGCATGTTGCTGTGATTGCGCTCACAGTGTCGCGGTGCGATGCGTGATGACTAGTTGCGTGTGCGACTCGAACCGAAAGACTGGCGCCGCTGGCGAAACTGGTATGTCGTGCCGCTTGCCGCACTCGCAGGTTGCTTGTTCGGTTTTCTGCTCGGCCCATCCGTTTTCCACCTGAGCGTCCCCGGATTCGCGGCTGGTGCGGCCGCTCTCATCGGGATGTGGTGGCGTGAAGAGCGGCGACGCTCGAAGCGCGCGCAACACAAATCGGGGAACGGCAGTTTGTTCCCCGATTCGCGCTCCTCAAGAAACCCGGGCGACTCGTGCCACGTAGACTTGCATAGGGCTGAGGCAAGCGCCCAACCAAAAGCAGCGCGGACCCGTTCGAGCAAGAACCGGAACGCGCGCGCAACGAGAGCCAACGAGGCGCCGCGCGCCACGTAGACCCCTCCCGCTCGACGCATCGAAGCAGCCGATCGCTGCATGCACGCCACTCTCCGTGTTGCCAGCCCGATAGTGGCCACCCACCCGAACCCAGCCGACCACCTAGCGAGCACGCGCTCTATCTCGCTGCGTCCGCGGCGGCTCGTCGGGAGGGACCGCGAGGTTGCCGAGGTCACCGAGAGCGTCGTGTCTTCATCGGTGACCACGCTGATCGGACCGGGCGGCGTCGGCAAGACAGCGCTTGCGATGACGGTAGCGGCTTCCAGTGCCGAGCACTTTCCCGATGGCGTCGTCGCGGTGTGGCTCGGCTCGCTGCGTTCTGCCGAGCTCGTCGGCGCCGCGGTGGCGGCTGCATTGGGCTTGCCCAGTCGGGCGGACGGTCGTATGCGGACGCGCTTTCTGAGTGGCTCGCAGAGCGTGACGTCTTGTTGTTGCTCCACAACTGCGAGCACGTCGTGTCCGCCGTGGCCGACCTGGTCGACGCGCTGACGGTGCGGCTGACACGGTTGCGTATCCTCGCGACGAGTCGCGGGCCGCTATGGGTCGACGGTGAGATGAGCTATCGGCTCGCGCCGCTGCCGGTAGTGGGCGCAGACGCGAGCCTCGCGGACGTCGCGGCGAGCCCGGCCGTGCAATTGTTTCGCGAGCGGGCCGCGGCGCGGATGCGGGATCCGCTGGGCACCGAGCGGGACAGCCGGCTCGCCTCTGAGATCTGTCGGCGTCTCGACGGACTGCCGCTCGCCATCGAGCTCGCGGCGGCGCTCGCGACCGGGCTGGATCTGGAGGACATCACTTCGCACCTCGACGATGTGTTCAACCTCCTGCTGCAACCGGCGCGGCGTGCTGACGGCGCTCAACGCTCGCTGCGCGCGACGGTCGACTGGAGCGACACGCTGCTCAGCGTCGAGGAGCGGCGGCTGCTCGGTCGGCTTTCGGTCTTTGCGGGCGGCTTCGACCTGACCGCCATTCAAGGCATCTGCGCGGCCGAAGGTCAGACGGCGGCGCAGATCGCGCCGGCATTCGGACATCTGGGGGCAGGGCGTAGCGCTGTAGAACGTGGGCTACGCGTTGCTGTCTGCCGGCAATAGCGAGGACTCGATCGCGGCCTTCGAAGAGATCGTGCAGCCCACGAGCGGGCATCAGGCGCTGATCAAGCTTTGCGCCAATCAGAGCCTGGGCGAGATCTGGGAGAAGCGCGATTCACCCAGTCGCGCGCTACCGTTGTTCGAGGCGGCGCTTCGGCTGCGACGAGAGATCGGCGCTGTCCGGCTAGGCGCCGTGCACGGATCGTTGCCGCAAGGTTTGCTCGCGGTCGCACGCAACGCCGCAAAGCTGGGGCAGCTCGAGACGGCGTCGGTTCTTTTGCACGAAGCACTGCCGATCGCAGAAGAGCTGCGTGAAGACGCGACCGTCGCTGCCATCCGCGCGCTACTCGCGCAGACATCGCGCGTCGTGCCCTCGCGTAGCGGCACGCTGCGGCCTCAGGGCGGCGTGTGGTTCGTTGAGTTCGACGTCCTCCGCGCGCACGTCCCCGACTCCAAAGGGCTCTGGCATTTGCGTGAGCTGCTCGCCCGACCGCGCGAGTCGGTGCTCGCCGTCTCGCTCGTCGCGGTGCACAGCGACGCGCCGCTCCCTCTCGGCGATGCCGGCCCGCAGCTCGATCGGCAAGCCCCGAAGCAATACCGAACGCGGCTCGCCGATCTGGACCAAGAGCTGGCCGACGCCGAAGCGAAGCACGACACCGCGCGTGAAGCGAAGCTCGGCGCCGAGCGCGAGGCGCTGCTCAGTGAGCTCGCCCACGCCACCGGCCTCGGCGGCCTCGCGCGCCGCATCGGGTCACCGGCGGAAAAGGCGCGCCTCAACGTGACGCGCACCCTCGGGCACGCGGTAAAACAACTCGCCGATGTAGCCCCGCAGCTCGCGGCCCATCTCGATGAGTCGATCACCACGGGCGCGTCATGCTGCTACGAGCCCCGCACCGACGTCGCGTGGGCGACCTAGAGCGACAGGCGGCTCAGCGCTCGATGGCGATGCGCTCTCAGGGGGGTTGGTTTGCGATGCGGCGGGCCGTATCGATTGGAAGCGCGACGCCGGCCTGATCCGCCAGGGCATTCGAAATCACGTAGGCTGGGGCTCATGGCGCTGACCGCTACATTGCACACGCTTCGGATCGTCCTGAACGACGCGGATCGGGGCGTGTACGAGACGCTCGAGCTGCGGATCGCGCGACACCCTTCCGAGACTCTTCCGTACATGTTCAGCCGCACGCTGGCATATTGCCTGTTCTGGGAGTCTGACATTCAGTTTTCCAGGGGCCTATCCACTACGGATGAGCCTGCCGTTTGGGTGAAAGCGCCGGATGGTCGCGTGACATTGTGGATCGACGTGGGGCATCCGAGCGCTGAGCGGCTGCACAAAGCTAGCAAGGCAACGCAGCGTGTTGCGGTGTGCACGTTTCAAGAACCCGAGATGTTCCGGCGCACGCTCGCGGGGGCGCGAATCCATCGGGCACACGAGATCGAGCTCGTGAGTTTGCCGGCGGCGCTACTCGAACCGCTCGAGGCGCAGCTCGAACGACGCATGGATTGGGAGCTGACGGTCAGCGATAGTCAGCTTTATCTCGCTACCGGCGGGCAAACCTTGGCCGGTGAGATTGTGCGGGCGCCACTGCTGTCAGATTGACTGTGATAAAACGGCTGCAATCAAGGAGATCGTATGACATTCGCTGCTCGGACCACTACGAACGTGTGCTCCTGCTGCACCGCAATCATCGTGCTTGCGGCAACTCTGGCTGCCTCGTGTGGCGATGACGACACGGACGGCCATTCGAGCCACCGCGCTGATGCAAGCGTTGCCGATGCGAATACACCCGCTGTCGCCGGTAAGAGCTACCGCATTCAGATCGAGGTGAAGGACGTTCCGCCCGGGACCGAGGGCACGAAGTGCATGAAAGTTTCGCTCGGGAATGCAAGTCCGATCAAGGTCGGACGTGTTCACAATCAACTCTTCGGCCAGTCGCACCACTTCATCGTATCGTCGGTTACGGACGCTGCGGCGACGGCGGAAGGTTTATACGACTGCACGCCTTTCCGCGCGCCGCTCACCGGTGCACCGCTCACGATCACGCAAAAACACGATGAGCAGATCACGCTTCCGCACGGTGTCGGCTACGCGCTCGGTGCTGATCAGCTCATGCATCTCGAGCTGCACTACATCAACACGACCAGTGAAACGGCGGACGTCCGCGCGGAATCAGAGTTGTTTGTGCTCGATGATGACACCGACATCCAGGAGGCAGGTTTCCTGATCGCCGGAAGCATGGACATCGCGATCCCTCCGCACTCGTCGCATACGACCGGCGCCGTGTATTTGGCGGCTCCGGAGGCACTGAGTGGCGTGCACTACTATGCGATTACGGGTCACACGCATCAGTTCGGCAAGAACGTGAAAGTCAGCGTCGCCGAGGATGCCAAGGCCGACGGTACCTCGATCTACGAGCTGTCATCGTTCGATTGGAGTGCGCCCGAGGTGCGCTACTTCGATCCGCCGATCGTAGTGCCGTCGGGCGGTGGCTTTCGTTTTAGTTGTGACTGGGACAACCCCACCGACCAAACGGTGAAATACGGCGAGTCGGCGATGAGTGAGATGTGCTTCTTTTGGGCCTACTACTATCCGAAGAGCCCGAAGCAGCAAACGTTGATCTACATGCCGCAGCGCACGATGTAGAGCCGGGCAGCGCTGGGTGCGCCGCGTTTCGTTACATTCCGGCGACGCGGCGGACTCGTCGGCGTCGCGTCCGGCGCTTGTCGACGTCCCCTCCGATCGCGAGGACGATATCGCGCAGCCATCGGGCGGCCTCATCGCCGTCGCGCCGCCGCGGGTAGAACAGAAATTCTTGGTACGGCCCCGCATCGATCGGTGGCTTGACGATCGCGAGCGACAACGGCGCGGCCAAGGCCTCCGCAAGACGTCGCGGCACGAAGGCGACGAGGTCGCTGCGCGCCGCCGCGTAAAGGGCTTGCAAGTAGCTCGGTACGGTCAACCCAATCCGGCGCTCGATGCCTTCCTTCAGCAGCCACGCATCGAGCGGATCGCGGGTCACGGCGATGTGGTGTGCCTCGGCGAACGTCCGGAGTGTCGCGAGCCGTGTTACGAGCGGGTGATCGCGGCGCACGACCACCACGTCGCGATCGGTGAAGAGCGTTCGGCGATCGAAGCCAGGGAGATCGGCGGTCGAGCACGAGGTGAACAGATCGAGCGAGCGTAGGCGTTCGGGCGTCATCGCGAACGGACTCTCCCAGGGCAACACTTCGAGCCGAGCACGAGGCGCCTCAGTGCTCATCCGCCGCACGATGGCGGGCACGACCAGATCCGCGAGGTGATCGTGGATCACGACCTGAAAGCGCCTCGAGCTCGTCGCCGGCACGAACGACTCGGCCGCCAGCAGGCTCTGAACGCGCTCGAGCGCCTCGGGCAGCGACTCACGAAGGCGAAGGGCACGAGGCGTCAGCTCCATCCTCGGGCCGATGCGGACGAGCAGCGCGTCGCCAAACAGCTCGCGCAGTCGCCCGAGCGAATGGCTGACCGCGGGCTGCGATCGCCCGATCCGGCGAGCAGCGCGGCCAACATGACCTTCGGCGAGCAACGCGTCGAGTGCGACGAGGAGATTGAGGTCGACCGATGCGAGATTGACCATATGAATCATCTCGATTCTAGCAATCGATTGGACGAATCGACTAGAGCGCGCGAAGACGGTCGACCAGGCAACAGGAGCAAGTCATGCACAATCGATCATCCATCGTTCCGCGAGAGATGCAGAATCTTCACGAAAGGTTTCGTTACTCTCCGGGCGTGATAGCCGGAGATCTGCTGTTCATCGCGGGCCAGGTTGGTCGGGACGAACATCTGAACGTCGTCGAAGGCCAGGAGGCCCAGTTCACGCAGGCCTTCGAGAACCTGAAGAAGGTGCTGGCGGCCGCCGGTGCCACGATGGACGACGTGATCGACATGGTCAGCTACCACACGGACATGCGCGACTTGCCGCTGTTCATGCAAGTGCGCGACCGCTACATCACGAACGCCGAGCGCTACCCGGCGTGGACAGCACTCGGTGTGACCGCGCTCGCGATGCCGGGATTGATCGCTGAGATTAAGTGCACGGCGCTCATGCCGTAGGCCGTCCGGAGCTGGCCTGCTTTACTGTTGCTCTGACTGAGCGATCCGCGGCGAACGTCACGGCGGTGGCACGTCGAGCATTTTTTGTTGGACCTTGTCCCACGCCATGTCCTTACACAGCGTGCAATCCGGTCCGACGAACATTGCGTCGAGTGTTTTGTCACCCATCAGTCGCCAGCGAAGCCAGCCGACCGTAGCCTTGCTGATCTGCGCGGACTGGCCGCTGATCACGCCGCCGTGGCCGCCCGGAAAGTTCGCATAGATCGTGGGCACCTTCGTCATCGCGAAGTCGGTCTCGCAGTTGGAGTAGGCGATGTCAGAGTCGTTGCCGCAGTAGAAGGCAGCGGGGGCATGCAGGTTCGCGACCACCGACTTGTTCATCGATCCGCCGGAGATGTGCACCGTGGTTTTGATCCGGGGATCAGCCGCAGTGTCGAACGTCGCGAGCGAGCCGAGCGAGTAGCCCATGGCTGCAACTTGGTTCGGATCGAGCTTGTCCTTGAACATGCTTCCATCGCGACCGTTCTCGGTGATCAACCAATCGATCCCGCCTTTCAACAGCGCGCCGGTCGCCATGGTGTTGTTGGTCGCGATCACGACGAAGCCGTGTGTCGCGAGTCTCGGCAGTAGCGTATAGCCGCCCGGCGTCGAACCCGCGCCGTTGCCCCACGTGACGATCGGGTGCTTGAGACCATCCTTCCCGAGCTCGGTTGGAAAGAACAACATGTAGGCGTTGTTCGGACCGCTGTTCATCAGTGTCATCGATTTGAATGGGCCGGCAGCTCCGAGATCTGCAGTCGGCCAGGCTCCAGCGCTTGCGCTCGTACCGCCCGCACCCGCCGCCGCACTCGCACCGCCCACGCCTGCACTGACACTTGCGCCGCCCGCACCTGCGACGCTCGCTTGGCCTGCAGTGGAACCACCGGCGCCGGTCCCGCTGACGTTTGCACCGCCCGCGCCGGATGCCGGCACGCCAGCGGTCGCTGATGCGCCTGCACGGCCTGCAGTGCTGCGTCCCGCGACACCCGCTCCTGAAGCGCCAGCCGCACTGGCGCCCGCGACCGCGATCGTTCCTCCAGTGCCAGCGCCCGCCTGTGCATTCGCTCCGGACATGGCAGGCGTGTTGCCGTCACCGCAACGCACGGCGAGCATCGCCCCGAGTGCGAGGGTCAAGCGTGCCCAAGTTGGGAGATCGTTGTTCATTCAGTCCAACTCCTGCCGTGGAAACTACCGGTGTGTCGCGTTCGCAATCTTGTTGGGAATGACTAAAGACACCTAAAACATTGCGTCTGCGCCGTCGGTTTGCGCACCCGACTGCGAAAGCAGCGTAGAAGAAGCCTATGCAGCTCACAGCGGCGCGCTGCTTGCGAGACTTCGTGTTCAGAGTTGGGGTCGTCACCGCGGGTGGGCGTGTCGTCACTCTGTCGCTGTTGCTTGCGGCGGCTGTCAGCTGCACGAGCTCAGCCCAGCGCGAGCGCGATGATGCCGGGAGCGACCGCGGTGTTCCGCTACTCGCGCAGGCTGTCGCTGACCTGACTGAGATTCGACCGCGCATGACGATCGACCCCGGAGATTTCAAGTCGACCGATCTCGATACGTCGACTGCGTGGTGGCCGGTGACTGCTCGAGCCACGCTCCGGACCACGCCAGAAGGTGTCGACCTGGCAATCCACGCCGTCGAGTGCCGTACCGCGTACTCGTATCCGATTCAGATCTATGCGACCTCCGATTGCAGCAAGATCCAACGCGACTCGCGGCCTTGGGATGGTGCACGCGGCCGACTCCGATCGAAGGCGCTGTGTATTGGAGGGCCCGGCGCTCGACTGTACGAGACGCGTTTGAACGCCAACGCCGATCCCGAGCGGTGGAGCCTCGGCGGTGCCTCTGCGTCCAATCTGATCGGCCGCACGATCGCGATTCACGACCCTGACACGCTCGAGCCGCTGGCGTGTGGAACGATCGAAGCAGCTGAGGGCGGCAAGCCGCCACCCGCTCCGCCGACTCAGGTGCCTCGCAGTATCGTCGTCGCCCAGCTCGCCGGTTTGTGTGGGCTCGGGCCGATCGCGGCACCGGTCGCGTCCGACGCGGGACCTGCGTGTCCGGATCTCGAACGGGTATCGGAGTGTGCTGTGACGCACTGCGTCGGGGATTGTCTCGACACTTGCGTCGAATACACGGCGTGTCTGGATGCAGAGCCGCAAGCGTGTGCGTCGTCGTGTCGACCCAACGAAGCCTGCCGGCTGTGCCTTGGTTCCAGCCAGTGCATGTTGGGTTTTTGCGGCGACGAGATCTCGTGCGCGCCACCGCCCACGCCGGGCGGACCTTGCACCGAGCTGCGCGAGTGTTGCATGCGCCAGGGCCCGCTCGTCGAGAGTTGTTTGGCTTACGCCGAGCTCCTCGAGCGCCTGAGCGGAGATCCGAGCTGTGTCGGCGCACTTTCCGACTTGGACTTCAACAGTGCCCTCGCGTTCCGCTCGCCATGTTATCCGGATGGCGGCGTGCCGATGGAATAACGATCGAAACCCGTCCATTGGTCGGCGACTTCGTGATCAAACCGGGTCGGCTCGTGCATTACTGTTTGGCCAACCGCGTCATCTGCCGCTCTGGCGCCGTCCCAATTCGCAGCTGATGGCCAAGCCTCCCAGATACTGGTGTTCGCTCGCCGCGGTCTTCACCGCTTTAGTCGCGAGCGCGTGCAGCACTAACATGGGTGGGTCGAGCGCGCCGTACATCGACGGCCCGTCGAGCGGATCCAGCGCCGGCCAACCCAGCGGCGTTTCATCGGGTCGTGGTGGCGTCGACGCGATTAGTGGCGTCGCAGGTGGCGTCGCAGGTACCGGAGGAAATGCGGTCGCAGCGGGTGCGAGAGCGACCGCGAGCGCGGGGACATTGGCGAGCAGTGGCACTCGCGCGACCGCCGGCAATCCTGGCATCGGCGGAACCAGCGTGAGCGCTGGTGCGGGGGCTACAGCGGGTTCTCAGAACACTGCTGGCTCAGCGGGTGCCACCGCAGAAGCAGGATCGAGTGCCGATGGAATGTGCAGTGCTCCCGCGAAGAGCACGTCGACACGACCACAGCTCACGAGTGCCGATGCCAGCAAGTACTCGATCGCCAAGTACTTCGCGCAGGCGGGTCCGCTCGACGCATTGAAAGACGACCCTTGGGATCCGACAGCCGGACTCGGCGATGCAAGCGCGTTCAAACCCGACTTCACAGTCGCAGCCGATGGCGGCGGAACCCACACGACGGTGCAGGCGGCGCTGAGCGCGGCGACAGGTGCCGCGCGTCGCTATATCCTTCTGAAGCCCGGCACCTATCGCGAACTGGTTTCTTATTCGGGTTCGACGCCAGTCACGATCTACGGCGCGGGCACCGATGCAAGCCAGGTCGTCATCATCCACAACATGTCGCAGCAACAAGGCGTCAGTCAGACGTTCACGGCCAAGTCGAACGGCATGCAGATCATGAATCTGACGTTGTCGAACGACTTTGCCACGCCTGCGAGTGGTACGAACATCCAAGCGCTCGCGTTGCTGACGATGGCAGACAAGGTCGTGTTGCAGAACGTCCGGTTGCATGGGTTCCAGGACACGGTGCAGCTGGCAGCGCCCAACGCTACGACGAAAGTGCGTGTCTACATCAAAGACAGTTTCATCGAGGGTGACACCGACTATATCTACGGAAATGCGACGGTCGTGATCGAGGGCTC
>Ga0193753_10001035_pt1 | contig 24895 bp, 24 predicted proteins | sample H1c2metaG_FD_144925 | JGI IMG/M metagenome (GOLD analysis project Ga0193753, IMG submission 144925) | Soil microbial communities from a riparian zone of the East river system, Colorado, United States - H1c2 | ecosystem: Environmental > Terrestrial > Soil > Riparian zone | place: USA: East... | reverse complement strand
CGCTACCCGGGATTGCGTTTCGGCCTGCCGGCCACGCGCAAGCTCACCGCCGCCTGGCGGGAAACGACGCCCGACGCCATCTACGTCGCCACCGAAGGCCCGCTCGGCTGGTCCGCGTTGCGCGCCGCGAAGCGACTGGGCATACCCGCCGCCACCGGCTTCCATACCCGCTTCGACGAGTACATGCGCAACTACGGCGCCGCTTTCCTGCAGCAGACCGCGCTGCGCTGGATGCGCCGCTTCCATAACCGGGGCGATGCGACCCTGGTGCCGACCCGCGAACTTGCGCAGTTCCTGCAATCGCAAGGTTTCGACAACGTGGTGCGGCTGCCGCGCGCGGTCGACACGATGCTGTTCGACCCGTGCAAGCGCGATGCGGCGTTGCGCGAAGCCTGGGGTGTCGGCAGCGACGGCCTGGCGGTGATCTATGTGGGCCGGATCGCGGCGGAAAAGAATCTCGACCTGGCGGTGCGCGCCTTCCGCGAACTGCAGAGAACGCAGCCGCAGGCGCGTTTCGTCTGGGTCGGCGACGGCCCTTCGCGCGAGAAACTGGCGCAGGAACACCCGGACTTCGTGTTCTGCGGCGTGCAGCGCGGCGCGGCCGTGGCGCGGCATTTCGCCAGCGGCGACCTGTTCGTGTTCCCCAGCCACAGCGAAACCTTCGGCAACGTGACGCTGGAGGCGATGGCCAGCGGCCTGCCGACCGTGGCCTTCGATTACGGCGCAGCGCGCGAATATCTGCGCGATGGCGTGCATGGCGCGGCGATCCGCGACGGCGACGATGCCGGCTTCGTGCAGGCGTGCGTGCGCCTGGCCGACGATCGCGCGGCACGCGAAGCGATGGGCGCCGCGGCGCGCCAGGCCGTTGCCGCGCTTCGGCCGGAACAGGTCGCGGCCGATTTCGACGATGTGCTCATGCAGCTGGCCGATGCCAGGAGGACGTATGCAACCGCTACCTCGGCGTGATCCGATGACGACGCGTGGACGTCGCCTGGGCCGGCAATGGGAGGCGGGCTGGTGCCTGCGCGCCAACCACTGGGGCGACCGCCATGGCATGCGCGCCTACTTCGCCGCGATCAGCCGTCTCGGCGACGGCGTGTTCTGGTATGCGCTGATGGCGGCCATGGTCCTGTTCGACGGATACGCCGGCCTCAAAGCCTCCGCCCACCTCGCTGCCACCGGTGCGATCGCGCTGAGCCTGTACAAGCTGCTCAAGCACTGGACCAAGCGCCCGCGACCTTACGCTTCGGATGTGCGGATCCGTGCCTGGGTGGCGCCGCTGGACGAATTCAGCTTTCCCTCCGGCCATACGCTGCATGCCGTCGCCTTCACCCTGGTTGCGCTGGCGCACTATCCGATGCTGGCCTGGGTGCTGATCCCGTTCAGCGCCAGCGTGGCCGTCTCGCGCGTAGTGCTGGGCTTGCACTATCCGAGCGACGTACTGGCCGCGACGGGCATCGGCACGGCGCTCGCGGCGCTGTCGTTGTGGCTGGTCCCGGGCGTGTCGCTGTTTACCTGAAGGCGACCGCTCTTCGCAGGCTCTAGGAAGAGCAAAAAGCGGTTACAGGCGCTCGACCTTGGCGGCGGCGATGCCGGGTTTCATCTGCCCCGGCCAGTCGCGGTCGTTGGCGACCTTGGCATGCTCGCGGCTGGCTTCGAGCGCTTCGAAATCCAGATCTGCGATCGCCCATACCTGATCGCCCTGCGTCTGCACGACGATGCCGTCGGCGGGCAGGCCCACGTCCATCGGCGCATAGATCGCGGCCTCGCCGACGTTGACGTCCAATGCCGGGCTCCAGGGCGCCTCGCCCGCCGTGACCGACTGCGCGATGTAACAGCGGTTCTCCAGCGCGCGCGCCAGGCAGCCGACGCGCACGCGCGTCGCGCCCGCGGCGGAATCGGTACAGCTGGGCACGAACAGCAGCCGTGCGCCGGCCTCGCATTGCGCGCGCACCGGCAACGGGAACTCGATGTCGTAGCAGATCGAGATGCCGCTGCGGATGCCGTCGGCGTCGAACACTTTCAGCGCGTCGCCGCCGTCGATGGTTCCGGCGATTCGTTCGAAGCCGGTCATCTGCAGCTTCTCCTGCCAGGCACGGCGACCGTCCGGGGCCAGCAGGTAAGCGCGATTGCGATAGCGGCCCGCAGCTGCGGCGAGCAGGAACGTGCCGGCGACGATGCGCATGCCGGTGTCGCGGGAGAGTCCGCCGAACAGCGCAAGCCAGTCGTCGTGATAGCGCTGCGTCGCAGCCAGCGATGCCTGCAGGTCGCCGCGTGTCGCGTCATCGAAGGTGGCGCCGAGTTCCAGCGACAGGAATTCCGGCAATACTGCGATCTGTGCGCCATCTTCCGCTGCCTGCTCCAGCAGGCGCCGCTGCTTGGCGGCGAATTCCGCGAAATCGCGCGGCGCGCCGACCGGATATTTGGCGACGGCGACCTTCATGCCGCCTCCGCCTCGAGCGGACGCAGCCAGAACGTCATCGCATGTTCGGTATCGCCGCGATCGGTTTCCTGCCAGTCCAAACGCATCGTCATGCCCGGCTGCCGTTGGTAGCCGCGCTTGCCCCAGAAAGCCTCGTTGCCGCGATGCGCCTGCGGACGGCGCGGATCGTCCGCATGGCGATCGACCGCGCAAAACGCGGTCCAGCGGATGCGGCCGAGCGTCCTGGCGTGAGCCTCGCGCAGGTCGAAGAAGGCGTGACCGATGCCTTGGCCGCGGTATTGCGGCAGCAGCACCGATTCGCCGCAATAGAACACGTCGCCGACCGGGATGCCGCGCTGCATGAACGGTGCATGGAAGGCGGCGGTATCGTGGGCGAGCGGCAAGCCGGTGGCGGCGCCGACCACGGCGTCGCCATCGATGGCCAGCACGAACAGACTGTCGGGCGATGCGGCATACGCAGACAGGTAGTCGCGTTCGTAGACGGGGTCGCCTTCATACAGATAGGGCCAGTCGCGGAATACCGCGACGCGGAGCCTGGCCACGTCATCCAGGTAAGCGGCGATTTCAGGCCCGCGAAAACGGGCGATGGCGGGGGTGGCATCCATGCCGGCAACTTTACCCCACGCCATCGCCCGCGATATCAGCGCAGCGACGATCCCAGCTCGTACCAGTCGACCTTGCGCGTCACCCACATGATGGCGGTCAGGATGCCGAACAGCAGCAGCGAGCCCATCAGCAAGGCGTTGTCTTCGGAGATCAGCAGGCCGTACAGGGCGCCATACAGCAGGGTCAGCATGATCGCGAAGCCCAATCCGCGCATCCGGCTACGCAACACATGGCTCAGGTACATGCCCTGCAAACCGATGCAGGCGGCGGCCGAAGCGAGATAGGCCTGGCCGAATGGGATGCGCTCGGAAAGGCTGAGCAGCAGCAGGAAGAAGATTGCCAAAGCCAGACCGACCAATAGGTACTGCAGCGGATGGATCGGCAGCCGCTTGATCAGCTCGAACATGGCGAAGCCGACGAAGGTCAGCACGATGAACAGGATGCCGTATTTGCTGGCGCGCTCGGCCTGCGAATAGACGTTGACCGGATCGACCAGGTTCACTTGCAGGCTGTCCAGCTTCTTATCGCCGGAGAATCCGGCGCCCGCACTCAACTGGCTTTGCGCGTCGCTGGCCAGCGACGAGATATCCCATTGCGCCTTGAAACCCTGGGCGCCGATGGTGCGCGAACGCGGCGGGAAGCGGCCCCCAAATAATGGATGCGGCCATGCCGATTGCAGCGTGATGTGATTGCTGTCGGCTACCGGAGCGATAGAGAGCGCCTCGGTGCCGGTCAGCGCCAGATCGATCCGCACATCGCGCCCTGGCGGTGCGGACTGTGCCGCAGTGGGCAGACGCACATGCACGCCGCCGAACTGCCGGCTGGCATCGAGCGTGCCCGGCAGGAAACGCAACGACTGGCCATCGACACTCAGTTGCGGCGTACCGACCAGACCGCGTACGTCCTCGACGGCCAGGATCAGGTACGGCGCGCCATGAACGCGGAGTCCGTTGTCCTGCGGCAAAGGCGCATCGAACTGCGCGTGCACCTTCGCCCGCCATTCGTATACCCGAACTTCATGCATGCCCAGCTTGCGCGTGTCCGGGACCATGTTGCCGTCGATCGTCAACGTGCGCGGCGCCTGCAACACGTACCCGGTGACCGTTTCCATCTTCTTCTGGGGACGATTGAAGGCGTCGACCGTATCGATCTCGCGCGTCTCCGTCCACGGCACCACGCGTAGCGGACCGACCAGATTCTGCGCGCCTGCGGTGCTTTGCGCGATGCGCATCACCGCCTGGTTGCGGTACATTTGGCGCTCCTGGATGACGCCGCGGATCATCGTCAGCGGTATCAGTAGCAGCAGCACGAGGCCGGCCACGGTGATGAAACGGAATAAAAGACGCATGTTCTTCATGGCGCAGCCTCGGCATTGGACGGCGCCAGCGTGACGCGGCGCCATGAGGCCATGACGGGGCGAATTTGAAGCGAGTGTGAAGTCCCGGCTTTTCGTAGAGTGGAGCTCGCTCCACTGGCTCTTCGTAGGAGCGGCTTCAGCCGCGAGCTCTTGCAAGGTCGCAGGAAAGCGTCAAGAGCTCGCGGCTGAAGCCGCTCCTACGAAGAGCAAGGCAGCCTCAGCTCGGCCCAGCTGCCGCCGCCTTCGCGCGGCGCCAGCTGGATGCTGCCGCCGTGCAGACCGGCCACTTCCCGCACGAACGTGAGGCCCAGGCCGGTACTGCGGCTGCCCTGCGGACGCGGCAGCGAATAGAAGCGCTCGAATACGCGTTCGCGGGCGAACTCCGGTACGCCGGGACCGCGGTCGCCTACCCGTATCGCCACGGCAGATCCATCGATCAGGCATTGGACATCGATCTGCGAGTCCCGCGGCGCGAAATCGATCGCGTTGTCTAACAGGTTGCGCAAGGCCTGCCGCAACAGGAAACGGTCGCCTTCGATGGCCACCGTTTTTTCGGGCATCGATTCGATAATCCCGATGCCTGCCTGCATGAGCTTCGGGCCCGATTCCCCGATGACCTCGGACACCAGATCCGCGACCTCGATGCGCTCGCTCTGCCGCAATTCGCGGCGATGCTCCACTGCCGCCAGCGCCAGCAGCTTCTCGATCATCTCGGTCAGGCGCTCGCTCTGCCCCTGCACGTGCGCGGCGAAGCGCGCGCGCTCGGCTTCCGGCAAGGGCTCCTGCAGCAGTTCGGCGGCGCCACGGATCGCCGCCAGCGGACTTTTCATCTCGTGCGTCAGGGTCTGCACGTATTGCTCGACGTACTGCTTGCCTTCCAGCTCGCGGCGCATCGTCTCCAGCGCGCGTCCTAGGTCGCCGATCTCGTCGCGACGCGGCGGCGGCGGCGGCACGCGCTCGCCGCTGCTCACGGCCTGCGCGTAACGGTTCAGGCGGCGGATGCCGCGCACCAGCCACCAGGTCATGGCCAGCCCGATCAGCGCCGACAAGCCGAGCAGCCAGCCGCCGTTGCGCACGATGTTGCGCTGGCTGCGCGCGATCACCGGCTCCATCGTGCTGTTGGCCTTGGCCACGGTCAGCACGCCGATGATGCGGCTGTCATCGGCGCCGCTGCCGTCGAAGATCGGCGCTGCCACATGCATCACGGTGTTCTGGCGATCGCCCGGCGTCTCGCCGCTGGAGCGCGCGCCGTACTGGCCGCGCAAGGTGCGGTAGACATCGTTCCAGCGCGAATAATCCTTGCCCACATCCCGACCCTGCGAGTCGTAGGCGACGATGCCGCGCGCGTCGGTGACCAGGATGCGGTAATCGAGGCGATCCTTGCGCGTGCCCCAGATGTCGGCGCCCAGGCGGCGGCGCTCGGCCGCCTCGATGTCGCGCGCGAAGGCGCCATCGGCGATGCGGCCGGCCTTCATGTCCTCGCTCGCCAACGCGGCCAGCACGTTCGCCGTATCGGCCAGGTTGGCCTCCATCGCCTGGCGCACGCCCGGTTTGACCTCGTCGACGAACACCCGCATCACGAAGAACGCGGCGACGCCGACGATCAGGAAGAAGCCGAGGAACAGGCGCAGCCCCAGTTTCAAATCACACCTCGATCGAATAACCGATGCCGCGATGGGTGCGGATCGGGTCCGGATCGGCGCCGGCCTCGCGCAGCTTGGCGCGCAGCGTCTTGACGTGCGTATCCACGGTGCGGTCGGCGCTGTCGCTGTCGCCGTCCCAGGCCCGGTCGAGCAACTGCGCGCGGCTCAGGATCGCGCCCGGCCTGCGCAGCAGTTCGGCCAGCAAGGCGTACTCGTAGCGGGTCAGGTCCAGCGTGCGGCCGGTGTAACGGATCCGGCGACCTTCGCCGTCGATCTCGAAAGGCCCCTGCTTCTGCCAGCCGCCGTCTGCGGCCACGTGCCGGCGCAGGCGCGCCCGGACCCGGGCCACCAGTTCGCGCGGCGAGAAGGGTTTGGCGACGTAATCATCGGCGCCCAGCTCCAGGCCCAGCACGCGGTCGATCTCTTCGTTGCGCGCGGTCAGGAAGATCACCGGCAGGTCGCTGAAGCCGCGCAGGTTCCGGCACACATCGAAACCGCTGACATCGGGCAGGCCCACGTCGAGCAGCAGCAGATCGACGCCGCCGGCGCGCACGCGCGGCAGCACCTCGCCGCCCAGCAGACAGTGATCGACGGCGAAACCTTCGCTGCGCAGCGCATACACCACGGCGTCGGCGATGGCGGTTTCGTCCTCGGCCAGCAGAATCGTCGGGGTGTGATGGGCAGTCATGCCGGCAGCATAGCGGCTGTATGCTGCCGGCATGAACTATCGCCACGCCTTCCATGCCGGCAACCATGCCGACGTGCTCAAACACGTCGCCCTGCTGGCGATCTGCGATGCCCTGACCGCCAAACCGGCGCCGGTCTTCGCGTTGGACACGCATGCCGGCCGCGGCGTGTACCGGCTCAAGTCCAGCGCCGCGCAACGCACCGGCGAATCCGAGGCGGGCCTGGGCCGGCTGCTGGCGGCGCAGTCGCGGGACCCGGCGATCCTGCGCTACCTGAAAGCGATACGCGCCTGCCGCAGCGCCCTGGGCCACGACGCCTATCCCGGATCGCCATGGCTGCTCGCGCACGCACTGCGCGAGCAGGACCGCATTGCCTGCTGCGAATTGCAGCCGATCGAAGCCGCGGCGTTGAAGGCCAATTTCGCCGGCGATGCCCGCGTCGCCACGCAGGAATCCGACGGCTACGCGGCGATCAAATCGCTGCTGCCGCCCAAATCCGGCGCGACCAAGCTCGGGCGTGGTCTGGTCCTGATCGATCCGCCGTACGAGGCGCAGCTCGATGAGTTCAATGCGGCCGTCGGCGCCTTGCGCGAAGATCAAGCTGCGCCGCTCGCTGCAGCCGTTCTACCGCAAGGCGACGAACCTGCCGGCGAAATCGGCGCTGATGGTCGAGCTGCTGGTGCGTGCCGACGACTCGCCGCTGCGCCTGAACGGCAGCGGCCTGCTGCTGCTCAATGCGCCTTGGAAGATCGACACGGCGCTGGCATCGGCGCTGAAAGTGTTGCGCGAAGTGCTGGACGAAGGCGGCGGCTCGGCGCGGCTGGAGTGGCTTCGCCCCGCCTCGTAGAGCGGAGCTTGCTCCGCTGTTCTGGCCTTTCGTAGGTGCGAATTCATTCGCACGCTTCTTGGCTGGAATCAACAGCGTTCGGATAAATTCGCACCAACAAAGAGCAGCGGAGCAAGCTCCGCTCTACAGGACGGCGCGGTCAGGTTTCTCGCTTGAGTTCCGGCTCGAAGAAGCTCCAGAGCACCTCCGGGAACTCCGCTTTGAGGGCGCTTTCCACCTGGTTGATCTGATCCACCAGGGCCGCGGCGCTTTGTTGCTCGCTCATCTCGGCCTGGATCGAAACCATGGCATCGTTGCCGAGTTGCAAGGTGATCAGGTTGATCACCTTGCCGATCTCGGGGCGGCCTTCCAGAAACTTGCGCATCTGCGCCTGCCGCGACGGATCCACGCTCTGCCCGATCAGCATCGCCTTGACCTCGACCGCCACGAACACCGCGACTACGATCAGCAGCACGCCGATGGCGACGGTGCCGACCGCATCCCATATCGGATTACCGGTGATCACGGCCAGCATCACCGCGATCAATGCGAACACCAGGCCGAACAGCGCCGCCAGGTCTTCGCCGAAGATCACCACCAGCTCGGCCTGGCGGCTCTCGCGGAACCACTGCCATAGCGAGCGCTCGCCGCGCGCCTTGTTGACCTCGACCAGGCAGGCGCGCATCGATACCGACTCGGCGATGATGCCGAACACCAGCACGCCGGCAGCCCACCACCACTGCCGCAGTTCCTCGGGATGCTGCAGCTTGTGGATGCCTTCGTACAGCGAGAACATGCCGCCGACGGTGAACAGCATCACCGCGACCAGGAACGACCAGAAGTAAATGGCCTTGCCGTAACCCAACGGATAATCCGGCGAAGGCGGCCGCTTGGCCTGCCTCATGCCCAACAGCAACAGCAGCTGGTTGCCGCAGTCGGCCAGCGAGTGCACCGTTTCGGCGAGCATGGCGCTGGAGCCGGTGTAGAAAGCCGCCACGCCCTTGGCGCAGGCGATGGCGAAGTTGGCGCCTAGCGCGAACAGGATCGCGCGGGTGGAATCGCCGCTACCGGCCATGGGATCGAACTCTGTGCGGGGAATCGATGAAGTCTAGCAAAGCCTTCAGCGCGCACCGCGGCGGTCAGTCCGCGAACTCGCGTTGCAGCTTCTGGCTGAGTTTGCCGCGCACCAGTTGGTAGCTGCCACGAACCAGGGCCTGGGTCTCGTCCTTCGACAGGGCGCCCGGATCGGCCAGGCTGATCCAGTGCGCCCGTGCCAGATAGGGCGCCGGAATGATGCCGGGCCGGTCCGTCAGCTCCAGAAAACGCGATTGTTCCACCTTGAACGACAGGCCCTGCCCGCTTTCTGCGTCCATGGCACAGAACATCTTGCCGCCGACCGAGAATACGAGGTCATTGCCCCATTTCACGTCCTCGCTGACCCCTGGCCAGGCGGATACGAGGCGGCGCAAGGCGGCGGTCTTCATCCGTAGAGCATAGCTTCACTTTCGCCGTGTCAGCATCCACCGGATGAGTCCCCGCAACCGCCTGCCGCCGTGGCATGAGCAATTGCGACTGCCCAACGGCCGCGAAGTGCTGATCCGTCCGATCCGGCCGGACGATGCGCTGCCGCTGCGCGCTGCGTTTCCCTTACTGCAGCCGGACGAAATCCGGCAGCGCTTCCTGTTCGCGATGAAGGAGCTCAGCGAGGACCAGGCCGAGCGCCTGACCCACCCCGACCCCCGGACCGAATTCGCCCTGGTTGTCGCCGAACCGCTGCCCCCGGGCGAGGCGCTGGTCGGCGCCGTGGCGCGCGCATCGATCGCCCCCGGCACCCGCGACGCGGAATTCGCGATCCTGGTCAGTCACTACATCAACGGTATGGGCCTGGGCCGGCAACTGATGCGCCGCCTGGTGCGCTGGGCCAAGGGCAAGAAGCTCGAACACCTGTACGGCGACGTGCTCGAGCACAACCATCCCATGCTGCTGCTGGCGCAATCGCTGGGCTTCCACCGCGAATCGGCGAACACGCCCGGCCTGGTGCGCGTAGTGCTCGATCTGGGCCGAACGGGCTAACGCTCACCAAAGTCAGTGCAGCCACCTGTCGCAAGGCGGCGTCCTGCGCCGTTCCGGCATGCGCATGGCGTAAGGATGTCCGCTATGCGCCCAGACCGCCGTTGCATGATCGAAGGCAACGGCATTCCGCCGTGGGGAATCGTGCCGCGGGCACGACGCCATCATCGCAGGAGAGGTCGTACCGCCATGCCCAAATACGTCATCGAGCGTGAAATTCCCGGCGCCGGCAAGCTGTCCGCGCAGGAACTGAAAGCCATTTCGCAGAAATCGTGCGCCGTCCTGCAGACCATGGGCCCGCAGATCCAGTGGCAGCACAGCTACGTCACCGACGACAAGATCTATTGCGTCTACATCGCCCCCGACGAGGCCATGGTCCGCGAACACGCCATGCAGGGCGGTTTTCCCGCCAACCGCGTCTCTGAAGTCAAGACGACGATCGATCCGGTCACATCGGAATGACGTTTCGCCCTGCCGGCCCATGCCGGCAGGGCCGACAGGCGATCACGCGCTAAACTAGGCCTTCCTGCGCTGGACGCAACCGCGTCCGGCGCTGTCGTTGTTTTGCGCGCAGATGACCCAAGAACCGAAAACCGCCGTTTTCCCCGCCCCACCCCTTCCCAAAGCCGGCCAGCAGCGCGCCTGGTGGCGTGCGCCTGCCTCGGCGTCCGCGCTGGCCTGGCAGATCGCGCGTGCAGCCGATGCGCACGCCGGCCCGCTGCTGGTGATCGCGCGCGACAACCACAACGCCCATCAGCTCGAGTCCGACCTGCGCACCCTGCTCGGCAACGACACCACGCTGCCGGTGATCCCGTTCCCGGACTGGGAGACCCTGCCCTACGACCAGTTCAGTCCGCATCCGGACATCGTCTCCCAGCGCCTGGCTGCGCTGCACCGGCTGCCCGCGCAAAAGCGCGGCATCGTGGTGGTGCCGGTGCAGACGCTGATGCAGCGGCTGCCGCCGCTGCGCTACGTGATCGGCAACACCTTCGATGTGCGCGTGGGCCAGAAGCTCGATCTCGACACCGAGAAGCGCCGGCTCGAATCCGCCGGCTACCGCAACGTGCCGCAGGTACTGGATCCCGGCGATTTCGCCGTGCGCGGCGGCCTGCTCGACGTGTACCCGATGGGAGCCGACGAGCCTTACCGCGTCGAACTGTTCGACGACGCCATCGATTCGATCCGCGCTTTCGACCCGGAATCGCAACGCTCGCTGGACAAGACGCAGGCCGTGCAGCTGCTGCCCGGCCGCGAAGTGCCGCTCGACGACGAAGCCGCGCAACGCGCGATGGACGCGCTGCGCGACCGCTTCGACATCGATACGCGGCGCAGCGCGTTGTACCAGGACCTGAAGGCCGGATCGGCGCCGGCCGGCATCGAGTACTACCTGCCGCTGTTCTTCGACAAGACCGCGACGTTGTTCGACTATCTGGGCGACAACGTCCTGCCGGTCATCGTCGATGGCACCAGCGAGGCCACCGAACACTTCTGGCGCCAGACCAGCGAGCGCTACGAACAGCGCCGCCACGACATCGAACGGCCGCTGCTGGCGCCTGACGAGCTGTACCTGGCCCCGGATGCATTGCGCGAACGGCTGAACCGTTTCGAGTGCATCGAAGTCTGCGGCCAGGATCATCCCCGTCGCGAACAAGCGCTGCCGCTGGGCGACCAGCCCGCACCGGACATGCCGATCGCGGCCAAGGATGCGGAGCCTGCCGATTCGTTGAAGTCGTTTCTGGCGACGTATCCGGGGCGCGTGCTGATCGCTGCGGATACGGCTGGGCGGCGCGAAGCTTTGCTGGAAGTGCTGCAGGCCGCCGGGTTGTCGCCGGAAGTAGTACCCGACTTCCAGACCTTTGTTTTCAGCCCTCATCCCGGCGAAAGCCGGGATCCAGAAGCTCTGGCTTCTGTACGGAACGCAAAGGCGCTGGATCCCGGCTTTCGCCGGGATGACGGCCTTAAATTCGCCATCGCGGTCGCGCCGCTCGACAACGGCTTCGCCCTCGACGAACCGCGCATCGTCGTCCTCACCGAACGCCAGCTGTTCCCCGAGCGCGCCGCGCAACCGCGCCGCCGCAAGCGCGCCGGACGCGAGCCCGAAGCGATCATCCGCGACCTGGGCGAACTGTCCGAAGGCGCGCCGATCGTGCACGAGGATCATGGCGTCGGCCGTTATCGCGGCCTGATCAGGCTCGAGGCTGGCGGCCTGGCCGGCGAATACCTCGACATCGAATACGCCAAGGGCGACCGCCTGTACGTGCCGGTCGCGCAGTTGCACCTGGTCAGCCGCTATTCCGGCGCGTCGGCCGAGACCGCGCCGTTGCACTCGCTCGGCGGCGAAGCCTGGACCAAGGCCAAGAAGAAAGCGGCCGAAAAGGTGCGCGACGTGGCCGCGGAACTGCTGGAAATCCAGGCCCGGCGCCAGGCGCGCGCAGGACTGGCGCTGGAACTGGACCGCGCCCTGTACGAACCGTTCGCAGCGACGTTCCCGTTCGAGGAGACGCCCGACCAGCACGCCGCGATCGAAGCCGTGATCCGCGACCTGGCGTCGTCGCAGCCGATGGACCGCGTGGTCTGCGGCGACGTCGGCTTCGGCAAGACCGAGGTTGCGGTGCGCGCGGCTTTCGTCGCCGCCGCGGCCGGCAAGCAGGTCGCGGTGCTGGTCCCGACCACGCTGCTGGCCGAACAGCACTACCGCAATTTCAGCGACCGCTTCGCCGACTGGCCGATCCGGGTCGAGGTGCTGTCGCGCTTCAAATCGGCCAAGGAAATCAAGGCCGAACTGGAAAAGCTGGCCGAGGGCACGATCGACGTGATCGTCGGCACCCACCGGCTGCTGCAGCCGGACGTGAAGTTCAAGGACTTGGGCCTGGTGATCGTCGACGAGGAACAGCGTTTCGGCGTGCGCCAGAAGGAAGCGCTGAAAGCGCTGCGCGCCAACGTGCATCTGCTCACGCTGACCGCCACGCCGATCCCGCGCACGCTGAACATGGCGATGGCCGGCCTGCGCGACCTGGCCATCATCGCCACGCCGCCCGCGCACCGCCTGGCGGTGCAGACCTTCGTCGTGCCCTGGGACGATGCGCAGCTGCGCGAGGCCTTCCAGCGCGAACTGGCGCGCGGCGGGCAGGTGTACTTCCTGCACAACGACGTCGAAAGCATCGGCCGCATGCAGCGCGAGCTGCAGGAACTGATGCCGGAGGCGCGGATCGGCATCGCCCACGGCCAGATGCCCGAGCGCGAGCTGGAAAAGGTCATGCTCGATTTTCACAAGCAGCGTTTCAACGTGCTGCTATGTTCGACCATCATCGAATCGGGCATCGACATCCCCAACGCCAATACCATCGTCATCAACCGCGCCGACAAGTTCGGGCTGGCGCAGCTGCATCAGCTGCGCGGCCGCGTCGGCCGCTCGCACCACCGCGCCTACGCTTACCTGGTGATCCCTGACCAGCGTTCGATCACCGCCGACGCGCGCAAGCGGCTGGACGCGATCGCGGCGATGGACGAACTCGGCGCCGGCTTCACCCTGGCCACGCACGACCTGGAGATCCGCGGCGCCGGCGAGCTGCTCGGCGAGGACCAGAGCGGGCAGATGGCCGAGGTCGGCTTCAGCCTGTACACCGAGCTGCTGGAGCGCGCGGTGCGCTCGATCAAACGCGGCGAACTGCCGGACGTGGACGGCGTGCGCACCCACGGCGCCGACATCGAGCTGCACGTGCCGGCGCTGATTCCCGACGACTACCTGCCGGACGTGCATGCGCGCCTGACGCTGTACAAGCGCATCAGCTCGGCGCGCGATGCCGAGGCGCTGCGCGAATTGCAGGTCGAGATGATCGACCGCTTCGGCCTGCTGCCCGATGCCGCCAAATACCTGTTCGCGATCGCCGAGCTGAAGCTGCAGGCCACCGCGCTCGGGCTGCGCAAGATCGACCTGGGCGAGAAAGGCGGGCGCGTGCATTTCGAGTCCAAGCCCAACATCGACCCGATGGCGGTCATCCGCCTGATCCAGGGCCAGCCGAAGTCCTACCAGATGGAGGGCCCGGACAAGCTGCGGGTCAAGCTCGACCTGCCCGACGCATCGACGCGCTTCAACGCCGCGCGCGGTTTGTTGACGACGTTGCGGGCCGCGTAATGGCCACGGTTCCGTTGGCAGTGCATCCCGCGTTCGCCGACTGGGACGGCAGCATCGTCCATGCCCGCACGATGCAGGCCGAGCTGGCCAAGCGCGTGTCGCTGCGCGACGACTTTGCCAAACCGCTGCGGACCATCGCCGGCTTCGATGTCGGTTTCGAGGAGGACGGCGCCATCACCCGCGCCGCGGCTGTGCTGCTGGATGCTGAAACCTTGCAGCCGCTGGAATCGCAGGTCGCACGCATCGACACGGTGATGCCGTACGTGCCCGGCCTGCTTTCGTTCCGCGAGCTGCCGGCCTTGCTGCAGGCGCTGGCCATGCTCGGCACCACGCCCGACCTGGTTTTCGTCGACGGGCACGGCATCGCGCATCCGCGCCGGCTGGGCATCGCCGCGCATTTCGGCGTAGTGACCGGCCTGCCCAGCATCGGGGTGGCCAAGAAGGTCCTGGTGGGTACGGCCGCGCCGCTGCACGAGATCCGCGGCGCTTACGTGCAGCTGCGGCACAAGGGCGAGCAGATCGGCTGGCTGTTGCGCAGCAAGCCCAAATGCAACCCGCTGATCCTGTCGCCCGGCCACCGCGTGGCGATGCCTTCCGTGGCCGACCTGGTGATGCGTTACGTGACCCGCTATCGGCTGCCGGAGCCGACCCGCCTCGCCGACCGGCTGGCGTCGCGGCGGGATGAGGAACAGGGTTAAGCGGGCGTGCTGCGGATTCACGGCGCGCTCGGGGAAGCCGGGATAGGCTCGAAACCTGGCCCATCCTGCAGGAGTTTCCGATGCCCGGTTCCCTCGCCGTCCACCGCGCCCTGATCGCCGGCGCCATCGCCGTCGCCGCCATCGGCTGTACTTCCACGTCCACTGCCGGCGACCAGCAGCCGCGTAGCGACACTGCATCCAGCGATAGCAAGCCCACCGACAGCAAACCCGGCGACAGCGGTACGCGCAGCATCGCAGCGCAGCAGACCTTCGCCATGTCTCCGGGCGAAAGCGTTGCGCTGGCCGATCGCGGAACCTTGCGCTATGTGGGCGTGAAATCGGATTCGCGCTGCCCGCCGGAACGGCAATGCGTCTGGGCGGGCGATGCGGAAGTCACGTTCGAATGGACAGCGACCGGCGCAAGCGCGCAGCTGCTCGACCTGCACACCGGCTTCGCCGACAAGCGCAGCAAGCCGGTGGCGGGCCATACGCTCACGCTGGTATCGCTGGCGCGCGGCGAGAAGCCGGAAGCGCAACTGCGGCTAGATGCCGGCCCATAAAGCCGTGACCGATCCGCTGCTGGCGTCACGCTGCCCGCCCTGCTCTTCGTAGGAGCGGCTTTAGCCGCGAGCTTTTACGCGACTTAACGGCCTGGCAAGAGCTCGCGGCTAAAGCCGCTCCTACGAAAGCGGGCGCAGATGATCGCCGGAATGCATCGTTGCGCAACCTGCATGGCCGCGCAGCGGCTACGGTGGCATGCTGCGCACAGCCCGCGATCGGAAACCGCCCATGACCACCATCATCGCCCCCCGCGTCCACGACCTCGGCGGCTTCCAGGTGCGCCGCGCCGTACCCACGCTGCAGGCGCGTTCGGTCGGACCGTTCGTGTTCGTCGACCACATGGGGCCCGCCGTATTCGAACCGGGGCAAGGCATCGACGTGCGTCCGCATCCTCATATCGGGCTGGCCACCGTCACCTTCCTGTGGGCCGGCACCATCACTCACCGCGACACGCTCGGCTCGTTGCAGGACATCAGTCCCGGCGACGTCAACTGGATGACCGCCGGCTGCGGCATCGCCCACTCCGAACGCACCCCGGCCAGCGTCCGCGAACGGCCTGCCGAGGCGCATGGCATGCAGACCTGGGTCGCATTGCCGAAGACCGACGAAGAAGTCGCCCCGGAGTTCCACCATCACCCCGGCGCGACCCTGCCGCAACTGCAACGCGACGGCGCCCTGCTGCGCGTGATCGCCGGGCGCGGCTTCGGCATGGAATCGCCGGTGCGCGTGTTCGCCGACACCTTCAACATCGCCGTCGACCTGCAGGCCGATGCCGAAGTGAAGATCGACGACAGCCCTGTCGAGCGCGCGTTGTACGTGCTCGACGGCGAAGCGCAGCTCGACGGCGCCAATATCCCGAAACAGCACCTGGTGCTGCTGGATCGCGGCACCCAACCGACGCTGCGCGCCAAGACGCCGCTCAAGGCGATGCTGCTGGGCGGCGAACCGCTCGACGGCCACCGGCATGTGTGGTGGAACTTCGTCTCTTCGTCGCGCGAACGCATCGAACAGGCCAAGCAGGATTGGCTCGACGGCCGTTTCGGCAAGATTCCGGGCGACGACAGCGAATTCATCCCTCTCCCGGAGCGGTGAGACTGGCCGCCGCGCCAATCATTTGCGGATGGCCCCGGGGTTGTTTATGGTCGGGTTGCGGCGGGGAACCGCAAACCGGGGAAAGCCATGAAAACGTTACTCCTGCTCCCTTTACTGCTGGGTTTGGCGGGCATTGCCCACGCCCAGAGCGGCGGCGAATGTCCACGATTGCCCAACGCACAACTCAATTGGGATCATCGTGCGCGCGCCGATACGTTGCTTTGCCGCGCGATCCGCGACGACGGCAGCGAGGCCTTCGGCGTCTCGATCACGCCCAAAGCGCCGTACGAACTCAAACGCAGCAACCGGCTGGGGCCAGGCACGATCGACGAATTGGGGATCTACTGGTACCGCGGCGAGTTGGCCGCCCAACCCGGCATCCTGGTGCGCGAAACCATGTTCGAGCTCGGTGATGGACGCAGCGTGCATATCTGGCTGCAAGCCGGCTCCGATGCGGAGCTGACGCAGATCATCGGTACTGTGCAAGCCATGCGTTTCGACGCGAACCGCTTAAGCAGCAAGTAAAGTGTCGTTCGGAGAGACCGTGCAGCCGACCGCACGGCTCCGGCGATGGCCCGTGGCTGGGGGAGCCAGCCGATGACTGGGAGGATATTTATGCTCAAGCGACTCGCTGCCGAATTCCTCGGCACGTTCTGGCTGGTGTTAGGTGGCTGCGGCAGCGCGGTGCTGGCGGCCAAGTTCGGAGGCGACGGCAATCCGCTCGGCATCGGCCTACTGGGCGTATCGCTGGCGTTCGGCCTGACGGTGCTCACCGGCGCTTACGCGTTCGGACACATTTCCGGCGCCCATTTCAACCCGGCGGTGACTTTCGGATTGTGGGCGGGCGGCCGTTTTCCGTTGAAGGATCTGGTGCCCTACATCGTGGCGCAAGTACTGGGTGCGATTTTCGCCGGCTGGATACTGTTCCAGATCGCCAGCGGCACGGGCACTTTCGCGATCGACCCCGCCGCGGCGGGTACGTTCGCGAGCAATGGTTATGGCGCGCTGTCGCCGGGCGGATATTCCGTGGCGGCAGCCTTCCTGTGCGAGGTGGTGCTGACCGCGATGTTCCTGGTGGTGATCATGGGCGCGACGCACAACAAGGCGCCGGCCGGTTTTGCGCCGATTGCGATCGGGCTGGCGCTCACGCTGATCCACCTGATCAGCATTCCGGTGACCAACACTTCGGTGAACCCGGCGCGTTCGACCGGCGTGGCCCTGTTCGCCGGCAGCGGCGCGCTCGGACAGCTGTGGCTGTTCTGGCTGTCGCCGATCGTCGGCGGCCTGCTGGGCGGCGTGATCTACAAGTGGCTCGGCAACGACCGGCCGGACATCGTCGGCGACGTGCGCTGATCCGCTGCCGCTGCAAAAAAGGCCACGTCATCCGACGTGGCCTTTTTCTTTGCGGGCGCGGCCCCATTGCGCATCGTGTAGGTGCGAATTCATTCGCACGCTCTTGCCCACCACGAAAAGCGTGCGAATAAATTCGCACCTACCAGGCGAAGGCAGCGCAGCGAGCTGCGCTCTACAAGGCGGTTGTCGAATCGGCGCCTAGAAGCGGCCTTCCTGGAAATCGACGAACGCCTGCATCAACTCCTGGCGGGTGTTCATCACGAACGGCCCGTGCCGCGCCACCGGTTCGCGCAGCGGCTTGCCGGCGACCAGGATCAGGCGTGCGCCGTCGGCACCGGCCTTCAGCTTCAGCGCATCGCCGCCGCCGAGCACGCCCAGTTCGTGCGTATCCAGCGGCCGTGCATCTTCGCCGTCGCCGACGCTGGCGGCGCCTTCGAACACATAGGCGAACGCGTTGTGCCCGGATGGCAGCGCGTACTGCCAGGACGCGTCCGCGTCCAGCGCGATGTCGAGGTAGAGCGGTGCCGTAGCCGGCTGATCGATCGGACCGCGCACGCCGTCGACGGCGCCGGCGATCGCCTTCACCGTGACGCCGGGGGCCGGCGTCGCGACCGGGATCTGTTCCGGCGCGAATTCCTGGTAGCGCGGATCGGTCATCTTGTCTTTCGCCGGCAGGTTCACCCACAGCTGGAAGCCGCGCATGCGCCCTTCCTGCTGCTCGGGCATTTCCGAATGCACCAGGCCGCGGCCGGCGGTCATCCACTGCACGCTGCCGGGCACCAGCAGGCCTTCGTTGCCGTGGTTGTCCTTGTGGCGCATGCGGCCGTCGAGCATGTAGGTGACGGTCTCGAAACCGCGATGCGGATGCTCCGGAAAGCCCGCCAGGTAGTCTTCTGCGCGATCGGTGCCGAATTCGTCGAGCAGCAGGAACGGATCCAGCTCTGGCAGGATGTTGCCGCCGATCACGCGGGTCAGCTTGACGCCAGCGCCATCGGAGGCCGGCTGGCCGCGCACCGTGCGGATGACCTTAGCGTAGTGGTGGGTAGCGGTGGTGCTCATGATGACGATCCTCCTTCGGATTCCCCACCAGATGCGGCCGCCAGGGCGCGGCCAACAGCACCATCCATGGAACGCAGGGTTACGTTTCGCCGACGCCCGCGCGGCGGTACACATAGACCGTGGCGGGCGGCACGTTGCGCAATACGAAGCCGCCACGCGCGACCTGGAGGTCGAGCTGGCGCGCCACGTCGTCGCTCAGGGGCGGTTGCGGACCGTAAGTGAACTGGATCAAACGGCCATCCGGGCGCAGGCAATCGAAAGCCGCAGCATAGATATCGCGCTGCAGGCCGCGGTCCATCGACAGCACGCCCAGTCCGGAAATGATGGCGTCGGCCGCATCGTCGCCGACGAAGCCCTGCGCCGCGGCGATCTCGCGCAACTGGCGCGCATCGCCGTGCACGTTGCGCGCCTGCGGGAACCGGCGCTGCAGCCTGGCGTGCATGGCGTCGTTCAATTCCACCACCAGCAGGTCCTGCGCGTCGATGCCGTGCGCCAGCAAGGCCTTGGTCAATGCACCGGTGCCGCCGCCGAGCTCGATCACGCGCCGGGCGCCGGGCGGCAACTCGGCCACCATCGCGGTCGCCAGTTCAGGACCCGAGGGCGCGATGGCAGCCGTGCGGCGCGGGTGTTTCAGCCACTGGCGCAGCATCAGCATCCAAGGCGGCAAGGCATCACTTAAGAGAGTGGTCATACCCCATCATGACGCCTTGGATATTCCGGCTTCGTTAAGCGCCGCGGGCGGATCGTTGCTGATGTGATTCGGCCCCTGCGGTGATCGTCATGAAAACGCCCCTTCTCGCCTTGCTTGCTTCTGCACTGGCAATGGGTGCCGGTGTCTCCAGCGCGTCCGGACCCACGGGCTCCAAACCGATCCGTCCGGTCGGCGAATGCCTCGTCGCCCGGCAGGTACTGGATTGGGGCGTGGTCGACGATCGCCGGCTGGTCGTGAAGAGCCTCGGCAAGCGTTATTACGACATCCAGCTGCGCAATAGTTGCCGCGATTTGAATCGTCGTCCCTATCTTTCGTTCCGCGACGGTCTGCGGCCGTCGCCACTGGGATCCGGGCGCGGCTTCCGTCCCGGCGTGGGCAGCGACCCGGTCACTTCCGATGGCCGCATCTGCGGTGATCTGGGCGATGCCGTGGTGCCGCTCAGCGGCGTTCGCGATGGGCTCGAAATACCCTGCCGCATCGGCAGCATCCGCCGCATCGACGAAAACACGTTCGAAGGCGTATTCGGCAGGGATTCGGCTTCGGCGAACGAAATGCTGGATTCGGCGCCGACGCTGAAGCAGGTTTCGCGCTGATCCATCACGTCTTGGCCGATCCGCCACGTCTTGGCTGATCCGCCACGTCTTGGCTGATCCGCCACGTCTTGGCTGATCCGCCACGTCTTGGCTGATCCGCCATGTCTTGGCTGATCCGCCATGTCTCGGCTGATCGGCCACGTCTTGGCTGATCGCCATGTCTCGGTAGAGCGGAGCTTGCTCCGCTGCGTTTCCTGCCCTCGCTTTTCGTAAGAGCGGCTTCAGCCGCGAGCTTTCCGCGACGGGCAAGAGCTCGCGGCTGAAGCCGCTCTTACGCAGAGCAGCGGAGCAAGCTCCGCTCTACAAGGTGGGGTGTCCGCCGTCAGCGCGCGGTCAGCCGCCAGGTCTGGTGGATGCGCGGGTTGCGCGCGTAATCCGGCGGGATCGTCTGCGCGGTAATGTCGAGGCAATCGGCAAACCCGGCCACCGCTTCCGCATCCAGCCGGAAACGCCTGAAGTTGTTCGAGAAATAGAGCGCGCCGCCCGGCGCCAGGCGCGCTACGGCCGCGCGCAGCAGGCGCACGTGTTCGCGCTGCACGTCGAAATCCTCGGCGCGCGCCGAATTGGAGAACGTCGGCGGATCGCAGAAGACCAGGTCGTACTGGCCGCGATCGGCTTCGAGCCACGCGAGGGCATCGGCCTGCACCAGGTTGTGGCGCGCACCGCCGATCTGGTTCTCGCGCAGGTTGTCCGAACACCATTGCAGGTACGTGGCCGACAGGTCGACCGTGGTCGTCTGCCGCGCGCGGCCGACCGCCGCCTGCACCGTCGCCGCGCCGGTGTAGCCGAACAGGTTGAGGAAACGCGTGTCCTCGGCCTCTTCGGCGATGCGCAGCCGCAACGGGCGATGATCCAGGAACAGGCCGGTGTCGAGATAGTCGAACAGGTTCACGCGCAGGCGCGCGTCGCCCTCGCGTACCGCGATCCATTGCCCGCGCTGGTCGAGCCGGCCGTACTTGCTGCCGCCCTTGCCGCGTTCGCGCGTTTTCGATGCGATGCGTTCGCGCGGCAATGCGAAGGCATCCTGCGCCGCGGACAGCAGTTCGCGCAGGCGACGGCGCGCGTCCTCTTCCGGGATTTCGGCGGGCGCGGCGTATTCCTGCACGTGCAGCCAACGCCGGTCCGGGTCGTCGGCTTCGCTGTAGACATCGATGGCCGCGGCGTATTCGGGCAAGTCCGCATCGTAGACGCGGTAACAGCCGACGGCTTCGCGCTCGCGCCAGGACTTGAGCTTCTTCAGGTTCTTGCGCAGACGGTTGGCGACCATCTGCGCGCCGTCGCACAGCGCCGCCGGCGTGGCCGGCTCGCGCATCGGCGTCGCGACCGGATCGCAGACGATCAGCGCGCATTCCAATGCGCCGTTGAACAGCTGGTATTTCTTCTGCGCGCGCAGGCCGGTGGCCTGGGCCAGTTCGGCGTCGCCGCAGAGCAGGCTGGCGCGCCAGGTAGGCACGACGCGTTTGAGCGCATCGCCGAGGGCGCGATAGAGCGCGGGGTCCGCGGCGAGGCGGGCATCATAAGGCGGGTTGCATACGACAAGGCCGCGGCTCGCGTTTGCTTCTGCGTTTGCTTTCAAGCCGTCATCCCCGCCTTCGCCGGAATGACGGCGGGTAACGATTGGAGTCTGCAGGCTTTCGATCGGCGTCAGTCGCCATTGGATGGCTTCAGCAACACCCGCGGCTTCCGCATTCTGTTGCGCCGCACGGATCGCATGCGGATCCGAATCGCTGCCGAAGAAAACCTCGCTTAAGGCCGAGCGTCCGCTCGCCTCGCGTTGCCGCGCCTCGTCGACCAGCGCCTGCCATGCGGACGCGTCGAAGCCCAGCCACCGGCTCGGCAGGCGCTCGCCGTAACGCATCAGCCCGGGTGCGACATCGGCCGCCATCATCGCGCCTTCGATCAGCAGCGTGCCGCTGCCGCACATCGGATCGAGCAAGGCGCCGCCTTCCGCGTGGAGCGATTGCCAGCCGCCTCGCATCAGCACCGCGGCGGCCAATGTTTCCTTCAAGGGCGCTTCGCCCTGCGCCTGGCGCCAGCCGCGCCGGTGCAGCGGGCCGCCGCCGAGATCGACCGACAGGATCGCCCTGCCCTTGCGCACCACCAGATTCAGGCGCAGGTCCGGCGATTCGACATCCACCGAGGGCCGCGCACCGCTATCGCTGCGCAGCGTATCGACCACCGCGTCCTTGGTCCGTTGCGCCGCATAACGCGCGTGCGTGATCGCATCGCCGGATACGTGCGCATCGACGGCGAGCGTCATCTCGTTCGACAGGTGCCGCGACCATTCCACCGCCGCGGCGCCCGCATACAGCGCATGTTCGTCCGGGCATTCGAACTCGGTCAGCGGCCATAGCACGCGACTGGCGAGCCGCGACCACAACACCGCGCGCTGCGCATCGACGAGTTCGCCTTCGACGTTGACGCCGGCGACCGTGGCGGTCGCCTTGGCCGCGCCCAGCGCGATCAACTCGTCGGCGAGCAGGTACTCGAGGCCTTTGCCGCAGCTGGCGAAGAATTTCATCGCTTACAACGACCCGAGCAGGTCGGCGAACGCGTTCGCCGAAGCTTCGACATGCGCGGACAGCCGATGCGTGTCGTCGACCACCAGCAACCGCGCGCGGCGCGCATGCGCCCAGTCCACCACTTGCTGCGACGGGATCAGCTCGTCGTTCCAGCCGTGCAGGATGCTGGTCGGCACGAGCGCCGCGTCGAATGCAGGCGCCTGGCCCATGCGGATCGGCAGCGCCATCAGGAACAGGCCCGCTACCGGCACCTGCAGCGATACCAACCCGGAGACGTAGGCGCCCAGGCTGGAACCCGCCAGCACCAGCGGCCCGCGCACCGCGGCGGCCTGCGCCAGCGCCAACAGGCGTTGCAGCCGTGCGGGCACGTCGCCCAGCTCGCTGATCTCGTGCCTGGCATCGAGGTCGGTGTAATCCGGCCGTTCGTGCGTCCAGCCCAGGCGTTCGGCGGCCTCGGCGAGCGCGCTGACCTTGGTCGCGTCCGGGCCGCTTTCGAAGCCGTGGGAAAGAATGCAATGTCCGCGCATGTTCAAGAGAGGAGGTGGGCGTCGGTGACGTGCGCGGCGCGCACGGGCGGGGTCGGATGGCACGGCGGCGGCGGGCAACGCACGCTAATCGGGCAACGCGACGACCTCATCGCCCACATGCAGCGTGCCGCCTTCGAGGATGCGCGCGCACAGGCCGCCATGGCCGCGCATCGCGTTGTAGCCGCCGGGGCCGAGCGCGTCTTCCATGCGCGAGCACGGATCGCAGCTGTCGGTGCCTTCCAGCAGCACATCGCCAATGCGGAAACGCCGGCCCTTGAAGGCGATCAGCGCAACGCCGGCGACCACCACGTTGCGGCGCAGGAGCGCGGGCGATACGGCATCGTGCCCGCTCAACGCCGCGATCGCGGGCAGATGCTCGGCCTGGATCAGGGTGATGCCGCGCTTGCCGCTGCTGTTGGACAGCATGTAGCGGTCGCCGTCCAGGCCCTTGCCGGCCACGGCTTCGACCGAGTCCACCGCTTCCATGCCGACATCCCGCGCCGGCCGCAGGCCGATCCAGCGCACCTGCCCGCTGCGCGGGAATTGCGACATCAGCCGGTACAGCTCGGAATCGGGGGAAAGCGTCGCCATGTGCGAATGCTAGCATCGCCCCTGCCCGTTCCGCCCCAGGCATCGCCGTGCTGATCGATCCGCTGCCCTATGAAACCCGCCTGCAGGCGCGTCCGCTGTCCGACATCGACCTGGCGGTGATCCACTGCACGGAACTGCCGGACCTGGCGATGGCGCGCGAATACGGCGAAAGGGTGCTGTATCCCACGCCCGGCGCGGCGGCGGGCACCGGCAACAGCGGGCATTACTACATCGACCGCGACGGGACGGTGCACCGCTACATCGCGCCGGAACGCATCGCCCACCACACCCGCGGCTACAACCCGCGCTCGGTCGGCATCGAACTGGTCAATACCGGGCGCTATCCGCACTGGCTGGATTGGCGCCATCAGGCGATGGACGAGGCCTATACGCCTGCGCAAATCGAGGCGCTGATCGCCTTGCTGGGGTCGCTGTCCGCGGATCTGCCGGGCTTGCGCATGATTGCCGGCCATGAGGAGCTCGACGCCACCGAGGTCGAGGCCAGCGACGATGCGATGCGCAAGGTGCGCCGCAAGCGCGATCCTGGGCCGCTGTTTCCGTGGGCCCGAGTGCTGGAGGCCGTGCCCCTGCAACGCCTGATCGCTCTGTAGAGCGGAGCTTGCTCCGCTGCTCTTAAATCCGGGAGAAGCAGCGGAGCAAGCTCCGCTCTACAAAAACAGGGGGAGCTTGCGCCTCATCTATAATTGCGGCATCGCCATTGGCTAGCTGAACATGACTTCCGCCGTTTCCGAACTGATCGAACTGCTGTCGCTGGAGCGCCTCGAAGACAACCTCTTCCGTGGCCAGAGCCGCGACATCGGCACCAAATACGTGTTCGGCGGGCAAGTGCTGGGCCAGGCACTGTCGGCCGCGCAGGCGACGATGACCCAGCCGCGCGATGCGCATTCGCTGCACGCCTATTTTCTGCGCGCCGGCGACGTCGAGCATCCGATCGTCTACGACGTCGACCGCACCCGCGACGGCGGCAGCTTTTCGGTGCGCCGCGTCACCGCGATCCAGCACGGCAAGGTGATTTTTTTCTGCGCGGCCTCGTTCCAGGAAGCCGAGCCCGGCGCCGAGCACCAGTTGTCGATGCCGGAAGTGCCCAAGCCGCAGGACATCGAACCCGCCCATGCGGTACCGCCGGAAGTGCTGGCCAAATTGCCGACCAAGGTGCAGCGCTGGCTCAGCCGGATGGGGCCGTTCGAATTCCGCCACGTGTATCCGCGCGACGAACTGAATCCGCCCAAGCGCCCGCCGTTCCAGCAGGTCTGGTTCCGGCTCTCGGAAAAGGTCGGCGACGCGCCGGAACTGCACCGCGCGCTGCTCGCCTACGCTTCGGATTTCCACCTGCTGGGCACCGCGACCTTCCCGCACGGCATCAGCTATTACCAGCCGAACGTGCAGATGGCTTCGCTCGA